>SCPN01001484.1_pt1:450000-811879 | contig 811879 bp, 941 predicted proteins | sample 6106831 | NCBI WGS metagenome assembly SCPN01 (sample SAMN10720447, study PRJNA508395) | human gut metagenome | isolation source: Participant 1, 0 month | reverse complement strand
CTTGGCTATCCATTTCTTTTCCCTTTGGTCTTTTCCAGGTATCCTATGGCATATTCGTTGGCTCCTCCTGCTATCAGGCCGCTTAGGGCGCTTCCTCCGCTCTTAGCTCCGGTGATGGCTCCCAGCATTCCATGGAGGGCTACCAGCGGAGCCGTCTTTCCATCCATTGTGGGAGGCTATCTCATGGATGGCCCGGTTTCCGACTATCCCCAGTTCTTCCAACAGTCGTTTTCTTTCTTCTACTTTTGTTTTGTCGAAGATTTCTTTGAGTTTGTTTAAGCTGTTTTCTGTGTCCCTGTTCAGTTTCTCTATGTCCTGCTTCTGGTTTTCTTTGTCTGTGATGGTTAGGATTCACTATTTATAAATTGTATTAAAAGCCCTTATTGTATATCCAGTCTTCCTTAATTAGATGAAATCTACATATCTTTTTCCTTTCCCACCAAGTAATCTCAAATGAAAAATCCCCTTTTCTTAAAACTATACATGTGGATTTACCGTATTGATTGCTATCAGTATATTTTTTATCAATCTGCCATCCTTGTTCAACCAATTTTTCCCCATACAAATCAAATTCGTTATCCTTTAAATCTCGGTTAAATTCCCTTGTACCAGTAACATAATAAACCAGCCATCTTTTATGTACTCCATAATCGTCTTCAATAGGCGGTATGGGGTTGGGGAGTTGCTTATACATTTCCACCATTTGATCTCTCATCTGTATCCTGTAATCATAAGTCGCATACCAAAGCCCTCCGAAATACAGGACAAACAACAAAAAGGCTGTAACTGCCACAAAACCAATAAAATCATAATAGCTTAAATTCTTCCAGTCTATTTTCTCCATGGTGACACCTCTCATAAATCATTTATATTACAAATATATTTTGCATCAGTATATGTCATAGATGCAGATGCACCATTAGCTATCCCTATTTCCGAGGACCCATTTTTCTCCTATATTAATATTGGCTGAACCATACAAACTCAAACTAAAATTAGTGCTTGATCCGGTAAGTGCATTCTTGAATTCTTTAGATTTCCAATCACTTGTATCTACGCTCAATTTCCCGGTTGCTATTGTTCCGCTAAGACCACTTACGATTCCACCGCCTCTGACAAAATAAACGTTGCCTGTCCTATCCATAATGAACCCTCCTGACAGTCCGAGGTCCCATACCTATAGAACCATTCAGTGTCACATAGTCCTCATCTCCAAAATGATATGCCGTAAGTCCCTGTTTCTTTGCCAGTTTTAAGCCGGCCATAGTTACTTCTTTTATCGTATCTGTCCCATCGTAAATATTGCCTGACTGTATGATCATTTTTTCGGTATAGGAATCATATTCATCCTGTTCCGGCAGTTCCAGGTTGCTTATGACGATATCCTGCTTATTGTCCAATTCATCATAGTATTGCCTTATGGTATTTGCCTGTTCTTCATCTCCTTCTTCAAGCGCCTGCGCAATCAACGCTTCTTTTTGCTTTTTCTGTTCATGGGTGAGGTAGTTAAAGGTGGTTGCCTGCCAGGCTATGGCTGCCCCTGTTTTCCCTCCTGCCAGGTATCCTATAGCAGCGCTTGCCATTTTATGGACTTCTTTGTCTTTGATTTTTCCCAGTTCTTTTTGGAGGGCGTTCAGTCCTGCTCCTGTCAGTCCTTTTGTCATTCCTGTTCCTGCTTCTTTGGATACTAAGGCTCCCATGATTCCGTGCATGGCGATTCGGTTGCTTCCGCTTTCGCTCCATTTCTTTGCTTCTTTTTCGTATTTCTCCGCCAGTATGCTGTTATTCTCTTTTCTGGCTTTTTCTGCTTTTTTATACAGTTCGTTTTCTTTGTGTCCCGCTATGTCTCCTATGAGGCGGTATCCTACCTGGGAGAGGATGTTCACGTATTCCTGTTTTTCTTCTATTTTCTTTTTGTCGAAGATTTCAGAAAGTGTGTTAAGTGCGTTTGCTGTGTCGTGGCTGATTTCTTTGTCTGTCTTTTCTTTTGTGGTGGTGATGATGCTGTCTGCTATGGCCGCATAGGTTATGCTTCCTGCTTTCCCTTTCACGGGGATGGTCGGTACATAGCCCAGTCCTAAGGGGTTGAGTTTGGATACGGCATTAGTGGATACGGTAATTCCGCTTGCTTTTGTTTTGTATTCAGCTTTGTTGTCTATGTTTTCCCATGTCAAAGTACCGGTGGTGATCCGGTTCTTTTCTTTTTCTGCCTGGCTGTCTATGACGGCTCCTTTAAGGCGGGTGTTGTTTTTGACTTGGATATCGTATCCTTCTTTTCCTGCGTAGATGCCTGCCTGTTTTGTGACACTTTCGTAGATGGAGTCTGTGTTTGTTTTCCTTTTCCTCCGCTTACGCTGACGGCGCTTCCCGGTGTGTAGCTGATGGACAGGCCGGTGGTTTTGCCTGTTTCTTTGTAGTTCTTTTTGTCTTGTTCGCTTTCTATGGTCAGGTTTCTTCCTGCGTTAGCAGTAACTTTGTTTCCTTTAACTGTCCCACCCCGGATTAGGGTGTCGTTTCCGCTGGAAAGGGCTACCGTATTTTTCGCAGTGATATCTGACGGGGTATGGGTAATAGTGGTTTCTTCTATCTGTCCTTTTCCTTTCCCGTAGGACGCGCCGATGCCATAGCCTCCTTTGCTGATGGATGCTCCTATGCTTCCGCTTTTTGCTTTGTAGTCTTCTATGGTTGTGCTTTTGTTTTCGGAGGAGAGGATGTGGATGTTGTTTCCTGCTGTGAGTAAGATGTCTTTGGCGTTGACTGTGCTGCCTTTGACTACCAGGTCTTCTTTGGCGATGACGGCGGCTGTCCTTCCTGCGGTGATCCGGCTTCCTTTGGCTTCTTCGGTGACGGTTTCCGCATGGTCTTTCCATCCGGTGCTGCCCAAGCTGATATTGATTCCTACGGCATTGTTCTTATTAATGGCTTTGTCTGTTTTCTGATCTTTCTGTATGTCTCTTGCGTTCATGCCTGTCTGCAGGGCATACGGGGCTTTCAGCCTGTGTATTATTTATTTATTTTCTAATTCTAAGGTAATACCTTCCAGCTTTTTATCAAGCATATCTAATCCTTTTCTACTATCAATATATTCTTTCATAAATTTTTTATCAGAAGCATAATACGATTCTCTTTTAATATAATTGACTTTTTTCTCACGCCCTTTTCTTTGTAATTCTTTAAAAATATCTATATCTCTTTTGGGTAATCCTATAAAGTCATATCTAATCTCTATCCCCCATAGATAAGATTCATTTAGCTGCGATAAAGAACTTAACACATCACTTCTCAAATCATCCGGGATGTTTCTATAATAAGTTTCATTAACCACTTTAATCGTTTCCCCATAAAAAGGAATTAAGTTTACTTTTGTATATCCTCCTATGCCATACAAAAATATATATGGATATTCATACTTATAAGCGAAACAATCCGACTCTAAGGCCGTCTTTGTCCACAAATCGGTAAATATCCTGTCAACCTTGAACCTATATCTAAATGCCGCATAATAAGTTGAATGTTCAAATTGAAATGTATTCATGTGTAAATCAACACATAACCCTATTAATAAACTAAAAGCAACCAATATTTTAGTATTTCTCATATCAATCACCTATACCTTTCAGAATATAATCAAGAAACTCGTCTATTGTATAGGTAACATCATATGTAGTTTTATATGCAAAAGTCTTCTTTCTACCCGATTGTTGCAATATATATGCCGATTTTAAGAAATCTCCTGCGTTTGCTTCTTTTTTACCAAAATCGTAGTGGTCTGTCACTGTTATTTTGGCAAGGATTTTTACCTCTTCAAACTTAATTGAAGTAATGGCTGTTGCACTTCCTAATCCCAATGCAAGATCTACACCACTCGTATAAAGGAATAACTATCTGCAGAGGTAATTATAGGAGATTTCCCTGCATAATTTAGCGTATCCTTGATAAAGCGCATGTTTATCGGTTTATCATTTCTAAGTACCTTATTTAAAACTGAAGTTTCTCCAAATTCCACAACACGTAATCCATGCTCCGTATATTCAATATTAGTAATACCATGTTTAGAATTATCTCCATCCATATAATATCCTAAGAGTTCTGTAGCAACAGGTGCCAATTTCATCTGGGTAGATTGCTTATACCTACTTTCAAGATTAGCTTCTGCACTACTAATTTCAAGATTGGTATATGCATCTCCTACATTCTCATTATCTACATATTCATTATCATATGTTTTTTTTGTTCTTTCCATAACTTTTCTCTTATATTTTGGGCATGCTCATCTAACTGTAAATTCCACTTCGTCCCCATCTGGGAGATGTAGGCGCCTGTGTGTCCGCTCCCTCCTGTCATCTTGGACAGGATTCCTCCAAAGGCGGCGGAGATGTTCTGTACGGTATCGGGATGTTTGTTTATCCAGTCTTTCCCTTTGGTCTTTTTCAGGTATCCTATGGCATATTCGTTGGCTCCCCCTGCTATCAGGCCGCTTAGGGCGCTTCCTCCACTCTTGGCGCTCGTGATGGCTCCCAGCATTCCATGGAGGGCTATCTTTTCTGTGGATCCGTCTTTCCATCCATTGTGGGAGGCTATCTCATGGATGACCCGGTTCCCGACTATCCCCAGTTCTTCCAACAGTCGTTTTCTTTCTTCTACTTTTGTTTTGTCGAAGATTTCTTTGAGTTTGTTCAGGCTGTTTTCCGTGTTCCTGTTTAGTTTCTCTATGTCCTGTTTCTGGTTTTCTTTGTCCGTGATAGTTATGGTTCCTTTAGATATGGCCGATCGGGTGGTTGTTCCTGCTTTTCCTTTCACAGACGGTATGGGGTATTCAGGAGTCCTCTTTCGTTTAACGGGATTTTTGAGCCGTAGATGGTTGGGGTGATTTTGTTCATTCCGTTTCTTTGTCCTGTTATGGCGTCTTTTCCATAGCGGTTATTTGTTTGGGAGTCTAAGGGATCGTTCTTGTCTCCTCTCCCTATTTTCCCGTTGTAGGATATTCCGTGTCCTCCTGTTTTATATTCAGCTTTGTTCTCTATATTTTCCCATGTCAAAGTACCGGTGGTGATCCGGTTCTTTTCTTTTTCTGCCTGGCTGTCTATGACGGCTCCTTTGAGGCGGGTGTTGTTTTTGACTTGGATGTCGTATCCTTCTTTTCCTGCATAGATGCCCGTCTGTTTTGTGACGCTTTCGTAGGTGGAGTCTGTGTTTGTCTGTCCTTTTCCTCCGCTTACGCTGACGGCGCTTCCGGTGTGTAGCTGACGGACAGTCGGATGTCTTGCCTGTTTCTTTGTAATTCTTTTTGTCCTGTTCGCTTTCTATGGTCGGGTTTCTTCCTATGTCAGCTGCTGTAGTGATCATCCTGACTTGAAATATTTCCCCATTCATCTGTCTATTGGAAATACTATGATATAATAACTTTTTTCATATACCAACCCTTCGAAATTTACTGTTGTCTCCGCAGGAAAAGATAATTGAAGCTCATCCGTTCCATCGGCATATATTTATCTACCTTTTTTATTATCTGCTTTCACTCTCAACTTCTCATATGCCTGCTCTTCTGAAGTAAGATCTGACAGTGATGAAATTACTTGTATCTCATCACTGTTATACTTCGCTAAGGATCTATCTATCTCTTGTTTCTCCTCTAATGGCTGAGACGGATTCCTATATACCTTTATCCTAAATGGATTCGCATAAATCGTATAAAAAGCGGCACTACCATAAGAATAGAACACTTTATCTCTGTAAAATATATCCGTTTCGCTTTCTTTTTCATATACATCCCTATCTAGAATCGTTGATTTCATTTTTATTTTATCTTCCGGTCTATTATCACATAATTCCAAATAAAGCAAATTCCTATTTCTTTCTACTATTTGTATGCGAGATGCATGTCCAAATACAGTTCTTACCGCTGGACTCCAAATAGTAGGTTCCGATAGAATCATAACCATATGAATTCCCATAAGAAAAGCATTGTATAAACAAAAGGCCAAACACGCAAGGAATATTTTCTTTTTCACAATGTTCCTCCTTATTCTAACCCTATTGTTCCATCAAGATTTGCACTCCAGTCAAAAGCCTGTATCGCGCCAATTTCTTGATATCCTGCTGCCCCGTTATTTATGGCATCAATTATTAGTTTCCCAAATTGATCCCAAGAAGAATCCTCTTTCATCTTTTCTAAATTGAATTGACATCATGCCACTCAAAATTATATGCATCGCTGGCCTGTCCATAATAATCTATACTATTTTCATTTCTTGTAATTTGTAGCCCCAATTTTATTCTCCCATATCCCAGTACTCCATTAATAGTAGCATTATTATCATACTCATCTTTTACCTGCAAATTAACAGACCCGTAAATATACTTAGTTTCACCAACTTTTAATTTCATTCCATAAGATTGTATAGCAGCCCTAAGAATAGCAGAGTTATTCAAATCAGAACTAATTTTTTGCCCTAACTGACTATCAGCTGAAACAGGCGAACCATTTCCATATAAGGCATGCCTTAATAGGTCTGCTGCTACTTCTGCACCCATTGAACTGCCTATGAATTGCCCCGCGGAGTTCGCAATATCTCTATGGTTCTTAAATATTTCATTACTCAAATCCGGATATTCCTGCATGAAGTCAGATTCAGGCGTTCTACTTGCCTCCTTTTCTTCATTTACATTTTCATTCATAATATCTTGCGCTTCATTTAAATTATCAACTTCTCTAATTTCTTCCAACTCATTCCACTTCGTTCCCATCTGGGAGATGTAGGCGCCTGTATGTCCGCTTCCTCCTGTCATCTTGGACAGGATTCCCCCAAAGGCGGCTGAGATGTTCTGTACTGTATCGGGATGCTTGTTTATCCAGTCTTTCCCTTTGCTCTTTTCCAGGTATCCTATGGCATATTCGTTGGCTCCCCCTGCTATCAAGCCGCTTAGCGCGCTTCCTCCGCTCTTGGCGCTCGTGATGGCTCCCAGCATTCCATGGAGGGCTATCTTTTCGGCGGAGCCGTCTTTCCATCCATTGTGGGAGGCTATCTCATGGATGGCCCGGTTTCCGACTATCCCCAGTTCTTCCAACAGCTGTTTTCTTTCTTCTACTTTTGTTTTGTCGAAGATTTCTTTGAGTTTGTTTAAGCTGTCTTCTGTGTTCCTGTTCAGTTTCTCTATGTCCTGTTTCTGATTTTCTTTGTCTGTGATTGTAATGGTTCCTTTGGATATGGCCGATCGGGTGGTTGTTCCTGCTTTTCCTTTCACAGACGGTATGGGGGTATTCAGGAGTCCTCTTTCGTTTAACGGGATTTTTGAGCCGTAGATGGTTGGGGTGATTTTATTCATTCCGTTTCTTTGTCCTATTATGGTGTCTTTCCTATATCTGTTATTTGTTTGGGAGTCTAAGGGGTCATTCTTGTCGCCTCTTCCTACAAAAAAACAACCATAAGGATCATTATAAATCCGATAAAGGTGATTATCTGTCCATAAAGTACATAACTAACTAAACCACGAAACTTTTTTGCGTCTTTTGAGTTTTTACCACAATATTTTTTTGCATTTTCATACTTAACTCTAAAATTATATTTTGTCCTATTAAGAGAAAAAGAAAACAATAGCCATCACAATCAATGTAATAATTATATTTATGTCATATCCCATAAAAGATGCCATAAGGAGCCAAGAAAAGTATATAAGTCCTACCCATCCCCCTATATAATAGGAGAATCTTTGTGATAAGCTTTCATCCCCATGTAAACGTCCACTCACCAAAAATAATATGGTTTCTATAACCAAAAGAGCATTTGAAAGAATCATTGCTTCTTACCTCCAGCTATATCTTTTTGAATGTTTCGCTCATCTTCCTTTTTTTGATTGTCTGTTTTTAATAATTTTTCTTTAGTTTCTTTTACAGCACTACTTTCAGCCTCGTTTGTGGCTATTACTCCAGCTATACTTATGACAGCACCTAAAAATGGACTATCTGTCAAATCAATTGTAGCCACTGATAAAGCCATTCCTCTCTCAATTTTAGAAATTATCGGAACACCTAAATTAATTCCTTGCGCGCCCACCAATCTTTTCCGCTGTAATTCTTCCAGTCTTCCTGCCATGTTCTATACATTCCCAGTGTTTTTAACGGTCCTATTGCCAGTACTCTTGCTGTACTTACATTTCCTCCCATGTTCTCTGCCAGTGCAAAGGGATATTCTATAGCTGCTGTAGCCATGTTCTCCGCAAGTGTCCCTTTGTTAATAGTATAGTTTGGCATGGATATCCCTTTCATGCGTCTGTAGTTTTCCCAATCTTTAATCTCATCGAGGTATAGGGCATGTCCATTGGCTACGGTTCCATCTTGTTCCCCAAAGGTATATACTCCTGTCGGATGATCGTTTCCTTTGTCAATTCGTTTGAAGGTTATATTTTTATCATAGGGGCGTATTCCATCTTTTCTGGGATACAGTTTTTTGAATGTTTCTCCGCTCCGGCTGTTTAGATCTATGATCCGTCCGGTTCCTGTATCGCTGTCTTTTGTAATAATGACTCCGTGTTCTGTAGAATCGTCCAGATATATCACATGGGCAGTTCCTGCTTCTTGTTGTTTATATTCATCAGAGGACAGATATTTTTCTATTTTTTCTTTCATATTCGGATATTTTTCATAGTAGTTCCACTTTGTCCCCATCTGTGCCGTGTAGGCTCCTGTAGTTCCGTCTCCTGTTATCCCTCCTGCCACGGCTCCCAGCACTGTGCTTACTGCCTGTACGGTATCGGGGTGTTTTTTCATCCATTCTTCGCCTTTTGTTTTTTCTATGTACCCTAAGGCAAACTCGTTCACGCTTTCCGATACGGCTCCTGACAATGCATTCCCTCCGCTCATGGTTCCTGTCAATGCTCCCAGAGCTCCATGGAGGACTGTCTTTTCCGCTGATCCTTCTTTCCAGCCATAGCGGTCGGACATTTCATGGATTACCTGATTTCCCGCAAAGATGTCTTTCACTCATGAAATAAAATTACTAATACCCCCATAAAAACAATTACACCTATCCCCACAATTCCTATTAGCGTATCTGTCTGTTTTTTCCTTAGCATTTGTCGAAAATGATTTTCTACCTCATATCCCAATTTCTGTACCTTTATAGTATTTAGAATTAACTTTCTTTCTTCGTTAAACATTATCCATATAAAAATTTGCCCAACAATAATAATCAAAGGCCGAATAACAGTCGCAATATATTATTTCCAGAAAATAATATATATACTAAAATGCTTGCTGGTATTAACGCTGAAAACCCCACTCTAAGCCCTTTAATTTTATTGTTAGTTCCAAATATTATATTGTTAAAAATAATATTTTTTCTGGACCAAATTAGCATGCCAATAAAGTAACCCACTATTATTACATACAGTTCCATAATGATTCTCCTCCTCTTAATCAATCACATTACTATTGATTTCTCTGAGATAAGAATCATCTGCCTGTTTTCTTTCATTCTCTATTAATGGCGGTGCAATTGCTTCCTTTATTTCGGTCAATCCCAATACACTAAAAATTCCTGTAGAACCCCCCTTAATACCACCAATTTTCGCACCAGCAAACATGACTATCAAATTCCCATAAATATCCATACCGATCCTCCGCTTAACTCCTTGTATCCCATACTTGTCAATATTTGCATCATTGGCTATATCCCACGGCAAGGTAAGTGCGTCTCCAATAACGGTTTCTCTTCCCAGATATTTGGCAATTTTTGCATTGATTGCACTTGACATCGCGCTTTCAAATATGGTTTCTCCATGTGCACGTGTTGCTGTAACTAATACCGGCTCAAAAAGACTTCCTCCTTCTTTCACCGTAAATGGTCTGCCCGTCTTTAAGTCCCAATATGTACCGGGCGTTGATATTGGTGAATATCTTTGTCTTTCATCTATGGCTTCCCAGTCTTTTTGTAATCGTTTCTTCTCTTCTTCTGTCTTTGCGTTTTTCATATCGTCCAGATATTGTTCATATTGTTCATGGGTCAGGTAGTTGAAGGTTGTCGCCTGATGGGCTATGGCTGCCCTGTTTTCTCTCCTGCCAGGTATCCTATGGCGGCGCTTGCTATTTTATGGACTTCCGGGTCTTTGATTTTTCCCAGTTCTTTTGCAGGAGGGCGTTCAGTCCTGCTCCTGTCAGTCCTTTTGCCATTCCTGCTCCCGCTTCTTTGGATACTAAGGCTCCCATGATTCCGTGCATGGCGATTCGGTTGGTTCCGTTTTCGCTCCATTTCTTTGCTTCTTTTTCGTATTTCTCCGCCAGTATACTGTTATTCTCTTTTCTGGCTTTTTCTGCTTTTTTATTCAGTTCGTTTTCTTTGTGCCCTGCTATGTCTCCTATGAGGCGGTATCCTACTTGGGAAAGGATGTTCACATATTCCTGTTTTTCTTCTATTTTCTTTTTATCGAAGATTTCGGAGAGTGTGTTAAGCGCGTTTGCTGTGTCGTGGCTGATTTCTTTGTCTGTTTTTTCTTTTGTGGTGGTGATGATGCTGTCTGCTATGGCTGCATAGGTGATGCTTCCTGCCTTTCATAGGGAGTAATCTAAAATCTTATTAAGAACTATAATATGAATAAAATCATCGCAAGTAATATTATTCCACCTCCAACAAAACTGGCAATCGACTTTTGATATAACATTGAAGATTTTTGAATAATATTATTACTATCTTTTTCTTTTTTCATTTCAAGTCTAAGAAAAAGTCCATTAATTATCCCTCCTGTCCCCATTAAAAATCCACCTATTGTAGCAAACTCAGATCTTAATATTCCCATAATATGACCAAACACAAATAGACCTCCAAATATAAGCAATAAAAATGGTATTAATTTGTAAAATATTCCAGATATTCCCCAACTATTTTTTCTTTTTATACTCACATATACCATTCTTACTAACAACAAAGGAATACAAATTAATATTATCCAGATACGAGGGTCAAATGCATTAACTCTGATCATTTCTACCAAGAATTCCATTTACTTTTTTACCTCCTGATAATACGTTCTAACTTCTTCTTCTCTATCAGCAGGTGTCTCTGCTTTTATATATTCTTTCGCATAATCTCCAAATGCACCTGCACTATGCACACATACAAACAGAATCGTTACAAATAAATTATTAGAGCCATGACCAATAACGCTATACTAGACCCCCAAATGCTTTTTATTAAGAATTTATACTTTTCTATTTCCATTTTAGAAAAATGCATCCCTTCCTCTTTTAATAAACTTTTCACATACCATCCTCCCATAAATCCACCAAAAATCACTACAGAAAACACCTTTATTACCCAATCGCCTTTGATTATATTAGAAACCCCTCCCAACGTAATTATTGGGCTCGCAAACAATGGTACCATTGTCATAACATATAAGGTTTTTGTTAATCGTTTCCATTTTTTACATGTTTTTATATAGAAATATATAGCTTTTATCATTGAAATAATGGTACAACACAAAAGCACCATAAACTTGGCAATAGCCCAGAATCCACCAGCAATTAGTACATTCATCTATTCTTTACCTCCTGGTAATACTTTCTAACTTCCTCTTCTTTATTAGTAGGCGTCTCTGCTTTTATATATTCTTTCGTATAATCTCCAATCACACCGCCAACAAGCCCAAACACAGCCGGCATTCCAAATGTAGCCCCACCAATACTCCCTAACGCTGTTCCAAAGATAACCGGCGCTAAATCAGCAGTTATCACTTTATATCTGTTCCAACCGCTATACAGTCTGCTGTCCTTTTGATATCGTTAAGTGCCATGCCGATGCCTACCTTACCTTTAAGTGTTTGTATTGTTTTGACCCAGATATCGTAACGTTTTCCTATTCTAATTCTTTATCCAGGAATAAAAAACATTAATATCTGTATCAATATCATTACTCCTGCAATGAAACTGACCCATGCTTCATATTTCATCCTCTTTCTTACATTCTCCACCTTCTTCATTTCCATAACTGCAAACATCCCATTAATCACACTCCCAACCCCATAAGTATCCCACCAATCACATTGGCGCAAAACCCACCAAATCAAGTACATGTGCAAATACCAATCCGCCTCCCAATAAAATACCCATATAGGTACCATATTCAATACAATCTCTTTTAGCCCCCAATCATGTCTTTTCTGTATGCAACTATAAATACTCCCTACAAACAGTAGTGGAATACAAATTAAAACCACCCACATACGCCAATCATATATATTTATTAGGATTTGATGTAATATTTTCTCCATTTACTTTTTTACCTCCCGATATAACAATCGGACCTCTTTCTCTTTATCAGTCGGTATCTGATTTTTCATTAACTCTTTATAATAATCACCTAATACACCCCCACCAAGACCTCCTACAAATCCTCCTACTACCATCCCTACTGGTCCTGCCACAAATCCTCCCAATCTACTCCCTACCATTCCTCCAACAATTGCTGTCTCAAGAGGATATATTTCCATTCCCCATACTTTATATCTGTTCCAACCGCTATACAGTCTACTGTCCTTTTGAATATCCTTAAGTGCCATACCAATCCCCACCACTCCTCCTGCTTTGAAGAAAATTTTCGAGGCGCTTCCTCCATATCCATAGTATTCGCTCAGTGTTTTTGGCAGTTCGGTCGTTTTATCTACTACGAGTCCTGACGCTACAGAGAGTCCCATGTTAAATTTGCTCGGATGATATTCTTCCGGTGCATGAGGAGACTCCAAATGATTATTTTCATTGGGCATTCTTATTTCCGGGGTACTGGAAGAATTGATTATTTTATGATTTTTATCGACATCTGCCTGGATCCCCGGTAAACGAACGACAGGATGTTTCCAGTCCACTCCTAATCTCAGGTACCGGTTATATTCTTTGAACAGGCTGACAGCACTGTCTTGTGTAAAGCCTTCTTGTTTCAGGTAGGCGATTCCTTTGTTGTAAGAGTTCGTGTTTTCTGCGTACAGGAATCCTGAGGTTCCTTTTCCGGCTCCTGTTCTGTCATAATCCGGTTCAGATTTCTCAGGGCATTTTCTATTTCCGTCTCGGTAGCAGGACTGCCGTCTTTCTTTTGTAACAATGTTTTAGCCATTTGTCTGGCTGGAGATAAAGCATCAGCAAATGCAAAATAGTTCCATTTCGTCCCCATCTGTGCCGTATAGGCGCCTGTCGCGCGGTCTCCTGTCAGGTTTCCTGCGACGGCTCCCAAGGCGGTGCTGATGGCTTGTACGGTATCGGGGTGGGTATCCATCCAGTCTCTTCCTTTTGTTTTTTCCATGTATGCCAAAGCAAATTCGTTCACGCTTCCCGATACGGCTCCCGCCAATGCATTCCCTCCGCTCATGGTTCCTGTCAGTGCGCCTATGGCTCCATGGAGAAGTAATTTTTCTGTGGAGCCTTCTTTCCATCCATAGTGGTCTGCCGCTTCATGGATGATTTGGTTGCCTACTATGTTCATCATGTGGATGAGTTCCTGTTTTTCTTCTACTTTTGTTTTGTCGAAGATTTCTTTGAGTTTGTTCGGGCTTGTTCCTGTATCACGGTTTAATGTGGATATATCCTGTGTCTGCTTTTCTTTATCTGTTACCGTTATCTGTGCAGCAGATACGGCCGATTTCGTTGTGCTTCCTGCTTTATCTTTTATTGCAGGCACCATCTATCTTAAATCCCCCTTGATGTTCAATATAATACCATTTAATCACCACTCTATAGCTAATATACAAATAATTTCTAAGAGCATTATATATATAGCAATTTTAGAGAAGAATCTTGCACTTTTGTAAATATTCCCAACTGGCTTTTTATATTGCGAATCTATGATTTCACGTTTATACATTGCTACCGCCATTAAATACGCTGTTACTGGTAATCCAATCATAGCTATATGAAACAAAATTGATATATTATGCCCAATTTCTTCTACTACTAACGGATATCCTGCAATAATAGTCATAATAAGAGGCCATCCTATAAAGCCTCCAAAATAGGTTATTGTAAATACATTCCATCCCATATATTCCCATCTAAACTTTATAAACGCTCGAATAGTAATATATATAGATATAAGAACTACAACGGCAAGAAGTACGAGATTGCTCAATTATTTTCCCCCCTGCCTTTATTGTCCAATTGCTTATCCTTATCCAAAATTAAATCTTGTTTCAACGTATCAATGCCTCTATCAATTAATATCCCTCCTCCTACTGCAATTCCTGCTCCAATAAAAATCCCTGGTACCGTAGCTATACCAGCTGCAGTCAACATCCCCGCAGTTCCTGTACTTAAAAATATATTGGCGGCGGTTCCACCAACATCATATGCAAGAGCTTTGCGTAAATCACCCCCACTATATATTCTATAATCGTTATATATACTTATAAAGATGCCGCTCCTGCTCCTAATATCCCTGTCTTCCCAATATACCGAAAGCGTTTCGATAACGCACTGGCAACGTTACCAATAACTTATCATCAATTCCCGACCAAGGAATATTTGTTACAGCTCCTAACCCATTCAATGTAGCAGATTGTATCCAATTAAAGTCTGAGTAATTAGAATTTCCAAGAATAACTACTCCCGGTAAGTATCCGTCTTTTATTGTGCTGAGATCTGTATATGTACCGGCTTCTTGTTTCTTCAACCATTTTTCTTTCTGTGTCTCATCTATTTGCAGCCATTTATTCGTTATCTCCGTCTTTTCTTTTCTGTTTTGGCTTCTTCCAGTTCTTTTTGGTACTGTTCATTTTGTTTAGGACTTAGATAGTTGTAGGTCGTGGCCTGCCATGCTATGGCTGCTCCTGTTTCTTTCCCTGCTATGTATCCTATGGCGGCGCTGGCTATTTTATGCAGTTCTTTGTCTTTTATCTTTCCCAATTGGGTTTGCAGGGCGGCATTCAGCCCTGCTCCTGTCAGTCCTTTACCTGTTCCGTTCCCTGCTTCTTTGGACAGGATGGCTCCCATCACTCCATGCAGGAGTATTCTGTTGCTTCCGCTTTCGCTCCATTTTCCCGCTGCTTTTTCATAGGTTTCCGCTTCCATTCTGTTATTATTCTTTCTTGCTTCTTCCGCTTTTCTTTTCAGTTCGCTTTCTTTTCTGTCCGCTATGTTTCCTATGAGGCGGTATCCTACTTGGGAGAGGATATTCACGTATTCCTGTTTTTCTTCTATTTTCTTTTTGTCGAAGATTTCAGAGAGTGTGTTAAGTGCATTTTCTGTATTATGGCGTATTTCTTTATCTGTCTTTCTTTGTGGTGGTGATGATGCTGTCTGCTATGGCTGCATAGGTTATGCTTCCTGCTTTCCCTTTCACGGGGATGGTCGGTACATAGCCCAGTCCTAGGGGTTGAGTTTGGATACGGCATTAGTGGATACGGAGATTCCTTTTCCGCTTGCTTTATATTCTGCTTTATTGTCTATGTTTTCCCATGTCAAAGTACCGGTGGTGATCCGGTTCTTTTCTGCCGGTGCTTTACTGTCTATGACGGCTCCTTTGAGATGGGTGTTGTTTTTGACTTGGATGTCGTATCCTTCTTTTCCTGCATAGATGCCCGCCTGTTTTGTAACGCTTTCGTAGGTGGAGTCTGTGTTTGTTTTTCCTTTTCCTCCGCTTACGGTGACGGCGCTTCCCGGTGTGTAGCTGATGGACAGGCCGGATGTCTTACTTGTTTCTTTGTAATTCTTCTTGTCTTGTTCGCTTTCTATGGACAGGTTTCTTCCTATGTCAGCGGTGACTTTGTTTCCTTTAATGATTCCGCCTTTGATGGTGGTATCGTTTCCGCCGGAAAGGGCTACCGTATTTTCGCAGTGATGTCTGACGGGGTATGGGTAAGGGTGGTTTCTTCTGTCTGTCCTTTTCCTTTCCCGTAGGACGCGCCGATGCCATATCCTCCTTTGCTGAGGAAGGCTCCTATACTTCCGCTTTTTCCTTTGGTTTCTTCTGTGGTTGTGCTCTTGTTTTCGGAGGAGAGGATGTGGATGTTGTTTCCCGTTTTGAGATGGATGTCTTTGGCATTGACTGTGCTGCCTTTGACTGTCATGTCTTCTTTGGCAATAATAGCGGCTGTTCTTCCTGCGGTGATCCGGCTTCCTCTTGTTTCTTCGGTAATGGTTTCCGCATGGCCTTTCCATCCGGTGCTGCCCAGGCTGATATTGATTCCTACGGCGTTGTTCTTGTTAATGGCTTTATCTGTCTTCTGGTTTTTCTGTATGTCTCTTGCGTTCATTCCTGCCTGCAGGGCATACAGGGCTTTCAGCCGGCCGTCTCCCACTTCTCCGGCTCTCTTTACGGGAGCGGCTATGTCTCTTGCCGCATTATCTATAGATCCCAATATTCTTTCTTCCCTAAATAAATGCATGACAATATTGATTATTGCTCAGTCCTTATTTTATGCCAAACACGATCCATCTCTTTTTCCTGTTCCTCTTCCTCTTCTTTCTCTTCCGGCACTCTTCTTAAAAAACTTTCCTTCCATAAACTATGCAAAATTTCTATCTCATCCGGTGTAAATTCATTAATATCTGCCAGTACAGAGTACCGATTTCCATATAATGCTTTCTTTTTATCTATCTCACAATATTTAGTTTTGAGTCTCTTTCCTAACGTTAATGCTTCATTATAATATTGTCGAATTTTTCTCCATGCCCAGTAATCACAATAAAATTATCTCTTCCATATGCATAGAATACATCATCCTTAATATTCCAGTCACTAATAAACCCTATTTCTATTAAATTATTTACATCAATAACTTTATTGTTATAGGGTGACCAATAAAATGGTGAATAATAAACAGCTCTTCCTTTATGCGGATCCATAAACATGATTTGGAAACCAAGTTGTTCTTCTTTGGTAAAATCAGAATAACTCAAGACTCTTTCTTTATCTGCAAGCTTATAGGATTCTTCCGGTATATGCTGTATAGGTTGTATGACATCTGTATGCATATTATTATCTTTTATAAATACCTTTTCTCTTCCTGTTTCCATATCATACACGACATATTCACCCTCACCCAAAGCATAAATTTTATTATTAATTAGACATACCGCAACGGTTCGCTTGGTAATAATTCTCTCCTTTTTCGTATCCACTAATAAATAATTCCCTTTAAAACACGAATTCGAGTTTCACAAAACCAATCTATTGTATTAAAGCTATCATTAAGTTCCTGATTCCCCTTAGTTAACCACGTGTCCATATATGTAATTCCCGCATAGCAGAGTAGAATCCCCAATGCGTAGAATGCTATCCTTTTTAAGTTTAATTCTTTTAGCCTTGACATATGTTACTCCTCATTACTTTCCCCAAAGCGAGAAAATGTTCTATGTACATAAAGTATCCACATAAATGGTTTTAGTTTCCCTGCTTGCATTGATAACGCTGCCGCATTATTTAACTCCATAATTTTTCCGAAACCATATGAATTTGGTAACTTATGTCTTTCAAAATTATAATTATCAATAAAACAACTTCGTTCATGTATAACTCCTTTCGAATCTATCATGACGCTTATATTTCCAGAATAAGTGCCGGCCAGTAAAAATGAAGAATTATCAAATATTTCATTTGTTTTTGAATCTGATCTAATATCTACTGTAAAATCAACATATTGATCTCGAATCCCACTTGCACGTACTCTACTAATTGCATCTCCCAGTGCATTAGTATAATTAATCGAATGCATAATAGTATCAGCAAAAGGAGATTTTTGATTAATTACATAAGTCCTACCTTCAATTAAAGTCATTTGATTTCCATACTTTTGTTGAATTTCATAATCACTCATTGCAGACATTTCCAAAGCAATTCCAGCACCTCCCGGATAAGCATTCGCTAAATTCATAAAATAATCTTTTTCTTTTATCACTCCTTTTTCTATTGCATCTTCTATTTCCTCTTTAGAATATGCTCCGTTTCCAGGGTACTGCTCACGCTCCTTCTCTTTTTGCTCCCATAATTCTTCTTCAGAGCGCTCTAATTGTGTAAGCAAATACTCATTCCACTTCGTTCCCATCTGGGAGATGTAGGCACCTGTGTGTCCGCTCCCTCCTGTCATCTTGGACAGGATTCCTCCAAAGGCGGCAGAGATATTTTGTACTATGTCAGGGTGCTTGGCTATCCAGTCTTTCCCTTTGGTCTGTTTTAAGTACTCTATGGCATATTCGTTGACTCCCCCTGCTATCAGGCCGCTTAGCGCGCTTCCTCCGCTCTTGGCGCTCGTGATGGCTCCCAGCATGCCATGGAGGGCTGCCTTTTCGGTGGAGCCGTCTTTCCATCCATTATGGGAGGCTATCTCATGGATGGCTTGATTCCCAACTATCCCCAGTTCTTCTAATAGTCGTTTTCTTTCTTCTACTTTTGTTTTGTCGAAGATTTCTTTGAGTTTGTTTAAGCTGTCTTCTGTGTTCCTGTTCAGTTTCTCTATGTCCTGTTTCTGGTTTTCTTTGTCTGTGATGGTTATGGTTCCTTTGGCTATGGCCGATGTCGTGGTTGTTCCTGCTTTTCCTTTGACGGACGGTATGGGGGTATTCAGGAGTCCTCTTTCGTTTAACGGGATTTTTGAGCCGTAAATGGTTGGGGTGATTTTGTTCATGCCGTTTCTTTGTCCTGTTACAGAGTCTTTCCCATAGCGGTTGTTTGTCCGGGAGTCTAAGGGGTCGTTCTTGTCTCCTCTCCCTATTTTTCCACTATAGGATATCCCGTGTCCTCCTGTTTTATATTCAGCTTTGTTCTCTATATTTTCCCATGTCAAAGTACCGGTGGTGATCCGGTTCTTTTCTTTTTCTGCTTGGCTGTCTATGACGGCTCCTTTGAGGCGGGTGTTCTCTTTGACTTGGATGTCATATCCTTCTTTTCCTGCATAGATGCCTGCCTGTTTTGTGACGCTTTCATAGGTACTGTCTGTGGTTTCTGTCTTTTTCCCGATGGAGAAGTAGGGATCGTCCATTTTCTTTTTTCCTGTATCCGGACGGGCGGTAATATCTCTTTGCAGATGGATGCCGCTTTCTTTGTCCCGGCTGTGGTAGGTATGGCTGTCCTGCAAGCTTTCTATGGACATTCTTCCTGCGTTAGCAGTGATTTTGTTTCCTTGTACGGTCCCTGCAAGCTCTCTATGGACATTCCCCTTCCTGCGTTAGCAGTGATTTTGTTTTGCAATGATTCCTTCCTCTTTGATAAGAGGTATCGTTTCTACGATCTTATCGGCGGCTCTGGCCCCTCTGTTTTAAATATCATATAGGCAAAAGATAAATTAACACTCCCATAAAAATTATCGTACCCAAGCAGGCCATTCCAAGATAAAATCTAAACTCCTTCTTTCTTAATTTTTCTATGACATCTTCTTTCATTTCACTCTTGCAATATCTAATAATATTTTTTTATTTCTAACAACAGAAAATAAGATAAAATTTCATTCACTAATAACACGCTTATACCTAAAAATACACGTAATTTGTTATTCATAGAAAAATAGAAAAAATATACAGCCAATGGAATCATAAATAACATTAGAAGCTTTATAAACATAATTCGCCAATTTGTTGGGCTTACTATGGAATCTAATTTGATATTTTACATATCCATATTCCACCAGTTACAAATTATGCATATTACTAAATCCACCATGACTTCCTCCTAAAATACTTCAATCCATTTCTCTATTTATTTTTCTATGTATTCATTATCTGCATTTTCCCGTTCTTGTACAGTCAAAGATGGTGCTCCATCTTCTTTAATTTCTTCTATAACTATAGATGCGCCAAGTCCTTTTAATATTCCACCAAAAGTTCCTCCAGTAAAAACAGTAGTACCAACCACCATTAAGTTTCCGTAAATATCTATTCCTATTCTCCTTTTTGCCCCTTGTATTCCATACTTATTGATATCAGCATCTTTGGCTATATCCCACGGCAAGGTAAGTGCGTCTCCAATAACGGTTTCTCTTCCCAGATACTTGTAACTTTCGCATTGATTGCACTTGCCATCGCACTTTCAAATAGTTTCTCCATGTGCGTGTTGCTGTAACTAATACCGGCTCAAAGACTTCCTCCTTCTTTCGCCGTAAATGGTCTGCCTGTTTTTAAATCCCAATATGTACCGGGCGTTGATATTGGTGAATATCTTTGTCTTTCATCTATGGCTTCCCAGTCTTTTTGTAATCGTTTCTCTCTTCTTCTGTCTTTGCGTTTTCATATCGTCCAGATATTGTTTATATTGTTCATGGGTGAGGTAGTTAAAGGTTGTCGCCTGATGGGCTATGGCTGCCCCTGTTTTCCCTCCTGCCAGGTATCCTATAGCAGCGCTTGCCATTTTATGGACTTCCGTCTTTGATTTTTCCCAGTTCTTTTGCAGGAGGGCGTTCAGTCCGGCTCCTGTCAGTCCTTTGTCATTCCTGCTCCTGCTTCTTTGATACTAAGGCCCCATGATTCCATGCATGGCGATTCGGTTGGTTCCGCTTTTGCTCCATTTCTTTGCTTCTTTTCGTATTTCTCCGCCAGTATGCTGTTATTCTCTTTCTGGCTTTTTCTGCTTTTTATTCAGTTCGTTTTCTTTGTGTCCCATGTCTCCTATGAGGCGGTATCCCACTTGGGAGGATGTTCACGTATTCCTGTTTTTCTTCTATTTTCTTTTTGTCGAAGATTTCAGAGAGTGTGTTAAGCGCGTTTGTTGTGTCGTGGCTGATTTCTTTGTCTGTCTTTTCTTTTGTGGTGGTGATGATGCTGTCTGCTATGGCCGCATAGGTTACGCTTCCTGCTTTCCCTTTCACGGGATGGTCGGTACATAGCCCAGTCCCTAAGTTGAGTTTGATACGGTATGGGTGGATACGGAGATTCCTTTCCGCTTGCTTTATATTCTGCTTTGTTATCTATGTTTTCCCATGTCAAAGTACCGGTGGTGATCCGGTTCTTTTCTTTTTCTGCCTGGCTGTCTATGACGGCTCCTTTGAGTCGGGTGTTGTTTTGACTTGATGTCGTATCCTTCTTTTCCTGCATAGATGCCTGCCTGTTTTGTAACGCTTTCGTAGGTGGAGTCTGTGTTTGTTTTCCTTTTCCTCCGCTTACGGTGACGGCGCTTCCCGGTGTAGCTGATGGACAGGCCCGATGTCTTGCTTGTTTCTTTGTAATTTTTTGTCTTGTTCGCTTTCTATGGACATTCTTTCCTGCGTTAGCAGTAACTTTGTTTCCTTTAACTGTCCCGCCCCGGATGGTGATGTCGTTTCCGCTCGAAAGGGCTACCGTATTTTTCGCAGTGATATCTGACGGGTATGGGTAAGTGGTTTCTTCTATCTGTCCTTTCCTTTCCGTAGGACGCGCCGATGCAATAGCCTCCTTTGCTGAGGGAGGTCCTATGCTGCCGCTTTTGCTTTGTAGTCTTCTATGGTTGTGCTCTTGTTTTCGGAAGAGAGGATACTGATGTCTTTTCCTGCTTTGAGGAAGATGTCTTTGGCGTTGACTGTGCTGCCTTTGACTGTCATGTCTCTCTTTGGCGATAATAGCGGCTGTCCTTCCTGCGGTGATGGTGCTTCCTCTTGTTTCTTCGGTAATGGTTTCCGCATGGTCTTTCCATCCGGTGCTGCCCAGGCTGATATTGATCCCTACGGCATTGTTTTTATTAATGGCTTTATCTGTTTTCTGGTTTTTCTGTATGTCTCTTGCGTTCATTCCTGCCTGCACGGCATACAGGGCTTTCAGCCGGCCGTCTCCCACTTCTCCGGCTCTTTTACGGGGCGGCTACGGTTCTTGCCGCATTGACGCTCCGCCTAAGGATACGGTAAGGCCGCTCTTTTTGTATTCGTGTTCTTCTTTTCCTCTGTAGATATTGTCTTTGCTTTCGATGTCTACGTTTCTTCCTGTGATGAGGGTGTCTTTCCCGGCAATGATGTCGGAGGCGCTGACGGTGATGTTGTTTTGGGCATGGATGGTGACGTTTCCTTTGACGCTTCCCACGGTGCTTCCTGCCTGCATAGTTTCTTCGGTGTCATAGCCGTCTTTTTCTTTCGCCCGATGGTGAAGCCTAATCCGCTTCCTATGAGGCCGCTTTTCTTTACTTGTTTTTTGTGTATTTCTTTATCTGTTTCTTCCGCAGCATGTATGGAGATATTTCTTCCGGCTGACAGGGTTGTTTCTTTGGTAGAGGCGACAGCGCTTCCTGTGAGGCTGATGTCTCTTCCCTCCCTGCAGGAGACGGTATTTCCTTCTATTATGCTTTTTGTGCTTGTACGGCATGGACTTCATCGTGGGTGGTCGTGGTGGTACTGCTGAGCAAACTTCTTTATGGCGGTGGTGTTCTTCCAGGTCTGTTATTTCTTTCCGTTTCTACCGTTTCTTCCCGCTTTACGGCGGTCATGCCTTCGGAACGGATATCTGCGGCTTTGATGGATATGTCTCTTTCGGACTGCATGGTGAGGCTGCCTTTAGCGGTAACGGAGGAGCCTATATCGCGGGCGGCGCTGTCATGGCGGTAGTTATTCCCGTCCCATGACGGCCGTGTGTCTTTTGACTGCGGCGGTTTCCATGGTTATGTCCCGTCCGGCTTTCATGGCTATATCCCCGCCGAGGATATTTCCGCCGCTTCTGCAGTGATGTCTCTTCCCGCTTCTATTGACAGGGTGCCTTGATTTCCCGTGACGGCGGCTTCCCTGAGGAGGCGATGGTTGTGTGTATCCCTGTTTATTTCTTTCTTTATGGGGTGGAGGCAAGATCTATGTCCTGCCCGGCTTTCAGGCTGAGTTTGTTTTCCGCTTCCATGGTTCCGGTATTCCGGATATCCCGCAGGGCTTCTTCCATGAGGTTGGAGGCTTTTATGGTGCCTCCCTCGTTATTGATGTCGGAGGCGGAGAGGCGCATCGTGTCTCCTGCGATAACGGTGCGTGAGAGGATGTCATTGGTGGCACGGATATCTATATTTTCTGCGGAAATAAGGGCAGAGCCTGTAAGGGTGTGCCGTTCTTTCCATGCGCCAGATAGACTTCCGGCACGAGGGCTTTGACGATGTTCCCGTCAGGCAGAAGGATGGAGGATTCCACCATCCAGACGATGTCTTCTTTGAGGGCGGCCTTCTGGTCTTCGGTGAGGGCCATGCCGATGCGGACGTCTTTATTTTCTTGGGCCCATCTCACAGCGGCGTCCATGAGGGCTTTGTATTCAGCCCTGCCGGTTTTCCTTTGAGCTGCATGAGCCGGTCGCGGACGAGTGGCTTTCTTCAGTAGCCGTCGCCCAGACGTTTTCGAGTTTCTCCGGGTCGTACTGCATCCGGCGGAAGAAGTAGTCTGAGGACAGGAAGGTTTTTCTATCCGCATAGGCCGGGTCGGTTTCCACAAGGTAGCGGGCCGTCGGATCGGAGGTGACATGATACAGGCTGCTGTCAGAAATATGAAGCGGTTTTCTTCTGACGGACTCGCATGCTTCTGCTTTCGTCCCTTCATATACCGGGTTTGTATGGGCTTTATCCACAGCGGCTATGACGGTCGTATCGGTGACTGCATCAGCGCGGGCATATAATCAGTGCGGGTTGTCCGTGTTTCTGTCCTTTTATGAATATGGGCTCCATGGTGGACTCTTTTGGTCCAATAGGTGGCGGTTCCTTCTTCTTTTACTGTTTTATGTCCTTTTCGTCCCGATTTTCTATATCTGCCCCATGGATGGTAAGGTCTTGCCGGCGGTCATCACGCTCCTGTCATTCACTGCCCTGCCGGCTTCGAGGGAAAGGCTGCCGCCGGCTGCTATGTGCGCGGGTCTGTCGTGTCTATCCGGTCTTCATAGACGGACCGGTCATAGATGTAGGTGGTGAAGTGGTCATAGTCTCCGCCGTCCGGTGTATACAGATGGTCTACATGTCCACGGCGCTCTATGTAGGCTGCGCCGGCTGTTCCTTTTCCACCAAAGTGAACCGGTCTGTCTGTCCCTGCCCTACGGCTTCTTCGTGGTGGGTCTTCCCTGCCAGAACGTTTTTAGTGGAGAAGTGTTCATTGCGGTTTTCCAAATGGTTCACGCCGATTGCCATATTTCCGCCGCTTCCAGATAGGCACTTCTGTTTTCTATTTTTTCTGTTTTCCCCGTTATTTTCCCATTCTCATCTGATTGTCCGCCGATGGTCAGGTTTCCTTCGGCACGGATGAGGGCGTGTTCGGTATTATCAGTGTGCCGGCAACAGAAAGGTTCATGTGTTCCCGGGATGCGATCACGGGCGCTTTTTCTTTATATGTCCCCAGATTGTCCAATGTATGTGTTTCCACGGACAGTCTTGTTCCATAGATGCGTCCCGTGTTTTCATTGGTTATGTGGTTTGCCCGGATATGTACATTTTCTCCATTGACCAGCCCATGGTTTACCCATGTGTTTTCTGCTACGGTTTCTGTGTCCGCTCCTTTTATTTCTCCGGTTTCTTCATTTCGGATGTTTTTATTTTTCAGTGCCAGGTGTCCGCGGGAAAGGATCTCTTTGCGGTTGGTTATATTTTACGGCTAGTGAAAGGCTGCTGCCTGCTTCCAGGCGCCCTGTATTGGTAAAGTCTTTTTCCAACAGGATTCCGGCTTTTTTCCCGGCGGATACGATGCCGTCTCCGGTCATCCTGCCGGTTTGTATGTTTATATTCCCATCGGCCGCCAGTGTGCCTTCTGTATTGGTTAATGTATGTCCCGCTTTAATCTGTCTGCCGCCGCTTTGATGGTACCTGCCGTATTATTTATGGCGTCTCCGGTTTCTATGGACAGGTTGTTTCCGCTTTCCATGGCGTGTCCCGCATTGTCCAGTGTTTTTCCGGCATAGATGTCCATGTTTTCTCCGGCAAGGAGTTTGCCTTGGTTACGGATATTTTCTTTGGCCGCAGCGGACAGATTTCTTTCCGCGGCGATGGTTTTGTTGTCGTTTCCAGGTGGCTTTGCTCGGAGGTCTGCATTTCCTTTGCTATAGATGGTGCCGCTGTTTTCAGGTCGCCGTTCCAGTCAAGGGTTAGGTTGTTCGGCGCTCCATGCCGCTGTTATTGACGCCCAGTCCTTTTCTGTCCCCACTAAGGTGATCCGTCCGGCGTACATGCCTCCTATGGCGGCGGTGTCGAGGGCGAAGGCGGGACGTTCTCCTTTTCCTTCTATGGCGGAGGCTTCAAGGGTCTTGGCGTCTACTGTATTGGCCCCGGTGGTGATGTGGAGGTCTTTGGCCCAGATGCCTGCGTTGATTTTCACCGCGGAGAGGATGGCAAGGCTTCCCGTTTCTTTTCCGCCAAGGCCTTTCCTTCGATGGGATATCTCTCCTGTGATGTCGAAGCGCTGCAAATGGTCTCTCCGTCATAGACGGGTTTCCTGTTGTGAGGAAGGCTTTGCCTGTATTGATGAATCCGCCTCCGTTTACGGTGATGCCGTTCGGGTTGGCAATGACGACGTCTGCCCTGTTTCCCTGCCACTTGAAATCCGTCCATGGATGTGGCCCGCACCGGTGACTTGTTTACGATGATTTTGGCCGGTCTTTCCGCCATGTTATTGTTCCCCTTACGTATCCTGCCAGTTCGGTTTTGAGAGGGTGTAGGAGTTGTTCAGGATGGCGCCTTTGTCCGGCACGTTGAAGGTTTCGTATTCGTTCCGGGATACGCCGCCGGAGAGGGGCGGTTATATTGACAAGGGATATGCCGTTTGCTGTTTCTTCTACTTGCGGCTGATGGCGGGCTTCCGCTTTCGGATCGGGCAGGATGGGGCCCGACGCCATGCCGGCGGTGCTTGTCATAAACAGTCCCGCTGCCAGCCATATGGCTACATTCCATCTGAGTCGTTTGCTTTGTGCTTGTTTTCATTTGTCATAACCTCTTGTCGTTTTGATTAAAATTTGACCGATTTTATTTAAAATTGACAGCCCAGCGTGAATCCGCCGGCCCATGTTTTCGTATGGAAGCCGTCAGGCTTGTATAAGGCTCTGCTGATAAAGGTGTCGTAGAAGAGTCCTGAGGAAAGGTTCCTCTCATTCCCAGCGCCATGCCCGCGATGGTTCTTCCTGTCAGGATCTCTGTGGATACGCTGTATACGGCGCCTGCGTCGAGTCCTGCATATACGCTGTGGAGGCGCGGAAAGAGGATGACAGTTCTTTCTGAGGTACCATCCGTTTTCCCATGAGGGTGTATTCTCCGTCGAAGCCCCTGACGGTGTACCTGTTCCCGATGCTCACCATGTCTGTGCTGTAGAGGCGCATGCCGCCTGTCGTCCACTGCCCGTGAAGGGATGTGGTGAAGGATGCCGGCCGGTGTCCCATGGTAAGGGGTTTCTGCCAGTCTATGTCGAGAAGCCACATTTTATAGTGGGTTTTGGGGCTGTCCGGATTATCCGTATCAGGTTTTGCGCCAAACCATCCTGTCCCATTTTATATCCGAGGCGAGTGTACAGTGTGCCGCCTCCTGTATAGAACGGTCAAAGGGCCTATTTCCATGGCCGTGGTGTCCATGGCCTGTATGGGGATTTCCATATCGTTGATGAAGTAGTGGGCGTTTCTTTGGTGAGGCTTATGTCCCAGCCGTATTTTCGTTTTGGTGCGTCCCATGACATGGCTGAAGGTGAATTCGGTGATGCGGGTTTTCCCGCGCTGATGAAGTCATAGGGCCGGGACTCTACGGTCCGGTGGTATCGGTAGCGGTTGTGACGCAGTGTGAAGGTGTCCCATCTGGGGATGGAGTAGGAAATGCCCTGTCCTCTGGTTCCTTTTCGTATCCGTCCAAAAGCGTCTGTATTTCCGCTGATGCGGAAGGGTCGGGCATTGAAGAGCCGGTCTATTCCCAGGGCGGCGTTCCACTGGATGCTTCCTGTGTCTTCCAGTCCGGAGTCGTCCACGGAAAGGCTTCTTTATTTGTTTCCCCTTGGTTGGAGAGTTCACGTCTGTCATGTCCGCTTCTTCGGCAGGAGGAGTTTCATGGATACGTCAGAGGGCTGACGCGTTTCATCTGGCCCCTGCTCCAGGCGGCGGATGTTCAGGATGTCTCCCTTTGATGGAAATGCGTTTTCCATGGGATGAGGGCGCTGTTTTGCTGTAGATGATTTTATGCAGCCTGCCGGTTTGGATGCGGAGAAGGAGTTTCCGTTTTCATATTCTGCTCGGGAATCACGACGCGGCTGGTCACGTATCCTTTGTCCAGCAGTTTCGCATCAGATGGTCTTTACCAGCCTGTTGACGGATGAAATCCCATGTCCGTGTGAATATGGGGCTGTATGATGTCCTGTAGCCAGCCGAACTTTTCTTCCTGCCCTGATAAAATAATTTCGTCTATTCTAAACCGGGTCCGCGGCGCCTTTCCTCTTTTCATTCAGGCTGCTCTCAATGTTTCTATACGGGGTATGCGCAGCCTTTCCTGCCGCTCTTCATCTCTGCCGCGCTTCCAGCCGCTGCTCCTGTGTAATCTAAAAGGGACCAGCTGATACCGCCCGTCATCATGGTTAAAAAAAAAGGCTGTTACGATTTTCCGCATATGATTGCTCTCCCAAAGTAATATTTCAAATGTTTTCTTATTTTTTTATAGTTTACAGGGACGGTATTGTAAATGTTTCTTTGCCCTTATACGGAATCAATATTAAAATCGCCTGCGGACAAATGATAATTTAATATTTCTAAAAAGCCCATACAATCAAATTTTCTTGCGCACCGGAACAAAGTGTCGTCAAAGTGTCGTCAAAAAACATTTTACGGAACTTTTTGTTCCATTTTCACAAAACAAAAGCCCGTCTTATTCGACAGGCTCTGACTTCGTGGCGGAGAGGGGATTCGAACCCCGTGCCGGTATTCGCCGGCAACATGATTTCAATCATGCACCTTAAACCGCTCGGACACCTCTCCATCTCTTTATGGCGGTTTTCAATCCGCTTTTATATCAGCCGCTGACTGACTTATTTATTATATGGATTACGACTGTATGTCAAAGAGTTTTCTATTCCTGCATGCATCAAATTCTATAGTAATCAAACACCTCTGCATAACTCAGCACGGGCTTCTGTCTTCTTCCCGCTTCCAGCCTTTCCCACGTCCGCCCTGGACCTCCTGCACATCAAAAACGGAAAGGAAAGCCGCGCTGTCGATGCCTTTCACGACGCCTTTCATCTTTGTCACTTCCAGTCTTGAAATCACCACATAGAGAATGTCTTTGTCATCTTTCAGAAATCCTCCCTGTCCATGAAGGCGGGTAACGGAGTGATGCATATCGTTTACGATGGCCGAGGCGACTTCGTCGTACTTCGTGGTAATAATGAATACGCCTTTTGACGAATCAAGCCCCGTGGAAACGGCATCCATCATGCGGGAACAGATAAAGTAAGCAATAAGAATACATGGCGCTTTTCCATGTAAAAACAAAACCGGCGCTTCCCAAAATGAAGAAATTGAAGAATAAAATAATTTCGCCTACGGAAAAAGCGGAACGGCTGTCCAGATAAATAGCAACAATTTCTGTCCCGTCGAGGGATCCCCCGTTTTTAATGACAAGTCCTATGCCCAGACCGATGATGATCCCGCCGAAAATGGTAGATAAGAACGGATCTGTCGTTACCGGTTCCATTTGCTCAAAGATATGGCTCCAGAAGGAAAGCACGATGATGGCAAACATGGAAGACACCGCCAGGCGCAGGCCAAGCTGTTTATAACCAAGAATAAAGAATGGGATATTCAACAATACGATGAGTACGCTGAAGGGAATCCCTGCCAGCTCGGAAAAACAAAGACATACCGGTCACACCGCCGTCAATGATGTTGTTCGGTACAAGAAACAGATTCAGCCCGCTGAATAAATCATCGCGCCGATAGTCAGACCGGCAGCGCGGCGGATTTGTCTCATCATATTGATTTGGCGTCCAAAAATAACCAAGAGAAACCTCTTTTCAGAAAAAAAGCACCGCAGCGAAAAACTGCGGCGAGCATATATGGCGGAAGGGATGGGATTCGAACCCATGAACCTCTCACGAAGTTAACGGTTTTCAAGACCGCCTCCTTCAACCGCTCGGACACCCTTCCATAACGTTTTTATTTTAGCGGAACACACTGCCCTTGTCAATGAAACCGGGCAACGACCCATTTTCCATAAAGAACTTTCTGCTTTTTGAAACAAATATAACTGCTCATCTGTATCTTGCCGCTCATCCGTTGTATACTATGTCTTATAGATAATATATTTTAGGGAAAGTGACCGTTATGATATTTCTCCAAATTTTATGGAATGACATTCTGCCGCTTATCGTATTTCTTGCTGCAGGCTGGTTTATGGATTCCAAATTCAGGCTGGATCTGAATACTTACGCCAAGCTGGTGACCCGGGTAGTTCTCCTGCCTTTATTTTTACAGCATGTATTTGTACCGTCCCGATGCGGCGACAGCAATTCTTCTTCCAGCCGGCATCGCGCTCCTCCTCGCCGATAGCGCGGCAGCCTATCTTATCGCAAAGGCACTGGGATTTACGGGTGACGAGAAAAACACATTCCGTGCTCTTTCTACACTTTCCAATGCGGGGCAGATCGGCATCGCCCTCATCCTCATGATATTTTCCCATCCGCCATATGCATCAGACGGAGCTGCACCATACCTTGATGAGGCCCGCGGCGCAATCGTCCTTCTCCTGATCTTGATGAATATCGCCATCAATACGGTTGGTGCCTCGCTTCTGGGAGCGAAAGGAAATTCTCTGTCCAGTACTGTAAAATTTATTATTTCCATGCCCGCTGTTTACGCAATTTTCGCGGCAGCAGCCGTCCGCATAGGCGGAATCGCTTTGGAACAAACCTTTCTGTGGCCTGTGCTTTCCCATTTCACAGGCGCTTTCATCATTCTTACGACGATTACCGCCGCGCAGCTTCACCGTACGCCTATCGGCAGACCGGATTTATTTACCATCGGTACATCGATAAATAAACTCTTCCTGTCTCCGCTAATTGCCTTTGCCATCATTATGTTGGCCGGCGTTTTTACCCCTGTAACGGCACAGGTTTTCTTCATTTATGCCGCTGTCCCCTCTTCTTTTTCACTTATCCTTTTTGCCGTCGATTACAACTGCTGTCCCCACAGAGTGGCCAAATCCATCCTGTACAGCTCTGCTTTCGGCCTTGTAACGCTCACATGCGCTATCCGGATGGCACAGTATTTATTTCCTGCAGGAGTTTAATATGGCATTTCTGCAAATCATCACCGACAATATCCTTCCTCTTCTAATCTTTGTAGCTATCGGCTACTTCATGGATAGGCGCTTCCGGCTCGACGTCAATTCTCTGACCAAACTGACCTTTTACATCATTCTTCCCTGTTTCATTTTTTACAGCATTTATGTGGCAAAGATTGATTTTTCTCTCTTCCACGTTTTCATTATTTCCCTTGTCCTCATGGCTATGCTTGGCGTCATCGGGACGCTTATTGCCAAAGCAAGAAACTGGGATGCCGGAAAGCGGGAAGCTTTTAAAAACGGCACCATGTTTTCCAATGCGGGAAATATCGGTATCGCCCTGATTGCCCTTGTTTTCTCCAACGCTCCTTATGTCACGGAAAGCGGGACGCCTTATCTGGCGGAAGCTGCAGCCGTAAGCACGCTCGTCCTGGTACAGATGAATATGTTTCTGAATACCCTTGGTCTTTATCAGGCAGGAAAGGGAAGCCTTTCCCCCCATGACGCGCTCCGTGTCGTCCTCCACATGCCTGTTATTTACACGCTCACGGCAGCATTTGCTGTAAAATCCATCGGCATCGACCTGTCAGGCACATTCATATGGCCCATCCTTCAAAACTGTGCAGCCGCTCTTGTGGCTGTCGTCATGATGGCACTCGGCATGCAGATCCACCGCTCGAAAATTTCTTTCAGTGATCCTGACGCCTGGCTTGCCTGCTTTGTCCGGCTCCTTATCGGTCCTTTCTGTGCATGGTTCCTCATCCGGCTCTGGGCTCTCGCGGGCTGTCCTTTTTCACAAGTCGCTTCACAGACGATTCTCATCATGTCTGCCGTGCCGTCTCCTGTCAATTCCGTCCTTTACGCCGTGGAATTCCATAATCATGAAAACTTCGCCACGGAAATCGTGATGATGACGACTTTCCTGTCTTGTATCACCATGACCGGCGTCATCTATATGGCAAGAATATTATTTCCCTTATAATCGCTTTAAAAGACTTCTCCCCATAACAGGAAAAGTCTTTTTTGCTGTTTATTCTTTTATCGGCTTCGCATAATAAAACTTGTCTGAAATATCAATTCCTGCCGCTATATCGATCTTTCCGTGTCAAGGGCAATATTTTCAGCAGGTCTTTCCTCTTTCCGTTTCTGCTTGGAAATCCTGTCATCGTGGTGATGGGTGTCATTGTCAATGCTTTTCGGTTTGAATACCATAAGCATGATAGATCCGAGGACAATAAGAGTGCCGCCGAGCCAGGATGCCCAGGTAAGTATTTCATCCCAGAAGTACCAGCCGAAAAGAACATGGAAAAGGATTTCACTGTACATAAGGAAAGAAACGATGAGAGAATTCACATGCTGAAAAGCCCAGGTCATAAACATCTGTGCCGAGAGAGCAAAGAGTCCCAGTCCGATAAGCCACACCCATTGAATTCCTTCCGGCATGGTGAAACTGCCTTTCATAAGAGCCGCCCTACGGCGATACTGAAAATCTGGAAATAGAAAACAATTTCCGTATTTGATTTAAAATCCCGTTCGGCAAGCATGGAAATGACGATGTATGCGGCCGCAGAAAAAAAGCCGCCCCCGATACCGAAAAGAGCATATACATTGAACGAATCAAAATTCCATATCTGCACGACACAAAGGGTGCCGAGCGCGATAACAACAAGTCCCGGAATAGCTTCTTTAGGCAGTTTTCTTTCAGAAGATCGGTGAAAGAATACACATGAAAAGGCCGCCAACTGTGAAAGGATCTGCGAATCTCCCAAGGTCATCCCTCGATGGAAAGGAGTAAAAAAGCAAAGCCGCACTGCCGAAGAACCCTCGAAGAGAAAGCATAAATTTATATTTCCCTGTAAAAAACGGCTCTTTGGTCTGGAGCGTGAGGAGCGGAATGAAAATAAGCCCTACAAGCCCGCGAAAAAAAGTCATTTCTTCGGAAGAAATAGGTGCTAATGCTTTTGCACAGGCGGACATGGCAGTAAAGGAAAGAGCCAGTATAGTGGTAACGATCCCTAAAAAAATATTCCCCCTTGTCCGTTTTCTTGATTTAAAAGCCATCTTGAGCCGGCGGAAAGGATTATGTTTTACTTTATACCGATACATCATTTTCTCCAAGTTTAATTTATCCTTTACGATATATCATACTTTTATTCTTCTTTCTTCTTCAATAGTTAAAATTTTGCAAAAGTAAGTTAATGAACATTCTAATGAAATTGTACACAATAAAAAAGGACAGCTGATGTGCGTGTCCTCAAATGTTTATCTTTCTATTTCCATTCCGCCAAAAGTCTTTCAAAAAGCATTTTTTCTGCCATACAGTCGTCCATGGCACGATGGAAAGTACTGCAGGGCAGTTCATAATATTCTGCAAGGGCTTTAACGGAATATTTCCTGTGTTCTCCTTCCCTTTCCGGAAGAAGGAGTTTCGCAAGACTGTGGGTATCGATATAATCATTGGTAACAAGAGGTTTACCAACAGCTTTCAGATTTCTGTCAATGACAATCAGGTCGGAATCAAGTCCGTGCCCCACAAGCGGGAATCCTTCAATAAACGTCATAAATATCGGCAGTACATCGCCGATAGGAGGCTGTCCTTCAAGCATATCAGAGGTAATACCGGTAAGTCTTTCTACGCGTTTTTCTATAGGTCCCTTCGCTTTGACGAGAGTATGGAAAGTATCCCGGATTTCTCCACTCACGACACGGAGTGCGGCGATTTCGGTAATATCGGAATACATTCCTGTTGTTTCTATATCCATGACGGTATATGTGCCGCGGGCGGCAGCAAGGATTCTCTCCCGCGCTTTCACTTCATGGCTCCGTATATCTTTAAAGAGAGTGTTGTTGCTTCTTTTCATGTCTGTCCCTTTCTCTGCTGTATTGTACCGTATAGAATAAAAAATCGGCAAGCTCTTCCTATTTTTCCGGTTCGGTTTGCATCCTCCATTCTCTTTTTCATTTCGGCTGTCCTCGCTTTTATCTCCCCATTAAAACGCCCTTCCGGAGCGTTTCTTCTGATTTCAGTCAACGAGCTCAATAATTGCCTGCGGTGCATTGTCACCGAGACGAGCTTCAAGTTTCAGTACGCGGGTGTAGCCGCCGTTGCGTTCTGTATATTTCTTTGCGGTTTCATCAAACAATTTTTTTGTCACCGCTTTATCCATGATGAATGCTTCAGCCTGGCGGCGGGCATGAAGATCGCCTCTCTTCGCAAGAGATCATTTTGTCTGCTACGTGGCGAAGTTCTTTCGCTTTGCTTTCAGTAGTGGTAATGCGACCATACTGGAACAGAGCCGTTACGAGGCTGCGGAGCAGTGCTTTACGCGCGCCGCTGACTCTTCTCAGTCTACTACGTGCCATTGTTTCCTCCTAAATTACCTATCTTTTGGATTTTAATCTTTCAAATGAAGTCCGAGACCTCTGAACTGTGCCAGTTTCTCAATAATTTCATCAATTGATTTTTTACCAAGATTACGCACACGTCCAAGTTCTTCTTCTGTCTTTTCGGCAAGCTGGTCAAGTGTATTGATTTCAGCCCGTTTCAGGCAGTTAAATGCACGAACGGAAAGTTCAAGTTCTTCGATCGGAATGCCGGAGAGATCGATTTTCTCTTCTTCCGCCTGCTGATCGGAGGACTGCCGTGCCATATCGCTGCCATCTCTTGCTTCCAGTATCGGACCGGTTGCCAGAGGACGGAACAGTTCAAAGCAGTTCATCAGAATAGTGGCAGCAGTGGCCACTGCATCACTTGCTTTGATGGAACCGTCAGTTTCCAGTTCCAGTGTCAGCTTATCATAATCCATTTCGTTGCCTACACGGGTATCGCTGACATTATAGTTGCATTTAACCACAGGAGAATAAATAGAGTCAATCGGAATAGATCCGATGGGATCGTCTTCTCTTCTATTTTTTGTAAAAGGAACGTAGCCGTGCCCGCGGTCAATGGTCAGTTCCATTCCGAGATGCGCTTCCGTATCCAGTGTGCAGAGTGCCAAATCTCCATTCAGAACATCAATTTCCGACGGAAGTTGAAGGTCACCTGCAAGAAGAACTCCTTCTTTAGTCACATCTACGCGGACTTTGATTGGGAATTCCGCTTCTTCATAAGCGATGAAACGGATTTTTTTCAAATTCAGGATCATGTCTGTTACGTCTTCCCGTACACCGGGTACAGTGGAAAATTCATGTTCCACTCCATCAATATTGATAGACGTAATCGCCACACCGTCTAAAGATGAAAGCAACACGCGACGAAGACTGTTGCCAAGTGTGATACCGTATCCGCGTTCAAGCGGTCCGCATTCGAACTTGCCGTAACGCCCGTCAGCACTCATTTCCACAGTCTTAATTGTGAAGCTTGTATTTTCGTTCATCCAAAGTCCTCCTTCTGCGCCATTGGCGCCAAAATATTACGCAGGAATAAAAGGAATTAAGATTTATTTCTGAAAGAAACTTTTTCCTTTATTATACTCTTCTGCGTTTTGGAGGACGGCAGCCGTTGTGAGGAATCGGGGTAACGTCCTTAATGCTGCTGACTTCTATGCCTGCTGCCTGCAATGCGCGGATAGCCGCTTCACGGCCTGCGCCCGGTCCTTTGACAAATACATCAGCGGAACGCATTCCCTGATCGATGGCTGCTCTCGCTGCCTGTTCTGCTGCCATCTGCGCTGCAAACGGCGTGCTCTTACGGGAACCTTTGAATCCCAGTCCGCCGGCAGATGCCCAGGCAATGGTATTACCGTTAGAATCAGTAATCGTTACAATCGTATTGTTGAATGTGGAACGAATATGCGCTGCACCGGATTCTACATGTTTTCTTTCTTTTGCTTTACTTTTTACCGTAGCCATTTTATCCCTCCTTCAACATTATTTCTTGGTCGCAGTCTTCTTGCCTGCAATCGTTTTTCTCGGTCCTTTGCGGGTACGGGCGTTTGTTTTTGTACGCTGTCCGCGGGTGGGCAGTCCGTCACGATGACGGCGGCCTCTGTAAGAACCGATTTCCACCAAACGCTTAATGTTGAGGGATTCTTCCCTGCGCAGGTCGCCTTCCACTTTATAATCTGCAAGTGCATTGCGGATATTTGGTCTTCCGTCAGATCTCTGACGCGGACATCCGGACTGATTCCGGCTTTATTCAAAATTTCTCTGGAAAGAGTGAGGCCTATCCCAAAAATGTAAGTTAAGCCGATCTCAACGCGCTTAGCTCTTGGTGTCTACACCAGCTATACGTGCCATCTACTCTGTACCTCCTTTTAATTACCCTTGTCTCTGCTTATGCTTTGGATTTTCACAAATGACCATTACACGGCCTTTGCGTTTGATGATTTTGCATTTGTCACACATCTTCTTGACGGACGGTCTGACCTTCATCTTGGTTCCTCCTTGCTTACTTGTAACGATAGGTAATTCTGCCGTGCTCTAAATCGTAGGGCGTAAGTTCTATGGTTACTTTATCCCCGGGCAGGATACGGATGAAATTCATACGCATTTTGCCGGAAATCGTCGCCAGTACGATATGTCCGCCATTTTCAAGTTTTACACGAAACATGGCGTTGGGAAGCTTTTCAACAACTTTTCCTTCCACTTCAATAACGTCTGCCTTGCTCATTCGAGCCTCCTTTGGCTTTTCATAGACTCACCGGTCTTCTGCTGCATTAATCACGCAGTGTCAAAATTCTCGGGCCGTTTCCGGTTATGGCGATGGTATGCTCACAGTGTGCAGCAGGCAAACCGTCTGCTGTCACCACACCCCAGCCATCGCGAAGCGTTATTATATCCGCTCTGCCCATAGTAACCATCGGCTCGATACAGATAACCATTCCTTCTTCCAGCCGTGGTCCGTGTCCCGGCGTTCCGTAGTTCGGAATTTCCGGGTCTTCATGCATTTCAATGCCGATGCCATGACCTACATAATCCCGGAGTACATCATAGCCATAGGGTCTTACGTAACTTTCAACCGCATGACCGATATCACCGACCGTATTTCCCGGTACAGCCTGTTTAATTCCGGCAAAAAGCGCTTCTTCTGTTACTTTTAAAAGCTGCGCATTCTTTTTATTCGTATGCCCGACAGGAACGGTAATACAGGAATCACCCATATAACCATTTAATTCTACCACAAGATCCAGGGAAATAATATCCCCTTTCTTCAAAATCTTTCGGGCAGAAGGGATCCCATGGACAACTGTATCGTTGACAGAGGCGCAGATACTTCCTGGAAACCCCTCATAGCCTTTGCAGCTCGGGATGCCGCCTCTGCTGCGGATAAATTTCTCCGCCATTTCATCCAGTTCCAAGGTGCTGATTCCCGGACGAACTGCCTTTTCAAGCATAGAGAGTGTATCTGCAGTCAGTTTTCCCGCTGCGGCAATTTTCTCTATTTCTTCCGATGTATAAATCGTAATCATTTTGAAGCCTTTTTCAATGCGTCCCGGATGTCAGAATACACCTTTTCCATGGATTGATCGCCGTCAATTTCGCAAAATCTTCCACTGGCTTCGTAGTAGTCAATAAGAGGTCTTGTGGATTTCTCATAAACGGCAAGGCGCTGCTCCACTGTCGCTTCATTATCATCAGCACGCTGATAAAGTTCCCCGCCGCAGTTATCACAGACATTTTCTTTCTTTGGCGGACGGAATTCCTTATGGAAAGAAGCGCCGCATTTTGCAGACAAGCCTGCCGCCAATTCTCTTCACGAGACCTTTCGAATCAGCTTTGATTCCGATAACAGCTGTAAGTCTGATTCCAAGTTCATGGAGTATGGTATCAAGAGCCGCCGCCTGTGCAGTGGTTCTTGGGAATCCGTCAAGAATCCAGCCTTTTTTGCAGTCATCCTGCGCAAGCCGTTCCTTAACAATGCCGATAGTCACGCTGTCAGGTACGAGCGCTCCTTTATCCATATAACTTTTGGCTTCTTTTCCGAGGGCAGTCCCGGATTTTACTGCCGCACGGAACATATCACCGGTAGCAATCTGGGGGATACCGTAATCACGAATGAGTTTTTCCGCCTGCGTGCCTTTTCCTGCACCGGAGGTCCCATTAACAAAATATACATAACCCTGCTCCTTACTTAATGAAGCCCTGATAGTTTCTTGTTACCATCAGCGACTGCGCTTGTCTCATCGTATCAAGGGCAACACCGACAACGATCAGTAAAGATGTGCCGCCGAAGTATACGCCCTGGATACCGGTAATATTTCCGATAAAGTTCGGAAGAATCGCAATGAATGCCAGGAAAAGAGCACCTGCCAGTGTAATGCGGCTCATAACCTTGTCGATATATATCATTGTTGGTTCGCCGGGACGGATACCGGGAATAAACCCGCCGTATTTCTTCATATTATCTGCCAGTTCTTTGATGTTCAGGGAAATCGCCGTATAAAAATAGGTGAAAATGAAGATCAAGATACCGTAGCAGATCGTATTAGGCCAAGATCCCCAGGCAAAAAAGTTGCCTACAGACTGCACCCAACCAATATGAACGAACTGCGCCAGTGTAACCGGAAGCATAATAATGGAAGAAGCGAAAATGATCGGGATAACACCTGCCTGATTGACTTTCAAAGGCAGGAATGTGGAATGTCCGCCGTACATTTTACGGCCAACAACACGTTTTGCGTATTGGATGGACACCCTTCGCTGTCCCTCATTGACCTCGATGACCATAAGGATCATGCCAAGGGCAATGATAACAAAGAGAAGAAGCTGGAACGGACTGATCGTCCCAATCTTCAGGTATTCAATGACTGTGGAAATGGCTTCCGGAAAACGCGCCACAATACCACAGAAAATAATAAGAGAAATACCATTACCGATGCCGTGCTCGGTGATCTGCTCGCCGATCCACATCAGAAGGCATGTGCCTGCTGTCAGAACTACGATAATGAATCCGAAATAAAGCCAGCTGTTATCCACCAGTGCATGATTGATACGCAGTGCGTAAGTCATGCCGAAAGCCTGCACGACAGCAAGGAAAATCGTGAAGTATCTTGTGACTTTCTGGATCTTCTTATACCCTTCCTGCCCGTCTTTCCGCCATTCTTCCAATGTGGGAATAACGGAAGTCAGAAGCTGCATAATAATGGAAGAGTTGATGTATGGGGTAATACTCATGGCAAAAAGTGAAAATTTGCTCAGAGCACCACCGGAGAACAAATCCAGAAACCCAAAGAGATTTCCTGATGAAAAGAGACTTTCTAAAATAGATGTATCTACTCCGGGAACCGGAATATGTACGCCAAGACGGAACACGAAGAACATCACCATCGTAAAGAGAATGCGATCCTTCAATTCCTTATTGGCGGCAAAGTTTGCGAAGGCAGATCCCATATCAGATCACCTCTACTTTTCCACCTGCTGCTTCAATTTTCTGTTGTGCGGACTTGGTGAATCCCTGCGCTCTTACATCAAGAGCCTTGGTCAGTTCTCCATTGCCCAAAATACGGACGCCATCGAGAACATTTTTAAGAATACCGGCTTCTACAAGAGCTGCCGGATCTACAACAGCTTTATCTTCAAAGCGGTTCAGCTGTTCTACGTTAACAACAGCATATTTATCAGCGAAAATATTCTTGAAGCCGCGTTTCGGGAGTCGGCGGTACAGAGGCATCTGGCCGCCTTCAAATCCTGGACGGACGCCGCCACCGGTTCTTGCATTCTGCCCTTTGGCTCCGCGGGTGGACTGTTTTCCCATGCCGGAACCTATGCCACGACCTACACGACGACGTGCTCTTTTGGAACCTTCAGCCGGTTTCAGTTCATGCAGTTTCATTCGTGCACCTCCTTTTATTCAGCTTCTTTACATTCAACCAGATGACGAACGGCATGTACCATGCCTTGAATCTGGGGGGTGAGTTCCTTCACTACAGAGGAATTGGTCTTCTTCAGACCGAGAGCTTTCACTGTAGCGATGTGCTCGGGTTTGGAGCCGATCACACTTTTCTTGAGTGTAATGATAACCTTCATGATCGTTCTCCTATCAGTTATAAATTTCATCAACCGTTTTGCCGCGGAGTGCCGCTACGGTCTGAACGTTTTCCAATTTTGCCATTCCGTCCAAGGTAGCCTTTACCATATTGATCGGATTGGAAGAACCAAGGGATTTGGTGAGAACATTGCGAACGCCTGCCAGCGCAAGCACTGCACGAACCGGACCGCCCGCCTTGATACCTGTACCTTCAGCAGCCGGTCTCATAATAACTTTGCCTGCTCCGTAAATCCCAAGGGATTCATGGGGAATGGTGCCATTCTTCAAAGCAACGTTAATCATGTTTTCTTAGCATCTTCAACGCCTTTGCGAATCGCTTCCGGAACTTCGGCAGCTTTGCCGAGGCCTGCGCCTACTCTGCCTTTTCCATCACCGACAACTACAACTGCAGCAAAGGAAAAACGACGGCCACCTTTTACGACTTTAGCAACGCGGTTAATAAAAACGACGTTTTCCTGTAAGTCGGATTCCTGTTTTTCAAATCTTGGCATGTGCTTTCTCCTTTACCTTAAAATTTCAAGCCGGCTTCGCGGGCACCTTCAGCCAGAGCTTTTACTCTGCCATGATATATATTGCCTCCACGATCGAACACTACGGTATCAATACCCTTTGCAAGAGCTCTTTTTGCTACCAGTTCACCGACTGCCCTGGCAGCTTCTATATTGCCACCATAAGGGAAATCAGCCTTAAATTCTTTATCGAGACTGTTTGCCGCAACGAGAGTAGTACCAGTCGTATCATCAATCACCTGTGCATAAATGTTCGCCAAAGAACGGAAAACACTCAGACGCGGACGATCAGCAGTACCGGTAATCTTCTGGCGAAGACGCAGGTGGCGGCGAATAACAGCTGTTCTGCTTGCATTTTTACGCATATCTTTCTACCTCCTGTTTTACTTCGTTGCGCCGGTCTTACCAGCCTTACGACGAACGTGTTCGCCGGAATAACGGATCCCTTTGCCTTTATAAGGTTCAGGCCTGCGCCAGTTACGGATTTCAGAAGCAACCTGCCCTACCATTTCCTTATCAGCGCCAGATACGACAATGATAACGGAAGACGGTGTGGAAAGAGTAATTCCTTCCGGAGGGGTAATGATAACCGGATGGGAAAACCGAGAGCCAGCTTCAGATTCCGCCCCTGCATCTGTGCATTGTATCCAACACCCTGGATCTCCAATTTCTTTTCAAACCCCTGTGTCACGCCGACCACCATGTTATTCACAAGCGTGCGGCATAGACCGTGTAGGGAACGGCTTTCTTTTTCATCATTTGGACGAATAACGTTAACCTGTCCATCTTCTACTTTAACGTCGATCGCCGGATTTAATTTACGGCTTAATGTGCCTTTCGGACCTTTTACGGTGACAGTATGTCCGTCAATCTTGACTTCCACACCTGCCGGAACCGCAATCGGTTTTTTGCCAATTCTTGACATGTTATACCTCCAACGGATTACCAGACATATGCAAGGACTTCTCCGCCAAGACCCTCTTTACGAGCAGCCTTGTCCGTCTTGATGCCCTTGGATGTGGAAATAATTGCAATACCAAGCCCGCCGAGAACTTTTGGCAGTTCTTCATGCCCTGCATATACACGCAGGCCCGGCTTGGAAATTCTCTTCAGACCTTTGATGACCTTTTCACGGTTTGCACCGTACTTCAGTACAACACGCAATACCTGATGGCCTTCTACTTCGATCTGTTCAACATTCTTAATAAAGCCTTCATTCTTCAAAATTTCAAGCACAGCGGCCTTAATTTTAGAAGCAGGCATATCTACTTTTTCATGATATGCATCGTTCGCATTACGGATACGGGTAAGCATATCCGCAATCGGATCGGTTGTTACCATTATTTAATCCTCCTCCCGAAATCTCGATTACCAGCTGGCTTTTCTCACGCCCGGGACTTCTCCGCGGTATGCCAGATCTCGGAACTGATTACGGCAGATTCCGAATTTACGCATAAAGCCGTGGGGACGGCCGGTCAGTTTGCAACGGTTATGCAGACGTGTCGGGGACGCGTTGCGCGGAAGCTTGCTGAGTGCTTCATAGTCTCCGGCTTCTTTTAACGCCTGACGTTTAGCTGCAAATTTCTGAGCGCAAAGTTCTCTCTTTTTTTCGCGTTCCAACATAGACTTTTTCGCCATATTGTCCTCCTGCTTACTTCTTAAACGGCATTCCGAACTGTTTCAGCATTTCACGTGCTTCTTCATCGGTTTTAGCCGTTGTGACTATGATAATATCCATCCCGCGGATTCTGTCGATTTTTTCATAATCAACTTCGGGGAAAATCAGCTGTTCTTTAACACCGAAAGCATAATTGCCGCGGCCGTCAAAGCTCTGTGCGCTGATACCACGAAAATCGCGGACACGGGAAGTGCAATATTGATCAGGCGATCAAGAAATTCATACATCCTTTCGCCGCGAAGTGTTACTTTGCAGCCAAGAGGCATGCCTTCACGAATCTTCCATGCCGCCAGAGATCTGTGCGCTTTACAAATCAAAGGTTTCTGTCCTGTGATAGCCGCAAGATCAGACGCAGCAGCATCAACCGCCTTTGAATTCTCCGTCGCTTCTCCGACGCCAATGTTAATGACAATCTTTTCCAGCTTCGGAATTTCCATCTCATTCGTGTAGCCGAATTTTTCACGAAGGGATTTTCTGATTTCTCCCTTGTACAAATCATTTAATCTGGACACTTGTTATCCTCCCTTCCCGCTTACTTTGCATTGTCTAAAACAGCGCCGCTCTTTACAGCCGCTCTGACGTAGGTACCATCTTTTTGCTGTACTTTTTTTATGCGGGTTGGTTTCTTTGTTTCCGGATCCAGTATCATGACTTTGGATACGTTGATCGGGGCCTCTTTTTCAATAATTCCGCCCTTAGGATTTGCCTGTGTCGGCTTGGTATGTCTCTTAACAACATTGACACCCTCAACGACAACACGGCCTTTCTTTGGCAGAGCCGCTGTAATCTTGCCCTGCTTGCCTTTATCTTTACCGGAAATGACAACTACTGTGTCACCGGTTTTTACGTGCAGTTTCTGACTCATGTTTGCCTCCTATCAGAGCACTTCCGGAGCCAGGGAAATGATCTTCATGAAATCTCTTTCACGGAGCTCTCTTGCTACCGGTCCAAAAATACGTGTTCCTACCGGGCTCTTGTCATCTTTAATAATGACAGCTGCATTTTCATCGAAGCGGATATGGGAACCGTCCGCACGGCTCACACCGCTTACCGAACGAACCACAACAGCCTTAACTACCTGGCCCTTCTTTACAACGCCACCGGGTGATGCATCTTTGACTGTAGCAACTACGACATCGCCGATATTTCCGCTTCTGCGGAAAGAACCGCCCAGAACTTTGATAACCAGGATGTTCTTAGCACCGGTATTATCTGCAACGTTGAGTCTGCTTTCCTGCTGAATCATCGTGCCAATCCTCCTATAAAACTATATTATTAATCCTGACGGGCAACGATTTTCTCGACTCTCCAACGCTTGTCACGGGACAGCGGGCGGGTTTCGACAATGCGGACGGTGTCACCGACGCGGCATTCGTTGTTTTCGTCATGCGCTTTGAACTTGGTTGTAGATTTAAGAGCTTTTTTGTAAAGCTTATGGGGAACCTTGCGTTCGACAGCAACTACGACAGTTTTATCCATCTTGTCGCTTACGACAATTCCCTGGCGCACTTTGCGCAGATTTCTTTCTTCTGCCATGAGATCCTCCTTATGGAATAACCGTTATGCCTTTTTGGCAGCCTTCAATTCGTCTTCACGCTGAACGGTCTTGATTCTTGCAATATCCTTCTTTACCTCATGGATACGCATCGGGTTTTCAAGCTGACCGGTAGCGAGTTGAAAACGAAGGTTGAACAGTTCTTCCTTTAAGCCGGCAACCTTTTCATTTCTTTCGGCAGTGCTCAGGTTACGAATTTCATTGACCTTCATTTTATTCACCTGCCACTTCTTGACCTTTAACTACAAATTTTGTTTTAATCGGCAGCTTGTTGCTTGCAAGACGCATAGCCTCTTTTGCTGCTTCCGCCGGGATACCGCCCATTTCAAACATAACACGGCCCGGTTTTACTACGGCTACCCAGTATTCCACAGAGCCCTTGCCGGACCCTTGGCGGGTACCGATCGGTTTGGATGTTACCGGTTTGTCCGGGAAAATCTTAATCCATACCTTGCCGCCACGTTTGGTATAACGTGTCATGGCAATACGTGCAGCCTCAATCTGGCGGCTGGTAATCCAAGACGGTTCCATTGCTACCAGACCGAATTCGCCGTAAGTTACAGTGTTTCCACGATGTGCTCTGCCTTTCATGCGACCGCGGAACTGCTTACGGTACTTTGTACGCTTCGGAATTAACATCAGGAATCACTCCTTTCAGTACGTTCTTCATTTCTCGGTCTGCGTTCACGACGATCGCCTCTGCGGCCGCCTCTTCTATTGCCGTTTTCATGGCGGTTTCCGCGATCTTTGCTTGTGCGGATATTTTCATTTTCATCGACAGTCTGTCCCGGGGCAAGCTCGCCCTTATAAATCCAGACTTTAATACCGATAGCACCATAAGTGGTGTGTGCCGTAGCTACCGCATAGTCGATATTTGCACGCAGTGTCTGCAGCGGAATAGAACCTTCACGGTAACTTTCACTACGGGCGATTTCAGCGCCACCGAGACGACCGGATACCGTAACTTTAATTCCCTTAGCCCCATACGCATGGTTCTGCCGACAGCCTGCTTAACAGCACGGCGGAAACCGATACGTCTTTCCAACTGGGAAGCGATATCTTCACCAACAAGGATAGCGCTCATATCTTTGGATTTAATTTCAAGGATATCAATATCGACTTCTTTGTCGGTAACAGTGGCAAGCGCCTTTTTGATATCCTCAATACCTGTGCCGCCGCGGCCAATGACCATGCCCGGCTTAGCTGTGTAAATGGCAATTTTTATTCTTGTTCCGACACGCTTAATGCCAATCTTGGAAATACCTGCCACAAACAGGTGCTTCTTTAAAAACTGGCGGATTTTCGCGTCTTCCACAAGCAGTGCAGCATAATCTTTTTCTGCAAACCATTTGGAATCCCAGTCATTGATCACGCCTACACGCATTCCATGCGGATTAACTTTCTGACCCAAAACGTTTCCCTCCTTCGATTATTCTCTTTCAGAAACCTTTACCGTCAGTGTGCTGGTACGTTTCATAATCCCGAAAGCCTGTCCACGAGAACGTGGGTGCACGCGCTTCATGATCGGACCTGCATCTACAAAAATCGTAGAAATGTAAAGACTGTCAATATTCATATTGTTGTTGTTTTCTGCATTTGCCATAGCACTTCTCAGCGCCTTTTCGACGACAGAAGATGCCGCTTTCGGCGTGTTGCGCAGAATAGAAAGTGCTTCACCGGCACTCTTGCCGCGAATGAGGTCAGCCACAATGCGAACCTTACGGGGAGAGATGCGGATGTTTCTTGCAATAGCCTGTACTTCCATCTTAATCCTCCCTATTATTTATCGCTCTTATTATGACCCTTAAATGTACGGGTCGGAGCAAATTCGCCAAGTTTATGGCCAACCATATCTTCTGTGATATACACCGGCACGTGTTTCCTTCCATCGTGAATCGCAATTGTATGACCTACGAAACTCGGCAGGATGGTAGAAGCACGAGACCAGGTTTTAATAATTTTCTTTTCTTCCGATGCGTTCATGGCATCAATCTTTTTCAAAAGAGAGAATGCGACAAACGGACCTTTTTTTACGGATCTGGACACTTTTACTCCTCCTTATCTTACTTGCGTCTCTTAACAATCAGTTTAGTGGACGCTTTCTTGTTGTCGCGGGTCTTTACGCCGTATGCAGGCTTACCCCACGGTGTAACAGGACGCTTACGTCCGACAGGAGATTTGCCTTCGCCGCCGCCATGGGGATGATCGTTCGGGTTCATGACTACGCCGCGGTTAGCGGACGAACACCGAGCCAGCGGTTTCTTCCTGCTTTACCCAAGGTAATATTTTCATGATCCTCATTACCAACGACCCCGATGGTGGCACGGCAGCGAATGTGTACTTTGCGAAGCTCGCCGCTGGGGAGACGAAGAAGAGCATGATCACCTTCTTTTGCCATCAGCTGGGCGCTTGCGCCTGCAGAACGAACCATCTGTCCGCCCTTGCCGATTTTCAATTCCACATTATGTATCACAGTACCAAGAGGAATATTGATCAGCGGCAGGCAATTGCCGATTTTAATATCGGATTCCGGACCGCTGGTAACGATGTCTCCCACCTTCAATCCCTTTGGCGCAAGGATATAGCGCTTCTCACCATCTGCATAGTGCAGGAGCGCGATACGGCAAGTACGGTTCGGATCATATTCAATTGTTGCCACCGTAGCCGGAACATTGTCTTTCATTCTCTTGAAATCAATGATTCTGTACTGACGTTTATGACCACCGCCCTGATGGCGGACTGTCATCTTGCCGGAGCCATTGCGACCACCATGGTTATGAACAGGAGCCAGAAGAGATTTTTCCGGTTTATCTGTTGTAATTTCCTCAAAGGTAGATACGGTCATCTGGCGGCGTCCGGGGGTGTACGGTTTAAATGATTTATAAGCCATTTATATTACTCCTCCCTTAACCTTCAAAGAGTTCAATCGCTTCACCCGGCTTGAGTGTAACGACTGCCTTCTTCCAATCGCTGCGGCGCCCCTGTGTGCGGCCCATACGTTTTAACTTGCCTTCATAACGCATGGTATTCACAGCCTGTACCTTTACCTTGAAAATCTGTTCCACCGCCTGGCGGATTTGGATCTTTGTAGCAGCAAGCGGTACGCGGAATGTATATTTGCCCTGTTCCATCAGAGCGGTAGATTTTTCCGTCACAATCGGGCGGATGAGGATGTCACGAGCTTCCATTATGCGAGTACCTCCTCAATCTTCTTTACTGCGTCCTGTGTCAGGAACAATTTAGTGTAATGAACGATATCATAAATATTGAGACCGCTCGGAGCGTATGCTTTTACCCCAGGAATGTTGCGGGCGCTCAGTACGGTGTTTTCAGAAGCAGTGCCTCCGTCAACAATCAGCGCTTTACCATCAACATTAAACGCGGCCAGGAATTTTATGACTTCCTTTGTCTTCGGCGCATCAAAGTTGATCGCATCGACAACAATCAATTCGTTAGCACGGAGCTTTTCACTCAGCGCGGATTTAACGGCCAGCTGACGTGCTTTTCTTGTCATGTCTTTCGCATGGCTTCTCGGTGTCGGTCCAAAGACGGTGCCGCCGCCCACCCACAATGGGGAGCGGATAGATCCGACTCTGGCACGGCCTGTGCCTTTCTGCTTCCAGGGTTTCCTGCCGCCGCCGCGTACAAGGCCTCTGGTCTTTGTGGCATGGGTGCCGAGGCGTTCGTTTGCCATCTGACGCACCACTGCCTGGTGAATAACAGCTTCGTTGTATTCTACACCGAATACTCTGTCATTCAGCTCTATCTCACCGGCTGCCGCGCCGGCAGTGTTATACAGTGTTACTTTCGGCATTGAGATGTTCCTCCTTACAATAAGAACAATTTTCTGTTGTTCCGGACAATATTATTTGGAAGACTTAACTGCAGTCTTCACCATAACGAGACTTCCCTTGGCGCCGGGAATCCCGCCTTTAACCAGCAGAATGCTGCGGTCCGTGTCAACTCTCACCACTTCCAGGTTCTGAACTGTCACGCGATCGCCACCCAGCTGTCCAGGCATTTTTTTGCCTTTGAACACCTTTCCGCCGCCGCCGGACATACGCGCACCCAGAGATGCGGTCTGGCGATGATTTTTGGAGCCGTGGCTTTCAGGTCCACGCTGGTGATTCCAACGCTTAATCGTACCGGCGAAGCCTTTACCTCTGCTGATGCCGATTACGTCCACGAATTCGCCAGCAGCGAAGATATCAGCAGCCAGAGTTTGGCCCACCGTGTATTCCGGCTTTTCAGCCAGTCTGTATTCACGGAGATATTTAACCGGATCAATACCGGCTTTTTCAAACTGCCCCTTAACCGGTCTGGTTAAATGTTTTTCCTTGACAGCGCCGTATCCGATTTGTACAGCATTGTAACCGTCAGTCTCAACAGTCTTTACACCTGCGACAACATTCGGGAGAACTTCTACAACAGTAACCGGAACGAGGTCGCCGTTTTCAGCAAACACCTGAGACATTCCTAATTTTGTTCCCAAAATAGCTTTAGACATCTTTGCACCTCCTTACACTTTGATTTCAATGCTGACGCCGGCCGGAAGTTCCAGTCTCATCAGCGCGTCTGCCGTCTTTTTAGACGGATCAAGGATATCAATCAGCCTCTTGTGGATACGCATTTCAAACTGTTCACGGCTGTCCTTGTTGACATGCGGAGAGCGGAGAATGGTATACACATTCTTCTCGGTAGGGAGCGGAATCGGCCCTGAGACTGTGGATCCTGTTCTTTTGGCAGTTTCCACGATTTTCGCCGCACTCTGATCAATCGCTTTGTGATCATAGCCTTTCAGGCGAATTCTGATTTTTTCCTGTTTCGACATACTACTTAACCTCCTCGTTCATTTCATGAATGAACTGCTCCGTGGAAATTCCCCTGCATGGCAGGCCACCTTCCACTTCATAGTTTCTTGAACGGAGTTCAGGCGTTTTTTCGTAAACATCCTGAAACGTTCAGCCTTTAAATAATACTATTATTTTCTCATTGCCGCAACCATTTTATAAAAAATTTATTTTTATCCCTGAGCTTTCAATTCATCCGATAAGCACTGGTTTCTATCACATCTATTTTCATGAATATATCAAAAACACGCCTCCGTGTGTGTACTACCTTGCTCCAAAATTCCATAATTTTTTATAAACTAAGATACATTCACTTTATATTTTGCTTTTTGACAAGATCGAACACTTTTATTTATTTCTTTATCCTTTTATATACTTCTATTTAATATATAAAGAGATTTTTTCTGAGAACCACTCCTCTTTTGAATACGTTCATACATAAAAGAACGCAAAAAGACCGCAAGGTATTCCCTCACGGCCTCATTTCATAAATCCGGTTTTACAGATCCAAGTTGCTTACATTCTTTGCATTGTCTTCGATAAACTTACGACGAGGCTCCACTTTGTCTCCCATAAGAATGGTAAAGAGACGGTCTGCTTCCACAGCATCAGTCAGTTCCACTTTCAGCATGACACGCTGCTCCGGGTTCATGGTGGTATCCCAAAGCTGTTCAGGGTTCATCTCCCCAAGACCTTTGTATCTCTGAATCGCACAACCGTCACGGCCGATTTCATTCAACAATTTATCCTGTTCCACATCATCATAAGTATAGTACTTCTGGCGTCCTTTACGCACCTGGTAGAGCGGCGGCTGGGCTATATATACATGGCCTTCGGTAATAAGGGGTTTCATGTACCGATAGAAGAAAGTCAGAAGCAGTGTACGGATATGGGCACCGTCCACATCGGCATCGGTCATGATGATGATTTTATAATAACGAAGTTTTTTAATATCGAAATCTTCCGCCACCCCTGTGCCGAAAGCGGTAATCATAGTACGGATGGCATCGGAATTCAGCACCTTATCCAGTCTTGCTTTTTCCACATTCAAAATTTTGCCGCGGAGTGGAAGAATCGCCTGATAACGCCGATCACGGCCCGATTTGGCAGAACCGCCCGCGGAATCACCTTCGACAATATAGATTTCCGTGAACTTTGGATCTTTCTCCGAGCAATCGGCCAATTTGCCGGGAAGGCTGGAAACTTCGAGCGCATTCTTACGGCGTGTCAGTTCTCTTGCCCGGCGTGCCGCTTCTCTCGCGCGATTGGCCGTAATGGATTTGGAAATAATTTCTTTGGCTTCCGCCGGATGTTCTTCCAGATAGGTACGGAGTCCGTCGGAAACAATAGTATCCACAATCCCCTTGACGTCCTGATTGCCTAACTTCGTCTTTGTCTGCCCCTCAAACTGGGGATTCGGAACCTTGACGGAAATGACACAGGTCAGCCCTTCACGGACATCATCACCGGACAGGTTTTCTTCATTGGGTTTCAGCAAATTATTGGAACGGGCATAATCGTTAATGGTGCGTGTCAGCGCATTGCGGAAACCGGTGAGATGCATGCCGCCCTCCACCGTATTGATATTATTGACAAAGGTGTACATGGACTCACTGTATCCCGCCTGGTACTGCATGGCGATATCCACAATAACACGGTCTTTTTCTCCCTCAAAAGAAATGACGCCGGGATCCACCAGATCTTTTCCTTCATTCAGGAACTTAATGAATTCCACAATACCGCCGGCATAACAGAATACATCCTGATGAGTCGCACCGTCACGGACATCGGTCAGTGTAATGGTGAGGCCTTTATTCAGAAACGCCAGTTCACGCATACGGACTTTCAGTGTATCATAATCGAAATCGGTGCCTTCTTTAAATATTTCTCCGTCCGGCTTGAAGGTTACCTGCGTCCCTGTTTCCGTTGTCTCCCCAAAAGTCTTCATGTGCTGGGTTACAACACCGCGGGCAAGCTTCATCTCATGGAAATGCCCTTCTCTCTTTACGGTGACCGTCGTCCATTCAGACAGCGCCGTAACAACGGAAATACCTACACCATGCAGGCCGCCGGAAATCGGATACCCGTCGCCGCCGAATTTACCGCCCGCATGGAGAACAGTGAGAACGACTTCCATCGCCGGTTTCCCCGTTTCATGGAGCCCTGTCGGTATGCCGCGGCCGTTATCGGTAATCGTACAGCTCCCGTCATCATTCAAAGTGACCTCGATATGGGTGCAGAAACCGGCAAGGGCTTCATCAATACTGTTATCTACGACTTCATACACCAGATGATGCAGACCGCGGGCAGAAGTGGAACCGATATACATTCCCGGACGGAGACGAACCGCTTCCAGACCTTCCAGCACGCGTATATCCTTCGCACCGTAATCGCTTTTCCCATTTTCACCGGCATGATGCGCCTGTATTTCGTGGATTTCCTCGCTCATAAAATCTCCTTAAAAGGCGGCAGTCAAAAAATGAACTGCCACTACATTCTTTTATTATTTCATCTATTTATATTCATACAAAGAAATTATACCACAAAATGCATTTCCCCGCATAAAGTCCGCAGGTGGCTTGCCGTCTGCCCCTGTTCCTTTCTCTCCCGTATGGTAGAATGAATGAAAGAACTATATTGTATTTGGATAAGGAAACGGCAATGAAAAAACTTTTATTTTTCATACTTATACTTTGCGCTGCAGGGTACTGGGGAATCCGTGAAGGAAACTCCTCTGTCAAAGATTTTTCCCCGCCGCGGGCAGCATCGAAATCCGAACCCCGCCGCACAGAAAAAAACTGGCTTGAAGAACTCACCGGCCGGATCGGTACGCTTATTACCACGCCCGCCGTAGAAGAAGGGAAATCAAATCCGTCTCTTTCACCGGACACGGAAGACAGCAAAAAGGACTCTTCTCTTTCCACGGTAAAAGAAAAGCTCGGAAACATTCTTCATTTTAAAGAATCTCTCGAAGCACGGGTAGACAGAAATAAGTTCATTTCCCAAAAGGAAATTCCTGATCTCCTGAAAAGGTATCATCGCCACCGAGGACCGCCGCTTCTACGAGCACGGCGCCATAGATCCTATCGGCGTTACCAGAGCAGCTGTCACAAACTACTTCGCAGAGCGTACCCTGGAAGGCGGCAGTACCATTACGCAGCAGACAGTAAAAAATATTTTTCTTTCTAACGACCGGACCATCCTTCGTAAAATGGAAGAACTCGCTCTTGCAGTCCAGCTGGAAAAATATTATACGAAAGACCAGATTCTTGAACTCTACCTCAATACAATTTACTTCGGCCATGGTGCCTATGGGCTCAAGGAAGCGAGCCTCACATACTTTGGCAAAGAGCCAAAAGATTTGGATCTTTCCCAATGTGCTATGCTTGCAGGACTCCCCCAAGCCCCCAGCGCCTATGACCCCATTGACCATCCGAAAGAAGGAGCACAGCGCATGACTGTCGTCCTCACACTTATGGCGCAGCAGGGATATATCTCTCCGGAAGACGCCGCAAAGGCAGCCATGAATTTATGGCTGAAATAAATCCAATACAAAAACCATTTCTCCCTATACAGGAAAGAAATGGTTTTTTAATCGTTTATTACAGAATTGCATGGGCAATGACGAAGCTCATGCCGCAGGCGCAGATAACGCCAATCAGTCCGGGGAGCATGAAACTGTGGTTCAAAACGAACTTCCTGATTCTTGTCGTACCGGAACGGTCAAAGCCGATACATGCCAGGTCGGACGGATACGTCGGCAGGAAGAAATAACCGTAGCATGCAGGAAGGAAAGACATAACCATGACCGGATCCATGCCTAGACTAAGCGCCATAGGCATAACGATAGCAACCGCCGCCCCCTGCGAATTTACAAGTTTGGAAGTAAAGAACAGGACCAGGCCATACGTCCATGGGTGCTGGGTCACCACGGAACCGAGGAATGTTTTCAGAACACCCATGTGGCTTGCAAAGTAAGTATCAGCCATCCATGCGACACCGTAAACGGAAACAAGAGCCACAATGCCCGCACGGAATACCTGGCTGTTCCCCACTTCCTTCGCTTTCGTTTTGCAGGCAAAGAGAATGAGGGCGGAAACAAAAAGCATCACCATCTGGATAACGGTAGTCATAGAGATAGCAGCCATCTTTCCCTTCGCATTCGGGAAATGCGGGAGCAAATCCGGGAAGTTGCCAAGAATGGCAATGCAGATAATCCCTATGAGGAAAATCCCCGTCGCATGATAATAGGAAGACGGCAGTTTACGCCCCTGCAAAGTTTCATTGTCACCGTAGATATACTCTTTTTGTTCAGGATCTTTTATCATTTCCTGGAATGCTTCGTCTTTTTCTAAATCCCTGCCGCGTCTATAACTGTAAAAAGCCGCGCAGAGAACACCAAAAAGCGTAGCGGGAACGGAGATGGACAAAATCTGGAGCAGTGAATAATTCTGCCCTGCAGCCGCCATGAATCCGACAATGGAAACAACAGCAACAGAAACGGGAGAAGCGGAAACCCCCATCTGGGACGCGACCGAAGAAACCGCCATCGGACGTTCCGGACGGATATTCTGCTTAATAGAAATATCGTAAATGATCGGGAACATCGTATAAACGACATGGCCCGTGCCGCATAAAACGGTAAGGAACCATGTAGTCACCGGAGCAAGAATAGTAATGTGCTTCGGATTATTGCGGAGAAATTTTTCCGCATACTTCAGCATAACTGTAAGACCGCCGGAAGTCTGCAAAAACCCCGCGCAGGTTACAACGGCCAGGATAGTGAGCATGACGCCGATGGGTGGTGTGCCCGGCTTGTAGTGGAATACAAAAGTATACAGCATAAGGCCGATACCGCTGATAACAGCCAGCCCAATCCCCCCGTGCCGTATGCCGAGGAACAGACAAACAAGCAATACTGCAAATCCCAATACCATTTCCATAAGTAAAAAGCCCCCTCAATAATATACATTTATTCATCAATAATACGACTTAAAGTATATATTATTATTTTTAAATATCAAATATTTATTTGTCATATGAAATCATTTTTCCATGACTAATTCACATCATTTAAAAGATCTTTCTCCAAAATAAAAGCCCTTATCCGGTTGAGTAAGAGTTTTCTGTTGATCAATCTCCCGTAATAAGAATATTACCCGTCTGAAAAACTGCATCCGCCGCTTCAGGAATATAAAGTTTCACAGTATGCTGTCCGATTTCTATCTTCTCTGTTTTTGTAATTACTTCTTTGCTTTCTATTATATATGCCTCCTGTGCTGATACATCCCGGCAGTCCTTATTTTTAGTGTTATAATAGAAATAATATATATTTGTTTTAGAAATATAAGGAGGTTCTCATGGATTACAAAATGATCAGACTGGAACAGACAGAAGGAATTGCTGTCATTACCCTCGATTATGCGCCCACGCTGAATGCTCTCGACATGAACATGTCTCTCGAACTGGAAGATGCCCTCAAAAAAGCGGAAACGGATCCCGACGTAAAAATCGTTGTCATCACAGGCGCAGGCCGTGCATTTTGCGGCGGCGGCGATATCCGCTATATGAAAGCCCACTGTAAGGAGCCGAACTTCGCCAAAGAATCCATGGGGCCCCTGGCTAAAAAATTATCTGAAATCGTTTTATACATAAAAAAAATGTCGAAAATCGTTATCTGTGCCGTAGCGGGAGCAGCGGCAGGCGGCGGTGCGAATCTTGCTTTCGGGTGTGATTTCATTTTTGCCGCAGACAATGCTAAATTCCTTCAGGCCTTTGTAGGCATCGGCCTCTGCCCCGACACCGGCGGCGTATACATGCTCCCCCGCATGATCGGCACACACCGCGCCTTTGACATGTTCGTCACAGGCCGTCCCGTTGATGCAAAAGAGGCATTCCAAATCGGCCTCATCAAGGAAATAACTGCAAAAGAAGACCTCCTTCCGAAAACGATGGCTTTCGCAAAAAAACTGACAAAGGGTCCCGCCCTGGCATACAGAAACATGAAGAAACTGATGTTTGAAAGCATGTACAAAGATTTTGAAACCTTTATGGCGGCAGAAGAAATTTATCTTGGCCAGTGCTCATCAAGCGAAGATTTCAAAGAGGGAATTACAGCATTCCTTGAAAAACGCCCCGCGGACTTCAAGGGAAAGTAATAATTACACCACACCGTTTTATAAAAAAACAAAAATAGCTGCCGGTCTCGGAATACCGCGAACAACTTCTGTCAGCCGGCTATCGGTTACCAACTCACAGCCAACAGATTATGAACTCCGATATCCTTTCCTGCAGGCACTTGACGTTTGCCGCTGTGCTATAATGTATGCATTCCTTCGGACTTTCACTCCGTTGAGATTTTCAGGATATTTCCTGCGAATGATGGTTCGGGTATTTCAGAAGGAAATGCCTGCAGAAAGGATTCCTCCATGACAGAAAAAAAGAAAGTCGTTGTCGCCATGTCCGGCGGTGTCGACAGTACATTGACGGCGCGCCTGCTGCAGGAGGCGGGGTACGATGTGTACGGCGCCACTATGAACCAGTTTGACGGGCAGGATTTAACAGAGGCGCAGGAAATGGCTGACTTCCTCGGTATCCCCCACAAGGTCATTGATGTACGGAAAATGTATCAGGACGTAGTGCTGTCCTATTTTGTGGATTCTTACAAAAACGGCATCACGCCGAACCCCTGTATGGTGTGCGATTTTAAAATTAAGTTCGGTTTTACGACACCGTCCGTGCTTACTTTGATTGTCCTTACTTCGCCACGGGACATTATGCGCGGATCACTTATGACGGTACCCGCGGAAAGTACCAGGTAGAAAAGGCCGCGGATATCGCCAAAGACCAGTCCTACATGATGTACCACCTGACACAGGACCAGCTTGCCCATATCCTTTTCCCCCTCGGCCGCATGTATAAAAAAGATACCCGCCGTATATCTGAAGAAAAAGGACTCCCCACTTATAACAAAGCAGAATCGCAGGATATCTGTTTCCTGACCAGTGAAAAATCGTATGCCGAATTTTTGCAGAATCATGCGCCTGAAGCGTTCCGCCCGGAAATATTATAGACACAAAGGGACGTATTCTCGGAAGGCATAAGGGACTCCCTTTTTATACCATCGGCCAGCGGAAAGGACTGGGAATCGCGGCACGGACGCCGCTTTATGTTGTTTCCCTTCATGCCGGAAAGAACCGGGTCATCGTCGGTTCCAATGATGACCTTTTCCGTTCCGGCCTTCTGGCAAATGAGCTGGACTTCACCGATGGCACACCGCCCTCGCAGCAGTTCCGGTGCCTGGCTAAAATACGTTACGGTATCCGTGTCGATGACTGCACCGTGACTCTGGACGATCACGGCAGGGCCGTCGTGAAATTTGATGAGCCGCAGCGGGCAATTACCCCCGGCCAGTCCGTCGTCTTTTATGAAGAAGACCGTCTGCTCGGCGGCGGTACCATCATGAAAGCATTATAAATTGAATTGAAATGAATGCCTGCCGCAAAGAGCACACCATTGAAAAAGCAGAAGGAGTAATCCCCCTGCTTTTTATTTTGTTCTCATAAAAAGAAATACCTGCACAGTACTGCCGCTGTCAGAAAGCCGGCCAGGCATACATAAAAAGCCCCGCCGGACTGCCGCGGCAATGTTACAGCAGGGATGTGGTCAACGGTTTTCGGCACAGCGGTTGTTCTCTCAAGTTTCCGCTTCGGATAAGGAACAGATTCCGTCAGCCGGTCTTCAGACATCATGATTTTCCATCTTTTTACCTTTTCTATATGCCTGCTGTTTCCGCAGACATTGTCAAGAAAACAGCCGAGCAGTACCAAAGCGGTTTCCTTTTCTCCTTTTTTATGAAAGAAGAACGCTTCATTGACATATTCCTCAAAAAATATTTCCACTGCATCGGGAAGTCCTTCATGGTGAAGCATAGCATAAAAAGGAGAAACTGCTTTCCCGTAGACTTTCATTTTTTCTTCCGTCAATAAAAGTCCTTGCAGAGGATACATTTCCGCCAGCCGAAGGGCATATCTTAAATCCCGGGAAAGCGCCGCCACTTCCGCTTTTGTCTTTTCCTCATACAGGGAAAGAAAACGGGTCAGTGCCATACCGCAGGGCACATCCGTTTTACCGAGAGCGGTCAGAAATCTGCCAAACCTTTCCGCATTCAGCCGTCCGGCAGCCACCCCCATTTCCCACAAAAGTTCTTCTTTCCGAATGTCCAGAGGAAACAGCTCTTTAATCGGAGGAAACCCGCCTATCTTCCGATCCGCCTCTATGCGCGCTAGGACTTCGTTCGTATCACTGGCAGGATACAACCGGATAATCGTTTCCATGACAGAAAAAGCGTCTTTCCCGCCATTATACAGGTCATGAACCGCAAGCAGCAGTCGCAGTGACGGCGGCAGATTTTCCCGCTTTTCCATGTTTCCTGTCCCGCCAATCAAAGAATAGGCACATTCTTTATCCATACCGCAAAGCCAGGATAATTCCGCCCGAAACCGTAAGCGTTCATGAAGCAGACGCTCTTCCGCCATCCGGTACATATGCTTTTCTTCTCTGCTTTTTGCAGCGCCCTGCTTTTCCAACGATGCCGTGCGGATTGCTTCCGCTGTGTCCCTGCTGTGGACACCGAGCAGGTAAAAAGGATTTTCTCTGAAAAACATTCCTCTATTCCTCATGACTGTATTTCTTTTATTCTAATATATACAGGCAAACATAAAAATGCTCTTCCCCTTTGGTATAATTGAAAATATCTATCCCCGTTCCGGCAAAGATCCGGTTCTTTTTCAATAACAGCAGAAAACACAAGGAGGAGCAGAATGATTTGTCCATGGGCTTTGAAAGACGAGTTTTTAAAAGCTTATCATGATGAAGAATGGTGCCGTCCCCATCATGATGATACTTACCTTTTTGAAATGCTGATCCTGGAAGGTGCCCAGGCGGGGCTTTCCTGGTCCACGATTTTGAAACGGCGGGAGGGGTACAGAAAAACATTTTTCCACTTTGATATTTCCCGCTGCGCCGGCATGACGGACGAGGAGATAGAAGAAATCGGAAGAACGGCGCCTATCATACGAAACAGGAGAAAAATTAACTCTGTCCGCCAAAATGCTCGCGCCGTCCTCGCCATACAAAAAGAGTGGGGCAGTTTTCCCGTTACCTCTGGCATTTTACAGAAAATAAAATCATTATTCATCATCTGCAGGATAACGATGATTTGCCTGCCAGTTCTCCTTTATCAGAAAAAATAAGCGATGATTTGAAAAAACGGGGCTGCACGTTCGCCGGACCCGTGATTATTTATTCTTTTCTCCAGGCGGCAGGCATTATCAATGACCATCTGGAAAGCTGCCCTTTCCGCAATACAAACCGGACCTGATCTTCTTTCACAGGAGTGGTGTTTGTATCCTGTTTCCTTTCTCTGTGATAGAATAAACTATATTTCATTTATGGAAGGTTTTTATGGATCTGCTTGCTTATATCATCATCTGCCCCCTTGTATTTCTTGCGGGCTTCGTCGACGCCGTAGCCGGCGGAGGCGGACTGATTTCCCTCCCTGCCTATATCATCGCGGGGATCTCCGTACACAATTCCATTGCCACAAATAAGCTCAGCTCCTGTATGGGAACCCTTCTCACCACGGGAAAATTCGCAAAAGACGGGCTCATCCCGTGGAAGTCCGCATTGGCAGGAGTCATCTTCGCTTTTGCGGGGTCATCACTCGGTGCCCATATCGCCCTTATTCTTGACGCCCGTATATTCATGACTGCCATGCTTTTCATCCTTCCCGTCACCGCTTTCTACGTGACACGAAAGAAATCCATGGCAGAAAAAGAGCCTTTCCCTTTCCAAAAAACAGTGCTTCTCAGCTGCACTATGGCGTTTGTCATTGGCATTTATGACGGTTTTTACGGCCCGGGCACGGGAACATTCCTCATCCTTCTCCTTATGGGTGTCGCCCATGTCCGCCTGAAAGAGGCGAACGGCATCACGAAAGTTATCAACAGCACGACAAACCTTGCCGCGCTGTTCGTCTTTCTTGCAAATGACGTCGTCCTTCTCTCCCTCGGTCTTGTGGCAGGGCTGTTCAATATGGCAGGCAATTATTTCGGCGCCCGCTACTTTGAAAAAGGGGGCACGCAAAATGTAAAGCCTGTCATCATCATCGTCCTTACCGTCTTTTTCGCCAAGGTGGTCTATGAATTATTTCTCCGTTAAATGTCCGGCGCTCTTTGTATGAGGGCGTCTTTACTTTTAAAGAAATACCACGCAAAGGATCGCGCCGTTACGGACACGATCCTTCTTCTTATCAATGATACTAATATTTACCAATAAATATATCCAACCGGCCGGTACAGATCAGGCAAAAGGAACCCACTTGCCCTCTTTCACCTGCAGTACGTCAAGATCCATTTTCGGATCGCGGTTCGCATCAAATTCAAACTTGCCCGTTGCTCCTTCAAAGCCTTTGATCTGTGCCAGGGTATCACGGAATTTCTTTCGGTCTGTCGTGGTCCCCGACTGTTCCACCGCCTGATGGATCAGGTACATCGCATCATAAGCCTGGGCGGCGAACTGGTCCGGTTCATGGTTGTACTTTGCTACAAACGCTTTGCGGAAAGCCTGTGCTTTTTCCGTCTGGCGGTCCGCATTCCACGGAGTGGCTACGAGCGTGCCGTCAGCTGCGGCCCCTGCCTGGGTAATGTATGCCGGGCTGTTGAAGCCGTTATTGCCGATAATCGGCTGGGTCATTCCCATTTCACGGGCTTTCTTTACAATGAGAGAGCCTTCCTGGTAAAGACCGGCAATCGCGATGACATCCGGATTGGATGCCTGGATTTTTGTGAGCTGCGCGGAGAAGTCGGTATCTTTATCAGCAAAGGTTTCTGTATCGACGACTTCCACGCCCATTTTCTTAAACACTTCCTGATAAATTTCATTTTCACCGACCATCTGGTCGTTGTTATTGGAATACATGACGGCGACCTTCTTAAATCCTAACTTCGCCTGTGCTTTTTCAAGGGTAACAGGAATTGCCAGTTTGCCGGGAATCGCATTACGGAAAATATAATCACCGATGTCGGTAATCTTCGGAGCAGTGGTGCCTGTGCCGAAAGCGACTACTTTGGACTGCTGGGCAATCGGGCCGGCAGCAAACATTTCTCCCGATGTCATCGGGCCTTCTACGGCAAGAACCTTATCCTGCTCGATCGCTTTTTTCATGGCATTGATCGCTTCCGCCTTGACCAGCTTGGTATCGTAGGTTTTCAGATCAATCTTTACTTTTGTTTTCGGATTATTGTTAATTTCCTCCACGGCCAGATCCACTCCTTCTTTCATAGCCACACCGTAAGCAGCGCCGGGACCGGTATAGGCCGTAATAAATCCGATTTTTACAGATGATGCATCAGCCGTTTTTCCTGCCGCGCCATTGTCTTTCTTATTTCCGCCGCAGCCTGAAAAAACAGCGGTTAACGCAGCTGCCGCCAACACAGCGGCCATTCCCTTTACAAAATTTTTCTTCATCATGTCTCCCTCTTTTTCTCAAAATAAATCGGCAAACATACACCTTGCAAGAAAACAAAAAACGCCTTACAGGGACTATCCCTGCAGAGGCGCTCACACGCGGTACCACTCCGCTTTTCACTCATGGAAACCGAATCATTCAGGTAATAAAAAATCCCATCTCCGGCCAATGCTGAAGATAGGGGCGAAAATTCCGCGGTACCACCCTACTTTGTTCTTAGAGGTTTCCTATTCGTAACGTGAATGGACGCCCTTTCCTACTCATTTCGGAAAAAGTGCTCGCGAGGGATATGGAATGCTGTTCTCTTCCGGTTTTCACCATCCACCGGCTCTCTGCATGAATTTCACAACAGACCTTTTTGTCTCGTTCATGGCATTTATTTGCTGTAAAAGATATGACATATCATAAGGGAATCCTTTCCCTCTGTCAAGTATTTTTTCAAAAAATTATTTCATCAATTTTCTGAATAGATAATTGCAGGAAGCGCCCTTCACATTATTATGAAAAGCTTCTTTAATGTTTTCAATCCATGATTGATTTGAGAAAGGACTCCTTGTCCCACAATGGTTTTCTATTCTTCCCTGATCCCCAAGAAGCAGCTTTTGATTTCTTCTATATTTTTTGTTTTTCCCATTACCAATGCCAAAAGTAATCTTGCTTTCCACGAAGACAGGCGGCCGCCTAAGATAATCCCGCTGTCTTTCATGGAAAGGGCGCTTCCATCATAGCTGTATTCTTCCTCAACGCTCCCCGAAGGCACTCTTGTCGTCAGGACGATGGGCATTCCTTTTTCCCGCAGATAGAGAACCGCTTCCCTGCATTTCGGCGGGACATTCCCGCAGCCGATCCCGTCAATGACAAGACCTGCCGCTTTTCCTTCCGCTCCATAAACGATTCCGCCGTCCATCCCTGACCAGCAGGTGATGATCCAAATATCTTCTTCTATTCTATCTGTATGAATCTTTTTATGCTTCACGGGAATGCGTCCGTATCCCACCGGGATCCGTATACCGTACCGATGGGGCCATAATGCAGATCACGGAAGGTATCGGGATTGGTGGTGTGGACTTTAGTCACATCCCATGCTGCATAAATACGGTCTCCCAAACACACGGTAACCCCCTTTCCTATAGAGTCGTCAGATGCCGCTGTGCGGACTGCGGCAAGAATATTTGCCGGCCCGTCAGCGCTCAAAGCCGAAGCCCCCCGCATGGCACCGGTGACACATACAGGTTTTTCCGTCTTTAGTACAGCTTCAAGAAAGAATGCTGTCTCTTCCAGTGTGTCCGTCCCATGGGTGATGACAAAACCATCCGCTTGATCTGTATCCGCCAAACGGTCAATCAGCTTCGATAATTCAAGCATATCCGCTGCGGTCATCCATCCGCTGGGCTTATTGGAAAATTCCAGCACGTCCAAGTCAGCATAATGCGCCAGTCCCGGCACAGCGGCGGCCAGGTCTTTTCCTGAAACAGCCGGCATCAGTCCGCCGGTTTCCCTATCTTTTTTCATGGCTATGGTTCCGCCGGTCGTAATGACCAGAATTTTTTTCATTTTCCACCCTCCGGTAAAGAAATATTTCTTTCATTGTAGCATATGATCCGCCAATACAAACAAGAAAAAGACAGACTGCCCGATTGCAATCTGCCCTCTGTGGAGGCGGTGCCCGGATTCGAACACGGGGATACAGGTCTTGCGGACCATTGCCTTACCGCTTGGCTACACCGCCATAAAAATAACAGTAATAGTATATCGTATTTCTTCGAAAAAGTAAATCTGATTTTATTATTTTCTATGATACGTTTTTTATCCATCTTCATAAATTGCAACCTGCATATTATAATGGAAATGATTAATACGTTATTTAAGGAAAGGCTTTCTATGAATTTTACTTACGAGTTTCCTGATATTACCGGATATATCCAAAAAAGCGGCACTTATAAAAAGCCGCGCCGCATCAGCGGACTCCGTCTCGGAGAAAGCAGGACAGCCGTCGAAAAACGTTTCCCCCTTTCTCTCTCCCGCCGTGATGAAGATAAAGATATTGATTACTTTACCGTTTCTATGAAAGAAAAGATTTCTCTCTTTGATGAAGAGGTCGCTTCTCTCGGCTGCAGTTTCGTGAAAGGAGAAGCAGCGCTTCTCTTTGCAGACTTTATTTTTTCTACGGAAGAAATGAGAAACCGTCTGACCTCTCTTTTCGGCGAACCGGCAAAGGTGAACGATGTTTTCCTCTGGACGGACGCGGCAACTTCCATTTTTCTCATGGCAAATGAAAATTCTGCTTCTCTCATTTTGGCGGACACGGCTCTTGAACAAGCTTATATTGATGAAGAGCAGCTGGCAAATTCCGCTGAAATGGAAAATGCCGGGTTCAGAAAAACACTATGGAAGAAATACGGAGATCCCGTGGGCCGCATCGGACAAAAAACATATATTGCCCGCGCTCTTCTTGTGGGAATCCCGACAGCAGCTATGTTTGCCTGTACATGGATACACCCCGAATTATTTGCAGGCGATGCGAACATTTTCATCATATCTTTCATGGTACTCGGCACACTGGGTTTCGTGTCGCTCATTAGTCTGGCGATACGCCGCCTTTCGGATATCGGTCTTTCTCATTTATACTACTGGGGATTCTTCGGCTTTCTTTTTGTAAGCAACCAAGCCGGCGCCAAATTTCTTAGCGATGAGCTTCTTGCCACCCGTATCACAGGTATGTTCTTTTTTGCCGCCGTTATACTCCTTGCCTTTATCCCTGGACAGAAGACAAAAAACAAATACGGACCTGTACCGAAGTAATATTCCTATCCGACGGGCGCAATATAAAACTCCGACTGTCATGGACATCATGGGTCGGAGTTTTATATTGTCTTAAAAATTATTTTGTAATCTTGGCAACAACACCTGCGCCTACGGTTCTGCCGCCTTCACGGATTGCGAAACGCTGTCCTTCTTCCATCGCTATCGGGGTAATGAGTTTTACGCTCATTTCAATGTTGTCCCCAGGCATGCACATCTCTACCCCTTCCGGCAGGTTGATGTCGCCTGTTACGTCTGTCGTTCTGAAGAAGAACTGCGGACGGTATCCGTTGAAGAACGGTGTATGGCGGCCGCCTTCGTCTTTGGTCAGGACGTATACCTGCGCCGTGAATTCTGTATGCGGGTGTACGGTTCCCGGTTTTGCCAGTACTTGCCCTCTTTCGATGTCCGTACGGTCGATCCCGCGGAGCAGGGCTCCGATGTTGTCCCCTGCCATGGCCTGGTCAAGGGTCTTTCTGAACATTTCTACGCCGGTGATGACGGTCTGGGTCGGTTCGTCCTGCAGTCCTACGATTTCTGCAGCGTCCCCTACTTTGACGGTACCGCGTTCTACTCTGCCTGTCGCTACGGTGCCGCGTCCGGTGATGGTGAATACGTCTTCTACAGGCATCAGGAACGGTTTGTCGGTGTCACGCTGCGGTGTCGGTACGTATTCGTCTACGGCTTTCATCAGGTCACGGATTTTCTGTTCGTCTTCCGCGTTCCCGTTCAGCGCTCCCAGTGCGGATCCTACGATGATCGGCACTTCATCGCCGGGGAAGTCATAGGAGGACAGCAGGTCGCGGATTTCCATTTCTACGAGGTCGATCAGTTCCGGATCGTCTACCTGGTCTGCTTTGTTCAGGAATACGACGATTGCCGGTACGCCTACCTGCTTGGCAAGAAGGATGTGTTCACGGGTCTGGGGCATCGGGCCGTCTGCTGCGGATACGACCAGGATCGCGCCGTCCATCTGTGCCGCGCCGGTGATCATGTTCTTTACATAGTCGGCGTGCCCGGTGGCAGTCTACGTGTGCGTAGTGGCGGTTTTCGGTTTCATATTCTACAGTAGATGTATTGATGGTGATACCGCGCGCTCTTTCTTCCGGTGCTTTATCGATGGACGCGTAGTCCAGGAAGTTTGCATTGCCTTCTTCAGACAGTACTTTGGTGATGGCCGCGGTCAGGGTGGTTTTACCGTGATCGACGTGTCCGATGGTACCGATGTTTACATGCGGTTTGGTTCTTTCATAATGTGCTTTTGCCATATCTTCTCTCCTTCAATAAAAAAAGATTTTTCGCTTTTCCTATTATACATATAAAAACGGCAGGAAACAAGGAAGTGCCGAAAGGTATCCTTATTCTCATGAGGATTCTCCAAGAAACGTTTCTTTTTAAACAAAGTTCCCTTAAAATACATCATAAAAAACAAATAAAAAATCCCCTGACACAGAGGATCTTCTACGCTGGTGGCGGCTCAGAGATTTGAACTCCGGACACAGCGGGTATGAACCGCTTGCTCTAGCCAACTGAGCTAAGCCGCCATGGAGCTGATAACCAGGATTGAACTGGTGACCTTATCCTTACCAAGGATACGCTCTACCGACTGAGCTATATCAGCAATCTATATGAATGAAGATTATAAACATGGTTGCGGGGGCAGGACTTGAACCTGCGGCCTTCGGGTTATGAGCCCGACGAGCTACCAACTGCTCCACCCCGCGTCATTGGTGGGCGGAATAGGATTCGAACCTATGAAGGCAAAGCCGGCAGATTTACAGTCTGCTCCCTTTAACCACTCGGGAATCCGCCCACATGGAGCTGGCAATAGGACTCGAACCTACGACCTGCTGATTACAAATCAGCTGCTCTACCAACTGAGCTACGCCAGCACATCAGTGACAAGAGTTATTATACATACAGGCCACCTTATTGTCAAGAGTTTTCACGGGTCGTTCCTATCGCTTACGCCTACTGATTATAGCACCAACCGCCGCTGCTGTCCACCATTTCCACAGCCGTGGCAGTCAGGCATTCCCTTTTCAAAATGAAATACTCTTTACTCCGTTTCTTCCTTGCGACTCACCAGTTCCGTCGGACCGCTGACATCACGGTTCAATACTTTCTTCGCACCTTTTAAGAACTTCGGACGCGCAATCAAAACGATGCGGCCGCAGCCACGGCATTTGACACGCATATCGCTGCCCAGCTGAAGGACCTCCCATTCGGAAGAACCGCAGGGATGCTGCTTTTTCATCTGTACGACATCACCGATGCGGAATTGGATAAATTTCATCATGTCACCCTATTTCTTCGGTACAAATAATAATCGGATCGGAAAATAGCAGGCACCCGGCGGGATAAACCGGATATATAGATCTTTCCCCGCTTCCCAAGTTCCCAGTTTCTCATAATCGTAAATGGTATCATGGCCGAACCAGCGGGTTCCATAGCGTTCCGTACGGTATATACGGAGCAGCCTGCGGTCCTGCCGATTTCCAGTGTCCCTTCAAAAACACCTCCGTTCGGGTTCAGATAAAGATCATACTTCCCCGTCCCTTTGCTGTGGATCGTCAAATGGCAGGTAATGCCGTAGTTCCCCGTATTTTCCCGCCCGATGAAATTAAGTTCGTCCCTTCCTTCCTGAAAAAATGCTGTGCTTTCGGCAGAACCCAATTCAATTTTTCCTGCGCTTTTTTCCGCGTCCCACACGCCGCTTTCAAAATAAACGTGCATGGGAAATGTTCCCCGCATTTCATGGGAGTCCGGAGGAAGGTACCTTGCCTTTTCCAGATGCTTTTCCACACTGCCTTCATAAGGAAGAATAGCCGCGCCGAATCGGACGGGCGACGATGTTTCCACTTCCACGATACCGCTGACCAAATCATCTTGCCGGATTCCTTTTGCGTTATCTTCAAAAAGAATAGTCCGCTTTCCTTTCTCCAGCATAACGTTTCGCGGCTGCTGCTGCTTAGCCGTCACTTCTCTGAAAGAAAGCGTCTTTCCCGTAGGCACGTAGCTGCGGCTCGGTTCTCCCCGGAGCGTACGGACGACTTTGATCTCTTCTCCTTTATCGCTCACGCCATAAACCGCAAGGCGCGCCGGTTTTCCCGTCTCATTTACATGATAATAGTAAATCCGGCCTTTCCCTTTCAATACGGTACCTTCCGCAAGGATTCCGTAGTTTCGGGCATATTCAGGGCTGTCTGATAAGATCAGCGTATCTTCCGCTTTTATCTTTTCCAAAGGGATTTCTTCATAGGAAATATCCAAAGGCGACGCCCCTGCCGCAGTAACCGCGCCGCAGGCGGCAGCCGCCATAGCGGCAATCCATGTTTTTATGTTCATTACTTTCTGCCTTTCGCCTTTCCTGCCAATGTTTCCGCCATGGAGGCTATTTTACGGAACCGATGGGCCAGTCCCGACTTGGTGATGCCGCATAGATCCGCCAATTCCGCCATGGAAGCGTCCGGATTTTTCATGCGCGCTTCGCAGGCGGCGCGAATAGACGGTGACAATTCGGATAATCGTTTATACTGCAATAATTTTTCCACATCCCGCATTTGGCGGACAGCAGCGTCCACTGATTTCTGCAGATTTGCCGTTTCACAGTTTACCTGGCGGTTGACACGGTTCCGCATATCTTTCACCACACGGACACTTTCAAAATCCATATAACTGTTTGCCGCACCGACAATCTGCAAGAAAGAACTCACATCATCACCGCCTTTGATGTAGACAATGTAATCATTTTTTCGGTCGGTCATACGGGCATTCAATTTGAAGAAACGCATCACGGCAATGAGTTCTCCGGCAAATCGCAACGACTGTGTCACCAATTCCAGGTGGTAATCACCTTGCGGCCGGCTCACCGTTCCACCGCCAAGAAAAGCGCCCGCCAGATAAGACCGCCGTTCTTCGGCAGACACCAGCCGGCCCGCATCACGGATATCCATGAGCGGATCCAATCCCATTTCCCCAAGGAACCGCAAACTGTCCGCTGACGGCCGGACAGTCAAAGTATACACATTTTCTTGCGCAGCTTCCGTCCCTGCCGCACCATAGCTGACGGCATAAGATTGAAATCTTTTTTCAGGCAGACGAGGACACGGCGGGCAACGGCGCTGTTCCCCGTAGAAAATTCCACGCCCTTTTTCCCCTGCGCTCCCGTAACAATTGCGCCGCCCATACGAAGAAGTGCCAGCAGTTCCCCGCTTCTGCTTTCTTTATCGGGACGGACAACACGGGCAAGCTCATTCTTCACCTGCTCCGTAAATGACATTACTTCGCCCTCCCCAGATACCCCGACAATACTTCAGGCGCAATATTGGTTTTCAGAAGTCCGGAAATACGGATGATTTCATTGCAAAGCGTATCCGTATCATGAACAGCGCCTTTTTCAACGCCGAGCAAATCCTCTTCAATAAGGATTATCCCCATACGCTGGATTTTCTTCCGATCTATTTCCACCGGATGCGCCTGTACTTTTTCATAACGTTTCAGTACATCTTTCTTCGGCACACCGTTGTTGACAAGAACATAGTCAATGACCCCTTTCCCCACGTGATCGACAAGGGCTTTTAAATGGTCACTGACGGTATAACCGAGGGTCTCGCCCGGCTGGGTCATCACGTTGCAGATATACATGCACGGCGCGGAACTTTCCTTGATCGCCGTAAGAATCTCAGGTACAAGAAGGTCGGGAAGCACGCTGGTATACAAGCTGCCCGGGCCCAAGGTAATCAGGTCGGCATTGCGGATTGCTTCCAACGCATCGCCTACAGCAATGGGAGCCGACGGAACGGTATCCACATGGATGATTTTTACTTTGCCGCCTTTTTTTTCGACATAAGCAGCAATTTCCGATTCCCCCTCAATCGTACTGCCGTCGGACATTTTCGCGCAGAGGCGGATTTTCTGTGCCGTTGCCGGCATGACCTGTCCGCGGATATTTAAAACGGTGCTGGCCGTTTCCAAAGCATTCTGCACATTTCCGAATTCCTTCATGAGCGCTGCCAGAAATAAATTGCCCAGACTGTGGCCCGCCAGTTCTCCTTCCCGCCAAAACGATATTGGAAGAGCTGTTCCAGTACCGTCTCTTTATCTGCCAAAGCCACCAGACAATTGCGTAAATCCCCGGGCGCGACAATATTCATTTCTTCACGAAGCCGGCCGGAAGAGCCGCCGTCATCCGCCACCGTAACAATAGCGGAAATATTGGAAGTCTTTGTTTTCAATCCGCGGAGAAGCATGGACAATCCGTGTCCTCCTCCGATAGCCACGACTTTCAGCCCGCGGGACAATTCCCATTTCGACACGATATGGCGGGACACGCTTTCCTGATCCGGTGCCACAAGGCTGAAGAAACGTTTCACCAGCCTGCGGATCGCCCACAACATGAAAAACAAGCCGATGAACACGAAAAAGATCCCTGCCGCAGCAAGAAATGTATAGCTGTAAGTCCCTGTTAGAACGAACAGAAGACGAAGTATTTCCTCCTCAATCCGACCAAAGACCTGGTAGTTCATAACGAGAGCAGCACCGAATGCCAACAGCATAAGGCCGAAGGAAAAGAGCAGCATCCATCTTTTTATATTTAACCCGGGATAAAGCCACTGCAGGAGCAGTTTCATTTGTTTTCCTCCTACTTATCGTCTGCATCACGAACAATGCGGTTCCTGTGCAAATCGCGGTGTTCCACGTTCACATGGGCATGCTTTTCTTTCAGGTGGGCTCCCAGTTTTCTGTCACGAAAACGGAACGGTGCATACCGCCGGTACAGCCGATGGCAATGGTAAACTGCGTTTTTCCCCGATCCCTGAACTGATCCACTATGAATCCCATGAAATTAAAAAGTTTTCTTTTGAATTCTTTGGTAACCGGTGATTTTTCAATATATGCCGCCACTTCCGGCACGCGCCCCGTCCAGTGCTTGTATTCTTCCACATAGAAAGGATTCGGCAGGAAACGGACATCAATGACCATATCGGCATCAATGGGAATACCGTATTTGAAGCCGAAGGAAAATACAGTAATCTGCATGTCCCGTTTCTTATCCACCGCGCCGAAACGGCTCCCCATGTATTCCTGCAGATCAGCCGGTTTCATAGCGGTAGTGTCGATAATGACATCCGCCTGTGCGCGGACACCGGCAAGAATTTTTCGTTCCGCCTCTATACCTTCCTGAATGCGCATCGTTTTGGCCAAAGGGTGCTGCCGACGGGTTTCCATATACCGACGCACAAGAGCTTCGTCCGATGCTTCCAAGAAAACCACTTCATGGGGAATCCCCCGTTTATTCAATTCGTCCAGCGCCTGGGGAAGCGCGTCAAAAAAAGAACCGCCCCGGATATCGGAAACCACCGCCACATGGCGGGTATTGGACGTACTCTTCCAGCAAAGGTCCGCAAAACGGGCAATCAGGACCGGCGGCAGGTTATCCACACAGTAATACCCCATATCTTCCAGCTTCTGCATGAAATTCGTTTTCCCCGCACCGCTCATGCCCGTGATAATCACAAAACGAAACCGTTCCATTACTTATACCTCCAATACATATTTCTCTATGGCTTTTGCCACACCATCCTCATTATTCGACGCCGTGATGAAATGAGCCGCCGCTTTTGCCGATTCCGCCGCATTTTCAACGGCAAAAGACCAATCAATCAGATTAAACATGGAAATATCATTATGCCCATTCCCAAAAGTCATCAAACCTGACAAAGAAATCCCCCAGCGGTCACAAAGCTCGGCGAGCGCCGCCCCCTTGGACATGCCTTTCCTGTTCATTTCAAAAAACTCCGGCTTCGATTTCACCTGGTTCGTGGCATAGCTGAACTTTTCAGAAAGTACCCGCTCCACCTCTGCCATAACCTGCGGGTCTCTGTCAAATATCAGGAGCTTCGTCGGTTCTTTGGCAAGCGTCCAGAAATCCTCTCCCAGAACATGGGCGGAAACGCCGCACTGCTTTTCATAACTCTCCGTACGCTCATCGCGGAAAGGCACGTACACTTCATCATCAATATAGGCATGCATGTACCATCCCCGTTCATGGGCCGTATCTATAATGCCCTGTGCCGTTTCCATATCCATTGTCACATCGCGGAGCACTCTGCCGCTTTCGCAAAGCCCCACAAACGCACCCGTATAACAGATCAGCGGCACATCTCCAAGACCGATGGCTTGCCCCCATGGGCGGGCGGCCTGAAACATACGGCCTGTGGCAATGACGATGCGGATATTTCTTTCCATCACTTTCCGAAGAATATCTTTCGTATAATCGGAAAGTGAAATATCATCGTGAAGAAGCGTGTCGTCCAAATCGATCGCTATCATTTTTACCGGTGCCATTCATTCCTCCCTTTGAGGGTCCTTTATTTCCGCTTCAAGGCTTTCCAATTTGTTTGTACCCTATTATAGCATAAAAGAAACACCCGAATCCGTGTGAATTACCGGATATGAAGTGCTTCTTCCGTTCTATATTTCATACCTTACCGAAACAAGAATCAATCCCTGAGGCGGCGCAGTGAATCCTGCTTTCTCCCTGCTTTTTGATTCCAGTATGGCGGGAATACTCTCCGCTTTCCGTTTCCCTTCGCCCACTTCCACAAGCGTTCCCACTAAAATGCGCACCATGCCCTGGAAAACCGTCTCCGGTAAAATCGATCTGCAGTTCTCCCTTTATTTCTTTCATTTCAATTTTGGAAATACAGCGGACCGCAGACTTTTTCATTTTCTTATTTCCGCAGAAGGAAGTGAAATCATAAGTTCCTATTAAAAATGCTGCCGCTTTCTTCATTGCTTCTACATCAAGAGGCTTTCCATACTGCCACACGAAGCGTCGTTCAAACACATTTTTCTCCGTCGACGTGCGGATCCGATAACGGTATGTTTTCTCCAAGGCACCAAAACGGCTGTGGAATCGTTCCTCCGCCGTCTCCATATGCTTCAAAGCAATATCGTCAGGCAAATCCCCATTCAAAGCCGTTTCCAATTCTTCCGCTTTCCATCTCCCTTTCAGATGGAAATTCACCACCTGTCCCAGCGAATGAACCCCGGCGTCTGTCCGTCCCGCGCCGATGACCTGCACCTCTTCCCCCGTTATTTTCCGAAGAGTTTTCACCAATTTCCCTGAATTGTTTCTTCCGTACGCTTTTGCTTTTGCCAGCCCTCGTAACGGGTACCGTCATACTGTACGATGCAGCGATAATTCATAGAACCTCCTTATAGCTTCCGTTATTCCCATTGTACGCAGAGCCCGCAGCAGCGTCAAACAAAACTATATTTACTGTAACTCCATATGATATAATATTAACAGTTTTAAACTACTTTTTTATATTTTGAAAGTGAGTGAACCTGATGAAAAAATTATTGACAGCCCTTGGTGCGGCAGCAGTCATCGCAACCATGACCATGCCGGTTTCCGCTGAAAAACTGTGGAAGTACAGCGAAACCGTTACCATTGACCTTGCTGAAGCACGGTACAAGCCGACCACCGATGGCCACGACATACTGGAATTCGTTGCGGTAGAACAGCTTCCTGACGGCACCTGCACTTATACTTATGTCTATGACAGAACCGCCGGAACCATCCAGGTGAAAGAAATGGAAAAGACCACAAAGAAACTCCATTATAAGAGCAACTTCTCCGCGACCTCCGTCAACTCCACCAATCCCGTTATCCGTGAACGCGCACAGATGGCAGAAGCGGTCTACCAGAGAAAAGTACATAAGAAGTAAGCCATGGACGCCGTTTATGAAGAAATAAACCGCGACCTGCTCCACTTCATTGCCAAAGCACCGTCTGTTTTTCATGCTGTAAACAGCATCCGGACGGCGCTTTCTTATGCAGGTTTTACGGAAATACGGGAAGAAGACCCGTGGCAGATTGAAAGAGGCGGGAAATATGTCGTCACAAGAAACGGCTCCGCCCTCATGGCATTTACCATCCCTGAAGACGGCGGCCATGCGTTCCGCATAACGGCAAGCCATGGCGACTCTCCCTCTTTTAAAATCAAAGAAAATCCCGAACTCCGCGACGCTGCGTATGTTCGGCTGAACGTGGAAGGCTACGGCGGCATGATCATGTCCACCTGGCTCGACCGCCCCCTGTCGGCAGCAGGCCGTATCATCGTTTCAGAAAATGGAAAACTCGTTTCCAAACTGGTCAATCTCGATCGGACGACACTCGTCATTCCCTCCGTCGCCATCCATATGGACCGTACTGCAAACGGCGGGCACGCCTGGAATATACAGCAGGATCTCCTTCCTCTTTACGGGACGGCGGACGATTCCCTGTCCTTTATGGATGCCGTTGCCGCCGCGGCGCAGGTTGCGCCGGAAAATATTTTAGGCCATGACCTGTACCTTTATTCCCGTATAGAGGGAACCCTGTGGGGAGAGCGGCATGAATTTATTTCTTCCGCCAGGCTGGATGACCTTCAATGCGCTTTCGCCGCGTTCCGTGGATTCACCGCAGGAAAAAGGGAAAAGCATATCTGTGTTTACGCTCTTTTCGATAATGAAGAAGTTGGCAGCGCCACAAATCAGGGCGCCGGTGCCACCTTCCTCAAGAATACACTGACAAGGATCTCCCGTTCTTTGGGTTACAGCTATGACGAAACACAAGCCATGATTGCCCGAAGCTTCATGATTTCCGCCGACAACGGCCACGCGCTCCATCCGAATCATGGAGAATATGCCGATCCCGTAAACGCGCCGCGCCTGAATGAAGGTATCGTCATTAAATTCAATGCCCAGCAGAAATACGCCACTGACGGATTCTCCGCCGCCTTCTTCCGCGACCTTTGCCGCCGCGCAAAAGTGCCGACACAGACCTTTACGAACAGGAGCGATATCCCCGGCGGTTCCACCCTGGGAAATATTTCCAATACCAAGGTTTCCATGCCTACGGTGGATATCGGACTTCCCCAGCTCGCCATGCACTCCTCTTATGAAACAGCAGGCACGAAAGATACCGCTTACCTGGTCATGGCATGCACCGCACTTTTTGAATAAGCTGTATTATTTGTTTACAGGCAATAAAAACAGACACTGCGGAAATACAATTTCATCGCGGTGTCTGTTTTTATTGCCTACGCTTCCGCTTCATCCAGTTCCTTCACATAAGGTTTTATGTCAATCAGGCTGCTTCCATCAATGGCATCCAGCCCGATTACAAAAAGCCTGTTCTTTTCCCGCCTTACCAGTTTAACCACGCATAAATTGATGGGATTTGGCCGGTGCGGTGAACGGCTGGCAAATACGCCGTAAGGTTCCTTTGCCCAGGGCGGCACTGTTTGCAGGGCCGTGCGGTCAGCTTCGTGGGCAAAATATAAAACCACATAATATCTCCCTTCATCCACATGAAGCAGTGCCGCTTCATAAGTCGGAAAGATCTCAATCTCACAAAATTTATCAGAAAGCTTTCCCTGCCGTGGCGCTTCTTTTACTGTTTTGTAAGGACTGTGTATTTTCCCTATTTCTTTTAATTCCATTCTTCCTCCTTAAGGCAAATAGAAATCATTCGTACCTATTAGCTTTAAACTATCATTTATTTATAATAATCTCAATGTGTATTATTTTATCCGATCTTTTCATACAGCATCAAAACAGGATTGTAATACCTTCAAATTTCAGTTACCGGATTTTTATCTTTAAACTTGAAACAAACTGTGATAATATAGCCAATAAGAAACAAATTGTTTGAGAAATATTTCACAGGAGTTTTTATGGACAGACGACAGCAAAAAACGCGAACCGCTATCTTTGACGCGTTCAGCGAACTTTTATCGGAGGAATCTTATTCACGCATTACCATACAAACCATCATTGACCGCGCGAATATCGGGCGGAGCACTTTTTATTCCCACTTCCAGACGAAAGACGACCTTTTGAACGCCATGTGCACGGAACTCTTCCGGCATATCATCGACGGCGTCATGAATCATGACCTCCCTGCAGACCATCACAATGCCCCCGGTGTGCCGGATCCTGTTTTCTGCCACATCCTCCAGCATATCAAGGATAACTCTTACCACATCAAAGACCTGCTTATTTCCGAAAGCAGCGATATCTTCCTTAAATATTTCCGGGACAGCCTGCGCAGTCTCATCAGCATATATATTCTCCAGTCTTCAGATCATCAGAAAAAGGATATTCCCGATGAATTTCTTCTGAACCACATTACAGGCAGTTTTGTGGAAATGGTCCAGTGGTGGGTAAAGAACCGTATGAAGCAGACGCCGGAGGAATTGGATTTCTGTTTCCGTTCCGTTATCTATCCTGTCATATGAAGATAAAAACCGTGTTTCCCCGCCGGAGCAGAACAGCAAGGCAAAGAATCCCAATAGATCAGCGGCCTCCCGGATACACTCATGATGACAGACTATAAAGGCCGCGTCATCAAAATGTCCTCAGACATGTCCAATGAAAAAATACAGGAACCTACGTAAAAATCCCCTGCCGCGCATCGGTAAGGGATTTTTCGATTTTCATCTGTCGAGTACCAATAAAAGCAACACTGCCTGTCAAACGTCAGTCAGTATACCAGCAATGATTCTGTCTTGTTAGCTGTTAGCTACGAGATTAAAGCCGACAACCGGAAGCTGGCAGATAAAAGCTCTAAAACCGTAACTCAGAGTGAAACGAAGAGTCTATTACCGTAATGACGAAAGCGGTAAGCATGATTCCGTATTCTGTTTTCCGTCTTCTGTCAGCTGATTTCCGTTTTCTGTCATCAGCATAATAGATTTTTCACTCTTCATAACAATTATCGTTTACCGCTTTCTCTACAAAGTATTCTTGTGATCGTTCTGAAAACCCAATGACGGGGTGTCAGGCCAGCTGCTTCCCTTACTATAATAAAATAAGTGCAGCAAGGGAAATGTTGTATTTCTCTTTGCTACACTCATATGGTACTAATGACGCTGTAAGAAAAAGTGTCATAATACTGTTTTCCGTTTTCCGACCGCTGACTTCTGTTAGCCGATAGCTGATTTCCGTTTAGGTTTCCCCTGATAAAAGCAACTCTACTCTTAAAACGTCATCCAGAGCTATGCGAAGGATCTATTACCGTGGTGAGGAAGACTGTAAGCATGAATCTGACTTCTATCTTCTGTCAGCTGTTTTCTGTCTTTTATCCTTTAAAAAGTAAGGCGCATCTGGTACCACACCACATTGCCGTGAACCGATACAGATATTCCTTCGTTAAGAAAACCGAACTTGCCATAGTAATGGATCAGTTCTTTCTTGCAGGTGAGGACAAGACCTCTCCGTCCTTCCTTTTCCGCATCATGGATGGCGCGGCGGAGCACTATTCCCGCATATCCTTTCTTCCGGCATGCAGGAATCGTATTCAGCCCGAAAATCATCTGCCATGCGCCATGTTCATCATGCATGTCTGCTTTCTCATACATTTCGTCAGTAAGATCCGTAAGGTTTGTCACCATACCGTCCGCAAAAGAAATCAGTTTTCCCTTTTCAAAGAGGAGCCAGAAATGATTGCCGTAATAAGTGAGCCTCTCTTTGAAAGAATCCTTCGTCGCCGCCTCGGCAGGAGGAAAACACTCCGCTTCCACCGCAGACACCAATGCCAGATCATCTATCGTTGCTTTGCGTATTTCCATAAAGTCCTCTTCTTCCCTTCCCTCTATACCAATTCGTAAAAAAGCACCTACCGTTCAGTAAGTGCTTTATGTTTTATCAGATATCAGTACAGCTTTGCTCCCGCAGGGATATGGTCGTCTACCATGAGCAGATGAAGTTTTTCTTCACCATCTTCTTCATGGATTGCAGAAAGCAGCATACCGCAGGAGTCAATGCCCATCATATTCCTCGGGGGCAGGTTCACGATAGCGATCACCGTCTTGCCGATGAGGTCTTCCGGTTCATAGAAGGCATGAATGCCGGAAAGGATGGTGCGGTCTTTGCCGGATCCATCGTCCAGCGTGAATTGAAGAAGTTTCTTGCTCTTCTTGACTGCTGTGCAGTCTTTGACTTTCACTGCGCGGAAGTCCGATTTGCTGAAAGTTTCAAAATCAACCGTATCTTTAAATAAAGGTTCTACTTTTACTTTGGAAAAATCAATTTTTTCAGGAACGGCAGGGCCCGCCTCCTTCACTTCCGTTTTCCCCTGGTCGCCTTCCGGCCGCATCGCAGGGAAAAGAAGAACGTCTCGGATACTGGAAGAATTGGTCATGAGCATGAAAAGACGGTCAAGCCCGATGCCGAGTCCACCTGTCGGGGGCATACCGTATTCCAAAGCAGTAAGGAAGTCTTCATCAATGGGATGCGCTTCGTCATCGCCATGCTCTCTTTCTTCTACCTGCATTTCAAAACGCGCCCTCTGATCCAGCGGATCATTTAATTCGGAGAATCCGTTTGCCAATTCGCGTCCATAAATATAAGACTCGAAACGGATGGTATATCTCGGATCTTTGGGATCCAGTTTAGACAGCGGAGATACTTCGATGGGATGCTCTGTAATGTGGACAGGCTGGATAAGGTGCTCTTCCACATAGTCGTCAAAAGCAGCTGCCAGAAGCTTGCCGAAACCGTCAAATTCACCATATTCCACATGAAGTCTGTCGCAGATGGCACGTGCTTCCTCAATGGTCTTGCAGGCATCAAAGTCTTCACCGGTGTATTTCTTTACCGCTTCTGCCATGGTGAGTCTCGGCCATGGGCCTGCCACATCTATTTCTGTTCCTTCATAGGTGAATTTCGTAGTGCCGTAAGAAGCCATAGCGCAGGCTGCCACGATCTGTTCCGTCTGGTCAATGACATCATCGATATCGCCATAAGCCTGGTATGTTTCAATAGCGGTAAACTCCGGATTATGACGGGTATCCATGCCTTCATTGCGGAAATTGCGGGTGATTTCAAATATGCGTTCATACCCGCCGACAAGAAGTCTCTTTAAATAAAGTTCCGGCGCAATGCGGAGGTACATGGTCATATCCAGCGCGTTGAAATGCGTCATGAAAGGTCTTGCATTCGCACCGCCATAGAGCGGCTGAAGAACCGGCGTTTCCACTTCGAGGAAACCGTGTGCGGTATACCAGTTCCGGATAGCCTGGAGCATATTCGCCCTCTTGATGAATGTTTTTCTTACATCGGGATTGGCGATAAGATCAAGATATCTCTGGCGGTAGCGCTGTTCCTTATCCGTAAGGCCGTGCCACTTTTCCGGAAGCGGGCGGAGAGACTTGGAAAGCATGGTGAAGTGCAGGACACGGATGGTCGTTTCTCCCGTGTGTGTAGTGAATACAGTGCCTTCCACCCCGAGGATATCTCCCATGTCTACCAGTTTGAAGAGATTCCATTCATTTTCACTGACAGTATCTTTCCGGAAATAAAGCTGGATATCCCCTTTTTCATCACGAAGCGTGCAGAATGCCGTTTTTCCGTGCCCGCGGATAATCATAATACGGCCTGCCACTTTGACATGCTCCCCGCTTGCTTCCAAAGCTGCCGCATTCGCATGGATATCTTCACTGTGATGGGTGCATTCATACTTTCCGCCGTAAGGCTCAAATCCCAGTGCGGTAATCTTCTCCAGCTTCCCCCTTCGGATCAGCATCTGGTCGTTCAGTTTTTCTTCCATTCTGAAACCTCTCTTTGCATATAACCAATCAGCAAAAATTTATGCTTTGATTTTAATAACTTTATACTTTACAACACCGCTTGGCGCTTCCGCTTCTACAATATCCCCCGCCTTGGCGCCCATCAGTGCGCGGCCGACAGGAGACTCATTGGAAATCTTCCTTCAAAGGATCCGATTCCGTACTGCCCACGATCTTCACCGTTTCTTCCACATGGTCTTCCAGCGCTTCAATGGTTACCGTCATTCCTACATCGACGCGGCTCTTTCTCCCTTTTTTGCCGCTGTCAATAATTTCCGCCGTACGGATCTGCTGTTCCAGTTCCTTAATACGTCCTTCTACGAAAGACTGCTGGTTTTTTGCATCATCATATTCGGAGTTTTCAGAAAGGTCGCCCATAGCGATGGCTTCTTTCAGACGTTGTGCTACCTCGCCGCGCGTCTTTGTACGAAGTTCATCCAATTCTTTCTGTAATTTTTCAAGACCTTCTTTTGTCACAAGTGTATGCTGCAATTCTGCCATGCCAATTGCTCCTTTTTCTATAAATATTTTATAAAACTCCCATTATAAGGATATATTATTAAGTATAAGCAGATAAAAATGTATTGTCAATTTGATAAGAACCGTTCCTTACAACTCCCGTTCCGTTTGGAAAGTCTTTTTACAAACAGAAATAGAGGCCTGCCTTCCAAAATCATTTCTGCCATAGGAAACAGATTTCCTCTTCCCATTTTTCCTTTACCGGGTTGAGATCTTCTCCATTCTTTATTTATAAAAAAATTCTGTACCCATAAAAAGAAAAAATATCATTTTCTCAATTACATAAGGTTTCTTATCAATTTCAAAATCATTTCGAGCAAATAAAGTCCATATAGGGAGAAATGAGGAGATTTCAGCCTCTCACAGGACAATCGGATCCCGGACTGCATCCATTGTTTTTGCAACATATTTATCAGAATGAATAAATATCCATTTTTGAAATCATTGTCCTTCCCCAGATATTTTTAAAAAAACCGATAAAACGGCGTTTCAAGATTTCCATTTTTATAGCCCCCGGAAATCTGAATGTATCATGATGTATCACGCCAATCCATATCAATATCCGATAGCGTTCCATTTTTTTCGTTTTTCTTCATTTTTCTTTCTTCTCCTCAAAGGTCCTCAAAAGTCCTCAAGGATAAAGAAATATATTTTTTTGAAATTTCCTATTGTACTTCCTGTTTATCTGTGGTATATTTCTTTCAGCAAAAATATTACGCGCCCTGCATGAAAGTGCAGCTGAGCTGCGGAGTACTTCTCGAAGTGAACGGTTTTCTTTGTTTCCCTGTTTCTTTCACCATAACGAAAGTAAATGGGGATTGCCTATGCCTGAAAATCGGGCATTCCGGTGAGATTCCGGACAAATATCTTCCCCCGTTCCGAATATGTGTCGGAAATTGGTACGAGAAAGAAGGGAACTACATTGTCTGAAAGCAGAAAAATGGGAGTGGTACAGCTCACCACAGTCACCGCCATCAACATGATGGGATCCGGCATTATTCTTTTGCCGGCAACACTCGCGGAAATCGGTACGGTTTCCATTTTCGCCTGGATTCTTGCCTCTATCGGCGCTACTATTCTTGCCTACGCTTTTGCCAAATGCGGCATGTACAGCAAAAAGGTAGGCGGCATGGGCGGTTACGCGGAATACCGGTTCGGCCGTCTTGGAAACTTCCTTTCCAACTACACTTATGCCATTTCCCTGATTATCGCCAACGTGGCTATCGCCACCGGCGTAGTCAGCTACGGTTCTTACGTTTTCGGTTTTGACCTTTCTCCCATGGAAGTTTGTCTGGCAACCATCAGCACGCTTGCCATCGCCGCTTCCATCAGCCTTGTCGGACCGAAAAAATTCGGCAAATTCACCTCTTTGGGCATGATCTGCATTCTTCTTCCGGTCATTGGCCTTCTTCTCTGCGGCTGGTATTTTTTCAGCCCGGACATCTATGTGGCTGCCTGGAACCCTCATGATATGCCTTTCTATCTCACCATGCGCGATTCCATCGCCGTCATTCTCTGGGCATTCCTCGGTCTCGAAACGGCCTGCGCCAATTCCGACACGGTGGAAAATCCTGAAAAGAATGTGCCTGTCGCTGTTTTGGCAGGAACGATGATTGCCGGTGTATGCTACATGACCTCCACGGCGATTATCGGGGCTTGTCCCTCATACAGAGCTGGTATCTGCCGGCGCGCCTTTCGGCCTTGCTTACGCAGCCATGTTCGGAAATACGGTGGGACATATGGTATCTGCCATGCTTGTTGTTTCCTGCTTCGTATCCCTCACCGCATGGCAGTTCACCATCTCCGAGGTGGTAAGAGAGGCCGCCACCATCGGCCACTTCCCTTCCTATCTTCGTAAAGTCAATCGTTTCTATGCACCTTACATGGCAATCGGAACCCTGGTTTGTATCCAGTCCCTACTGACGCTGTCTACAATCAGCCCCTCTCTGTTAAAGCAGTTCAATGTCCTTATCAATCTTGCCGTCATGGTCAATCTCATTCCCTACCTGCTTGCCATGGCTGCTGTTCCCGATCTGCAGAAAGCAGAAGGCATCTCTGCAGCAAAAGCAAAACTGCCGAATATGGCAGCTATCATTGGCGGTGTATACAGTGTATACGCGGTCTACGGCTGCGGATGGGATATCATTCTTTACGGGACGCTCGTTACTGTCTTCGGCATCATGATCTATATGCTGAAAACAGCCCGGCTCCCCTGCCGGATTCCAAACCTATCCGCCCAAAAAATAACGTTTCAACTTCAAGCCTCCGCAAGGAGGTTTTTTTACTGCGAGACACCCACGATAAAACCCCTCTCGAAAGAGGGGCCTTTATTTCTTATAAGCCAAGATTTCTGTTTCCGTATTTACATCATATGTTTCTTCCCATTCTTCAGGAAGATTGTCCAATTTTTCCCATTCCCTGCATTCTTCCCCATCATCTTCCAAATTGAGGAAAGGGGAGAAATAAACAGGTTTCCTGATCTGCAGGTATCCCTTTTCAAAAATGAAGCGGACTGCCTTTGTAAGATACACGCGGTATTCCGCTTTACCACAGCGGGAAAGCGTTTTCTTCTCATTGATGATCCGCACTTCTTTTATTTCTTTTTGAAGGGCATGATCTTCCTGCACCACGGCAGGGCGGCTCGAGTGGATTTCTTTTTCTTCTGCTTCACGGAAAATCCATTCCAAAACATCCGTCTTTTTTCCGCCGGCCGCCTTGTCCGTTATTTCCTGCGTCATTATATAGCATTTTCCGCCGGCATAAATACCGACGGGCAGGAGATATACAGGATGGAAAATGGACGGATCGCATCGGTACTTTTCAAAAACCTGTCCTGCCATCCCTTTTAAAATCTTCAGTGTTTTTTCGCTGAATCGTAAATCCAATAATTCCATTTTTTCCCTTTCTGATGAAAATGTCCGCCTCGCGTAAATAAAGGCGGACATTTTTTATTTCTGTTCTTTCTTTTACTTCGTCCCGAAAATCCTGTCTCCCGCATCGCCGAGTCCCGGAAGGATGTATTTCTTTTCATTCAGCTGCCTGTCAAGGGCGGCGGTGTAGATCGGCACATCCGGATGCGCGTCGTTCACGAGTTGTACGCCTTCCGGCGCGGCGACGAGGCACATAAATTTTATATTCTTTACACCTTTCGCCTTCATCATGTCGATAGCCGCCACGGCGCTTCCTCCGGTCGCCAGCATCGGGTCGATTAATATGAAATCACGGTTTTCCACATCGGGAAGTTTGCAGTAGTATTCCACAGGCTTTGCCGTAACGGGGTCACGGTACAGACCGATGACACCTACACGGGCAGAAGGAACGAGTTCCAGAAGCCCGTCAAGCATTCCGAATCCCGCCCGGAGGATGGGGACGATCCCTACTTTCTTCCCTGCCACGCGTTTCCCTTTCATCACTTCCAAGGGCGTTTCAATTTCTATATCTTCCATAGGCAGGTCACGAGTCAGTTCATATCCCATGAGCAGTGTGATTTCCTTCAGAAGCTTTCTGAAATCACCGGAACTGGTTTCTTTCTGGCGCATAATCGTCAATTTGTGCTGAATAAGCGGATGGTCGATTACCTGGATCTGCATTTCATTTCCTCCTGTCACAACGGGTTTCTCAATTTTACTCCCATTATTTTATCACTTTTTATTTTGGATGTCTGTAATTCTTCCGGCCGGCCACCGGAAATATTCTTACAGGCGCCGGTGACGCATATCTTCCCATGCCATGATCACCGCACCGCCGGCAAGAATAATCTGGACTGCCAGATGGATCCAGAGAAAGAGGAAGATCAGGCCGATGAGGGAACCGTAAGTGACGCCCATACCCGATATATGGAGGATATAGTAACCGTACCCTGCAGTTAGGAAAAGGAGGGCCGCCGCCACCAGAAAGGAAGCAGGAATGATGCGTGTCCATTTCGTGATGTACCTGTTTGGCGCATAACGGTAAAAAGCGGATAAAGACAGGCTCATAACCACAAAAGGAATGGCATACCGCGACGGCCGCCAGACCTGCCAGAAGACAGGCGGCAGTTCCATGATATAGTCCTGTACAAGGAATACGACGGCATTGGCAAAAACGATCAGCGTAAGAGAAAGAATCATGGCAAATACAAGAAATACGGTAAAGAAGCAGGCTTTCAGGCTGACCTTGAACCAGGACTGGATATTTCTGTCCTGAAAAAATATTTTATCCATCCCGCGAACAAGTACGGCCGTTCCCTGTGAAGCGGTCCACACTGCGCCGCCGAGACCGGCAAAGAGCCATATTGTACTCCGCCCTGCGATGATACGGGCTATATTTTCCTCCATACTTGCCGCAAACTGGGCCGGCAGATATTGCAGCAGATCAAGGATCGTATCAAGCTGGGGCGCCGCAAAGAACAAGATACAGTTCACCAGGAAAATCATAAACGGAATGAGCCCGAGTATAAAGCAGTATGACGCTTCTGACGCAAAGGAGCCCACATCATCATCGATATATCTTTTGATCAAACACTTTATGAAATATACGGCTGCCGGATCTGAATTTTTCGGTTCCATATGCCCACCCTGCCATTCTGAAAAACATCATAAAAAGGGAGGCATAAAGAAACAAATTTCATTTCTCTATACCTCCTTTTGCTGCACACAATCAGAAATATCTGTGTATTTTATTATAGCACCAACTCTTACTGTCCGCTCTGGCTCTTCTTCGCATTGGCATTCTTATAGCGGAGCTGCTTGGAAAGAACCATCTTGCGCATGCGGATACTGGAAGGCGTCACTTCCACCAATTCATCATCATTTATCCATTCCAAAGCGGATTCAAGGGTAAAGAGGCGGCACGGCGGCAGTTTAATGGCATCATCGGAACCGGAAGCACGGGTATTTGTCAGATGCTTCTTCTTACAGGGATTAACGTCCATATCCTGCTCACGGGCATTTTCGCCGACAATCATGCCTTCATAAACTTCCACGCCCGGGCCAAGGAAAAGTTCCCCTCTGTCCAGTATGGAATTCAGGCCGTAAGCGGTGGTCGTGCCCGCTTCGAAAGCGACAAGCGAGCCTCTCGTTCTTTCGGGAATATCCCCTTTATACGGCGCATATCCCTGGAATACATGGTACATGATGCCTGTGCCGCGGGTGGTGGTGAGAAGTTCATTTCTGAATCCCAAAAGTCCGCGGGCAGGAATGGAAAAGTCCATCTTCATATATCCTGCCAGTTCTTCCATGGAAATCATTTCCGCGCGGCGCGGACCGAGTCCTTCCATGACAGCCCCCATAAATTCCTGCGGCACTTCAACAGTCAGCCTTTCCAAAGGTTCGCAGCGCTTGCCGTTGATTGTTTTATAAATAACCTGCGGTTTGGATACTTCCAATTCGAACCCCTCCCGCCTCATCGTTTCAATGAGAACGGACAGATGAAGTTCTCCCCGGCCGGAAACGAGGAATGCATCGGATGTTTCCGTTTCTTCCACACGGAGAGCCACGTTCGTTTCAATTTCTTTCATCAGACGGGCGCGGATGTGGCGGGATGTAACAAAATCGCCTTCTCTTCCCGCGAAAGGACTCTTATTGACATGGAAAACCATGGACAGCGTCGGTTCATCGATATGAATGGATGGGAGCGCTTCCGGATTGGCGGCATCGGCTACCGTTTCACCGATATTGATGTCTTTAAATCCTGCCATCGCCACGATATCCCCCACGCCTGCTTCGGCGACGGGAGTACGTTTCATTCCCTGCCAGTTGAAAAGCTGTCCTACATGATCGGTACGGATTTTTTCTCCATCCGTAATAGCCACGGCCATTCCCTGCTTGACCGTTCCCTGGTCACACGGCCGATTGCCACTTTGCCAAGATAATCATCGGCTTCCAGCGTGGTCACCATGATCTGCAGTCCTCCATCCGGATCACCTTCCGGAGCGGGAATCCGTTCCAAAATCGTATCAAACAGAGGCTGCAGATCCTTCCCTTCATCATTCATATGGAGTTTGGCGATGCCGCTCCTGGCGGACGCATAAATCAGCGGAAAATCAAGCTGCTCATCATCAGCATTAAGCTCGATGAAAAGTTCAAGAATTTCCCCTTCCACATCAGACACACGCTGGTCAGGACGGTCAATCTTATTGATGACGACGATCGGTTTCAGGTGATGCTCAAGAGCTTTACGGAGAACATACTTCGTCTGGGGCATCGGGCCTTCATGGAGTCAACAAGGAGCAGGACACCGTCCACCATGTTCAGGATACGTTCTACTTCCCCGCCAAAATCGGCATGCCCGGGCGTATCTACGATATTGATCTTCACACCATTATGCATGACAGACGTATTCTTCGCCAGGATTGTAATTCCCCGTTCCCGTTCCAGCGGGTTGGAATCCATGACGCGTTCCGCCACCTTCTGATTTTCCCTGAAAATATGGCTCTGCTTCAGCATGGCATCCACAAGAGTGGTTTTACCATGATCGACATGGGCGATGATCGCAATGTTGCGGATATCATTTTCTGATCATTTCTTTCCTTCTTCTCTCCGGCCTTCCGCCTCAATCTATAAATCCACAGTATAACAAAATCTTTGTATTGGTAAATACAATTTATTTTACCACATCACAGACTCGGATAAAAGCATTTTCAAAAAATATTTTCCTTTTTATGAATCATATTTTTGTATTCCCCCCTTGAACTATGTTAAAATGTAATTAAAGAGAGAAGATTTTTCTCCCTGGAATTTCATTTATAAAAGAAAGGTGGGCTGATGATCATGTTAGATTACAAACGGATTCTTGTACCTTACGACGGTTCCGAGTATGCGAAGCGGGCTCTTGACCGTGCCGTTTCCGTGGCAAGATGCTGCGACGGCGCAAAACTTTTCATTGCGACCGTTTCCCGGCCGATGCCTCCGATGGAAAAAATCGCGCGGGAAAAAGCATATGTCTTTGATGCCGATAAAAAAGAACCGGAAAAGAAAGACCCCGGGCAGGTTATTTTGGATGATTCAGAAAAACTCATTCCCGAGGATATTCCTCATGAATTGATTTTCCGTGTAGGCAATCCGGGATCCGTCCTGCTGGATCTCTCCTTTGAAAAAAACTGCAACCTGGTCATCATGGGCAACCGGGGCCGCGGCGCTCTCAAGAGCCTTTTCATGGGTTCCGTTTCCAGCCATCTGGCAAGCAACGTGAAATGCCCCATCCTTATTATTAAATAGTACAGCGGAAATACCGCGGAAAAGGAGGTTCGTCATGCTTACTTTCAAAAAAATCCTTGTTCCCTTTGACGGGTCGGAACACGCAAAGCGTGCCCTGGCAAAGGCTGTATCACTGGCGCAGTGCTGTGACGGCGCAAAGCTGTATATCATCACTGTTGATGAAGATGTTTCCGCGCTGAGCATGAATAATCTGGAAAGGGCTTACATCAATGAACAGATGCAGGCCATCCACTTCCGCCCGGCTGATAAAACTCTTGATGAAGCAAAAGCTGCCGTCCCTGAAGGAATCGAAGCGGAATATATCGCCAAAACCGGAGACCCGGCATGCTGATTGAAAATACGGCAGACCAAATCGGCGCAGACCTGGTTGTCATGGGCAGCCGCGGCCTGGGCGCCCTTACGGGCATGCTCCTCGGCTCCGTATCCAATTACCTGTTGACCCACGTGGAGGCGCCTGTATTCATTGTGAAATAATTTCCCGTAAGACGAAACGCCGACCTTTAGAGGGCCGGTGTTTTCTCCCTCCGGTGCAGCCGATATTTTCACAGGTATTTCTTTATTTTCCGCACAGAAAATCAGATTTCTCCATCACAAAAAGAAAGGCGGTTATTATGCTGGATTTCAAAAAGATTCTCGTCCCCTATGACGGTTCCAGCCATGCGAAAAAAGCGCTGAACCAGGCCATTTCCCTGGCGCAGTGCTCAGACGGCGCAGAACTCTATGTCGCAACGATTTTAAACAGCACCATCCCTGCGGATGATGATCCCGACCAGGTCGACATGGCGGAAGTCGAAAAACTCATTCCTGAAAACATCCCCCATAAGGTTCTTCTTGAAATGGGGGAACCGGTACCCATGCTCCTCTATCTGGCAGGAGAAATCGGTGCCGACCTGATCATCACGGGCAGCCGCGGCCGCGGCGCTCTCAAGAGCCTTTCATGGGTTCCGTTTCCAGCGGCATTTTGAAGAATGCAAAATGCCCCGTCTTTATCATAAAATAAACTTCCCAATTGAAAATACCGATACCGGACTCCCTGAAAATATGTCTGACTTTTTCAGAGATAGTGCGGTATCGGTATTTTTATGATGCTTTCGGCCCTTCCACCTTATAGTACCAGCAGTAAAGCGCAGGAACGACCAGTAATCCTATAGCAGTCGCAAGGAGAAGTCCGCCGATAAACGATACGGCAAGGGGACGCCAGAACGGACTGGGAATCAGCGGAACAAAACCAAGTACATCGGTTACGCTGGAAAGCATGATCGGCCGGAAACGGAGCGCCGCCGACTCGATGACCGCATCATAAGGCTTCTTCCCATCTGCCAAATGCTGGCGGATCTGGTCAAGAAGGATGATGCTGTTCCGGACAACCATGCCGGATAAGGCCAGCATACCGACAATGGATACGAATCCCATGGGCTGCCGCGTAAGAAACAGCGACAGAATCGCACCGATCAGTCCCAAAGGCCCGGTTATGCCCGCAATTACCATCAGCGGAATTTTATCCAGCTCAAACATCAGAATCATAAGGATAAGGAAAATCATGATCGGAACCGGCGCCGCCAGGTACTGTACGGATTTTTCACTGTTTTCTATGGCTCCGCCTTTTTCCAGCGTATAACCGTCAGGCAGATGTTCTCTAAAGTCCTTAAGCGTCCGGTCGTACAGTTCATTGACTACGGAATCGGCTGTCTTATCCCCGCCGGTTTCGCCGCGGATAGTGATGGTTGGGTGCAGATCGCGCCGCCAGATCGTGCTTGTTTCATTCTCATAGGAAATATCCGCGATTTCCCAAGGGCACATACCGTCCGCTCCCCACATGGACAGGGAGGGAAGAAAGATCGGCCAGCCGCGCCGCATTGCTTCCTTCCAGCCGGAAGCTGATCGGCACGAGCTGATTGCCCTGATAGGATTCCGCTACTTTATAGCCTGACAATTTCACATACAGATCCCGGGAAATGGAATAATTATCTCCCCCCAGTTTCCTTACTTTGTCCTGATCGATTTTTAACCTGACAACCGGTGTTTCTTCCGGCCAATCCATACTGACATTCTTCATACCGGGATACTGAGAAACAAGAGCCGCCGCTTCTTTGGCAAACTTTACCGTATCTTCCACATTCTTTCCCGAAAGCCGCAGCATGATCGGGTATTCAGCAGGAGGCCCCGTGGTAATCAGACGGGCATGGGCCCTTGCATCCGGATATTGTTCCGCGATAAATGCCAGCGTATCATCATGAAGACTGTCTCTCACCTTGCTGTCGCGCGCCACGAGGATCATCTGTCCGTGGCTGTCTTCCGGCGCCAGCGGATCAAAAAGCAAAATAAATCTCGGCGCGCTGTCCCCTATATAAGTGGAAAAGGAAGACACCCGATCATCCCCGTATAAGTTGTCCGCAATGCCTGCCATGACCTCTTTCGTTTCCTTTATGGATGCGCCGGAAGGAAGGTTCACATCAAGAATGATTTCCGGCCGTACGGAATCGGGGAAGAACTCCTGGTTCACAAAAGGAATAAGTGCCACTGTCCCTGCAAAAATCGCTGCTGTGCCTATGATAACCGTCTTTTTGAAACGGATGCACCAGGCGATTGCCTTATAAAACAATCGGTAAGCCCTGTCCGCAAAAGCGGATTTCTTTTCTCCCGCCTTCACCCTGATGAAACGATACCCCAGAACCGGGCTCACAAAGATGGATGCCACCCAGGAAAGAAGAAGCGTAGAGGCGATAACCCAAAAGAAGGCGCCTACATATTCCGCCGTCTGCCCTGCGGCAAAACCGACAGGAATGAAACCCGCTGCCGTGATAAGCGTCCCGGCCAGCATCGGTTTCGCACATCCTTTATACGCCGCCTGTGCCGCTGCCAGACGGTCCATCCCTTCTTCCAGTTTGACCTGCATCATTTCAATCACGATAATCGCGTCATCTACAAGAAGACCGAGCGATACGATGAGCGTGCCGAGAGAAACGATATGGAGATCGATCCCCTGCCATTTCATGTAAATAAAGGAAGCGCATACCACCACCGGAATGCACAACGCCAGCACGATCCCGCTCCAAAATCCCAGTGACAGGAAACTGGCCGCCATGACAATGACGATGGCTTCCAGCAGGGATTTTGTAAATTCATGAATAGAATCATTCACCACCGACGGCTGATCCGCCACCTGCTCGATATCCAGGCCGGCAGGAAGTTCCGCTTTCTCTTTTTCAATTTCTCTCTCCAGATTTTTCCCGAGAACCAGATTATTTCCGCCGGGCGCCATAGATACGGCAATTCCTACCGCCGGTTTTCCATTGAAATACATGAGATGTTTCCGGATCCGCATACATCTGCGTGACTGACGCCACATCGCCCAGATGAAAAGAACGCTCTCCCACGTGGATCGGAAGTTCTTTCAGTGACTCCACCGTATCCAGAAGCCCTTCTACACGGATCGCCACATTTCTGGAATCAGTGTGGATCATACCGGCAGGCATCATCGCGCCCTGCTGCTGCAGCATGGCAAACACGTCTGACGGCCTCATGCCGAAAGAAGCCAGCTTATTCTGATCCATTTCGACATAAATTTCCTGCTTCTGAACACCAAGAAGTTCTACCTTCTGCACATCCTCCACACCTGTCAGGCGCCGCCGGATATTTTCCGCATATTTACGTTTTCTTCATAAGAAAATCCGTCTCCCGTGACGGCGTAAATAGAGCCGTACACATCATCAAACCGGTCATTAATATAAGGCCCCATGACTCCCGACGGCAGACTGCTCCATTCATCATTGACCAGATTGCGTATTTCATGCCAGCGGGTCTGCATCTCCTCTTTCGGCACAGAATCTTTCAGATTGACATAAATCACGGTTTTACCGTCATGGGTGAAAGATTTGATATAATCGAGCCCCTTGGTATCCTGCAGTTTCTTTTCCAAAGGATCCGTCACCTGCTGCGTGATCTGCTGCGCCGAAGCGCCCGGCCATGCAGCCGTAACCACGGCCTGTCGGATTGTAAAATCAGGGTCTTCGCTGCGCCCCAGATGGAAATAGGACCACAGTCCGCCCGTAATGATGGCGATAATGAAAAAATAGACAATCTGTTTATGCCTGATCGCCCATTCTGCCAGATTCAGGCCTTTCATAACCGTACCTCTTCCCTTCATGCAGTTTCTGCACACCGGCGGTCACTACACGGTCGCCTTTCTGCAGGCCTGAAACGATCTCTACCGTATCATTCCCATACTGTCCCGTTTCCACCTTCTGCAGATATACTTTATGATCCCGCACGATCCACACGGCAGGCTGCTCCGACTGTGCAGCCATAGCAGAAAGCGGCACCATGATCTGTTCATTCCCTGCGGGTCATAAAAGATACTTCCGCCGTCATTCCCACCACGACATCGGAAGGCGCGTCAATGAGCGTCACTTTCGCGTCATAAGTTCCCGTGGACGTATTTGGCGCTGCCGCCACTTCTCTGACCGTTCCCTTCAATTGCAGATCAGGAAACGCCCAAAAGGTGACTGTACAGGGAAGGCCGACAGAGTATTTTCCGTACTGCTTTTCCGTAAAAGAAATATGAACATCTTTTTTCGTATCATCCACGATAAGAACGACCGGCGTCCCTGCGCCGACCACCTGACCCACTTCGTAAAGCGTGCTTCCCACCACGCCGTCACGGTCTGCCGTAAGCGACGTGAAACCCAGATTATTTTCCGCCCGCGCCAGAGCCGCCTGCGCCTGGGAAAGCTGGGCCGACGCCAATTCATACTGGTTCTTCGTCTGATCCATCGCCAGGTCAGAAATTGCCTGAAGTTCGTGAAGCTTTTCATAACGGGCCATCGTGGATGACGCCAGACGATACTGCGCCTCCGCCGCATTCAACGCGCCCGCGGCAGCAGCAGCCTGTTCCGATGCATCTTTGGAATCCACCGTCATAAGGACCTGTCCTGCCGTGACACGGTCACCGGAAGAAACAAGGCGGCGCGTAATCCGTCCCCCCACCTGAAAAGCAAGCGGCGATTCAAAATAGCCGTGAACCGTGCCGGAAAACTTACGGCTTTCTGCTTTTGCCGTTTCTCCGACAACCATCGTCTTGACAAGCACCGCTTCCGTTTCCGCCTCTTTTTTATTCCCACACCCCGTCAGCACAAGAGAAAAGCCGACCCATACAGCGGCAAAGATGACCGCGAACTTTTCATGTATTCCTCCCGAAATAATTTTAATAAACATTTGTTGATTATCGTTCAAATGTATTATATACTTAGGCTGACTGTAAAGGCTATCGGCAATTCCCATGAAATTGCCTTTTATGAAACTGTTTTAGAGAAAGTGTTCAACAATGACTGATAAAAAAAAGGACTTACGGTTCCGTAAGACGGAACTTTCCATCCGGGCTGCCTTCTTTGAACTGTTAAAAAGCAGGCGTATCTCTGAAATCACCGTGGCGGAAATATCAAGGAAGGCCATGCTCGGACGGGGGACTTTCTACCTCCACTACAAAGATATCCATGACCTTCTGGACACGCTTGAAAACGAATATGTCGAAGCTATCGGAAATATTATTGATGAGTACTATCCCATCACACCGGCGGCAAATATTTCGGACCTCACGGAAAAACTGTTCCGTTACATCACCGCCCACGAAGAACAGCTCCGCCTTCTCTTCCACCACATTTCCACACGAAGCTTCATCGACCGCCTGATTATCCGCCAGCGTTACGTATTCAGCCGTCTGGTGGAAGAAGGGGGCTGTGATGCTGCGTACAATGCGGTGGAAACGTCTTTCATGATTTCCGGGTTTGCCGGTGTTATCCTTGATTATTGGTTCTTAGGCTCTCTTCCTCTGTCAGAAAAAGAAATCATCCATAATCTGAACCGCCTTCTCCTCAATTTTTCCCGCGCGAAAAAGGAAATGAAAAGAGGCGGCTCGTCATGAGAAATATCCGGATCACTCTTGCCTATGAAGGAACGGCGTACAGCGGGTTCCAGCGGCAGGAAAACAGTATAACCGTCCAGGAAATTCTTGAAACCGCCCTCCAAAAACTGACAGGAACAAAAACCACGCTCTACTTCGTCGCGCGCACGGATGCCGGCGTTCATGCCTACGGGCAGGAATGCACCTTTTATACGGAATCTTCTATTCCCGGCGATCGTTTCATATTCGCGCTGAACATTCTCCTTCCTCCCGATATCCGTGTAACGGAAAGCAGAGAAGTGCCCTATGATTTTTCCGTGCGCAGGAACAATTACGGAAAAACCTACGGCTACCTCCTTACCGAAGAAAAAGACTGCCCTCCCTTCTTTAAACGGTATACCTGGCAGACAGGACGAAAACTGGATATTTCAAAAATGGAAAAGGCGGCAGAAGTGCTGTCAGGCACTCATGACTTCACCTCATTCCGCGGGAATAATTCCGTTCCTGCCAGCCCGGTCCGTACTATCCATGACATACGGATCATCAAAAAGCATCACTTCTTTCACATTTTCGTTACCGGAGAAGGATTCCTTTATCATATGGTAAGAAATATCGCAGGCGCGCTCGCTGATGCAGGCACCGGAAAACTGACTCCCAAAGATCTGCGGGAGATACTGGAGGCAAAGACAGAAAATTCCTTGGCGCCACCGCTCCTGCCCACGGACTCTGCCTTCTCAAAGTATACTTCACGCCTGTTACAAAGAATTGACGGAAAAGACAATCTGCGGCTCTTATGCACCGTGGAGCGTATAGCAGGTTCTGTTTCACAGCAAAAGACATCTCCTCCCTGCAAAAGGAAAAGATGTCTTTTTTTATGTCCTGAAATAAAAATACATGGCCAGCAAAACGGCTGTCACAAGAAAGACTGTGATAAACGCCAATGTATCCCTGGACGTATACGCCAGCTGATGCATTTTCGTCCGTCCTTCCCCGCCGCGATAGCACCGCGCTTCCATGGCGGTCGCCAGATCATCGGCGCGGCGGAAAGCGGAAATGAAGAGAGGCACAAGAAGGGGCACCATCCCTTTGGCTTTCTGCCACAAATTCCCGCTGGTAAAATCAGCACCGCGGGAAGCCTGAGCTTTCATGATCCGATCTGTTTCCTCAAGCAGCGTCGGAATGAAGCGGAGCGCGATGGTCATCATCATTGCCAGTTCATGGGCAGGCACGCCGAAACGGCGGAACGGATTTAAAAACGCTTCGATCCCGTCCGTCAGGACGATAGGGCTTGTAGTATACGTCAGGAGCGAAGAAAAGCCGATAAGAAATACAAGACGGAGCGTCATAAAAAGACCGTTCCTAAGACCTTCTTCACTGATATGGATAAATCCGTAACCGAATATTTCCTTCCCCGGCGTGGTCAGCACATGGATCAGGAGTGTAAATACCAGAATGACCCAGAGCGGCTTCACCGCTTTCCAGACCATGACAGGCGGCACGCCCGAAATCATGATGCATCCCAGCGTGAATACCGTCACAAGCAGGTACGACCATGGATTGTTCGCCAGGAAAATGGCACAGATAAAAATCATGGTACAGAGAATTTTTGCCCGCGGGTCCATACGGTGGAGGAATGAATCTCCGGGATAATACTGACCCAGCGTAATATCGGTAAGCATTATTTCCCTCCTCCCAGCACAGCATACATTTTTTCCGCCGCCTCTTCCACTGTCCGTGCGGTTTCCGGTACGGGGATTCCTTTTTCTTTCAGATAGAGAAGTGTCTGTGTCAAAGGCGGCGCTTCCACACCGCATTCCTTGAGCGTCTCCCTGTGATGGAGGAAAATATCCATAGGCTCCCCGTCAAGGACGAGACGCCCCTGATGCATGACAAGAAGACGGGTCGCCAGACGGGCAATGTCATCCATGTTGTGGGACACAAGAATGACGGAAAACACGCCTTTTTTATACCATCCCTGAATACGGCTGAATATTTCCCGCCGCCCCATAGGATCCAGCCCGGCAGAAGGTTCATCCAAAATCAGAAAATCAGGATGCATGGCAATCACGCCGGCGATGGCCACACGGCGCTGCTGGCCGCCGGAAAGGCGGAAAGGCGACCGTTCGGCAAATGTTTCATAATCAATCCCCGCAAAGCGCATGGCGCTCTTTACTCGTTTTTCCGTTTCCTCTTCATCACAGCCCTGGTTCTGCGGACCGAAAGCAATATCTTTTGCTACGGTTTCTTCAAAGAGCTGATGCTCGGGATATTGGAAAACCATGCCCACCGAATGGCGCTTCACCATAGCTTCTTTTGTCTTTTCCGCCAGATCTACGCCGTCTACGGTCACCTTCCCCATGGACGGATGAAGGAGGCCGTTCAGGTGCTGTATGAGTGTAGACTTTCCGCTCCCCGTATGGCCGATGATGCCGATGAACTCTCCTTTATCTATGGTCAGGTCGATATCTTCAATCGCCGCCCGTTCAAAAGGAGTTCCCTTCCCATATATATAACTTACATTTTCGACACAAATGGACATAACGCCTCTCCCAATTCTTCATCGGTCATACACTTCTCGGAAACTGCCATCCCTTTCTTGCGGAGTCGTCTTGCCAAATCCGCAGGAACAGGCACGTCCAGACCGATTTCCGTCACCTTATCCGCCTGTGAAAATATTTCCCTCGGCGTTCCTTCCATCTTGAGGACACCCTTGTCAATGACAAGGATATGGTCCGCCGTGACCGCCTCCTCCATGAAATGGGTAATAAGGACAATAGTGATCCCCTCTTTTTTATTCAGCTCATGGATCGTGTCCATGACCTCCTTACGCCCTTTCGGATCAAGCATGGCAGTCGGTTCATCAAGAACAATGCAGTCGGGCTTCATGGCAAGAACGCCGGCAATAGCTACACGCTGCTTCTGCCCGCCGGAAAGCATGGACGGCGCCTGTTTACGATAGGATGTCATCCCCACCTTTTCCAATGCAAGATCCACACGTTCTCTTATTTCTTCAGGAGGCACGCCCAGATTTTCAGGACCGAAAGCCACATCTTCCTCCACCACGGCAGCGACAAGCTGGTTGTCTGGATTTTGGAAAACCATGCCCACCTTCTGGCGGATATCCCATACACGGCCGGCGTCGGAAGTGCGCATCCCTTCCACAATAAGCTCTCCTTCCGTCGGTAGGAGGAGCGCGTTCAGATGGCGGGCCAGCGTGGACTTACCGCTACCGTTCGTTCCGATGATGGCGGTAAATTCCCCTTTTTTGATCTGCGCCGTTACATCTTTGAGCGCATCAAAAGTTTTGCCTTCCTCCGTTTCAAAAGTATGGGAGACATGGCGGATATCAAAAAGAACTTCTCCGGAATTACTTTCCATTCTTTCCTCGCTTTATATACAGTAGCATTTCATAACAACAAGGCGGACTGCTTTTCGTCAAATGCAATAAATCAGTTTATATTCTAAGGAACTATGCGGCTTTTGTCAATAATCCCCTCCCTCTTTTCGTTAACAATACAATATAAAATATTTTCTCTCCGGCAGTCATATTTTTGTTTATAGAAAAGTACTCTTCTGCGTGAAGAATCAAACCGTACACAGTGAAAACAAAATCGCCACTCATAGAATGGCGATTTTGTTTTCCTTGCTATGGTATTCATATCCACCCGAAATGTCTGCACGCATTATAGATACCATCATCATCGGCATCATCAGTAATATACTTCGCCTTCTTTTTCAAAACCGGCTTCGCATTCCCCATAGCGACCGTCATCCACTCGGGACGGAACATGGAACAGTCATTCAGTCCGTCGCCAAAAACAACGATCCGGTCATCGGATACATTATACCTCTTCATAATTTCAAAAATGCCCCTCTCTTTGTGGACAGGTTCTACAAGCATTGTTCCTTTCGTAAGCCACACATGGGGCAGCGTGTGCAGAGGAATCTCTTTTACTTCCCTTTTGGCGCAGGCTATAAAGATTTTGTAAATCTGCGCCGCCCTGCGATAATCGTAACGGCTGTCCACCACCGTTTCATAGTACCGGTCCGTCACACGCTCAAGGTAGTCATCGTACTTTGTTTTCCGCCGCTTTTATTTTCCGTCGTCACCGCCCAGGGATGTTTTTTCCCGTCGATTTCACCAAGTAAACGGAAGCAGGCCTCCAGCGGCAGTCCTTCATGGTAAAGAATCTTTCCGCGGCAGGTCACGCCATTTCCCCCGCCGGAAATCACGGAATCGATACCAAGTTCTTCCGCCACGTCGACGGCATCCGCCTGCAGGCGCCCCGATGCAATAGCTACAAAATTTCCCTTTTCCTGCAGCCGGCGGACCGCTTCCCTTGCACTGTCCGGATAATCGGCAGTAAGCGGTGTCGTCAGTGTTCCGTCTATATCAAAAAAGAAATATCGTTTCATACAGCCTCCCTTGCTCTTTATTTTATGGTACGGGAAAGAAGCATTTCCTGCAAGCCGCTCCTGCGTTTCTCCTGCAGGAGTCCCGCTTCCGGCTCTCCAAAATGATTTTTATATTTTGTATTATAATAAGGAAAATCATTATAATTAGTCACACTATACTAAGGAGATATTATGCCGTCTATTTTACGTTCGATCGTGCTCAGCACACTGGGCACCATTTCCCTTGTCCTTGCTCTTCTGTGGGCCATCGGCGACGAGCGGTTTGTTCCGAGCCTTTCCAATCCCCACCTTTTGACTTCCGCCGGTATCCTTCTTCTCACGAACACGGGATTATTTATCATATTCAAAAAAGAATTTCTGAAGAAATATTTCTTTCCGTCTCTCCTTTTACCCTCCGTATGGTTTGCCGCCTTTACCTGGGCTTATGGTTACATGTACCTGCCGGAAAACAAGTATCTCGGCGACTATTACAGCATGATTTCCCTTTTATTTTCCCTTTCTTACCTGTCCCTTGCCTGGAAATGGAAACTGAAGCGGGGCGCTTTCCTCTGGTCTGTCTTAACCGGCCTCTTTTCTTTTTTCATGATCCTCGTACCCCTGATCTACATCGGCTACTATATCATTTATAAAAGCGAAATGGATATCTTCGCCCTGATGGCTATTGCTATGACGAACGCCCGGGAAGCGGCGGAATTTGTCGAGACGGTGGCTGCACCCGCCCTTATTGCCGCCGTGGCGATTTTTGCCATCATCCTACTGATTTCCTGCTTCTGCATCGCCCGCCGTTTTTTCATGTCCATGGAAACGGCAGAGACGCCCTTCCGCACCGCCGGACGCGGCAGCCTCATAGGTTTTATCATATTTACCATTCTTTTTTCCGGCGGTTTCTTACGGCAGATGAGACATATTTTCCCGCTGCAGATTTATTATGCCGCCAAGAAGGGCAGCGGCAGTTTCAAACTCATGGAAACGCTGAACCGGCACCTTGCCGAAAATGCGAAAGCTGTCGTCCTTCTTCCCGGCCAGACAGCGGAAGACGGCACCCATATCATTGTCATCGGTGAAAGCGCAAGCCGCGATCATATGCAGTCTTTTACCCCCGGTTACGCCGTAAAGACGACGCCCTGGGAAGATGCCATGGCGAAATCCCCCGACTTTTTCTTCGCGGATAAAGGATACGCAAATTTCCCGACAACCGTCATGGCACTGAGCTATGCCCTTACCAATACGAACCAATACAATAAAACTGCTCTGAATGATGCCGTCAGCCTGGTAGACGCTGCTAAAGCGGCAGGATACCGCACCGACTGGATTTCTTTCCAGAACAGAAGCTCTCTTGCCAGTGCCGGCGTTTCCGTCATCGGTGAACGGTGTGACGCGTCCTATTGGGAAAACAGCCTTGACGGCGAAGCGGTAAAAGTCATGAAAAGACTTCCGCCCGCCAGGAGGCGTATCATTTTCATCCACATCAACGGCAGCCATTATAATTATCTGGCCCGCGTCCCGTGGGATACGGAAAATCCACGGATATTCCCGAAGATGATCCTTACTATAACTATGATGTCACGCTGGCCTACACCGATGAAATGCTCCACAGTATCTTTACATACGCCAAAGAGCATTTGAATCTGAAAACTATGATTTACTTTTCCGATCATGCGGAAGACATGGTGTATTACCACGGCACTTCGGGTTTCTCCTACGACATGATCCGCATTCCTTTCTGGATCTACCTTTCTCCGGACTATAGGAAGATCCACCCTGATATCCTTCCGGCGCTTCAGTCAAATAAAGATAAGATTTTTACCAACGATCTTCTCTTTGAAACAGCGTCAGGCATCTGGCAGGCAAAGACAAATTTTTATCAAGACATTTACGATCTGTCCTCTCCGTCTTATGTTCTTGATCAGGAAGCGGTCACCATGCACGGGAAACTGCTCATTACCGACGACCCGAAATTTAAAAAATAGATAAAGCGAAAGGATGGCCTGCGGGTCATCCTTTTTTTGCGGATCATTTTACTCACAAGATCCCCGCGTCTTCCGACACCTCTTATGCTTCCGTATTTTCTTGATTTTCATGAATACATTTTTGTTTAATTCACAAAATATTTTTTGTATTTTATATTGACAACAACAGAATATAGTGGTAACATCATTTTAACAGATAGTTAATACATAGTTTTAACTTGGAGTATATGCAAAATGATTAATGAAACACTGCACACATTCATCTCCGTTACCAAAAACGGCAGTTTCAACAAAGCGGCGGAAAAGCTTTCCCTTACCGCCCCTGCCGTGATGAAGCAGATGAATTCTCTGGAAAAAAGCATCGGTGCCCCTCTCTTCGAGCGGACGAACCGCGGTATCCGCCTCACACCGGCAGGAGAATCTTTTTTGAAAGATGCAAAACCATCCTCCGGTACACAAGAAAATCCATCGAGCGTGCGCAGATCGCCGCGGGACAAACCCCTCATCTGCCGACATGTGGTGCGCAGAAGGCGGGCTCTGTCCATCCTGCCGCCCCCCCCCACTGACAGGGAAGAAAGGAACCGGCGCGAATCGGCGAGACGCCACGCGGACATTGCGGAAGCCCGGGAAATCCGCAGAAGAAATTCATGAAATTTTCGAAAGGTCATGAACGGCACAGGCAGGTGCAGCAAAAGATAGTCATCCATCGGGATGCAAACGGCGCCCATATATTTCCGTAAATAAAACTGCTATCTGTAAATATATTTTTTAAGAAAGAAGGAAAACATAATGACACATCCACAATATCCAATTCCTCAGGACGAAGAGGGAAGAAAACGTTACGAATCGGCAAAACGCCATGCGGCACTCGCAAAAGAACAGGGAAAATCCCTTGATGAAATCCATGAAATCTTCAAGAAGGTCATGAACGGCACAGGCAAGTGCAGCGGCAGGAAAGAAGAAGCGGTTTCAAAATGCCACGGCCATTACCCGATTCCCGAAGATGAAGAAGGCAAAAAGCGCTATGAATCTGCTCTGCGCCATGTGGCCATTGCCAAAGAAAACGGCAAGTCTGTTGATGAACTCCATGCGATTTTCAAGAAAGTCATGGAAGGCACAGGCAAGTGCAGCGGTAGGAAAGAAGAAACAGTTTCAAAATGCCACGGCCGTTACCCGATTCCCGAAGATGAAGAAGGCAAAAAGCGCTATGAATCCGCTTTGCGTCATGTGGCCATTGCCAAAGAAAACGGCAAGTCTGTTGATGAGCTCCATGCGATTTTCAAGAAGGTCATGGAAGGCACAGGCAAGTGCAGCGGCAGAAAGCAGTAATCCTTTACCGGAAGCAGAAGATATGACATGAAATTTGTGTCATATCTTTTTTCATGCTGAAAATCCCGGCGATCTCTTGCGAAAGAAGACCGGCAGGTATTTTGTACATTTCCCAGGAAAAAACAGGAGCGGTTCTCCTGTTTCCTTTTTACAGTAATTTTTAATCGCCTCTTCCATACCGCCAGGAGCAGCGGTATATTCAACGCCCTGCCACATATCCCTCTCAGACGAAAGGAATTTCGTAAAGCTCCACTTGATGCTGGCCCTTTCAAAATTTCCAAATGTTTTCTTTCAGCTTTCTGTTAATCAATAAAAAAAAGAAGCAGCAGTGCCGCTTCAAAAAGGGGGAGGCACCATCGCGCCTCAAATGAGAACTATATAATAACATCATGTCGATGCTATTACCAAAGAGGGGGGAGAACGATGATGGTATTTCCCTGTTACCACCATCGTTCCAAGGAGGGTGAACCATGGCCAGCCGGGCCGGCAGTAATCATCCATAGTTCAAGCACGAATATATGTCTGCTCCGTTTCCGGAGTTACCGTAAAAAGGGGGAACGATGACTTTTCCCTGCCGCCATCGTTCGGAGAAAGTGAACCTTGCAAGTTATCCCTGCAAGTATATGTAAAGCCGTTTCCGGCATTACAACGAATATACAGAAACGCCTCTCGGGCTGTTCCTGAAAGGATGAACGATCGTATTTCCCTTTACCATCGTTCTTGAGAGAACCTACAAAAAAATCCATCCCTGCTGATGTACGGATGGATACTTTGCGCGTTAAAATCAATACACGCTACCTCCCCATCACTCGCAGGTCAAACAGTAGTAAAAACAGGCAGTTCTCCTGACTTTGCTTCATCGCTTGTCCGGTCTTCCCAATTCCTCAGTGACTTTCATCGGATTCGCTCGGCATTACAGTGGCGGGACCGTGCCGGCATCTCACCGGTCTTCCCTATTAAGCCTTTACAGGCACCTGTTCCTTATTATGCAGTTTCTCCTCTGCCGAATAGACTTCGCCAATAAAAAACCTCTTTACACGAACGCAAAGAGACTATATAAGATCTCCTTCCCATCGCTCGTGGGTCAAACGGTGATTTCAAACAGGCAGTTCTCCTGACTCTGCTTCATCGCTTGTCCGGTCTTCCCAATTCCTCAGTGACTTTCATCAGACTTGCTCGGCATTACAGTGGCGGGACCGTGTCGGCATCGCACCGATCTTCCCTATTAAGCCTTCACAGGCACCTGTTTTTCCTATTCGGTTGTCCTAATGATATCACTCTATAAAGCTTCTGTCAATGATAAAATGATTGTTCCGAACGCATGATCAGCGCAAACCAATTCATATCGTTTCAGGTGAGGATTTCCAGTGTTCCCGTCTCTTCTAAAAGTTTTATATCGATAGGAGAATAGGTATCTGGATATTTCCTGAGAAAATATTGTTCTTCTTCCGGTGCGGCATAGAAGTTTTCCAGGCGTCTGGCTTCTGTGCGGATCGGCGGCCGTATATTTTTCTCATTTTCATACTCATTGAAAACAAGACAGGATTCGCTCACGGGCCTCGAGTTGCCCCTGTTCTGGTAGTAGGCCATATAGTAGGTAATCTGCGGCGTATCTTCTCCTGATACGTAATAGATGCCTGTCCTGTAATGGGGTCCGGTGCATTTCCCCTGGATACCGTCGGTGTAGGGATTGACTATGGTAAAAAACACAGAGAGCAATGTCCCTATATCTATTTTTTTCGGGTTATAGGTTACTTTTACACATTCTACCGCCTGTACTTTTCCATTTTCCACGTCTTCTTTCCGCGGATTCGGTACAGAGCTGTTGGCAAATCCCGCGGTTGTCTCCACAACGCCTTTTATACGGGAAAATACTTCCTGCACTCCATAGTAGGGACCGCCCGCAAGATACAAGTCTTTCACGGCAATTCCTCCTTTTCTGCTGTCTTCGTTTCTGACAAATTCATGTCGTATTTCATGGTAAAAATGAAGAATCCCCCCGAGGTCCTCCCCCGGGGTTTTTCTCCACACTTATTATTTCTTAATATTTTGTTTCTTCCAGGTGGCGCGCAGAAGCCCTATCCATATCAAAGATACGGATGAGTTCCGTAACTGCCTGGCTGGGTGACACGACGCCGGTCAATACCGCCGCACGGACTTCCGGCATACGGCTCTTGATGATCGGATCTTCAAAGAACAGGTTATGAAGATGTTCTTCAATCATACTGTGCACCCAGGAAAGAGTCTGACGCTGGCGCCGGTTCTCAAAAACGCCTGATTTTTTGGTGACTTTCTCAAACTCGCGCATAACTGCCCAAAGTTCAAGCAGTCCCGTTTTCTTCAAGGCCGAACAGCGATAAGCATGGGTCTGCCAGCCTTCTGTGGCGGGACGGATAAATTCTACCATCCGTTCATATTCCCCCTGGGTGACTTTCGCCCGTTCCAGGTTGTCTCCATCGGCTTTGTTGACCACAATGGCGTCCGCCAATTCCATAATCCCCTTTTTGATGCCCTGCAGATCGTCCCCTGCGCCTGTCAATACGACAAGCATAAAGAAGTCGACCATATCGCGTACTGTCGTTTCCGACTGCCCGACCCCGACAGTTTCCACAAGGATGACATCATAGCCTGCCGCTTCACAAAGCAGCATAGTCTCACGGCTCTTGCGGGTCACACCGCCCAGTGTCCCCTTAGAAGGAGAAGGACGTATGAAACAGTTCGGCTCTCTGGAGATTCTGCATACGTGTCTTGTCTCCTAAGATGGATCCGCCGGTAATGGTGCTTGTTGGGTCGACTGCCAGCGCCGCCACTTTGTAGCCTTGCTGGCAAAGCATTGTACCAAAAGATTCGATGAAACTACTCTTGCCTGCCCGGGCACACCGGTGATCCCGACACGGAGCGCATGGCCCGTGCGGGGCAGAAGAGCCTGGAGCACGCGCTGTGCCTTGTCAAAATCCTTGGGAGCATTACTTTCGATAAGGGTGATGGCTTTGGAGGATCATGCGATCCCCCTTCGCCACCCCTTCGACGTATTCTTCGATAGACATTTTCTTACGAAGCGGCACTTTTCTCAAATGCACGGCATCCGGATATTCTTTGGCACCGGTCACACTGTTTACGGCACTGTCAATCCCCCGCACGACGGAACATGCAAATTCCGGGTTCGGTTCTTCAGGCACCCAGCTGGGTCTCAAGTCATCATCGTTCTTGGACATAATACTTACCTTAACCTTCCTTGGCTTCCGCCTCAGCGCGGTCTACGAGCATGTGAAGCAGCTTAATGCAGCATTCCGGAATGTTTGTGCCCGGTCCGAAGATCGCCTGTGCGCCATGATCGTAGAGGTATTGATAATCCTGTGCAGGAATAACACCGCCGATGCAGACAAGGATATCTTCACGGCCGCGTTTTTTCAGTTCTTCCACGATAGCCGGCAAGAGGGTCTTGTGACCTGCCGCAAGAGAGGAAAAGCCAACCATATGGACGTCGTTATCCACAGCATCCTGTGCCGCTTCTTCCGGCGTCTGGAACAGCGGTCCTACGTCGACGTCCCAGCCCATATCGGCAAAGGATGTCGCGAGAACCTTCTGGCCTCTGTCGTGTCCGTCCTGCCCCATCTTAGCCAGGAAAATACGGGGACGGCGGCCTTCCAATGCTTCAAATCTGTCGGCCAGTTTCTTTGCTTCTTCCAGTTTCGCGGAACCGTCAAATTCGCTGGAATATACACCGGAAATAGTATGGATGGTAGCGTTGAAACGGCCGGATACTTTTTCAACCGCATCGGAAATTTCACCGAGGGACGCACGGTCATGAGCCGCCTGTACCGCAAGTTCAAGCAGGTTACCGTTTTCACGGCTTTCTGCCGCTTTGGTGATTGCTTCCAGATCGCGGGCAACAGCCTCAGGATCACGGATGCTTCTCAGTTTTTCCAGACGTTTAATCTGTGCATTACGAACAGCGGTATTGTCGATGGACAGTACGTTCAGCGGATCTTCCTTCGCCAGACGGTACTTGTTCAAGCCGACAATGGTTTCCTTACCGCTGTCGATATCTGCCTGACGGCGGGCAGCGCATTCTTCGATACGCATCTTCGGCAGGCCGGTAGAAATCGCTTTTGCCATACCGCCCAAAGCTTCGACTTCCTGTATATGCGCCCAAGCACGGCGGATGATTTCATTTGTCAGATATTCTACATAGTAGGAACCACCCACGGATCAATAATCTTGCAGGCTTTCGTTTCATCCTGGATATAAAGCTGTGTATTACGTGCCAGACGTGCGGAAAAGTCGGTCGGCAGCGCGATGGCTTCGTCAAGTGCGTTGGTATGGAGAGACTGGGTATGGCCCAGAGCCGCAGACATGGCTTCCATACAAGTACGGGCGATATTATTGAAAGGATCCTGTTCCGTCAGCGACCAGCCGGATGTCTGGGAATGGGTACGGAGTGCCATGGATTTCGGATTCTTCGCACCGAACTGTTTCAGAATCTTTGCCCAGAGAACGCGGGCCGCTCTCATCTTTGCGACTTCCATGAAATAATTCTTGCCCTGGTCCCAGAAGAAAGACAGACGTTTGGCGAAGGCATCGACCGGAAGGCCCGCTTTTTCACCGCAGCGGATGTATTCCATACCGTCCGCCAGCGTATAGCCGATTTCAAGATCACAAGTTGCACCGCATTCCTGGATATGGTAACCGGAAATGGAGATACTATTGAACTTCGGCATATATTTGGTGGTATATTCGAAAATATCACCGATGATACGCATGGACATGGCAGGCGGATAAATGTAAGTATTACGAACCATGAACTCTTTCAGGATATCATTCTGGATCGTGCCTGCCAGAATCTTCTTGTCTACGCCCTGTTCGATACCGGCACTGATGAAGAATGCCAGAATCGGAAGAACGGCACCGTTCATTGTCATGGATACGGACATCTGGTCCAGCGGAATGCCTGCGAAGAGGATATTCATATCAAGCATGGAGCAGACGGATACGCCTGCTTTGCCGACGTCACCGATAACACGGGGGTTATCCGCATCATAGCCGCGGTGGGTCGGAAGGTCAAATGCGATAGACAGCCCTTTCTGGCCTGCCGCCAGGTTTCTGCGGTAGAACGCATTAGATTCTTCAGCAGTGGAGAACCCTGCGTACTGGCGTACCGTCCATGGGCGGAATACATACATCGTGGAGTAAGGTCCGCGGAGGAACGGAGGGATACCGCTCATGTAATCCAAGTGGTTGCACTGGTCATACACATCTTTGCCGTAGAGCGGACCTACAGGAATACGTTCCATCGTATTTTCATAGAGAGCATCATAATTTTGCCCGTCGTTTTTTCCAGTTCCGCTTTCCATTCGTCATAAGAACAATGGGGATGTTCTTCAAGGTTTAATTTTGTAAAATCGGGGTTCATTGCCATCTTATTTTACCTCCTCTTCCGTAATCTTCATGCCTTTTTTCTGCTGGAGCATACGGAGGATATCGTAGCAGTTTGCTTTTACGCTGATAAATTCATCTATGCCGGCTTCACGATATACCGTTTCCATATCTTTCGGAGCAGCGCCTGCAAAGCGTACCTTTCCCCAAAACTTCCTTCAAACGCGGCGCCAGCGCCGGCACATCTTCCGGATAAGTAGCGTCAGTAGAGCAGATGACGGCACAGTCATAAGGAGTTCCTTTATCATCGCAGCCTGCCTTCAGCGCTTCCACACACTTATCCCAACGTGAACCCGGTTTATCTTCATCATCCTGGAAGCCGTTATTCAAATGAACGCTGAATTCGCCTACCTGCAGAAAACTGGTGGAGAAATCAGCTCTCGCCTTATGCTGCGGAATCGGTCCCATATTGGCCAGGAATATTTCCACATTCTTGCCGGTTTCCTTTTTAAACGCCTGTGTGTCAAAGCGGAGTTTTTCAAAACGTTCGGTCCAGCGGTGCGCGTAAATCTTTCTCACTTCGATGGAATCCGCTTTGGCGGCTCTTGCTGTGCGTACTTCAGAAATTGTAGCGCCGGCGGAGAATGCGGCAATTGCCTTCTCAACGATGTCGGTATCGGCTGCTTTCAGTTCTTCCAGCTTTTCCTTCAGGAAATCTTTGTCCATATCGGCACGATATTTCTCAACGCCTTCAGACAGTTCTTTTTTCAGCGCCGGTACATCTTCCGGACGCGGATCAAGAAGTTCTTCTGTCATATTCGGATACATGTTCGTTCCGACAGCGCTGTCTTTCCGGAGGTCAAGCGCTTTGAAACGCTGTTTCAGGATTTCAAGAATCTGCTGCTGCGGATATTCTTCTTTAAGAGCTTTCAGGATACCGCCAAGAGATTCGATTTTCTGGAATTCTCCCCAAATTTTTTCAGCCATTTCCTTGGTCAGTGCTTCAATCCCCCAGGAACCGCCGGCCGGATCGATCGGACGAAGCATGCCAAATTCTTCCTGCAGCATGATGTGTACGTTTCTTGCGATACGGCGGGAGAATTCATCACCCTTGCGTACCGTTGCGTCATAAGGATCATTTTCATAAGAATCAACGCCGCCGACAACTGCAGAGAAAATCTGGGTCGTTTCACGAAGCATATTTACACCGATATCGAAAATCGTCTTGGTAAACATCGCCGGACGGGCATGGATTTTGCAGGAACGGTCTTTTTCTTCGGCGCCGAAGGCTTTCATGATATTAGACCATACCTGGCGGGCAGCACGGAGCTTGGCAATTTCAATGTAGAAAGTGGCGCCTGTATTAAATGCGAACTGCAGGGACTGGGCAATATCATGGATATCGATGCCACGCTTCTGCATTTCACGGATATATTCAACAGCGATAGCAAAAGTATAAGCCACTTCCTGTACGGCATTCGCACCACCATTGGAGAAAATATCGCTTCTGACGAAAATGGTGCGGAGCTGCGGCGCATTCTTTCTCGTCCAGCGGATAGATTCCGCCATTTCATCATATAATTCTTCCAGCGGCTGGTTCAGCTTTCCTCTCTTGATCAGCTGGGCAATCGGGTTTGCTCCGATAACACCTTTCACTTTGCTGACATCTTTTCCCTTAGCCTTCAATGTCGCGGCTACCAATGCCAGCATACGGAGAGAGGAAGTACCGGCATACATCATAAACGGGATCTTTTCCATATCAAGACCGTCAAGCAGGGTATGCATATCTTCCAGCGCGGTAATGCTTACGCCTATATCGCCCGGCTTTTCGGCATCCATGACATCAATGCCGTCGGCAGTGGCGGTATCAATACGTACATTATAAACAGTGGAACCTCTGTCGATTTCATGCTTCAGAAGTTCATTATTTTCTTTCGGCAGCGTTTCATCGCATGCCTGGGCAATACCCCAGGGAGCGCATTTATAGCCGTTCACCGTTGCGCCGCGGAGAAAATCTCCCATGCCCGGATAATCATCTGTCGGAAGAATCTTATCAGTTGCTGACGGTCCGGTTCTCCATGTATAAATCGGATCAAAGGTAATCCCTTCATAAGTCTTGGTAAACATGATCTTATCGAAAGGCTTTCCTTTCAACAGAGCATTACAAGCCTCCACCCACTCCTCATAGGTCGGCTTTTCAAATTCGTCAAATTTTACTTCTGGGAAATCGGCTTTTTCATTTGACTTTCTCAAGATCGCTTCCAACTCTTTGTCAGTAAGCTGCTTGACCGATTCCTGGGTATTCTGTTCTGCCATGAAAACATCCTCCTTATAATAATTTTAGACAATTCCGCGGAAAATACAGCTTGCAGACAAGACGGCAGAGTCCCTGACGGAACATCCTTTCAAATACCTTGCATAACGTCTTTCAAGCCGGACTTTCAAAATCCCCGATATGTGCACCTCCTTACAATCCACTCACAAAAAAACGACTATCACGCGAAACTGATAGCCGGACAAGGAAATAATTTCCCAATCCCCTCCCCATCTCTCGCAGGTATAACGGTGATTCTTAGACAGATAGTTCTCCTGGCTCAAGTTCCTCGTTTATATCGCCTTCCCAGTTACCCAGTGACATACTTGATATAAACTCCCTTTACAGTGGCGGGACCGCTCCGGATTCTACCGGATTCTCTTTTACGCTTTCGCACCTGTCAGATATGTGAAATTGTCTAAATAACTACATTTTTAGTATAATTCATTACATTCTAAGTGTCAATCAACCACATTCATATTTAATATAATTAATTTTTATATTTATCCACATCTTTACCCCCGATTTATTGATTTTTCATTTATTACTACTATATAATGATGTTAATGTTGCAAACTATTAAAAATATCTTACCTATCTTATAGGAAACAGGAGGTCGGAAATATGACAAACACTGAAAACGAAAGACGAACTGAAGAAGCATTGAAACTGAGCAGCCTCTTCGAAGAACTGGATGGCCGCCGTCCGAGGCTTTTCATGCCGGAGCTTGAAGATGATGACGATAAAGAGGCAAGAAAACTTGCCGCCACGACATTTGCCGACCACGGCTGGGACGTAGATGTAAGCCCCCTCCTCTCTCCGGAAAGCTCCGCGCAGAATGCTGCCGACAATGACGTCCATTTCATCTTCTACACATCCAAAAGCCCACGATGAAGCAAAATTGATCGCGCTCTCCCAGACACTTGCCATGATCGGCCGGGACGACATCCTCATAGCCGCCCATCAGGTCAGCAAAGATGATAAGGAACTCCTCTTCCGTTACGGCATCCTCGCCGCTTTCGACAAGAATACGGATGTAAGCGATGTAAGCCTTACCATGCTCCGCGTCCTCGTCTCCATGGCAAAAGAAGAACAGAATCCCACCGAGGAAATGCCTTATTGATCCTCAGTCCCTTATAAACAGGAGAAACATCCTCCTGTTTTTATTGCGGACAAACAGCATATGGACTCCCAAAAGAAAATGCCGGGCATTGCAAAAAATATTTCAGAAATACTTTCATCTACTCATCAGCATACTTTAAGCACTGCTATCCTGTATCTGTACAGACATGCAAAAACGATTTGATCCCACAGCTCCGCGTTTCGGTCCGGCATCTCCGGAACCGCCTCAATACCACCTCTCCATGCAGTTGCTGTATAAGCAGATGCAAATCAATATTCAGCAGTTTAGCAGATGACTTATTGCATAATTCTATTACGACCGGATCCCTTAAAACACAATCAAAAAATTCTTCCGGCATCTCATAATGCAAAACAACCTATTCCGTATGCCCGACTGTTTCGGATTTTCTATACTCATCAAGTAAGCATAATACTGCTCATCATTATAGTCAGATTCCTCCCCACCTCCTTACAAAGATGAATAGTACCTGCACTTTAATATGATATCTGCAATCCGGGAATCTCTAAAAATCTCTTTTTGCCTTTAATGAAGTCCATTATCCCACTCACAAAATTGAACAGCAAAAAAGCAGTGCCGAGGCACTGCTTTTTGTAATTAGAATCAGCCAACTGTAAAGAGTGTGTCGCCGCCCTGTACGCTCTGGCCTTCGCTGACCGGCATACCGGTAATCTTGCCATCGCAGGGAGCCATGATCGGGTTGCCCATCTTCATAGCTTCGAGAACAAGAACTTCGTCGCCTGCCGCTACTGCGTCACCAACGTGTTTATTGATACGCAGGACTTTGCCCGGCATCGGAGCTTCTACGACTTCACCTGCGCCGGCGGTGCTGCTGCCGGTGCGGGAGCTGCTGCTGGAGCGGGTGCCGGAGCCGGAGCTGCCGCCGGTGCTGGTGCTGCCGCCGGTGCCGCTGCTGCGGGGGCTGCTGCCGCGCCGCTGTCTTTAACTACTACATCGTAATCCTGGCCGTTAACTGTTACGGTAAATTTTCTCATTGTTCTTCCTCCTAATTTTGTACTTTCAACTTTCAATTAGAACTGCTGGTTTCCGGAAACACCTGCAATGCGGGCGCCTGTGGTCCAGCCAGGTCTTGCTGCCGGGCGGATAGAAACGATTTCACCGCCGCCCATAGCAACGATTGCTGCTGCAATGGCTGCTACAACAGCACCATTATCAGCGGCTCTCGAAGCTGCTGCCGGCGCCGCTTTTTTAGCCGCTGCCGCCGGTGCTGCGGACTGATTGAGAGATGAACGTACTTGGCAGATCATGATCAGGGCAATGACTGCCAGAACGGCAGCTGCTACCGCGATATACATAACTGTATCGTTATTCATCCAAACCCATCCTTTCAAATATTATCAATGTGTAAATACATATTACAGCGGAATGTTTCCGTGTTTCTTAGCCGGATGTACTTCATGTTTGGAAGCAAGCATCTTCAGAGCATTGATAACTACCGGACGAGAGTTTCTCGGATCAATAACTGCGTCTACATAGCCGCGTTCTGCAGCTTTGTAAGGAGTTGCAAATTCATCAACATACTCCTGTGTACGCTGTTCTTTCTGCGGATCCTTCTTGAAAATGATATTTGCTGCGCCGGCAGGTCCCATAACGGCGATTTCTGCGGTCGGCCATGCAAATACCTGGTCAGCCCCCTGTTCGCGGGAGCACATAGCGATGTAGGAACCGCCGTATGCTTTACGGAGAATCAGGGTAATCTTCGGTACAGTTGCTTCGCAGTATGCGAACAGCATCTTAGCACCGTGACGGATTACACCCGCATATTCCTGCTGCTTGCCGGGCAGGAAGCCGGGAACGTCGACAATGTTCAGAACTGGAATATTGAAGCAGTCGCAGAAACGAATAAAGCGGGCAGCTTTATCAGAAGCATTATAGTCAAGGCAGCCTGCCATGAAGTTCGGCTGGTTGGCAATAATGCCGACAGTCTGTCCATCCATACGGCAGAAGCAGGTAATGATGTTCTTAGCCCATTCCTTAGCTACGTCGTAGTACTCGCCGTTATCAACGATGGATTTGATGACATCGTACATATCGTACGGTGCATTGGAGTTTTCCGGCATAATGGTATCCAGACTTGCATCTGTACGGGTCGGATCATCTCCGGTTTCAACAATCGGCGCGTCTTCCATGTTATTGCTCGGCAGGAAGGAAAGCAGGTAACGAATCTGTTTAATGCAGTCTTCGTCATTTTCAGCTGCAAACTGGGCCACACCGGATGTACGGTTATGGGTCATAGCGCCGCCGAGCTTCAGCGGTAATCTTTTCGCCGGTTACGGATTCAACTACTGCCGGTCCTGTCAGGAACATCTGAGAGGTGCCTTTTACCATGTAGATGAAGTCGGTCAGTGCCGGAGAATATACGGCGCCGCCTGCAGACGGTCCCATAATTGCGGAAATCTGAGGAATAACGCCGGATGCAATGGTATTGCACCAGAAAATCTTGCCATAGCCGGAAAGAGCATCTACTGCTTCCTGGATACGGGCTCCGCCGGAATCATTCAGGCCTACGCAAGGAGCACCGACTTTAAGAGCCAGTTCGTTTACGTGAACAATTTTCGCAGCGTGCATTTCACCAAGGGAGCCGCCTTCTACCGTGAAGTCCTGGGCAAATGCGAATACGAGTCTTCCGTCTACAGTACCATAACCGGTAACGACACCTTCGCCGGGGAGATCTTTCTTCTCCTGGCCGAAGTTGTAGCAGCGGGACTTAACAAGCGCATTGACTTCTACAAAAGAGCCTTCATCAAACAGAAGAGCAAGTCTTTCGCGGGCCGTCAGTTTGCCTTTTGCATGCTGTTTTTCAACTTTCTTTTCTCCACCCATAGCCTCTACGTGTGCGAGGTTATTGTGAAGAAGTTCAATTCTTTCTGCAACAGTTGCCATTCTTACACCTCCAAAAATATTGGTCCCTTACCGGGACGTCCCTATTATAGCATAGGGACCGATCCTTATGCTATTAGAAAGACGGGCCGCCGGGGCGTTCGGTCAGTTCCAGCAGAAGGCCGGTAGCTTTCGGGTGCATAAATGCGATGTGGCAGCCGCCAGCACCAACTCTCCAATGCTTGTCAAGCTTTGCATCTTCCGGAAGTGCAGCAAGCGCTTCGACAATGTTGTCTACGCGGAGAGCTACATGCTGGAAACCGTTCTTGCCGCCGTTCTTAGCGATATAGCGGGCAATCGGGCCGTCCGGAGTTGTGGACCCCAAGAATTCCAGTTCGCATGCTTCGCTCTGTGCGGACGGTTTGAAGAAGCTTGTCGTTACATGCTGTTCTTCTACCGTTTCATCCGGAAGGGACGGTTCAAGGTTCAGCAGATCTTTCATCTGCTTCTTGATCAGCGCCAGATCATTAACAGCTACGCCGACATGGTCTACACATAATACTTTGAATGCCATAATAATTCCTCCTTTGAATTATTTAAATATATTTCCCACGATAGAATCAACGACTATGAAAGGATCATTTCTCTTTCATAGACTTGTTCTACGTAGTCAGCAAATTTACCCGTCTGTACGATATCTTCCATAACATAACGGGAAATGCGGTCGTGGATCATCTCTACCATCTCAGTGCGGGCGCGTTCACGTCTGCGTTCTTCCAGCAAGCCGGATTCTTCAAGATATTTACGATGGGAATTAAGAGATTTGACAACGTCCGCGACGCCTTCGTCCTTGTTTGCAATCGTCCTTTCAATAGGAGGACGCCAGTTTTGGGCTTCACCCAAATCAAGCATCATTTCGATTTCAACATTCAGACGGTCCGCGCCGTCACGATCACATTTATTAATGCAGAATACATCCCCAATTTCAAGGATGCCTGCCTTAATAGCCTGAATATCGTCACCCAGTCCGGGTACGAGCACAACGAGTGTTGTATCCGCATTCTTGACGATATCTACTTCTGACTGCCCTACGCCTACTGTTTCGATGAAAATGACATCGAGACCGAAAGCATCCATCAGTTTTACCGCATCGGTAGTCTTTCTGGACAAACCGCCAAGACTGCCGCGGGTACCCATACTGCGGATATATACACCTTCGTCCAGTGTGAGGTCATTCATTCTGATACGGTCGCCAAGGATAGCACCGCCGGAGAATGGAGAAGTCGGATCGATAGCCACAATGCCGACTTTCTTACCCTGTTTTCTGTACTGTTTAATCAGCGCGTCTGAAAGTGTGCTCTTACCCGCACCAGGTGCACCAGTGATACCGATGACCTGTGCACGACCGGTATGGTGGTAGATTTCTTTCATGATATCTTCCCAGCCATCACGTTCGTCTTCAACGATGGTTATTGCTCTCGCTAAGGCACGTCTGGAACCGTCCCAAAAATTTTTCATTGAGAATTCCATGGATACACCGCCTTTTTAAGAGTAAATAATAGCGGCATGGGGCCACAGCAAATGCAGCCCGTGCAACTATTGAGCTTCTATTGGATAGAAGAGAATGTCAATTATACGTTAGCTTTGATGCAGTCGATAATTTCCTTGGTCGGTGTGCCAGGTGTAAAGATAGCTTTTACGCCGGCCTTTTTCAAACCAGGGATGTCACCGGCAGGGATTACGCCGCCGCCGATAACAAGAACATCTTCCATTCCTTTAGCTTTCAGTGCTTCTACCACTTCCGGGAACAGGGTGTTGTGAGCGCCGGACAAAAGGCTCAGTGCTACAACATTAACGTCTTCCGCATCTGCCGCTTCAACGATCTGAGCGACAGTCTGGCGAAGACCTGTGTAAATAACTTCCATACCTGCATCGCGAAGTGCGCGGGCAACTACTTTTGCACCGCGATCATGTCCATCAAGACCCGGTTTAGCAACGAGTACTCTGATACGTTTTTCTGCCATAGTTATATACCTCCAGAATTTTAGTTAGGATTAAAGTGTGTTATGTGCTTTGTATTCGCCGAATACTTTGCGGAGAACGCCGCAAATTTCGCCGAGAGAGCAGTAAGCACGTACGCAGTCAAGGATAACAGGCATCAGGTTGACGGATTCGTCAGCAGCTGCAACTTCCAGCTTGGCCAGTTCTTCCTTAACCTTTGCGTTATCACGTTCTGCCTTAACTTTAGCCAGTTTGTTCTTCTGGAATTCGCCGGCGGATGCGTCAACCTTCAGGAGGCCTTCAACCGGAGCTTCTTCCATAGTGAACTTGTTGACGCCGACAATTGTTCTTTCGCCGGATTCAACAGCCATCTGCCAAGCATAAGCAGAATCCTGGATTTCTTTCTGGATATAACCTTTATCGATAGCTTCAACAGCGCCGCCCATTTCATCAATCTTGCGGATGTATTCTTTAGCTTCCGCTTCGATGGCGTTGGTCATAGCTTCTACATAATAGGAGCCGCCCAGCGGATCGACTACGTCAGCCAGACCGGATTCATAAGCAACGATCTGCTGTGTACGCAGAGCGATGGTTACGGATTCAGTGGTCGGCAGAGCAAGAGCTTCATCGCGGGAGTTGGTATGCAGAGACTGTGTTCCGCCCATAACTGCCGCTGCTGTCTGGAGAGCAACACGAACGATGTTGTTGTTCGGCTGCTGAGCTGTCAACATGGAGCCGGCTGTCTGGGTATGGAAACGCAGTTTCATGGACTTCAGGTTCTGAGCATGGAAACGTTCTTTCAGAATCGTAGCCCAGAGACGACGGGATGCACGGAATTTAGCAACTTCTTCAAGTACGTTGTTGTGAGCGTTCCAGAAGAAGGACAGACGGCCTGCGAAGTCGTCGATCTTCATGCCTGCTTTCAGAGCTGCTTCGATGTAAGCAATACCATCAGCAATGGTGAAAGCGATTTCCTGCGCAGCGGTGGAACCTGCTTCACGGATATGGTAGCCGGAGATGGAAATGGTGTTCCACTTCGGTACATTCTTGGAGCAGTATTCAAAAATGTTAGTAATCAGACGCATAGACGGTTTAACCGGAAAAATATAGGTTCCGCGGGCTGCGTATTCTTTCAGAATATCATTCTGGATGGTGCCGCGGAGCTGATCAGCCGGTACGCCCTGCTTTTCAGCGACTGCGATGTACATAGCCAGCAGTACGGATGCCGGTGCGTTGATGGTCATGGATGTAGAAACCTTGCCCAGATCAATATGGTCGAAAGGATTTCCATATCTTTCAGGGTATCAATGGCTACACCTACCTTGCCGATTTCGCCGATAGCCATTTTGTCATCAGAGTCATAGCCGATCTGGGTCGGAAGGTCAAATGCGCAGGACAGGCCGGAACCGCCGTTTTCAATCAGGTAACGATAACGCTTGTTGGATTCTTCAGCGGTAGCGAAGCCTGCATACATACGCATAGTCCAGAGACGGCCGCGGTACATGGTCGGCTGTACGCCGCGGGTATACGGATATTCGCCCGGGATGCCGAGGTCTCTTTCATAATCAAAACCTTCGATATCAAGAGGTGTATACACCTTATTGTGTTTTAAACCAACTCTTTCCGGAGTCTTTGCGTAAGATTTAGCGCAAGCAGCTTCGTATGCTTCGAGTTTGGCTTTCAGGGATTCGTTTGCCATAAGTTCATCTTCCTCCTAAAAAATAAGTAAAATTGGGAAAGGTCTCATCCTTGGCAGAAATGTCAGATTGCGGCTTTTAGGCTCTTCTCATCTGTATTTCGCAGACAATCGCTTTCATTGGTATGGATCTGCAAAGCCTTTTGCTGTGATGCCGCATTATGTCTTGTCACCACAGCGGAGGAACTCTTGCGAGATCCATGTATGATTCTGCTCTCAGCAGTTATCACCATAGACAATTATATAACAATCATGCTTTTTGTAAAGAATGTATTATGGGAAAATTATTTTTTAAAAAGCATGGAGCCTGTTTCAGCAAGGCTGGTATGGAACTTGAATGCTTCAGAGAGAATATGCGGAGTCTGGCTGTTGCCGTTGAGCGCGCATGCTCTTTCAAAGTAATCCATCAGCTGGTCGCGGAAAGTCGGGTGAGCGACATTGTTAATGATAACCTTCGCTCTTTCTTTCGGGGAAAGACCGCGGACATCTGCCACACCCTGTTCAGAAATGAATACATGGGTGTCATGTTCGGTGTGATCAACATGAGAACACATCGGAACAACGGCAGAGATAGCGCCTCCCTTAGCCACACTGTGGCAGAAGAAGCAGGACAGAGCGCCATTACGGGCAAAATCTCCGGAACCGCCGATGCCGTTCATCAGTTTGGTACCGGTTACGTGAGTGGAATTTACGTGACCATAAATATCCATTTCTAAAGCGGTATTCATAGCTACTACGCCAATGCGGCGGGCCACTTCACCGTTATTGGAAATTTCCTGCGGACGGAGGATGATCTTCTTGCTGTATTTTTCAATATTGGCATAGAAGCGTTTCAGTCCATCCGGTGACGGGGACAGGGATGTCCCGGAAATCATATCAATTTTGCCTTCATCAATCAGATCAAACATACCATCCTGAATAACTTCCGTATACACAGACAGGTTCTTGAAATCGGAATGAACGAGGCCATTGATTACCGCGTTTGCCACATTGCCTACGCCGGACTGGAGAGGAAGCAGGTTTTCCGGAAGTCTTCCATGTTTTACTTCATTCTTCAGGAAATCAACCAGGTTATTTCCCATCCTTTCAGCGTCGTCATCAAGCGGAGCCAGGGCGCGGGTAACATCGGGCAGATCACAGGGAACGATAGCAACAATCTTTGCCGGATCTACAGGAATGTAGGTCTTGCCGATACGGTCACCGGCTTTAACGATCGGAATCGGCACACGATACGGCGGGTTAGCCACTTCGTAAATGTCAGCCATGCCATCCAATGCTACCGGCTGGGTAGTATTGACTTCGATGATGACTTTTTTACCCTGGGATACGAATACAGGAGAGTTGCCGATAGCGGTAGTAGTTACGATACCAATTTCGCCGTCTCTCTTAACGATTTTACAGGCTTCAATGACCGCAAAATCCGGACCGGTTACATGTTCTCCCTTAACGTTGGTGAAGAAACCTTCACGGATCTGCTGCGCCACATGGCTCAGGTGCAAGTCGAAATAGTTGATCTGGCCGGCATTGATTGCTTTTCTCAGTGTACCGTTAGTCTGGTAGGGCATACGGTTTCTGATCCCGTTCACTTCTACCAGTTCGCCATCAATCTGGGAACCTGTGGAAGCGCCCGTCCAGATATCTACCTGGAACGGCGTTTGCTTCATGCGTTCAGCCAGTTCATGCATCGTGATTTTCGGATAGCCGCACGGTGTAAATCCGCTGATTCCCAGGATATCCCCCGGCTGGATCATGGCTGCTGCCGTTTTGCCGTCGCATCCTTTGTCCAGCAGTTCTTTAGGCTCGATACGGCTAAGGAATTCACTGTCATTGATGTCGATCATTACTATCATCCTCCCAAAATAAATAAAATATAAAAGCCCGCGGTGACGATTCGTTATTTTTCTCAGTCCGCAGAACCTTTAGCCCGGTAGTCCCCTCCAAACTTCATCAAAACAGTTCGGAATGAAGGCGCTGTAAAGCAACCCTCCCTGGCTCATTACCTTGTTTATTATAGCATACTTTTACGGATAAAGTTCCATAAAGAGCGTTTATCCTTTCTCAAAATTCCCTAACAGGGATTATAAATTTTTCCTATTGGACAAATACATTTTTATATGTACTTGGATCCGCATAATTGATTTACCCTGCCGCACCCCGTCTTTCTTCTGAAACACAAAGCGCAGACAACGCCCAGAAGCAGCAGGAAACCGGGCAGCTGAAAAACGCATAATCTCCGATCCCGTCTATGGCTGCCGACAAAACAAGAAGCATGCCTGACAACCCGAAAAGTTTCATAGTCCCTTTCCCTCTGCGCCAAATCCGCCATGACATCACCCCTTGCCCGAAGAAGAAAAGGAAGTACAAAATGCCGCCGGGAATGCCCACTTCCGCAGGGATATGGATGTACATATCATGGGCGTGGAAAATAACGACATCCGCGTCCTCTATAAAAAAGTTGTACTCCGGATAAGCCAGCCAGTAATTCCCCCAGCCGACCCCAAGCAGAGGATGTTCCTCAATCATGGCTATCGTACTTTCCCACAAAGCCAGGCGAAGTGAAAGCGATGTATCCTCGCCGGAAAAAAGAGAAATAAAGCGCTCCGCCACCTGTCCATGGTAAAAAAATAAAATAAGAGGCACCGCCAGAAACACCAGACCGAACCGCTTATCATAAAAGACCGCAAGGCCGAGAACTATTCCTGCCAGACTGAGCCATGCTCCCCGGGAATAGGTCAGCGCCATGCATACAGAAAGGACAAAAAGAAATACGGCAAGCAGTATTTTTCTTTTATTATTTCTTTCACCCAGGGCGAACGGCGCAAACACACTGATAAGCATCAAGAGATAGGCGCCGAAAAGGTTCGGGTTTTCCAAGGTGGAAAACATGCGCCGTTTCAAAAGAGGAAACCGTTCGGGATCCACCCAGCCCCGCATCCAGGCCCCTTGCCATGCATCCCGCATCAGCATACTGTATAAATCCCCAGATGACAACGCAGACGGCACCCGCCAAAAAGACATAAAGCGCTTTCCTCTTTTCTTCCTCTCCCGCAAAGTATGTAGAGATAAGCACATAAAGAAACGCATACGCCAAGGGCAGAAAGCACCAGTTAAAAATAGAAAAAAAGAAGTCTGCCGCACCGGAAACAGATAAAAACGAGCAGACTAAAAAGCCCCCGCCAAACCATCCCCACTTGCCGCCATAATTGACCTTCCGCTTCGTGAAGAATATATCCCCCATAGAAAGCAATGCCGCCGGAACAAGGGCAAAGTAAAAAAGCCAAGAGCTTAAAGGAAGGAGGAATATAGTCAGATAAAGACAGATAAGAATATTCCGTTCACTGCAAATCCGTCTCCACATCACCATGAGCCTCCTCTTATTTCACCGTTTATAGAAATTATGAAAATACTCTTACCGGCTGTCAGGTGATCAAAAACGATCTGCCGGCTTTCATTCCCGCGATCCGCTTCCGCTGCCGTGCGTCCTTGCGGGATGATAGAGTCTCCACCCGAAAAGGATCGCGCAGATGCGGAGAAGAAGAACCGCGCCAAATCCGCCCCATGACGCATATACAATCCCCGTGAGCGGATACAGGACGCAGATAACAATACCCCCGAGCACCGAAGCCATGGCATACACATCTTCATACAATACCACAGGAACTTTCTGCGCCAGCACGTCACGAAGAATACCGCCCCCCACCGCCGTAATGAGCCCGAGCAGAACGGGAAGCACATACCGGTAGCCGGGATAACTGTCAATCGCCGCCATCGCACCGGTCACCGTGAAAGCGGCAAGACCTGCCGTATCGGAAACACGATAAGCAAAAAGGACAAGTTTCCGTCCCCGGCGGGGTATATGGAAATACCGGAAACCGATGCACACCGCTGCCGCCGTCATGAGGGCAAATATAATCCCATCCGGCCCACGCAGGGCAAAAGGCGGAAATATACCCGCCAGCACATCGCGGAGGATACCGCCTCCTACTGCCGTCACCACAGACAAGAGCGCAATGCCGAAAACATCCATTCCCTTGCCAGTCCTACAGCCGCTCCGGAAAAAGCAAATGCCACAGTCCCCAGTATTTCAAAAACCGCCCACGTTAAAGACATACCGCACCCTTTCGTATTACATCTGCAGCACGGAAGCAATCAGGCGGATCGTCGTTCCCGTATAAAACTGCGCCAGCGGATTAATAATCCGTCCTATCATGCCGCTGAAAACCAGGAACAGTAAAAGAAGGAAACTGTAACGGTAACTGAAATTGTGGAATGCAAAAGCCAATTTGCCGGGAAGCACCATTTCCAAAATTTTGGAGCCGTCCAGCGGCGGCACAGGAATCAGATTAAAAACGCGAACCACACATTATACAGCATAATCCAATAAAGAAATAAATACCCCGGCTGCCCCGCCGTTAAAAGCCCGAGCTTCATCATCAGCAGCATAATGCACTCCGCCAAAACAAATAAGCAGATTCATCCCCGGCCCGGCAAAGAAACCTTCATCACGCCGCTTCTGAAATTCTTATAATAATTCGGATTGATCTCCACCGGTTTTGCCCAGCCGAAACCGCAGATCACAAGAAGCATAAGCCCCACCATATCCAAGTGAACCAGAGGATTCGCCGTAAGCCGCCCTGCATGGACGGCGTGGGATCCCCAGACTGTCCGATACATACGCATGGGCATATTCATGAAGCGCCATGGCAATCAAAGCGCCGGCGCACGGTAAATCAAAGTACTCCAATCAAGAAAATCAGACATAAGACTCCTTTATGAAACCAATTTCAACAAACTGCCGTTTCAAACGTCTGCCGCAGTCTCCATTCAAAGGCAGACTCCTCAGCCGACTAAAATTCAATGTGATTATTATAACCTGATTTCAAAATAGTATACAAGGCGGACTGACCGCTTCATTTTCCACCTTGCTGCACGAAAATGGCAGCAGACACAAAAAGAGACCCGCACAGGCCTCTTCTGTCTTCCTATCTGCCTCCAAAACTCTCTGAAACAGTGTAAGGCGGCGGCGTTTAGATTTTTCCGCCCATTCAGCAGAATCCAATTCCGCCTGTTCCATCCGATACTCGCGATATGCGCGGTACACATCCATATCCAAAGCACCACGCCCACCTGGCAGTAGGGATAAGCACGCTGAAGAGCGCATTCATCAGAAGCCGCCGGAAACTCGATTCCCTTTTCTTCCAGTTCCATAAGAGCCATACCGAGAGCTTCCCGCGCTTTCCGCGCAGCCTCCGCCATAGATTCCGCTTTCACGGCACACCCTGTCAAATCAGGAAACACCGCGCGGAATTCATTCTTTTCTATCCAAGGTAAAATGGCCGGATAAAATACTTCATCAGATTCCTCTTTTCACCCACCTGCACCATTGCGTAAACATTTTCTTATTATTTTGTTTTATTGTAATACATTTTATTGCCTGCTGCCAATAGCAAATCTTAAAAATTGATTATTTTCTCCAAATTTTACTAAAATCTAAAATATTTCATCAAAATCTGAAAACTTTGTGTGCAAAACAGGAATTTCTCTTCTATTCCTTATAAAAGCATGTAAAACGCGCCCGCCGAAGCATGACGCGTTTCGTGTAATTCTATTTTCAAAAACAGATCAGAATTTATACTTCGTCCCGACCATGAAGTATCTGCCTGGCATAGCGGAACTTCCGAGCCCGTTCCAGCTGTTGTAGGACGTTTCATAAGATTCATTTGTCAGGTTGCCTACAGTGACATACGCAGTAATTCCGTTGGCAAACTCATAATTTGCATTCCAGTCAAGAATCAGGAATCTGTTATCTGTGAAGGCCAGTCCGCTGCAGCCGGTATAATAATTGAGCAGAAGTCCCGTATAGAATCTTGCATTCTCATAAGAAACATTCAATGCGTAATGATTTTGGGGCGCAGATGGTTGATACCCGTATTAATATCATCAGGATCCCATCCCGATTCCGGCCCCAGTGTCCATCCATCTTTCGCCTTCCACTTATCTTTCATATGAGAATAGGAAGCGCTCAACGTTACATGCTTATTCAACTGGTGATCCAAAGTCAGATTGATAGACTGCTTATCTTCCTTTCCATTGATTGGGGTCGAAAGGAAATCACCGGAGTTCGGATCTAAAACAGGAAGCGTGGCAATAGCATTCTTCATCTTTGTCCAATCGTAATGGAGCGCCACCGTCGTTCTGTCACTGATATCATAATGAATGCCGAAAGTATATATATTCCCTTCTTCGTCTTCCAGCGGTGCATTGAATACATAGTCCGTCGTTGTATAATCCCCCTGGCGAAGCGGACGGAACCCCTTCGTCCAGCCAAGGTACATGCCGACTTTGTCATTAAACATATACTCCGTATTCAAAGAATAGTTAAAATCATTCGTGTTTCCCGCACCGTTTCCGCCGGTAGATTCTTTATAATCACTGTAATGGGAATAACGAAGCGAAGGAGTAAGATCCCATTTATCTGTCAAATGGATTTTATCCTGGACATAGGCACGTACCGTTTTCCTTTCTACACTGGAAGACCGTTTTTCACCGGTTGCCGGATTGACCCTGTAAGCATAATTTTTTGCTTTGTCATAAGTCACATTGGCAATAACATCATGCTTGCCAATGCTTTTCGCATACTGGAGCTGGACTCCACGGTTCTTTTCTTCATGCCAACTATTCGGCTCCGTAGCATATCCGCCGGTATCGGCAATCCACTTTTTCAGCAATTCCTTATTTCCTGTGAAAGGTGCCAGATTCTCTTTAATCCATTCTTTAATCTGCGCTCCGGTCGCCCCACTGGGATATAATCTTTTGAAAGCTTCAATCGCCTGCTTGGTTCCGCCATATTTATACCAATGGTACACATCGCGATTGGACAATCTGTGGGTCTGGTTGTAAAAACGGATAAAACTGTCCATGCCATTGTCTTTGTTAAAGGTGTAAACAATATCCAGATCATTATTCTTAAACCGACTGAAAGAACCATAATTCCCATCCAAAGAATACAAATTATGGTATCCCGGATTCTTCATATCTCCGGACATTGTCTTCCCGAGGAAATAAGTTCTGTTGTCGTCCATATCGGCAAGATTAACCACACCGTCAGACTTATAATCTTTCCCTTTCGCCGCGTGCTCCGCTGTATCAAAGAAACCACCGATTGTCGCTCTGGAAATAATATTTGCCCAATCGGAAGGATTCATGTATTTCTGATTAGGCGTGGCAATCGGATAGCCGTCTTTGCCCTGGCGGAAATTGTACCAGATTTTCAAATTTTGGGTATCGCTGAAATCCTTATCAAGCCGTACATTGACACCGTCTTCCTTCCAGCGGGATCCTTCCAGGCGCCCGTCCGTATCGCTGAAAGCGTCATGATACTTCGTATCCCCCGACATATCACGATTCGTGGAAATAAAGTAGTGCCAGGAACGGTCATTACCGGCGGAACCGGAATAATTGATTGCATAATGGTGTTTTTTCCATGAACCCGTGGCAAGGTCAATGCTTCCCTGCGAATCCCTGCCTCCTTTTCTTGTAATGATATTGATAACTCCACCTGTAGCATCATCACCGTATACAGAGGCGCCCGGTCCCTTAATTACTTCAATCTTGTCCACATTTTCCATATTCGTAACCTGGTCAAGATTGACCCCGGTCGACTTGCTTCCCGCTGCACTGGAAGAATCAATGCGGGAACTGGCCGCATTATCCACACGGCGGCCGTCAACCAAGACAACCACACGGGTATCGCCATTAATAGAAATCCCGTTATTATAAAATTGGTATCCATATTCCCCGCCGCGATATCCGGGATTCTGGAAAGTGATCCCCGGAATACGTTTAATCGCTTCCGTCACATCAGTGTAATGGCGTTTATCAAGTTCTTCGCGGGTGATAACTTTCACGTCGCCGCCCGTACGGTAATAAGACTGTTCCGTAATCGTGTCCCCGAATTTATTCTTTGTCTTATCCGCTTCTACAACCACCGTATCCAGCGTATACACATTCAAATTTTCATCGTGAGCGGCATATGCGGAAATTCCGCCAAAACAGGCCGTCAACGCCAGCGTGGCGGCAAAAGCTGATTTCATACCTTTTTTCATGAATACTCTCTCCTCTGAGCTTTACCATCTTGAACCATTAATATAACTGAATGAATAATCTTCTTTCGTGGCCCAGTCTTTCCATTCCCCTGAAAAGGGCCCGAAATTAAAAGTGACTTTTTTACTTCCGTTGGCCGGTAATTTCAACATGGGCAGTCTTTTCGGATGCCCGATGAATTGAAATGTTTTCCCATCAGTTCCTGTAAAAGTAATCTGGAGAATCATTTCATCAAGCTTTGTAACCGTCAGGTCACTTCGTCTGTTATAAAATGTTCCCCGCACGCAAAGCTCTCCATGCTCCATCCAGACCTTTTCCGTACGCCAATCCAAGATCATCGTATCTGCCGAATGTTCCGCAGCAAAAGCCATATGAGACAAGCATAAAGACAAAATCAGAGCAGCGAAAGCCAAAAGCCATTTTCTCATAACTTCCTCCTTTCTTTAATCACTAACCATCTGTGAAAATCTTATATTCCATTTTCCTGCCGGCCTGACCTTGTTTCGACCGCAGGAAAATAAGGAATCTTCTTAAAAAACAGAATGCGTACCCCGCACAACAGGTATCCCCGCTTTCTTAAAAATAGCAGTGATCATCTCCACCTCTTTACAAAGAGTCTTACTTTCCCCGTCTCTGCAGCAGCAGATTCCCAAATGAACTGCGTCCGGATGTATTTCCAGAATCCTCTCGATTTTTTCATCAAGTCCTTTATCCTGCCGGGAAAATGCCCGCACCCGCTGCACTTCATAAAGGCGGACACCTGCAATTCTTCATCTCCATATTAACGAAAACGATGGGTCCGCCCATTCAATGCAGAAAAACATCCTGCGCCGGTGCAGACGGTCTCCGCACGGGGGCAGGTCAGCATAACAACCTTCTTCATAGTCGCATTCCTTCATATTCCCACTTTAAAAACAATATCAGCTTAAAAATTCATTTATTCCTGTTATCCGTAAACTCAATAATTTTTAAAATTATATCACATATTATTCATCATATGAACATCTAAAGGTAATCTTTCACCAACAATCAATTTGTTTTCATCTCAATCTCCTCTTTTCATGAAATAAAATCCCCGTTTCTTTTGTCCCTATTGCATAGCGCCGTCCCCTTTGCTATAATTTGGAAAGCATGGGGGTATAGCTCAGCTGGGAGAGCGTTTGAATGGCATTCAAAAGGTCAGCGGTTCGATCCCGCTTATCTCCACCACGTATTTAATCCACCACATCTGTCCGATGTGGTTCTTTTTATTCATTCCCCTCACCGCAGTAAGTGACTCACTCGATTCCATGCGTCATTTCATTCCTTTGGAATTGGTTTACCTTTTGCAATTTTAGGAACGAAATTGATATCCTCGGAAACATGCTGATTCATACCGGTACAGACAGCAAAAAAGAACGGCGCATCCTGTACCACATTCCAAAAATCAGACTAAAAATCTAACGTCTGGACACCGGTACAGCGCCGTTCTTCTTTTATGTTCATATTATTCGGTTTCTGTTTTCATTACAGCTGAGGCGAGGTTCTGCTTCGTCCCAGATCCGCCGTCATGACCAGATCCTCTTTCGGATCCCTGCCGCCGGTGGTAAGATAGCCGCCCACCATGATACCGTTGAGGCCGCCGGAAGCGCGTGGGCCTGCAGGCTTCTCAGATTGACTTCACGACCGCCTGCCGTACGGATGAGGGCTTTCGGAAGAACAAAGCGGAACATGGCAAAAGTGCGGAGGATTTCCAAAGCGGACGGACGTCTATTATCATAAAAAGGCGTTCCTTCTACAGGATTCAAGATATTCAGCGGCACGGAATCAATGTGCATTTCTTTTAGCTTAAACGCCATTTCCACGCGCTGGTCCAAAGATTCACCAAGCCCGATAAAGCCTCCGGAGCAGACACGGATCCCTGCCTTCTGCGCCGTGCTGATGATATCTTCCTTGTCTTCCATAGTATGGGTAGTACAGATTTCCGGAAAATAGGACGGAGACGTTTCGATATTGCAATGAATACGGGTAATGCCCGCTTCCTTCAGCCGGAGCGCCTGCTCGGAAGAAATAAGCCCCAGGGAGCAGCAGACTTCGATACCTACTTCCTTACGGATACGCTTCACGATCTCGATAATTTCTTCAAACTCATTGGGATTGTCCTGATTACGGCCGCTGGTAACAATGGAGAACCGGACGGCGCCTGCCGCTTTTGCTTTCTTTGCCGCTTCGATAATCTGTTCTTCCGGCAGCAGGCGGTATACCTTGGCACCTGTCCTGTACCAGCCGGACTGGGCGCAGAACTTGCAGTCTTCCTGGCAGTGCCCGCTTCTCGCATTGATGATGGCGCAGAAATCCACGGAACTGCCGCCGAATTTTTGACGGATTTTATCCGCCATGGCAAGAAGCAGCATGGTGTCTTCATCTTTTGTACGAATGAGCCTCCCCGCCTCTTCCGGCGTGATCTGTCCGCCATCCATGACCTTTTCCGCCAAGCGGATAATTTCCTGACAAGCACTTTCCATAATAGAACTCCCCTTTTTACGGAATCATTCCGTTTCCTTTATTGTTATCTCGGATTCAAGTATAAAATAAGCAGTTTCTTCTGTCAATTGTTTTTATGTTATAAGTTTACAATATGTTTTCGATATTCATCCCCGGAAATTCACACACAAAAAGCCCGATTTTCACCGGGCTGTTTTACCGATTACCATTCCCACCGGTTCCCGTATTCTCTTTTTGCCCGTTCCGTATATGTCCTGACGAAATCTGTCTTTGCATCCGTGTATCTGTCCCTGTCATGAGGATACCGTTTCCATAAAAGCAGCTTCAATGTTTCATACTCCTTCGCAACAACAGGATGCATCTGCAGATAAGAAAGGAAGTACAATTCATCATGATCATGAGGCAGCCGGATATGCAGGTGATATACCTTCTCCTCAAATCCCTTTTCCGTGTACCCTTTATTCATGGAAATGCGGTTCTTTGAAGTGTTCATGCAGAGCCAGCCGTTATTTTTCAAAATTTCCCATACCTCTGCCATTCTTTTTTTATCCGGTACTTCTAACAGGATATCTATGATATTTTTGGCCCAGATACCGGAAACAGCCGTACTTCCGATATGGCTGACGCGCTTTACCCGCCCTGCGCCCAGCAGAACTTCCAAACGACCTTTTTCTTCCCTGTACCAACCTGCCCATTCTTTTTTATGCGGCACAAGAAATATGGGAAACAGCTGCCACAATTCTTCCAAACTCCTGTCTTCCAGTCTTTTCCCCATATATTCCTCCCTCCATTTTCCTCCAGCTTATTATAAACAGCCATGAAACGCAAACTGTTTATGGGCACATAAAAACAGGCCACGATAATGGGGATTATCATGACCTGTTCCAAAGATGGACGGTACCGGGAAGTACCGCCCGAGAGAAAGCATGAATAAACTTTTCAGTATTCCAGGAATATCTTATACATCATCTTCAGTCAATCTGGATACGATGGGGTGCTTTTCAATTTCCTGCGGGAGTTTCGGCAGTGTAATCGTCAGAATCCCGTCTTTCAAGCCTGCCTTGATGCCGTCTTCTTTGATCCCTTTCACATTGAACTGGCGGCGGAAGACAGAGCTGGAACGTTCACGGCGGATGTAATGACGGTCATCATCTTTTTCCTCCGTCTGTTCCTCTTTCTGAGCGGACAGGGACAAAATTCCGTTTTCATAAGAAATACGGATCTGATCCTTAGTAAACCCGGGCATATCACAGGTAATTTCATAGAAATCTTTTTTATCCTCAATATCCACCTTGGGTACAGACACATAGTCTTTGTATGCAGCCGGAGCATCACTGAAGAAATGATCCAGCGCCGTATCACCGAAAAAACCATCAAAAGGAAGTAAACCACGCATAATCAAAACCTCTTTTCTTTCTTTAAAATATTTATAACATATCTCAGGAGTCCATCTTTTCTTCCTGACAACTGTATTATATCACATTTAGCACTCATGTCAATAGAGTGCTAATATTTTTTTGACTTTTTGATTATTTTTTTTATCATGGATATTTTCCAACGGTTATTCCATAATAAAAGAAATGAAATTCGCCATGAAGGAGGCTCGCCATGAAGGAGAAAACAATGGAAACAATAACGGTGAAAGAGCGGGCGGCACATATTATAGACATGTTCCACCGCATGACGGTCCATCACACCCTTTGGTTCCGTGAAACAGAACACCAGCTCGGTTTTGAAAAGGCGCTCAATGTCATGGACTACGCCTGGAAGCAGACACGAAAGGCGGCAATTCGTCGTTTGGCGGCGCAATTTCATTTCCCTGAACAAGAGGGCTGTCCCGCTTTCCTCGCCGGGCTTCCTAAAGAAGAGCAGCTTTCTCTTCTGGACACCATCGCAAAAAGCTGGCTTGCCCAGGACGGCTTCTGGTTTCAGGGAATGGAATTTTCCTATGGCATCAATGATGCGAAACGGTGCAACGATTCTACATGGGCCCGGTTCTCTCCTTTTGAAGCGCACTCCATTAAAAAACTTCTTGGTATGGAAGAGCGCCCCGGGCTGGAAGGATTGGCGCAGGCTTTAAACTTCCGCATGTACAGCCGTCTGAACAGACAGTCCACCCGCTTTGAAAATGGTTCTCTTATCTTCACAATGGATAACTGCCGTGTCCAATCGGCACGGATGCGGAAAAATTTACCTGACTATCCCTGCAAAAGCGCCGGTCTTGTAGAATACGCCCGCTTTGCCGAAGGTATAGACGACCGCATACAGACAGAATGTATAGGCTGTCCCCCTGACGCCCACCCGGAAAGCTGGTTCTGTGCCTGGAAATTCACACTCAAATGAAATCGACTCCCTCATATCTTTCGCTGCGGCAATGAACAAAACTCTTCCATGGATTTCTCCAAACAAAAAGACCTCCGGCAAAAGAGGTCTTTTATATTGTCCCGTTACTTTTCTGTCATACAGGAAAGCGTCAGCATGCTTAACTTATAAATTTCCACTGCTGACCGCCGACTTGCCTTTCTTATTCTCCCATCTCCGTAAGGACTTTAGCGCATCTTGCGCAGACGTGTTCATGTTTCGGATCGGCGTTTACATCAGGAGTGCGTTTCCAGCAGCTTTCACACTTTTCAAGAGTGCAGACAGCAATGGAAACTTTCACCGTTCCGTCTTCAGAAGCAACGGCATTCTCAGGAGCGGCAGACAGATCGCCGGAAATCTTCGCCTGGGAAACGAGGCAGAAATCCGCCAGTTCTTTTTCCATGGCTTTCAGTGTTTCCAAATGTTCACCATCTGCGTAAATAGTAATTTCCGCGTCCAGCGGGTGGCCGATGACTTTCGCCTGGCGGGCTTCTTCCAGCGCTTTTGTCACAACGCTGCGGAGAGCAAGGCGCTTCTTCCACTTTTCTTCCAATGCTTTATCCAGGTATCTGTCGTTTTCCGCCGGCATATCCACCATATGGACAGACCATTCTCTTTCTTCCCGATTCGGGAGTGCCTGCCATACTTCTTCGGCAGTAAAGCAAATAACGGGGGCTACCAGCCTTACGAGAGAGGTAAGGATTTCATACATGGCGGTCTGCGCACTTCTTCTCAGGAGGGAATCATCTTTTTCCGTATAGAGACGGTCTTTCAGTATATCCAGGTAGATGGATGACAGATCCACAGTGCAGAAATTATGGACAGCATGGTACATGACATGGAATTCATAATCCTCATAGGCTTTAAGAACGGTACGCTTTACCTGTTCCAGACGAAGCAGCGCCCAGCGGTCCAATTCTTCCATATCCCCATAAGCCACGCTGTCGGTCTTCGGATCGAAATCATAAAGATTCCCCAGAAGGTAGCGGAACGTATTTCTGATCTTTCTGTATACATCGCTCATGGATTTCACAATCTTATCGGAAAGGCGGACGTCTCCCTGATAATCGACGGAGGAAATCCACAAACGCATCACGTCAGCGCCGTACTTATCAATAATGTCCTGGGGCGCGACTACGTTTCCTACCGATTTGGACATTTTCCGTCCCTCTCCGTCCATAGTGAAGCCATGGGTCAGGACAGCCTTATACGGCGCGCAGCCATTGACTGCCACACTGGTCAGAAGAGAGCTGTGGAACCAGCCGCGGTGCTGGTCGGAACCTTCCAGATACAAATCGCAGGGATACGCCGCGCCGGTATCTTTCCACACCGGATGAGGGTCTTTCAAAACACCGTTCCAGGTGGAGCCGGAATCAAACCATACGTCCATGATGTCTTTTTCCTGGTGGAAATGGCTGCCGCCGCAGTGGGGACATTTAAAATCCTTCGGCAGAAGTTCTTCCGCCAGGTGCGCCCACCATGCGTCGGTGCCCTCTTTTTCCACGATTTCTTTCACGCTTTCAATCGTTTCGGGCGTAATCACATAGTTGCCGCAGCCGTCGCAGTAGAAAGCAGGAATCGGAACACCCAGGAACGCTGGCGGGAAATACACCAGTCCTGACGGTCACGAATCATATTATACAGGCGGTCATGCCCCCAGGAAGGGATAAACCGTGTCTCGTCGACCGCTTTCAATGCATCTTCGCGAAAATCATTGATGGAAGCAAACCACTGCTCTGTCGCACGGTAAATGACGGGATTCTTACAGCGCCAGCAATGGGCATACTGGTGGTGAAGGGACTTTTTGCCAAGAAGCATACCTTCGTGGGCAAGCGCGGAAATACTCGGCCCTTCCGCTTCCCATGCAGTCTTTCCTTCCAGAAAGGATCCGGCTTCTGCCGTCATACGGCCTTTATTGTCCACAGGACAGATGACTTCCTGCTTCAGTTTTCCTTCATTTTCATATTTCTTATATACTTCAAAGTCATCCACGCCGTGCCCCGGGGCAGTATGTACGCAGCCCGTACCTGCATCCAGCGTGACATGGTTGCCTTCAAGGACATACACCGTACGATTGTAGGATGCCCAGGGATGCATAAATTCGGCCAGCTCCCATTCGGCGCCTGTCATTTCGCGGCCGGCAAACTCGTAATTTTCAATCTTGCAGTCCGCCAAAGCTGCCGGTGCCAGCTCCTTATTCATCAGGTAGTACTCGTCGGCATCCAGATTATGCACCCATACATAGGTGAACTTCGGGTTGACGGAAATATACTGGTTGGCAGGAATGGTCCAAGGCGTGGTTGTCCAGATGACGGCAAAAAGCTTGGATTGATCTACGCCCTCCGGTCCGAGTCCCTTGATATTTTTCGCAGGGAACTTCACATAAATAGACGGGGACTTGCGGTCCTTATACTCGATTTCCGCTTCCGCCAGCGCCGTTTCACAGTGGGAACACCAGTAAACGGCTTTCTTTCCTTTGTAGATATATCCCTTTCTTGCCATTTCGCCAAAAACTTCTATTTCCTTGGCTTCCAGATGCGGATCAAAAGTAACGTAGCGGTTATCAAAATCGCCGATAACGCCCATGCGGATAAAATCGGTTTTCTGGATTTCAATCCACTTTTTCGCGTATTCCAGACATTTGCGGCGCAGTTCAAGAACGGACATATTCGCCCGATCCTCTCCCGAATCTTTCAGTACGGCATATTCAATCGGAAGGCCGTGGGTATCCCAGCCGGGGACATAGTTTGCCATGTATCCCGCCATGTATTTGTAGCGGACAATAATATCCTTCAGTGTCTTATTCAGGGCATGTCCGATATGGATCTTGCCGTTCGCATAAGGAGGTCCGTCATGGAGCACGAAGCGGGGGGCGCCTTCTTTCTTTCTTTCTTCTCTTGTTGTATAAATCCTTATCTTGCCAAAGTTCCACAAACTGCGGTTCCTTCTGCGGAAGATTTCCGCGCATGGGGAATTCTGTCTGCGGCAGGCGCAGCGTCTTGCTGTAATCCATTCCATTTCCTCCTGTATGGTGTAAATAAAAAAATCCCGCCCGAAAAGGGGCGAGAATATTTCCCGTGGTACCACCCTAATGACCCAAAGGCCACTCGGCACAGTTAACGGTGTCCCGTCAGGGCATTTCCTCCCTGAAGCTCAGAAGTGATCCGTCCGCGCCGCCCGCCCCTTCTTTCACCGGCCGAAGGCTCTCTCTGCCGGGCGCTTACGCAAACCGTCTTCATCACAGCTCTTAGTATCTTTTGTATTGTACAGATAATCATGAATATAGTCAAGTCCGCCCGAACTATTTCCAAAGGAAAAGCAAAAGCTGCCTGCAGAAGAAGAGGACAGGCACGCCGAATTGAAATACAGCATGGCGCGTCTTATGGTGAAAAAAACGCATAGCAAGAAACGCGCCTGCCGATCCGCCCGCAGCGGCGATAAGCAGGAGCGTCATTTCCCTTATCCGCCGCCGTCCATACACCGCTTTCCATTTGTCAAGGCCGTACAGGAAAAAGGCGGCGGCATTTACGGCAAGAAGTCCTCCAAAAAGCAATTCACCTGCTGACATAACTCTTCCTTCATAACCTCTCCGCCGCTTTGACTCCCATGAGGAGCGCCTTATCGCGGCTTTCTTTTCCCCACGCCCGCTGTTCGTGAGATAAATCGTGAAGTGTATCGGCAGTAAAAAGGATCTGGGCAAATACCTTCCCCCTGTATGCCGCACATGCCGCCAAGGCAGCGCATTCCATATCCACGACGCGGCAGCCTTCCGCCCGCCGCACTTTTACCTTTTCTTTCGTTTCACGGAAAAATCCGTCCGTCGACCAAGTTACACAGCTTTCACAGGACACATGATTTTCCCGAAGCACTCCTTCTACGATATCTGCCGCCGATTCATCAAGTGTCACAAACCGTGACGGCGGAAGATAATGGTACGACGTACCCTCATCACGAAGCGCCTTGCGTACGACAAAGAAAACATTCTCCGCCAGCTTTTCCAGCGCGCCGCAGCATCCCAGAGCTACCACCTTTTCCACACCATACGCATAGAGCCGTTCCAGAAGCAGGACTGCCGCCGAAGCTCCCGCCGGTGCCTGAAGGATGCAGAGTTCTTCCTTATCCGCCTTAATTATCCACAGGGGAAAATCTTTTGTCAGAGAAACAAATGTCCTGGCTTTTTCACCGCCCCGGGCAAGAACAAACCTTTCAATCCGTTTCTCTCCAAGAAAAGCAAAAACCGCTCTCTTCGGCAGGTGCAAATCCATTTTTTCAAAATCCGGGGAAATGATTCCCGGCGATTTATCATACTCCGATAAAATGTTTTCCATTCCCCTCTCCTTCTTACAAGGCGCTCATTCCCCGTTTTTCCAAAAACTTCCTTTCCCTCCAGTCCGCAATCGTAAAGACCGCAAGAGCTGACCAGATAAAAGAAAAAGCAGACAACTGTGCACGGGTAAAGGGTTCGCCGAAAAGGAATATCCCCAGAAGCAAAGTGATGGACGGAGAAATATACTGGCAGAACCGAGAACGTTCAGCGGCAGATCATTCGCCCCTATGGAAAAGAGCACGAGAGGCGTCGCCGTCACAGCGCCTGCGCCGATAAGAAACACTGCTGTCCGCAGGTCATCGACAGTGAAATGTCCCATACCGTCATTCCCAAGAGAAAGTACATAAGCAAGAGCAAAAGGAAGAACAAAAGATGTTTCCAGCGTAATGCTGTAAAAAGCATCCAGATTCAATTTCTTTTTCACCGCGCCGTAGAGGGCAAATGTCGATGCAAGACCGACAGCAATCAGCGGGAACCTTCCCAAATCCCAGGTCATCACGCTGATTCCCGCAGCGGCAACAGCAATAGAAAACCATTTCATTTTTGACAGCCGCTCATGAAAACATACAACACCAAGAAGAACGCTCACAAGGGGATTCATGTAATACCCCACACTGGTATCCACCACATGGCGGTTCGTCACCGCCCAGATGAAGATGCACCAGTTTGCCGTAATAAGAAAAGATGCCAGCGCAAGAAGAGCACCCCGGCTTTTATCCGCCCAAAGATGCTTACATTCCTCCCAAAAAGACACCATCCGTCCCATGAAAGAGAGAATCATGAGCATGAAGAAGAAAGACCAGATAATGCGGTGCGATAATATTTCATAAGCAGAAACGGCAGACAGCTGCTTCCAGTAAACCGGCAGAAGCCCCCACAGCAGGTACGAACCTACAGCCGCTGTTAACCCCAGGTTTCTTTTTTTCATAGATGTACTTCCTTTTATTTATAATAAGTCATTCTATCACAAAAGAAAGGAAAAAAAGAAGAAGCGCCCCTGCCGGAAAACGCTTCTTACCATATCAGCCCGTTATTTTTTCTTTGCCGCCTCTTTCACCGCGTCAAAAACATCCATAAAAGGTACTTTATTTTTCTTCGCCAGTTTTTTCACGGTATCATATTCAGGATAGGCCCGCGTCATATCCCCAAAAGTCACCTGCTTCACAGATGCTTTGCCGTAAACCGTTTCCACTTCTTTTTCTTCTCTATCTAAGACAGAGCGCATGAGAGGGTACTCGCGGATACCGATCGTCGTGGTTTCCGTGAAAATAATTTGTTCCAGCTCTTCCACCTGATCTTCCCCGCAGATCACTGTCAGTTCCCAGGCCGGACGATTCTTTTTCATGAAAACGGGAGCATAGTGGACATCTTTCGCTCCTGCCTTGAACAATTTCTTCATGACATACCCCAAAACCTCGCCGGAGCAGTCATCAATATCCGTTTCCAGTTTCACAACTTTATCACGGCCTTCATTCTCCTCCCCCTGGATAAGGAATGCCCGGAGAATGCCGCTTCGATCCGTGTATGCCCGTTTTCCCGCGCCAAGGCCTGCTTTCTTGATAACAAAAGACGGCGGCAGCTGATGGCTTGTGGAAATGGCCGCCGCAATGGCCGCGCCGGTAGGCGTCACATACCCTTTCGCCCCGGTAAGCTCCATGGGGATTTTATAAGCGGAAACAATATTCACTGTCGCCGGCACGGGCACGGGCATGACTCCATGCCGGCACCGAACTGTCCCTGTCCCTTCCGTGAGTTTAGGGACAATCACCTCTTTGATGTGAAGGCTGTCAAAAGTAACGGCAGCCGCCACCACGTCCACAATGGAATCAAGCGCTCCCACTTCATGGAAATGGACTTCGTCAAGGGGCAAGTCATGGGCTTTCGCTTCCGCTTCGCCGATAATCCGGAATATTTTGCGGGCCAGCGCTTTTGCTGTTTCCGTCATATCACAGGCATCGATCATCGGAAGAATTTCCGCAAGCCCCCGATGGGTATGATGATGATCTTTTCCCTGACAGCAGCAGTGATGTGCCTCCCCGTCATGCCCTTCCTCATGGCAATGGCGGTGATGTTCTTCTCTGTCTGGTTCTTCATGACAAGAGCATCCCGATCCTGCCGCCGGGACCAGACTTCCGTAAAGGTAGTCCATGTCATGGTCATGGTTCTCACAGTCATCATCAAGCCGGACATGGAAATCACAGCAGTCGATGCCCGATTTCTTTACTCTGCCTATCTCTACGAAAAAACCGCCCGCCGGGATGGAGTCCAGCGCTTTTTGAAGAGCGTCCGGATCCGCCCCCAAATCGATCATTGCCGCCACGAACATATCCCCGCTGATCCCGGAGCCGCAGTCCAGGTATAATTTTTTATCCATTGCTTTTACCCCTTTCCGCCAGCCTGTTGATCTGTGTCGCCACATACCCTGCGCCGAAGCCGTTATCTATATTTACCGTCACAATACCGTTCGCGCAGGAATTAATCATCGTCAAAAGAGCCGACAGCCCGTGAAAGCTTGCTCCATACCCACGGACGTGGGCACGGCGATAACAGGATTAGCCACAAGACCGCCGATTACCGACGCAAGAGCGCCTTCCATACCTGCCACGGCAATGACGCAGTTGGCTTCCCGCACTTTCTTTTCACAGGATAAAAGACGGTGGATGCCGCTGACACCCACATCATAAATACGTTCCACACGGCTGCCGAAATATTCCGCCGTCTGCGCCGCTTCCTCCGCTACGGGAATATCTGACGTTCCTCCCGTGCAGACCGCGACTAAGCCTGTATGCTCCTTATCTTTCTTTTCCAGTTTCAGGATACGGGAAACAGGATCATAAGAAATATCCGGCAGTACGGCGCGGACGATCTCATATTGATGGGCATCGGCACGCGTACCGAACACCTCCCTTCCGCTTCATATAACTTTCGGAATATCTCCGGCAGAAATTCATCCGATTTCCCCTGGCAGTAAATGACCTCGGCAAATCCGGAACGCCGTTTCCTGTCCGTATCCAGTTTGGCATATCCCATTTCTTCATAGGCGCGGACTCCGGAATGACTGCGCAGATACTTTTCCGCCGCGTCAATTTCCAGCTTCCCGCCTCTGACCTTTTCCAAAAGTTCTCTGATATCCATGCTACACCTGCCCTATATCCATGGACCCCGAGCGGAACCCCTCCAGATCCATCGTTATATACATAAACCCCAGTTCTTTAAACCGCGCGGCTACAATCTTTCTTCTTTCCACAAGCAGGGGAAATTCCTGCGGACGGATTTCAATGCGCGCCATCCGGTCATGGCTGCGGACACGGAATTGGGTAAATCCCATTTCAAAAAGAAACTGCTCCGCCATTTCTACACGGCGCAGCTTTTTCCCTGTGATCGGTTCGCCATAAGGAAATCGTGTCGCCAGACAGGAAAAAGACGGCTTGTTCCATGTAGGAAGATCTTCCTTTTTCGAAAGCGCCCGTATTTCCTCCTTTGTCAGCTCCGCCTCTCTTAAGGGACTCACTACGCCCAGTTCCGCCAGCGCCTTCAATCCGGGCCGGTAACCGCCCATGTCACTGAAATTCGTGCCGTCCGCCACATAGGAAATATGATTCTTCTTCGCCAGCTCTTTCAAAAAAGAAAAAAGAAAATACTTGCAGTGGTAGCATCGGTCTCTTTCATTTTCCGCAAAGCCCTTAATCAGGAATTGGTCCTGTTCGACAATCATCTGCCGTATATGTTCCCATTCGCAGAATTCTTTTGCCTCCCTCCATTCACGGAAAGGAAAGGAATTCAATTTCATTGTTACCGCGACAGCTTTCTTCCCAAGAACGGCATGGGCCTCATGGAGCAGAAAAGTGGAATCCACGCCGCCGGAAAAAGCGATCGCCACAGTTCCCATTTCTTTCAAACGAAATCGCAGATCCTCCTGCTTTTTCAGTAGTTCGCTTTCCACGGCAGTCTCCTTTCCCCTTCTTATTTAAATAAATTATACCATTCCGCCAAACAGGCCTTGCATGATTTTTCTTTTCCTTCCCAAGAAAATCCTTTCTAATTTATATTTGTACTTGCAGTCATATCGCTGTATAATAAATTATTAGTACAATAAGTAATTCTTGAAAGGATTCTATCTTGAAAAGAAATCAGTATACCCTCGGAAAACCGATTTCCTTTAAGGGAAACGGACTCCATTCCGGAATTCCCGTAACAATCACGATGCGTCCCGCTCCAGCGGGCAGCGGCATCATCTTCCGGCGTATCGATCTTACCGGTGCCCCTGAAGTGCCTGCAAAGAGTGAATTTGTAACAAATACACTCCGCGCAACGACGCTGGAACGGGGAGACGCGAAAGTTTTCACCGTGGAGCATATCCTTTCCGCGCTCTTTGCGCTCCGTATCGACAACTGCATTCTTGAGATGGACGCGCCCGAACCTCCCGTAGCTGATGGCGGCGCCCTTACATTCTCCCAAATGATTTTAGAAGCGGGTATCGTGGAGCTGGAAGAACAGACCGATATTCTTACTCTTGAGATGAGCGTAGCCGTATATGAAGATAATAAATTCATCACTGCGCTCCCTTATGACGGCCTCCGCATTACATTTACATCCATCAATCCCCATCCGCTTTTAGGTACGCAAATGAAAGACTTCACAATCGACAAGGAGACATACATCAGAGAAATCGCCCCTTCCCGTACCATCGGATTTACCTGGGAGCTGGAGGCCATGCGGCAAATGGGGCTCGGCAAAGGCGGTACGTTGGAAAACGCTGTCGTTTATTCTGAAACGGACTGCCTGTCAGAATTGAAATTCCCCGACGAACTTGTCCGCCATAAGATTTTGGATATCCTTGGCGATATTTCCCTTGTGGGCCCGCTCCACGCACACATCATCGCGGTCATGGGAAGCCATAAGCTGAATGCCGCTCTTGCGGCGAAACTGAGAGTATTGAAAAAATAAAAAGAAGTTCATGAACAGGAGAGAATCAATTATGGAATTAAATATTGAAGAAATCATGGAAATCCTCCCCCATCGTTATCCGATGCTGCTGGTAGACAAAATTACCGAACTCGTTCCCATGGATTATGCCGTCGGAGTGAAATCCGTCACCATCAACGAACCATTTTTTCAGGGACATTTCCCCGGCCACCCCATCATGCCTGGCGCCCTTATCTGTGAAGCCATGGCACAGGTCGGCGGCGTTGCTCTCCAGTATCCCGAAGAAAATCGGGGCCTCATTCCCATGTTTACAGGCATGGACAAAGTCCGCTTCCGTTCCCCCGTCCGCCCGGGAGACCAGCTTGTAACCAAAGCGGTCATCAAAAAGATCGTAGGGCGCATGGGCAAGGTACACTGTGAATGCTATGTAGGAAACCTTCAAAGCATCGGCTGACTTCCTTTTCTACCTCGCTGAACCGGAAATCCCTTCCGGCAAGCAGGATGAAAAATAATTTTTAAAATCTGAAATCAGTTAAAATAAGATGATACTCAAAGAAAAATAAAGAAAAATAAAGAAAAACGCATATATTTCGACAAGGCCATTGTTTTATTTAAAAACCGTCTTGCCGATGTATGTATAAAAGAAATTAAAATCCGGCAGGCAGTATCCGCCTGCTGTTGAAGGAAACCATGAGAATGGAATTAACAGTTATCAAATCAGCGGAGCCGCAGATTCATGAAACGGCCGTTGTTGATCCTACTGCCAAACTTCATAAAAATGTAATTATCGAACCTTATGCCGTCATCGGTCCCAACTGTGAAATCGGCGAAGGCTCCATAATCGGCTCCCATGCGGTTATTTCGAAAAACGTACGCATGGGGAAAACAATCATGTATCCAAACGCCGTCATCGGCGAAGATCCGCAGGATTTGAAATTTGCCGGCGAATACAGTACGGTCGTCATCGGCAATGACAACAGCTTCCGCGAATTCGTCACCATCCACCGTGCTACGGGAGAAAACTGCGAAACCCGTATCGGCTCGCATAATATGCTTCAGGCATACACCCATGTGGCACACAACTGCAATTTCGGAGACTACATCGTCATGTCCAGCTTTTCCGGAGCAGCCGGCCACGTCATTGTGGAAGACCACGCGGTCATCGGCGGCATGAGCGGTATCCACCAGTTCGTAAAGATCGGCGCCTGCGCCATGGTGGGCGGCATGTCCAAGATCGTACAGGACGTATGCCCATTCGTGATCGTTGACGGCAATCCGGCAAGAGTGGTCGGACTGAACAGCGTAGGACTCGCCAGAAACAATATCACCCCCGAAGTAAGAAGCTGGCTTAAAAAAGCATACCGCACCATTTTCCGTTCCGGCCTGAAGCTGTACGAAGCTATCCATGAAATGGAACAGGACTTCCCGCCGACACCGGAAATTGAGCATCTTCTCCGCTTCCTCCGCAACTGTGAGCGCGGACTTTGCAGAACGAAAGATAAAAGTCAGAAATAATAAATATAAAAGGCTTTCCATTTTAGGAAAGTCTTTTGCTGTGCCCAGCCTTTATACATTTTAATTTCCCTACTTTCAGGAAGACATATCCGTTTCCTTTTTACGCCTCCGGTGTCTCCGCACCCGGTTGATATGCCGCTCAAAATCTCCATGGCTGATGAGTTCCGCCAGAATGAGCTGATCCAATACAGGAACGGTACAGGAATAAAATCCCGTCCGCTCCTGAAATCTGGACAGACGATTTTCGGAAGTACAAGATACGCCACGCGGACAGAGGGAGCAATTGTTCGTGAGAACGTATTCATATATACTACCGGGCCATGGGGAGCAAGAGAAAAGAGCGTGTCTTCCGCTTTTGACAAAAGAGTGAACTCCGAATCAAAATCATCTTCAATAATCAGACCGGACCGCTCCTCCGCCCAGCGGATATACTCCCGCCGCTTCGAAGCATTTGCCGTAATGCCGCTTGGATAACTGTGGAACGGTGTCACATGAAGCACACGTGCGCCTGCCCGTTTCAGTTCTTCTGTCAGAATTCCTTTGTCTCCCAGACGGAGAGATTCTGTCCGTATGCCATGGGCGCGGTACACCTGCCGTATCTTCTCATAGCAGGGATCCTCCACCGCTACAAGCCGTTCCCGGCCAAGGGCCTGCACTACAAGGCTGTACAGATACTCCGCTCCCGACCCGATACAGATCTGCTGCGGAGAAACGATGATATTCCTGCTTCGCGCCAGGTAGTCGCAAAGTGCATTCCTCAACTCCGCCGTTCCCTGATTGGGAGAGCGGGCCAGCACCTTTTCGCCCCATTTGGAGAGCACTGTCCGTGCCGTTTTCGCATAAACGGAAAAGGGAAATACTTCTTCATCCGTCTCCGAAGGAAGAACAGGCTTCACTTCCTTTCCCCTGTACCCCACGGGAAAAGCATCTTCCTCTTTATAAATAATAAAGTAGCCGCTCCGTTCCCGCGGTTCGACATACCCTTCTTCCGCAAGAAGCGCATACGCATGCTCCACGGTGATGACACTCACGCCATACCGCTCCGCCATGGCGCGTTTGAAGGCAGCTTGCCGCCCCACCGGTAAATCCTGCCGGTAATCGCTTCACGGACACGGGCATAAAGCGCCATATATGCCTTTTCTTTTACACCATTCTCCATTTTGCCTCCATCTGGTTATATTTTTATTTTTATTTTTGGTGATTTTCATAATGCCAGTTTATCATTATACTGTTTGTAAGTAAAGCTGTATAAGGAGGCTCTTCATGACAAACACCAATACCCCGGCAGGAAATATTTCCGCCGCCCCCCGCTATAAAGCCAGATGGCTCACGGTATGCGGCTTTTTAATGGCAATGAATACCGTCCTGTCATCTTTCAACATCCCCGTCCCCGGCGGACACTTTTACCTGAATGATGTCATCATCGTAGCGGCGGCTCTCTCTCTCGACCCGCTGGGCGCGTTCCTGGTCGGCGGTGTAGGCGCATTCCTGGGCGATTTCTTTTTCTACCCTCTCCCCATGTTTGTTTCGCTTGCCACCCACGGACTGGAAGCCGTCGTTATTTCCCTCTTTGCCCGGCGTTACGGAAAGAAGAATCTTCTACTCACCTTCTTTGGCGTCTTCTTAGGCGCGCTCATCGTGGTTATCGGTTATTCTCTCGGCAGGGCTTATGTATACAGTACCCCAGAATATTCTCTCATCAAACTCCCCTTTGAAATACTCCAGGCAGGCATCGGTGCCATCCTCGGCGCGTTCATCTGGAAAAATAGGAACATGGGAGATATTATCCGGAAAATCATCAGCAAATAAATGACTTCAGCCGCCTTACGGCGGCTTTTATTTCCTTTTCCAAAGAAGCCGCCCGCCTTATCAGCTATTTCCTTTTCTGGTACAATAATACAGAAAGAATATTCACCAGGAGGAACTATGAGAACACTTCGCGATGCGGTATACGGACTGGCGGTGGGAGATGCCCTCGGACTGCCTGTCCAGTTTGAAGAGCGCGGTTCATTCCATGTGGAAAAAATGACAGGTTACGGCACGTATAATATGGAACCGGGGACATGGTCCGATGACACCAGCCTCACCCTTGCCACTTGCGACAGCATCAAACTCATGGAACGGATCGACCTGGAAGACCTCATGTGCTGTATGACCGACTGGTATAAAAACGGCAAGTATACCCCTGACGGAAAATCCTTCGATGTAGGCATGACCACGGGAGCCGCCCTCAGCCGCGGAGAAGGCCTCTCCGATGAAGCTTCCAATGGAAACGGCTCCCTCATGCGTATCATCCCCCTCGCGTTCCTTCCCGAAGTAACAGACGATGAAATACGGGAAGTATCGGCACTCACCCATGGACACCGCATTTCAAAAAGCGCCTGCGTCACCTATATCCATATTGCCAGGGAACTTTTACAGGGAAGATCCATAAAAGAAGCTGTGGAAACTGCCGTCAATGACGATATAGAAGAAAGCCTCTTTAAAAACCTTCTTACCATCAGCAGCCTGCCGGTAGAACAAATCAAAAGCACCGGCTACGTGGCAGACACCCTCGAAGCAGCCATATGGACACTGGAAAATACAGACAATTTCAAAGACGCCGTCATGACCGCCGTCAATCTCGGCGATGATACCGACACCGTAGGCGCCGTCACAGGAGCGCTCGCAGGCATCATTTACGGTTATGATGCAATTCCTGCAGAATGGCTGAAAGATTTACGCAGGAAAGACCTCATTGACAAATATCTCTTCCAATGACAAAAGGGCGGTCTTGCGTCCTTTTCTTTTACCAATCGCAAATAAGGAGCTCTTATGCATCAAAATGATACTGTCGGTCTTCCCCATAAAATAAAATGGATTACGCTATGCGGACTGCTCATGGCGATAAATACTATTTTCTCTTCTTTCAGCATCCCTGTCCCCGGCGGGCATATTTACCTGAACGATATCATCATCGTCATTGCCGCCTTGTCACTCGACCCCCTGGGTGCATTTCTTGTCGGCGGTGTGGGCGCGTTCCTCGGGGATTTCTTTTTCTATCCCCTCCCCATGTTCGTCTCCCTTGCCACCCACGGTATCCGCTCCGTCGTCATGTCCCTTATCGTGGGCAGGTATGGAAGAGACAACTTCCCTGTCGTTCTTGGCGCGACCGTCCTTGGCTCCCTCATCGCCATCGCGGGATACACCTTGGGCAAGGCCTACGTATACAGCACCTGGGAATATGCCATGCTGAAACTCCCTTTTGAAATACTCCAGGCCTTCATCGGATCCGCCATCGGACTCTTCCTCTGGAAAAACAGAAAATGGGGCAAAACGATCCGCCGCTTCCTTGGGTATTAACCCCTTATTCACTCTAACCGGCTCAATATAAATTCCATTTTACCGCCTTCGTTTTTTCCGCTATTACACCATTTTCTGTGCTTCACCACATTACATAAATTGTAAATCTAACGGATAAAATGCAGTTTTTAATCAGCCTTGATTTATTTACCTGTAAACTGTAACATGCATATAGGCTTGATTAGAACACTTGCTGCGTAATTTAGACAACGAAATGGCATAAACCGGAAAATATATCGCTTAAAAAATAGCAGGCAAATCCATAAATTCCCCGCAGGAGAAACGGAAATGCAATTATCGTCAGGCACCAATCAGATGTGGGCAGCGGTGACATAGCCATGGTTTTATTAATGAAAACGACGCTACCGTAAAACAAATCAGTAAATCCGAAAATAGACTTACGCTGATAGGTTGGGATCCTTCCGTTTATACGCGAGCGACATGCACAAAGGGGGCGTGAATTGCTTGTTTCTATTTTAAGTAAAGTCGTTAAGATCTGAAAGAAATTATAAAGAGTTTGAAAAGGAGAATCATGATGAGAAAAAATGAGTTAGAAAATGCTTCACAAGAACAACAAAAAATAAACATAGAGGAAAAAACGAAAGTAATTAAACGTCTCATAGACAAAAATATTGATGTATTTAAAAGGCTGGCGAAAAAATGATTATTTATCCGACTGCATCTGCTATCGTTGATATTCATAATTCCGTTATCGAAAAAAGCGGTGGATTAGCAGGAGTGAAAGATATTGGACAATTGGAGAGTATTTTAGCACATATCCAAAACCCTGATTATTATCCTACATTCTTTGATCAAATAACGCACCTTGTATATAGTATTGCTAAATTCCATATATTTAATGATGGAAATAAACGTTCTGCTATCCTTTCAGGAGCATTATTCTTAAGTCTAAACAACTGTGATAAAAGCATGAATTTGTTTATTCGTGGCATGGAAGTCCCGATTATAGAAGCTGTGACAAACCATATTACAAAAGACGAGCTGAAAAACATTATTGAAGTTATTTTATCAGATAGTCAGTATTGAAAATATATCCAAAGTTATCAAAATGCAAATATGTAATGTGAATCAATAATGAAGTTGCAATTGTATTTATAACCATGAGGGTATTCAATTATAAGAAAAATCACTCTCCTTTTTATAAATAGTGGCTGGACTCCTCTATTATATAAACTGGATTGTGATTTTTTGTATAACCATTTATTTTTCACCCGCATAGCGGATAGTTCTTTTTGCCATGCTCACACGCCTAGCACGATCTAAAGATATGAATTAAAACCTGTATCATATGGCTAATTAAAACCGGGCAATGCTTTCTGCTGCATGCCCGGTTTTTGCATGGGGTGTTTCACGGATTATCCGTTATTTCTCTTCTTTATTTCCTCTTTTATTTTCCCAAGCAGCTCTTCTTCCGTAAAGCCGCCTTTTGCCGCGATGGTACGGAAATCAGCCACCCGGCTCATCATTGCAAACAGTGCCGGATTGGAAAGAGGCTTGTACTTCGGAGAAAGCTAAAAGGAATTCCTTCAGGTAAGGATATAGCTGGAGCGCCCGGTGGAGAGTGGTATCGCCTGTTATCTCCAACGTATTTCCTTCGTCTCCCTCTTTCTCCGCCGTTTCCGCTTCCACTTCCGTGCCGCCGTCTGTCTTGCTTCCCGTCCAGACAGGAGCGGACTGCGGTTTATTTCCTAAAGAGCGGATATGCTCCACATCCTGCATGGTTTCCAGACAGCCGCGGTACACACCGTTTTCATCACGGACAGCTATATAATTTACAAATATCTGTTTCCCCGGCTTGTTGATAAAAAATTCCGCCGTATCTTTTTCTCCGCTTTTAAAAGAATCCAATATCCTGTTCACGACAGGCAGAATTTCTCTGGGATGGCAGTTCTGTACCTTCCGGCCTATCACGCCGGCGCTCCGGCTGAACACACGGACCGGCGTATCGGTATAAAACTTCACAATATCGTTTTCATCGACAAATGTCAGGTCAATGGGAAGATGGCGGTAAATCAGATTGATCTGCGCAAGAGTGAGCTTCCCTATGGCCACATCCATCTCCGTATCCGTGCCCGCCCCCATATGGTACTTGCTGAGAAGCGCGCTGAAATCCTTCATAAAGGACGGTTCTCCTCCGGAGGACCGCTCTGTTTTTTCCGGCGGCAGGAATCCTTTCGGCGCCTCCATGTTGGCAAAGCCTACTTCCTCCTCGCCGATGCGCATTTCCCGGAATTCCTCTTCCGACAGAAGCTCCATGGACGTCGGGTACAAAACCTGGGTCTCCTTGAAAATAATATCTTCTATCTTCTCAATCACTTCGGGCTGCATTTTCAGGAACGCCTCTTCTTTATCCATATCCAGATATCTTGCGCTGCGGAGGATTGCTTTTTTCACATGATCATCAAACGTCCACATGATGAGTGTCGGGCGGTCAAACCCTTTCTGTTCCAGATAAGGGAAAAGCTGGTTATGTTTCCTTGTAATATGCTTTATGTATTCTTTCAGCCTGTCATAGACCTCCAGCCAGCGGTTTTTGATAAATTTCCCCGCCAAAAGCTCTTTCATTTCTGCTATCGTGCCGAGGATGATCTGATTTTCCTCCATGAATGAACGGATAGGGTGGCCTTCCGGCAATTCCAGATGTTCCCGTTCCATGACACCATCGAAAAGCCGGATGATGTCATCCATTTTTTCATGCATGGTCTCATCATCAATGCCGTCATCTTTCAGCATCTGTTCGCCGAAAGCAAATTCCTGGGGCGTGACGGAATCAAAACGCTGCAAAATAATTTCACGCGCTTCCTCAAACGTCAGCTCCCCTTTAATGTATTTTTCTTTTATGTCGACAATTTCCCGGCACTTGGCTTCATCAAGACCGAGAATATCGTTCATTGTTTTAGTCATATGTCCTCCTTATATAATCGGCTGCATATTATAATTCTCTGCAAAATAAGTATATCAAGAAAAGTCAATATGCACCATCCCGCCCATACGCCATACCTTTCCGCCTGTAAGCCGGCCGGCTGAATGGATACCGGCTGCCGGAAAGCAGAGAGCAGGCAGCAAAGATGAAGAAGGTGACAATTTCAAAAATGACTGCCCGCGAAATCATACTCATCACAAGCGCCTTCCGGAAACCGCATTTTACCGGTGCTGAAATAAACGGAAACAGATCGTATGCTCTTCTGCTTTCCATACGGGACAGCAAAAAAGACTCCCCCCTTCTATGAGCTGGGAAGCCTTTTGCTTTCGAGAACGTTTTCACCCGTTTTACTTTAATTATGAATTTTCTTCATCTTCTTCCGGTTCGGAAACCACATCGATGGAGGCGATCCGGTCGCCCTCTTCCAGACGCTGGAGGATGACGCCCTGTCCGCCTTTTGCTTTCTTGCTGGAAATCTGATTAGCAGGAATACGGATGGTGATTCCCTGTTCGGAGATGCCCACCAATTCATCCCTGTCGTCAGCAGCGACAAGCGCCACTACTTCATAGCCTTTCTTGAAGTTGATCGTCCCTTGTCCGTTCCTGCCCTGCAGACGGTAGGCAGAAGCAGCATTTCTCTTAGCGTTTCCGTCAGCAGAAATCGTAAAGATATCTTTCTCCGCCGCCACAACTACGCCTACCACATCATCCCCTTCTTTGAGACGCATGCCGTGGACACCGGACGCGGAACGGCTGAGAGGCCGTACATTGTCATCATCAATGGAGAAGCGGATGGCCATGCCTTTTCTCGTCCCCATGATGATTTCCTCATTGCCCTTGACCGGAAGCACCGCTACCAGGCGGTCTTCGTCTTTCAGGCGCATGGCGATGAGGCCGTTCTTATTGATATTCTTATATTCTTCCAAGGCCGTCTTCTTGATGTAGCCGTACTTCGTCACCATGAGGAGGTACTTGGTTCCCTCTTCGGAAATATCCAGATCCAGAAGCTCCGTCACGTGTTCATCGGCGCCAAGGGATGTAATGAAGTTGATCATCGCGCTTCCCCTTGCAGTGCGGCTTGATTCGGGAATGTCATAAGCCGTCTTCATGTAGACCTTGCCCTTGTTCGTGAAGAAAAGGATCCGGTCATGGGTGGACGTGGTGAGGATTTTACGGACATAATCTCCGTCCTTCATCTTCAGTCCGCTTACGCCGCGGCCGCCTTTCTTCTGTGTGCGCAGATCAGAAGAATCAATGCGCTTAATGTAATTCTGCTTGGTCAGGGTAATGGTCATGGGCTTGTCGGGAATAAGGTCGGTCACATCCATATCGCCCAGGGCTGCCGCAATTTCCGTACGGCGTTTGTCCCCGAAATTATTCTTTTCGTCAGTGAGTTCCGCTTTGACTACCCCCATGATTTTCTCCCTGCTGGACAGCAGATCGCGGAGGTAGGCGATGGTTTCCTGCACATCCTTGTAATCCGCTTCAATCTTATCTCTTTCCAGACCGGTCAAACGGCGGAGACGCATATCAAGAATGGCGACTGCCTGTTTTTCCGACAGACCGAATTTAGAAATCAGCGCCGTCTTCGCCACCTCATCGGTTCGCGATTCACGGATGGTGCGGATGACTTCGTCAATATGATCAAGGGCAATGAGCAAACCTTCCAGAATATGGGCTTTGGCTTCCGCCTTTTCCAGTTCGTAGCGGCTTCTTCTTGTAATGACTTCTTCCTGATGTTTCAGGTAATAGTAAAGGATCTGTTTCAGATTGAGGATGCGTGGATGCCCGTCGACGAGCGCCAGCATGATGGAACCGAAATTGACCTGCATCTGGGTATGCTTGTACAAGTTGTTCAGCATGATTTGCGGATTCACATCAGAACGCAGCTCGATAACGATGCGCATGCCGCTTCGATCCGATTCATCACGGAGTGCCGTGATGCCGTCAATGACTTTTTGGCGGGACAGGTCGGCAATCATTTCCACCAGGCGCGCCTTATTCACCTGGTACGGCAGTTCCGTCACAATGATACGGTTCTTCCCGCGTTCCATTTCTTCGATATCCACTCGCGCGGACGGTGATGGAACCGCGGCCCGTGCGGTAGGTATCCTCAATGCCTTTATGCCCCTGGATAATCGCCGCCGTCGGGAAATCGGGTCCTTTGATGTATTTCATCAATTCATCAATGGTGATTTCCGGATTATCAATCATCGCGCACAGTCCGTCCACCACTTCCGTCAGGTTGTGGGCGGCACGTTCGTCGCCATACCTACGGCGATACCGTAAGAACCGTTAACCAGCAGATTCGGTATGCGGGACGGCAGCACAAGCGGTTCTGTGAGAGATCCGTCATAGTTCGGCATGAAGTCGACCGTATCTTTATCAATATCACGGAGCATTTCCAGCGTGATTTTCGCCATACGCATTTCCGTATAACGCATCGCCGCCGCCGAATCGCCGTCAATAGAACCGAAGTTGCCGTGACCGTCTACCAGCGGATAACGGATGGAGAAATCCTGCGCCATGCGGACAGCAGAATCATAAACCGCCGTATCGCCGTGGGGGTGGTACTTACCTAAAACGTCGCCGACGATACGGGCGGATTTTTTATATGCTTTATTGGGCAGCATCCCCGCTTCGTTCATCGCATACAAAATACGGCGGTGTACCGGCTTGAGGCCGTCGCGTACATCAGGCAGCGCACGGGTCACAATGACCGACATGGCATAATCGATGTAAGACGTCTTCATCTGCCGTTCCAGCGGCGTATTGACTATCTTTCCTTCCTTCCAGTCCATACATTCTCCTTATTCCCAAAAACGGCGAAATAATCCGCCGCGGAACCGTAAAGAAACAAAGCGCCTCTTTTTCACTAAAGCGCTTCTTAACGCTTACATTATACCACAACCTTTTATTTAAAGCCCATTTACCCCATTTTTTAACGATTATAAAACATATTTCTTTTATTCGTTTGCTTTTATGCGTGAATGAAATGCCGGTTCTCTCTTCGAAAATTTTTCCATCCTTTGCGTATGCTGCCTTTGCTATGTTAAAATGAAATAAATTTAAAGTCATTGGCAGGAATAAACCATGAAAAAATATATCATTCTCGGAATCATTATTTTGGCAGTCATCCTCGGCGGCGTTTTCGCCCTTTTTTCCGCGCTCAACGGCGGTCCGTGGGAAGGTGTATGGTGGGGCGTGCAGGAAGCAGGTATGAATTGGTCCGGCGACAACATCCGCAACCTGGAAACGATTACATTCACGCGAAACGACGATAAAACGATTACAGTGGATCACCGCGTCCAGCAGGGCAGCAAAGAAGTGGAAGGCAGCCTTTCTGGCATGGGGGCCATTGACGGCGGCCGTCTGATTGTCACCACGAAGACAGGACGGGAAGTCACTTTCTCTTACAGCCGTATCAGCAAACTGATCGAGCTTCCTTTAAAGAATGCGGACAAGACTCCTGTCACAATAAAGCCGCTTACAGAAGAAAACAATAATGATATGGAAGAAATACGGAGCGAGATCGTAAAAATTTCCCAGAAACCGGAAAATAAAATCGATACCACGTTAAGCTCCACAAAAAGTTAATCCGATGATCAAAGACAGGCAAATACCCTGTCTTTTTTCGCGCGCGAAAATACCGCTCCCTTCCCTGAAGCGGCATTTCTGTCCTTTATTTCATTCCATCTTCTATTTCCTTCTTATTTCTTTTTCAATGTGAAGATCGTCAGTTCGCGGCTTGTATCAAAGCGGAAAGGAAACCAGCCGCTGCCGCGGGACACATAGCCACAGTGCTTCCCGTCGCTGTACATTCCCCTTGTGTACTTGAAAGGCGTAATCATCGGTTTCCCAAAAATGCCGAACTGCGTCCCGTGGGTATGCCCGGTGAGCGTGAGGAACGCCCGGTTTTCAAAACCGGCATCAATGAAATCAGAATGATGGGCAAGAAAAATCTTTGCGCTGTCTTCCGGAATGCCGTCAAATGCGTCCCGCACCATCTGTGCCATCAGTTCCGCCCTTCCTTCTCCCCGCATTTCAGGATAGTCCACGCCCGCCACGTAAAGCAGGGCGCCGTCTTTCTGAAGCGCCACATGGCTGTTGTCCAGTATCTTCACCGATGTTTTGCGGAGTTCATTTTCAATATAATCGGGATCTTTATACAGTTCATGGTTCCCCCGCACATAAATGATGCCGTAAGGGAAAAGCACCGCGCGGGAGTTTAATATCTTTGCCGTTTCAGGCATGACACGGATATCGTCAATCAGATCGCCCGTAAGCATCACCACGTCGGCCCCTTCCGCCTTTGAGCGCTCCAGATCGTTTGCCAGATCGGCATTTCTGTAGTATGGCCCGATATGAGTATCCGTGATTTGCGCCACTTTCAGTCCGTCAAAGGCTTCCGGCAGTTCTTCGGCGGCAATCGTATACCGCTCCGCCTCTTCCTTCATTTCTCCATCCACAGAACCATAAACGCCGATGAATAAAGAAAGCGCCATCACCGCCGCGCCAAAAATCTGCGCATACCTGCGGATAAACCGCACCGTACCGATCATCATCAAAAGAAAGAGCGGCAGTATAAGCATGATATCCGCCGCCATCAGCGCGCAGGCAAAGTACGCGCCGAAGTGTGCCGCCCAGCCATATTCCGGATAGGCAAGCGCATACCACACGTAGTACTGCACTGCGCCGCAGGAAATAAGCGCTCCGGCAATTCCATACAAATAAAACCGTTTCAGCCGGAAGAGCCCCGCCGCAAAAAGTCCGTTCATCAGTCCCAAAAAGGAAAAAAGCAATGTAATGATCTGATAGAAATCCATGAGATCTCCTTTTTATAAAAACAGAGTTCCGTTAAATAAAAAATTGTCCTTTCAATGTCACGGGGCAGATATTTTCACTCTTCCAGGTACGGCTCTATATACGCCGCCAATTTTGCGTGCGGCCCTGCCAGCGGTATTTCCCTGTATTCTTCGCAGCTGTACCAGCGGTAATCGCCTTCAGGCTCTTTTGCACCATGAAACAGATACGCTTTCATGTGCCAGATGCGGTGCGTGAACACATGGGTATACGTCCAGATTCTTTCTCCCGCTTTCCCGCCGAGAAGCTTCTCCAACATTTTAACACCGTCTTTTTCGCTGTCCGACAAAACCATGGGCAGCTCCCACATGGAAGAAAGCATCCCCTTGGAAGGGCGGAGATGGAAAAGCGCCTTCCCCTCTTGAATCATGACCGCGCAGCAGGCGATGCTTTCCTTCTGTTTCTTCTTCGGCGTGCGGATTGGAAGTACATTTTCCAGTCCAAGGCGGAGCGCCGCGCACTCTCCGTGAAGAGGACATTTTTCACACTTGGGATGCTTGGGTACGCATACCTCGGAGCCTAAATCCATAAGCGCTTCATTGAAATCTCCTGCCCGCGCCGGCAGCGTCTTTTCCACTAACGTTGTGATTTCTTTTCGCACCGCCGATTTTAAAATATCCGACTCAATACCATAGAGCCTCGCATACACACGGAGAACGTTTCCGTCCACCGCTGCTTCATGCTTTCCATAAGCCATGGATAAAATCGCGCCTGCCGTGTATTCCCCGATGCCCGGAAGAGCACGCACGTCCTTTTTATCCTCCGGAATCGCTCCGCCGTACTTTTCTACCATTTCCCGCGCCGCTTTATGAAGATTTCTTGCGCGGCTGTAATAGCCCAGTCCCTGCCATGCATGCAGTACGTCCGCCTCTTCGGCTTCCGCTAGTGCCTCAATCGTAGGGAAACGGCGTTTCCAACTTTCAAAGTACGGTTTCACTGCTTCTGTCCGCGTCTGCTGAAGCATGATTTCCGACACCACACATAATAGGGTTCCGCGGCCTGCCTTCCCGCCAAGGCAAATCACGGCGGTTTTGATCGAACCAGGTTAAAAGCTTATGCGGCCATTCCTGTCCCGACTGTATTCTATCCAAAATGAATCCTTTCCTTAAACCATTTCAAAATGGTAATCATAGACTGTGCTCCCGTCTTTCTCAAAATAAATCGTACCGCGTATTTTATTTCCTTTCAAAATCATAGGGAGCCATACGCGGTCAGCCATCCACATTTCGCCGAAAGGAATTTCTTCCGGAAGGAACCACTTCGGCTCCATCTCATCGGAAAGATGCACTGTCCCCGTCCACGCGTAGATAAAGTATACGATGCCCGCATGAGACCAACTGGGATCGGAGGGCTGATGGAAATATAAATCTCCCGCCGCCTCAAAAGCTTTCGGATCGGCAATGAGTCCGCTTTCTTCAAAAAGTTCCCGGGCGGCGCATTCCCGCATCGTTTCCCCGTCTTCCCTTTTTCCGCCGAATCCGTTCCATTTACCGGCTCCCATGCCGCGCCGTTTATGTCCCAGAAGAATCCTCCCGTCTTTCCGTACCGGATAGACAAGCGACGTGTCACGCATGAATGCCCTCATAGCTTTCAAAATACAATTCCCGGAAAATACGTTTCCCCGCTTCCGTTTTATAAAGACGGTTATAAAGCGCGCGGTTTTCCTTATCACTTCGGCCGCTTTCATACTGGTTCACCAGCATATCCGCCTCCGCCAGAATCTGCGCGTCCGGACCGTCTATACTCCCGTAGGAATGATGATGGGCGGCCAGCCAGCAGATGCGGTCAATATCTTCCGTCTCGAATCCGAGTCTTTCCAATATAGGGCGTGCTTCCCCCGGCCCCAATTCCTCCTGTATCTTTCCATCATTCCTGCCGAACTCCATTTCGCCCCGATGAATCCCGATATCATGGACATAAGCGGCCGCTTCCAAAACGAAAAGCTGTTTCTCCGGAATCCCCTCTTCCCGCCCGATTTGTTCGGCAAAAGCATGAACTTTCAGAAAATGATGAATCCGACGGGGATCCCCTTTATCATAAGCAATCATTTCCCTGCACAATTGATCAAGCAATTCCATGGCGTCCTCCAAAAACTTTATTTCTTTTATTATAAAGCCTTCCCTGCCATTTGGGATATAAAAAATAAACCCGCAAAGCAAAAAAGGCCAGAGCTCCCGCGTTTACACCAAACTACCTCCACACAAAAAAGAGACCCCAAAAGGCCTCTTTTTCATTTTAAGATTATTTTGTGAGTTTTGCACCGACTTCAGAAGTTACATCTGTGCCGCCATCAATCACCGCGCCGGCTTCCAGAATGACATCCAGTCCTTTTTCCTGGCGAACCTGCTGGATCGCTTTGCGGATATCCTGCAGAATCGGCTGCATGGCAGTTCTTTCTTTGGCAGCCATATCACGCTGGATTTCCTGGGCGATCTGTTCCTTTTCCTGATCGCTCTTGCCTGCGCTGCGGCTGTTGAAATTTTCCTGTGCTTTCTGTGCTGCCGTTCTCATATCCAGCTGCACTTTTTCCATCTTCGGATGAGCCTGGAGCAGGGCGCCAGAATTAACAAAACCGATGCCTGCCGCTGATGCGGACGCCATGGCGCCAAAAGTGATGATACCAGCTGTAATAGCTGCTGCTGTCTTATTCATTTTCATTCCCACATTCCTCCTTAGAAATATCCCGACATATCATGGGATTTTGGGTATGTATTAATAATAGTATAATCAGTCTTATCTGTCAATATAAAATGACTAAAAGTCGGTTCACCTGTTTTACACTTTTGCTTCAAGCGCTGCGGTTTCCGCCTCTTCTTTCATGGCCTCTTTCGCTTCTTTCAGCGCCGCTTCCCGCACCTCGTTCTTTTTCTCTTTCTTCTTCGTAAAATGGGATACCGCTTCAGGGATCATGTTCAGCACCCTGTCGATCGTACCATTCGGTGTGGCATTTTTAATGGAGAATAATTCGACGCGTTCTCCTTTCATAATCAGAACCGCCGTAGGGCTCATTTTGCCGCCGCCTGCTTCTCCGCTGGATTCTCCGTTTGTCCCGTGATTTCCCGTACCGAAACCGAAAGAAATATCCACAAACGGCACGATCGTGGCATCGTCCAGATAAATCGGCTGGCCTACAACCGTTTCCGTGCGGATCATTTCTTTAAATTCTTCAAAAATCTTTTTTCTTGCATCATCATTCATCGTGGATTCCTCCCTGTCTGTACCGCCAGAACTGACGTGCCGGCGCGCTTGCCGCCAAGCGCAATACAATGTATACCGCATAGAAGGGAATGATTCTTCCCTGTCCTTTCCCCTTTAGTTTATACGATGGCTCTATATATTTCCACACTACATTTTTCGCAGCTTCCGGAAGAAACGCCTTTGCCATCCCCGCAAGCAGGCCGGTCTGCATCGGATCCCCCGTACCGAACTCTCCGCAAAAATCCCATTTCCGCGGCATGCTGTGCGCCAGAACCGCTGCGAGAGCCTTAAAAATATTTTCCGCCAGTCCATTATGGACAGCAAACCGCAGCTGCTTCCACAGCGGAGGATGTTTTTTCTTTTCTCCTTTCCCTTCGTCTGCCGATTCTTTGTGTTTTTCTGCTTTATTTTCTTTTGTCTTTTCTTCAGGCGCTTTTTCCGGTTCCGTCTCTTCGGCAAGAATCATTTCTGCCCTCTGGGCAGCGGCAGGCCGCTCCTCATCTGCAAAAAGGAGTTCCTCTATTTTTTCGTCCGCATCCGCGGTTCTTTCTCGTTTCTTTCCCGGCAGTTCCATCGTTTTCTTATAAAGCCCGAAAATGAACTCCACTGTCACGGCAAGGTGCTTTATTTCAAGGATGAAACGGTAGCGGATCGGAATCAGCAGAAAAAGAAACAGGACAAAGAAGATCCCAAGACATATTTTCAGTCCCATCATCCACCGCCATAGAGACGGGTCAGGTTTGCTGCCGCTTCTCTTACAGACTTCACCAGCGCAGCCGGCGCCACCACTTTGACAAGCGGCGCATTTTTCAAGGCCCAGGCAAAGATAATCGCCGGAGGCGCTTCTATTTCCACAAGCACCTGTCCCTGCGTGGCCGACACAATAAACGCGGATTTCCCGAAATCTGTCACGATATCCGTCATAAGTTTCCAATCCGCCTCAAAGCGGCACTTTTCCGACGGGCCCGCATATGTACGGCTTAAGACAGAAAGAAAATCTGATACGCGGATCCCCATTTCTGCGCCGGGAATTGTCTTCTGCGGACGCGCCTCTTCCTCAAGCAGGGAAACGCTGTCAAGAAGTTCCACCGCAAACGGTGTAATCTCATCCTTTTCGTCAATATTTCCCAAAAGGAAGTATCGTCCGTCCGATGCGGCCACTACATAGGGGCTCACACGGTATACACGGTCGATGCCGCCTATATCTTTGCCGTGGTACCGTTTCCCGTCAGCCTCATAATGATCGTAAAAAAACTGTATCATCTTTTTATTTTCAATAGCCTCCGCCAAAACTGCCAATGTTTCATCAGGCGGTTCCAGCTGGTTCAGCGCGGGAATATTTTTCACGGCCGCCTTGCCGTCATCAAAAGGACGCATGTATAAATTTTTTAATTTTTGCGCAAGCTGGCGCACCTCGGCCGCAGGAAGATGGGAGAAATATAAAAGGTCGATAAGCGCTTTCATATCCTCCTTTGTCAAGTCGTGATCCCAGTACCAGTCCAGTGAAAGCGGCGCCGGTTTCCCTTCTATTACACGCTCCACCTCACGGCACACTACAGGAAGCCCGCCGCCACGAAGGGCTTCAAATTCCGCGCACCGCCTTGCGGTCCATTTCCATGCCGTACCGTTCCCGCAGAAACGCCAATATCTGCTGCTGGAAAGCGGATGCTCCGCATCAGACTCGCTGAGCAGGATCTGCGCAATATGGACAATCGATATTTTCCTTCCTCTTCCTTTCCTCTCCGCCAATCCGGTCACCTGCTTTTCCCTATGTATAAAATACTGTCAGATAATAAAGACAGGGCTCCTGTCAATTTTTATGAAAGCAGCCGCAAAGGTTTGTTTAATACCCCATGAACCGCCGCGGCAATAGCGCCGCCGCCAAGAATATCCGAAGGATAATGCATCCCCGCAAACAACCGGGAAAAGGCAAGCAGCCCTGCCAGGCATGCCATCCACCGGCATCCGGGCATACGATCCCGCAGAAGCTGAAAAGCCACGGCCGCGCTGTTCATGGCATGATTGCTCGGAAAGACGCATTCGCTTTATGCCCTGTAAAATTCCAAATCTGCCGGTCTCTGGTAAAGGCCGCCCCGATGCCACAGGTTTCCGACAGCAAGGGAAATCACGGAGCATAGGCAGACTGCAAGGAACGCCGCCACGCAGCTCTCCCGCCGATGCTTTTGATTCTTCCCCGGCGCAAACCATAGCAAAATTCCATAAATTAAAAATGCCCAATGACCGTAACGGGTAATCAGATCCATCATGAGATCCACGGGGCGCGCCTGTCCCGCCAATTTATTAATCTGTCTCACAACGTCCAATTCGAGATCCATGAAAATACCTCTTGGGAAAATAAACTGTCTTTCCAAAGACTATTCCTGACAAAACCGCCTAGAGTTCCACCTAAATTTCATAATTATACTTGCATTTTAACATAATCAGCCGATGAATAAAAATCGACACGCTCCCGACTCTAAGAAGAGACTTACAAACACCTTTCCGGTTTGGGCAAACAAAAACGGCGCCTCACAAACGCCGTTTGCATAAATATATTTCTCTGTTTTGTTTCTGCCCGTTACTCTTTCTTTACCCCATCCATTTCTTTCTTCTCTTCCCGTTTCTTCACCGCTTCATTCTCCTTTTCTTTCAGCCTCTCCACGTATCCGCTTCGGCGAAGAATCGTGGATACAAAAGCCACAACGGTGCAGACCGCGATAAAGAGATTCACCAAAGTAAAGCCGTCGACGAAACCTATTTTATAAATAACGTAGCACGCCACGATTACGAGAAAGATATCATTGAATCTGAACATAGCCGCCCCCTATTTCCTTAACCATACAAGAAAGCAAGGTTTGCCGTCAAGATGAAAAAATTATTTTTTTCGGTGATATAATATAAATTATTATCAAATCTATGGGAGGATTCTATGAAATACATCGGTTCCGCTTCTGCCGTTTTTCTTTTATCCGCGCTGCTGCTTTCCGGATGCAATGCAGGCAGGCCTGCCGTCCCGGCCAAGACAGCCGCCGTTGAGGAAGAAAAAACGCAAAAAAAAGCCCCCGCCTTGCAAGCCGCCCGCCTGGGAGATACGCTTGATATCTGGACCGCCGCCTATGGCGCGCCTGCCGGAGACACAGTTTATATGAAAAGATTCAATAATGGTACCGTGACGGTCATTGTTTTTAAAGAGCATATCGTAAATATCACGCTGTCCGATCCTGCCGGTCCGTCAAAGGCACCACAGGACTATAAAGATTTCATTCCGGAAGACAGCATCCTTCAAAACACAAAGGAAGAACAGGATGAAAAAGGCAGCTACAAAACAGAAATGTACACCAGCTTTTCTCTCGAAAGGCATTTCCCTGTCGGAAGGGAAATTTGCTGTAGTCACAGCGCAAAGCAGGACAGACGGAAAATACCTTGCCACAGTGATTGACTGCACACCGTTGTCCCAATGAATCCATTCTATGCAAACCATAACAGACTGTAACAAAATATTTCTGCATTTTATTACGGCTCTTTACTCATGCCTTTTCAGCAGGCAACTAAAAACCGCTTTCTGCAGTTTGACATAAAGGTCACTACAGAAAGCGATTTTATTATGTATAAAAATAACAAACCGGGCAGGGAGCCGTTCTCTCGGGATAATCATCCGCCTGCCGTTTCAAATCATCAGCATACTGCGTCAAGGAGCCGTCTGGTATAAACGGTTTTCGGCCGGGTAATCACCTCTTCGGTGCTTCCTTCTTCCACCAGTTCTCCTTCATTCATGATAAGGATGCGGTCGCTTATATTGCTTACCAGCGGAAGATCATGGGTAATGAATAAAATGCTTACGTTATGGATCCTGCGTAAATGCATAAGGAGCTCCACAATTTTTGCCTGTGCGGAAACGTCAAGCGCCGAAGTGGCTTCATCGCAAATGAGAATTTCCGGATGGACGGACATAGCTCTGGCTATCGCCGCACGCTGGCATTCGCCGCCGGAAAGCTCATGGGGATATTTTTCCGCATAGTCCCTGGGGAGTCCTACATCTTCCAGAAGACGGGCCGCTTCTTTACCGGCCATATGCTTCTTTTCTCCGCAAAGACGGCAGAGCGTATCCGAAATGGACTCACCGATTTTCCTCCGCGGATTGAAAGAGCCGACAGCATCCTGAAATACCATCTGCACTTTGGTATACACTTCTTTCTGCGCCTGCCGTTTCAGGCGGACAATCGATCGGCCGTCAAGAAATATATTTCCTCCCGTCGGCTGATACAGTCCGGTAATCAGTTTCGCAATAGTCGATTTCCCGCTGCCGCTTTCCCCGATAATGCCAAGAACTTCATTTTTATGAAGAGAAAAGCTTACATTTTTCAAAGCATGCACGATGTATTCACCATCGTTAAAGGTCATCGTCAGGTTTTCACAAACAAGGATTTCCTCCATCATGCCTCCTTTTCCATGCCATATGCCAGTTTCGGCACGGCGGCCATGAGCGATTTCGTGTAGGGATGCTGCGGGTTTTCAAGAACTTCTTTCGTTTTCCCCATTTCCACGATTTCCCCTTTATAAAGTACCGCCACACGATCCGCCAGATATCTGGCTACGCCGATATTATGGGTAATAACGATCATGGCGGTATGGAGTGTGTCCCGGAGCATGAGAAGTTCTTCGAGAACCTGTTTCTGCACAGTAGTATCCAATGCGGAGGTGGGCTCATCGGCAAGAATCAGTTTCGGATGGAGCAGCACGGCAAGGGCAATCACCACACGCTGCGCCATTCCGCCGGAAAGTTCAAAAGGATAGGCATTCAGTATCCGTTCCACATCGGTCAGGCCGATCCGCTTAAAAACAGAAGCAATCAGTTCGTCCATTTCTTTTTTCTCCATCCGCCTGTGGGCGAGGATAGTCTCATAGAACTGGACACGCACTTTCCGCGTGGGGTTCAGGGAATCGCCGGGATGCTGAAACACATAGGCTATCTCTTCTCCCTGGCGTTTCCTTTTTTCCGCCGCGTCCATATGGAGCAGGTCTTCCCCATTGAAAGTGACTGTTCCCGTATAGACATCGGCCCTGAGGCCTTTCACTTCCGAAACGGCTTTCAGAAGCGTCGTTTTCCCGCTGCCGCTTTCCCCGACGACGCCCAGTATTTCACCGGGCATCAGTGTAAGGGAAATATCACGGATTACCGTCTTGCCGCCATAACCGGCGCTGAGGTCTTGAATTGTCAGTAATGGCTGCATAGGTTTCTCCCGCTTATTTTTCGAGGTCTTTCGTCACCTGGTAATAATCATTCGGTGTAATCAGGTAGCCTTTGACATTCTTGCCCATGCCTACCTGGATCGTATTGAATCCGACAAAATCCATGGCCGCATCATCAATGACCGCCTGCTGGATCTTATGGACAAGCTGCATCCTTGCCTCACCGTCAGGCAGCTTCTGCAATTCTTCCAGCCATCCCTGCACTTCCGGATTATTGTAGTGCCCGAAATTGACCTTGCTGTCCTTGTCATAGGCATTGTAGAGGAAATCGTAAGGATCTCCCACCGGCATGGTGACTACATAATAGAGGCCGATATCAAAATCCCCCGGAGCGAAGAACGTTGCTTTTTCAAAATTCTTAATCTGGACATCAATGCCGATCTGCTTCAGCTGAGCCTGCATTTCCGTAGCAATGGGAGCTATCGCGGCGCGCTTATAAACGGAAAACTGTACAGTAAGCGGCTTCCCGTCCTTTTCCACGATACCGTCGCCGTTGGTATCTTTATATCCCGCATCGGCAAGAATCTGTTTCGCCTTGGCGGCATCAAACATACGGGGTTTCAGATTCTTTGCTCCGTAAGCACTGTCATCAGGAAACGCGCTGTAAGCAGCAGACACAGAGCCCTTCATCAGTTTTTCTCCGATATCCTTCTTATTCACGCCGTACATGATCGCTTCGCGGACAGCTTTATCCTGCATTTTATTCAAATTGAAATACATCTGGTACACGCGGGGCTGTGCCACCCTCTTCACAACAAGGTTGTCTTTTTTCGCGACAGTTTCGGCAGCGTCTACGGTCAGATCCTGGGCAATATCCACTTCACCGCCCTGGAGAGACATGGCAAGCGCATTCGCGTCAGTAACTTTGGTATATTCCACGCCGTCAGACTTGACTTCCCCGCCCCAGTACTTCGGATTCTTTTTCATGACGGCTTTTTTATTGCTCTCATACGATGCCATCACGAATGGACCCGTAGCAATCGGCGCTTTTTCAAAATCTTTCGTATTTGCCACGTCGATAATGGTCGCATAAGGATCCGCCAGGTCATTGATCAGGGTAAGGCGCGGTTTTTCCGTCTTAATGACGACAGCGTCCCCGTCAACAGTATAAACGGCGGTTTTCAGGAAACCGGCGCGTTCATTCATGTCGCCCACACGTTTCAGGGAGTCAATCACTTTCTGCGGTGTCATGGCCTCCCCGTTGGAGAAGGTCACGTTCTTTTTCAGCGTGATTTTCCAGGTCAGGTCATCTATCTTTTCAAACTTTTCAGCAAGCCAGGGTTCAATCTTGAGACCATCACCCACTTTAAACAATGTCTCGCCGACACCGTAACGGACGATGTACCAGCCATCCCATCCTTTTGCCGGATCCATGGACGAAGAAGATACGGATACTGTCCCCGCCACACGGACGATTTTATCCGCCGCCGCTTTCTTATCATCACCGCAGCAGCTGATAAAAACGGAACAGGCCGTTACCGCTGCCAATCCTGCAGCAATCCATCTCTTTTTCATGTTTTTTCCTCCTAAAAAATATAATTATTTTTCATTTTTCGGATCCAGTAAATCTCTGACCTGGTCACCGAATAAATTAAAAACAAGCATAACGGAAACCATGACGGCACTCGGTGCGAGAGCCACCCACGGCGCATTCTGAAGACAATAGCGTCCTTCGCTGATCATGGATCCCCACTCCGCTTCCGGTACCTGCACCCCGAGTCCGAGAAATGACAGCCCGGCGAGCCCCATCATCATACCGCTTACATGGAGCGTCGCGGTAACGATAAGCGGTCCCGCGATATTCGGCAGAATGTGGAGAAATATGATCTCCCTGTCACTGCACCCGCCAAGGCGGGCGGCATGGATAAATGTTTCTTCTTTAATAGCAATAGTCGAACTCCGTGCCAGCCGGGCATATTGCGTCCACGCCGTCAGCACGAGGGCGAACATGGCATTCAAAAGACTGCCGCCTAAAATGCCCGCTACGGCAATTGCCAGAAGGATATCGGGAAATGCGAGAAATATATCGGTCACCCGCATAAGACAGGCATCCACCTTCCCGCCGAAATAACCGCCCATAAGACCCACAAAACTTCCCAAAGTCCCTGCACAGGCGATGATGGCAAATGCGGCAAAGATGGAACTGCGGCTGCCCACCATCACGCGGGAAAGCACATCGCGCCCATGATTGTCGGTACCAAATAAATGATTCATATCCGGCGCGGCAAGGATATTGTCGGAATGGGTCAGATAGGGATCATTAGGTGCCAGGTACGGCGAAATCAAACTGAAAAGAATGATAAACAGGATGATGCCGAGAAGACACCACATACTTTTCGAAATCCGTTTTGCTGAAAGATCCACAGGTCCTCCTATATATCTTTAATTTTCGGATTAAAAACAGTATAAGAAATATCGGTAAGCAGATTGACCACCATGAAAGCAGATGCCATCCATACGATGACCGCCTGTACCACAGGATAGTCTCGCTGGCTGATCCCTTCCATAATAAGACTGCCGAGACCGGGCCAGGTGAAAACGGTTTCCACGATAACTGTTCCGCCCAGAAGAGAGCCGAGGGAAATACCGGTAAGCGTAATCACCGTTACCATAATATTTTTTAATGCATTTTTATACAAAATGGTCGTTTCAGAAAGTCCGCGGGAACGAAGTCCCACCACATACCCCTTGCTCAGCTCGTCAAGCATGGCAGCACGAATCTGCCGGATATAGCGGGACGACATGACCAGCGCCAGCGTAAGCGCAGGAAGGACAAGTCCGATAGGCTTTGTCGTCGCCAGCACCGGAATCCACCCGAGACGGTAGGAAAAAATAAACATGAGGCAAAGGGCGATGATAAAGTTGGGAAGAGCATTCCCACAAACGCCATGACACGGACCACATAATCAAACTTGCTGTTCTGCATGGCCGCCGTGAGTATCCCTACGGGAATCGAAATGCAGAGGGTCAGCAAAAGAGAAGCGCCCGCCATTTTTAATGTATAGGGCAGCGCTTTCAAAATCTGATCCAGCACGTCAGCGTCAGTAATATATGATTTTCCCATATTGCCGTGAAGAATATTCCACAGCCAGTCACCGTACTGCACAAGAAGCGGACGGTCAAGGCCCATGGATCTGCGCATGGACTCCATGATTTCAGGACTGACGGAAATACCGCCTGCCGACATACGCACGCTCACAGGATCGCTTGGCGAGAAATAGATTAAAAGGAACGCAAGAAAAGTAATCCCCAGCAGTACGGGGATAAATTGCAAAACACGTCTGACAATGCTTCGCCGCATTCGTTTACTTCTCATGTAAATTCCATCCTTACCGATTCAGCATCCGCTTAATCTGCGAATAAATTTCAATTCGTTCTACAGCATATCATATTTTCTAATTGTTATCAAATAAAAGGCAGTTTTTTATTGTTTCCGCAGTAAATTTTATCATATATTCTAAATGATGAGTAACGGTAAGCGCCATAGTAGCAAGAAACGGAAAACGTCATTCGGGGTATTGGCAAAGGATTAGTTATGAAGATGACGATTAAGGTGAGATGTCATCCTGAACAAATGCGAAGGAGCTGTACCCGTGGTGAGGAAAACGGTAAAAGTAATTTTGTGATAAACAGAAAAGAAACCGCACAGTGTCATCAGTGTAATAGATTCTTCACTCCGTGTCACCGTTCTGCTTACCCATTTTCCCACACAGCATTCTTACCCCCGTTCTGAATGACGATTGGGGGAAAGCGTTACTAACGATGGAGAGCGGAAAGCATCATAATGACACTAACAGTAAAGCGTCATCCTGAACGAATGTGAAGGATCTGCCACCGTGATGAGGAAGGCGGTAAGAAGATAAAAGCTATCAGCTGTGAGCTGTCAGCTGCAAGCTAACTATTCTTTTACGATTTAAATCATTATGACAAGCGAGTATCCTCAATCGCACTGCGTGCGCCAGCAGCTCCTTCTGACGGCCGACTCCATGATCCTTGTATAAGACGTTAAGACGTCATCCTGAACAAATGCGAAGGAGCTGTACCCGTGGTGAGGAAAACGGTAAGAAGATAAAAGCTATCAGCTGTGAGCTGTCAGCTGCAAGCTAACTATTCTTTTACGATTTAAATCATTACGACAAGCGAGTATCCTCAATCGCACTGCGTGCGCCAGCAGCTCCTTCTGACGGCCGGCTCCATGATCCTTGTATAAGACACGTTAAGGCTTCATAATGAGAAAAACGTTAATCGTCATCCTGAACGAACGTGAAGGATCTATTGCCGTGGTGATGAACAATGCTACCGCAAATGTATTCATAAAATCATTCCAGCACAAAAAAATCCCCTGAAGTTTCCTTCGGGAGATTTCATCATCTGTCAATATTTGTCGCCGTATAGTTCCTTATTCCGCTCAATAATGGACATGATGCGGCTTGCCGTCTCTTCAATGGCTTTATTTGATACATCAAGGACGGTGCAGTGAAGCTGATGCATGACTTCTTTGGCATAAGCCAGCTCATCTTCAATGCGCTCGATATCAGTGTAATTCGCCGTTCCTGAAAACCCGAGCGCTTTCATTCGTTCTCTTCTGATTCCGTTCAGTTTGTAAGGGTCAATAATGAGGCCAATCAGACGATAGGGAGGCACCTGGAATATTTCTTCCGGTATCTGCACTTCCGGCACAAGGGCAGGTTTGCCACCTTGTACTTTTGTGCGCCATATACATGGACAGCGGTGTCTTTGATGTGCGGGACACACCGATGAGAACCATGTCCGCTTTTGCGAAGCCTGCCGGATTTTTTCCGTCATCATAGCGGACAGCAAATTCGATGGCTTCCACTTTCTTAAAATATTCTTCATCAAGACGGTGGATGATTCCCGGCTTCATGCGGGGCTGCACCCCTGCCGCATCAGTCACCATATTCATCATGGGACCTAAGATATCCACATAACGGACATTTTTTTCATGGGCTATCCGTTCAAAGTCGGCACGGAGTTCAGGACTGACCAGTGTGTGACAGACCACAGCCCCCGCCTGTGCCGCTTCATCAATAATTTTTTCTATCTGATCCGTATGACGGATAAAGGGCACACGATGGATCTCAATATCCGTGTCGTACTGGCCGATGGTCGCCTTAGCCACACTTTCCGCCGTTTCTCCAAGAGAATCGGAAACGACATAAACCTGCGGTTGTTTTGCCATTTATTATTTTCTGCCGCCTTTCCCCAGTTCCAAAAAGAGACGGGTGATATTCGTTTTCGATACACGCCCGATAAGAACAAATTTCCTGTCATTTCCCACATTTTTAAAAGTCCCTACAGGAAGACAATCGACTTCATAATCCATCATCTTCTGTGCGATGGATACAAGATCCTCTTTCGGTTCGGCATAAATCATTTTCGAGCGGGATGTCATTACCATGGAAATCGGCACTTTTGCCAAATCATCACGGCCCATGGCCGCTTTCAGAAGATCTTTCCTGGAAACGACGCCCTGTATGTCATCTTTTCCCCACGAAAAGCGTACCGATATCTTCGGTGAACAGGAGAACCGCCGCGTCATAGGCATTGGATTCCGCTCCGACAAGTATCGGGCGGGACATACAGTCTTCCGCCGTGCAGGAACGGATTTCAGCAGCCGCGGGATCTCTCCGCCCCAAGGTAATAGTAGCCGAGACGACGGCGGGCAGCGATTACCTCTCCTGAAAGAAGAACCGCCAGATCTCCACGCAGCGCGCTCCTCGTCACATGGAGACGCTGTGCAATCATTTCCCCTGTGATAGGACCGTTTTCCCGAACGATCCTCGTGATTTCCTGTTGTCGGCCGGTAAGCTGCATAATTTCCCTTCTCTCCTTCTTCCGCAAAGCGGAACTGTGGCGGAGGACATGTCAACTTTCCCATGTCCTCTGCCATTATTTCAAAATCAAAGTTCGTAATCTTCCTGGTCCACGACACCTCTGCCCGTCGCCGCATCCAGCATCAGACGCTGTTCTATGCGGGCTACATTCAGCCGGGTACTCTTCACCATATCCGGGTTGACGGATACATAGTCAATGCCGCTCTTTACGAGGAATTCCGTAAAGTCGGGATATACGGACGGCGCCTGTCCACAGATGGATACGGTCTTGCCGTCTCTGTGCGCCACTTTGATCAGGTGGCGGATAGCCCTCTTGATGGCCAGATTACGTTCATCAAAGAGAGAAGCTACGGTATCATTATTTCTGTCGCATCCCAGAATAAGCATAGTTAAATCATTGGAGCCGATGGAATAGCCGTCAACAAATTTATTGAAACGGTCTGCCAGGAGAATATTGGCCGGAATTTCCGCCATAAGGAGAAGTTTGAAGTCCGGACCGCGTTCCAGTCCTTCTTCTCTCATAATGGCCGTTACTTTTTCTGCTTCATCAACGGTGCGGCAGAACGGAATCATGCAGTTCAGATTTTTCAGGCCGTATTCTTCGCGGACTTTTCTGACCGCTTTCAGTTCAAGGCGAAATGCATCGGTATATTTCGGATCATAGTAACGGGAAGCGCCTCTCCAACCAAGAAGGTCGGCCGGTTCTTCCGGTTCGTACTTATCGCCGCCCTTGAGATTTCTGTATTCGCCGGATTTGAAATCGGAGAAACGGAGAACAACGGGACGCGGAGCAAGGGCGCGGCATACTTTGCTGATGCCTTCCGCAAGCATATCTACCACTTTTTCCGGCCGGCCTGTTTCGATCAGGTACAGCGGATGTTCATGAATAAAGGTGGTCCAGATAAATTCTTCCCGCATGAGTCCGATACCGTCACAGGGAAGCGACGCATATTTATCAGCCAGATCGGGATCGCCGAGATTCATAAGAACGCGGGTGCCTGTAGGCGGGAAATATTCGGCAGCTACTGCCGCTGTACCTGCTGCCTGGGCAGCGGGCGTTCCTTTCTTCACAAGATCGGCAACAATGCCGTCATAAACAATGCCGTTGCGTGCATCAATGGTAATATCCTGTCCTGTTTTCAGCACGCCTGTCGCTTCTACACTGCGGCTCTTGGTCCCGACAACACAGGGGATTCCCAATTCGCGGGATACGATGGAAGCGTGGCAGGTCATACCGCCGGCATCAGTCACGATAGCGACTGCCTTCTTCATAGCGGGTACCCAGTCGGGAGACGTCATGGTGGTGACAAGAACTTCCCTTCTTTAAAGGTATCAATGTCTTTCGGATCGGTGATGACATGGCATTTGCCTGCCGCCATGCCCGGGGATGCGGGAAGTCCTTTTACAAGTACGTTGTGATCAGTTGTCATGACTGTTTCTTCCTCCGATTTCTTTTCTTTATTTTTCTTGGACCAGACTGTTTCAGGGCGTGCCTGGAGAATCCAAAGGCGGTCTTTATGGTCGACAGCCCATTCCATATCCATATAGCAGCCGTAATGTTTTTCAATACGTTTCGCGTAATCGGCCAGCTGGGCAATCTGTTCATCGCTTATAACCTGCGCTTTGGCACGTTCCGGTTCCACTTTTCTTTCTTCCACATCGCCGCCTTCTTTGCGGATCAGTTCGATGGATTTTTCATTGATGCGGCGGGAAGTAATGGTAAGAGAATCTTTATCCACAACAAAATTATCGGGTGTTACGGTACCCTGCACGATGTATTCGCCAAGCCCCCAGGAGCCTTCGATCATGATGCTGTCGTCAGCACCGGTCGCCAGGTTGACGGTGAACATGACACCTGCCGCTTTCGCGTCGGCCATCATCTGGACGGCGGCGGAAAGCGCCACATTTTCATGGTCAAAGTTTTTCTTCGCACGGTAATAAACGGCACGGTCAGTGAAAGTGGACGCATAGCATTCCTTTACTTTCCGGATAACCATATCCCGCCCGGTGACGTTCAGGTATGTATCCTGCTGCCCGGCAAAAGAAGCATCCGGCAAATCTTCCGCGGTAGCAGAGGAGCGGACGGCGACGAAAGGATTCTTTTCACCCACCTTTTCGGCAAGTTCTTCATAAGCCTTTCCAATCTGTTCGGCAAGGTCTTCCGGCATAGTGGCAGAGCAGATGCTTTCACGGATTTTTGTACAGACTTCATGGAGCTCTACGGAATCTTCCACATCCTGCAGTTCCTGAAGCATCTTATGGATTTTCTTATTCTGTCCTGTCTTTTCCATGAAATAGCGGTATGCGCTGGCTGTTGTCGCATATCCGTACGGAACAGGCACATCCACGGAAGAAGTCAGTTCCCCCAGAGAAGAGGATTTCCCTCCTACCAGTCCCACGTCCGCGCGGCGCAGCTCATCAAACCACAGTACATAAGCATTTTCTCTTGCGTCCATCATGACCCTCCTTAGTCAATGAATGATATGTAAAAACGTATACTATATTCTTTACATCAGAAATTATAGTATACCACTAATACAAAAAAGTCAAATAGAAAAGGTTCGCAGAACCATCTTATTTGCGGAATGGACATACACATAAAATTCCCATTTTATTCATTTATCTTAATTCGGCCAATTCCACACAAAGAAAAGCAATAAGCGTATATTAAATATTTCATTAAGGCCGTCTTTTACAACAGAAAAAACGCTTCTCCGAAGAAAAGCGCTTTCTACTCTATTATATTATTTTATTTATTTACATACCGAAAATGAAGTACCGTGTCTCAAGGTAACACCCTGCCACAAAAAGAGACAGAAGCATCAGCGGAAAGCACCATTTCATAAAAGCGGTAAAGCTGATATTGAACCCTTCTTTTGCCGCGATAGCCACCATGATCACATTCGGTGAAGCACCAATCATAGTACCGTTGCCGCCGAAGCACGCACCGGTCGCAAGCGCCCACCACATATAATCCGCATGGGGCAGATTCATGAGAGACTGCATATCCTGGATCAGAGGAATCATTGTCGCCGTGAAAGGAATATTGTCAACGAAAGCGGAAGCTACACCGGAAAGAAGCAAAATGAGGAAGGTAATCAGGTGGCTGTCGCCGTCCACCATTTCGATACCCTTTTCCGCAATTGCCGTAATGACGCCGGCATTTTCCATGCCCCCCACCAGAATGAAGAGCCCCATGAAGAACATGAGTGTGTCCAGATCCACCTCTTTAAGAGCATCTTCCGGATTGATACCACAGAAGAGCAGTGCCGCCATACCGCCCGTCATGGCGACCGTTGCCGATTCCAGACCGAAATGGGAATGGACAACGAAGCCGAGGACCGTAAACGCAAGAACCATAAGCGAACGGCTGAAAATAGATTTGTCTTCCACGCCGGACATAATATCAATTTTTTCCAGCTCTTTCGCACTCATACGGACACTGGAAAAATCATTCTTGAAAATGAGAAGAACCGCAATCAGGATAACAATGACCGTAATGATAACGACCGGAGCCAGATTTATAAGGAAGTCATTGAAATCCAGGTGTGTCGCGGAACCGATCATGACGTTTGGCGGATTCCCGATCATAAGTGCCGTACCGCCTATGTTGCACATCAATATTTCAGAAATCAGAATAGGCACGGGAGACATACGGAGCATGCGGCACAGGGAAATCGTCATGGGCGCGATCAGGAGTGCCGCCGTGACAGAATCAATGAGCGCCGCCCCCACCGCCGTGACGATAGAAAGCAAAATCAGCAGCTCCCGCGGAGATCCCTTTGATTTCTTCAGCGCCCACAACGCAAGTACCTGAAAGAAACCGGATTGCTTCACAACGGAAATCAAAATCATCATCCCCGTCAAAAGTCCCAGTGTATTGAAATCGATAAATTCTGTAATCGCCTGCTCCTGCGTAACGAGACCAAAGTAAATCATAGCGCCGCCGCCGGCAAGAGCACAAATCGTACGATGTATTTTCTCTGACATAATGCCCGCATAAGTCATGAGAAAAATAAAAATCGCCAAATAAAACTGTACTGAGCTGCTCATTCTTCCAATCTCCTTTCATCCCCCCGGCGGGTGTCTGTCCGCATCCGGGATGAATCGAATTTTATTTTATCACAACCATCAGAAAAAACAATGATTTTCTTTATATATATTCATCTCATAATCAATAGAAATTAATCTGCCTTCCCTTCATGATAGAAAGATGCAGTAATCATTAATATGTAAAAACTCTCGCATAAATTTAAACCATGAAATCTGCAGTCCACAGACAGATACACATACAAAAATGCGTGTCTACGGTACAGCACCGTTTAAAAATACCAATAAAAAACGCGGCTGTCCGCGCGATATATTGGCAGGGGTAGGTGGAGTCGAACCACCGATAACGGAGTCAAAGTCCGTTGCCTTACCGCTTGGCTATACCCCCATTATAGAAAATGAATCCTCTCCTGCAAACCGTATAGATTTGTGTAAAAAAATGGGGCGAGTGGTGGGGGTCGAACCCACGCATAACGGAGCCACAATCCGCCGTGTTAACCACTTCACCACACCCGCCGCATCTTGTCATACAGCACCTGCTGTATAACGGAATGTATTATACCATGCTTACCCACAGGCGTCAATATTTCAAGTTTCCGGAGAAAAGCTCTTGTACGCGGTGGATCCCTTCTACTTTTTCTCTGTCTTGCCCGGAGCTATATAATAAGAAGAGTAATAAAACCTGTAGGAGGTCCTATGTCTCTTAAATTTCATGAAATGACGATTGATGCTTACCTATCCGCTCTCGGTTCTACGGCTCCCGCTCCCGGCGGCGGTGCTGCTGCGGGACTCATCGGAGCACAGGCCTGTGCCTTGGGAGAAATGGTTTCCCGCCTTTCTTCCTCCGGAAAGAATACTGATGATTTCCGTGAAAAAGCAGAGCAGTATACCGTCATTTTCGAATCAGCCCGCTCTATTTTCCTTGATTTGATGGATGAAGATGCAAAAAACTTCCGTGAATTGATGGCGCTTCTCCAATCACCAAGGGACCCTGCCGATACGAAGAGGAAAGAAAAACTGGAAGCGGCTTTTAAAAAATCGGCGGAAGCGCCTTACCGGATGGCAGACGCTATGAGCGAACTGCTCCCCGCATTTACCCAGCTTCTGCTTCACTGCAATAAGAATGTCATCACCGACGCGGTTATCGCCGCAGAAGAAGCCGTTTCCTGTATCCGTGCGGCCAGATTGAATGTGGAAATCAATGCGAAGTACGTAAAGATGAATTTTACGCCCGGGAGATGAAGGATTCTTACCTCACCTGGGAAAATGCCATTTCCGCTATCGACGCGGTACTCACTTACCAGGTTAAACTTTAATTTTCAGGCTGCAGCATCTTCGCGGCTTATTTCTATCGGAAAGATTATGGACTCTCAATCGGAAAAGGCGGAAAGGGAAGAATCCCGCCTGCAGTTTAACAAACAGCTTTTCAAAACATATCTCGCTCTTGATCACTGGCACCGGTTCCGTCTCCGCCTTTTCTGGAGGGAATCCTCGTCGGAATCGCCGGCGGTCTTTGATTGCCCTTTCCGTTTTCTCCTGGGACTGGCTGATACTTATCGCCGCCGTCTGTTTCAGGAAATCATTATCCCATCTTTCGGGATTTCCGATTTCCTCCCCCTCCTTTGGTGGCTGGCGGCGCTTTTCTTCATCGGCGGCGTACTTTACGGCATGTGCCGATACGCCCCATGGCTTCCGGATCGGGGATTCCGCAGGTGAAAGGTGTCATTCTCGGTTTCTTCAAAATGAAATGGTTCCGCATTCTCTGGGTAAAAATCACCGCAGGTGCTTTAGGCATCGGCGCGGGCTTATCTCTGGGCCGTGAAGGGCCGTCTATTCAAATCGGCGCCGTTGCCGCCCAGGGCTTGAGCCGCCTCATGGGACGGACACGCATGGAGGAACGGTACCTCATTACCAGCGGCGCCAGCGCAGGTCTTGCGGCGGCGTTTAACGCTCCCCTGGCGGGAACGATGTTCGCTTTGGAGGAGCTCCACCGCAATTTTCGGGCGCTGTCCTTCTCCTACAATGGCTTCCGCTATTTCCGCCACCATTGTGTCCCAGTTCTTTTCGGATCGGCGACAAGTTTTCCTTTCCTCTTCTTGTCCATCTGCCGTCGGAATACTTGTGGTGTGTAGTGCTTATTGCCGTTTCCTGCGGTTTTGCAGGTATCGTTTTCAATTACGGCCTGCTCCATATGGACGCTTTTTATGGTCTTCCTGTCTTCAGAAGCCAATATATGAAAATCATGTTTGCCCTCTTTGTAGCGACGATTCTTGCTTTCACACTGCCCGATGTCTTGGGCGGAGGAAATTTCCTGGTCGATTCGCTGGCAAAAGCACGGTACGGCTTCGGATTCCTTGCGGCGCTTCTTCTGGCAAAATTTCTTTTCACCCTCATCAGTTACGGCTGCGGCGTTCCCGGCGGTTTTTTCCTGCCTCTTCTCGTTATCGGCGCTCTCATCGGCTCCCTGGAGGGGGAACTCCTCATCTCTGCAGGCATTTTATCCGCCCTCTACCTGCCAAACATTATTATCATTGCCATGGTCGCTTTCTTTGCCGCCAGTATCCGTGCTCCCATTACGGGGACACTCCTCATTCTGGAAATGACAGGTGACTTCCATCACCTCACGGCGCTTGCCCTCGCTTCCGCCGTAGCTTATGTCACAGCGGAACTGCTGAAAGGTCAGCCGATTTATGATTCTCTCTTGAAAAAATCCCTGTCCAATGGTTCTACGCCCGTTTCCGACGAAGAAAGAAATATTCTGGAAGTTCCCGTGGGCAGCGGTTCCATCCTCGAAAACCGGACAGTGGAGGAAATCCCCCGTCTGTCTCACACGGTACTCGTCAATATCAAAAGGCAGGGGGCAGATATGATTCCCGACCCTGACACAAAACTTCTCTCTGGTGATTTCCTTTACTTCCTTACAGAAAGCAGGCATACGGAAGAAATCCACCACCTCTGCGAGGCACAGATTCCCAAAGACCATATCCGGTAAATTGAAAAGCGCTTGGACTGTTTGGTTCCAAACGCTTTTTTTGTCCTAATTTTCATTCAGAGAAACAATGTACCGCTCCACCATCTCCGCCAGATTCCCGTTCGCTTTCAGACCGGGAGCAAGAGAAATGAAACGAAGACTGAAATCCTCATCTCCGCGGGGAGGTATTTCTTTCGGAAAAACCGCCCACACTTCTTTTACAGGACGGCTGTTCCTGAGAGAATCGCCCTCTTCCATGCCGCGGTAAAATTTCGTATTCATATCACGGTACGCGTTGAACTGGGTACGGATGCCCGCACTTCTTGCCGCGTCGCGCCACAGAAAAAAAATGTCACGGTATTTAAAATCTGCCACGAGAGAGCCATTATACGCTCCGTTCCGATAGTAGTCCATGCGGAGGTCAGGACGGCGGTGGACATTATTCGTATAGAGGGGATCCGTTTCCCTGTCGGTGTCCGATGCATGCTGGGGCACAGTGCCGTCATAAATGAGACGGATCTTTTCATCATTCCTTGACAGAGTAATTTCCGTTCCTTCTTCCAGGCTGGACAGACGGTACTTCCCATCTTCCTGTACCACGGCAGGGCCCGTTGCCAGCTCCCACCCCTTTTCTTCCAGCGCCTTGATGAATTGGAGGAAACACCAAAGTTCGTACAGTTTGTCTGTCCTCTTCCACTGGAATTGATAGAAAGATGATACGGAAAGACTGTCGGCAGGATTTCTCAAATTTCTGTACAGCCTGTACAAAAGGGAATAAAAGAAAAACAGTCATGGGCAGTGTTTCGGGCATTCCGCTTTCTGCTTCATGAAACCAAGTCGCCTCTGCCACCATCCGGATCGCATTTCGTATATGCACCGCCGGGCCCGGTATTTCAAAATGAGAAAGCGCATTGGCCCCGTTTTAAAATCTCGGTTTTATAGTACCCGCATTGGCATCCTGTACTTTTCCCAGCCGCCGTGCATGATCGTCAATTTCCTGTACAAAAGAACGGAGATTTTCATCCAGCTTTTGTAAAATAGCTTTGGCAAAACGATTCTCCGCCACGTTCCAGGTCACTTCCGAGCAAATGACAGGCAGGACGGGCGTCCCTTCCCGCGACTTTCCCGACGCGCAGCGGATATGGGCGCCTGCGGCATCCCGATTGCTCCTTACGACACCCTGTTTGCGGACAATGCGGGAATTTGCCGTACGCGCCAGTTCCCCCAGCACCTGCACGACACGGTCCGACTCTTCGCTGATGGCATAGAAACGGAGCAGCATGGCAGATTTCAGCCCCAGTTCGCCTTCCATGGAACGGGAAATATGGATACTCCGTTTCATAAAATCGAAGGAAAGATCTTTTATTTCCTCTACCAGTTCCTCACGCATAGCCTGCCAGCTCTGCCGTCCCATGAACTTGGGGTGATTTCCAAAGCCCCGCCATATTTTTCCCGCGCCTGTCACGGTAATCACATAGTAACCGGGAACAAGCGGGAAGTCTCTCCCCTCAAAAAGAAGGAACGGTTCTCCTTTCCATCCGGGGCGGAGATAACTCTGTCCGTCAATCTTTTCCGCATGGGGCAGTGTCACCACATCGAGCCCGTCCATGGTAAAACGGAAATCGGGAGGCCCGTCGAAGCGGAGCCAGATATCCTGATTTTCCACGAGACTCACACCGGCGGATTCTTCCAAAACTGCTTCTTCTCCGTTTACAAACCGGGTAACCGGGTAAACACGGCCGCCGTCGCCTTTTGTAATGAAAGAAAGCCTGAAGGGCAGTTTCTTTTCACGGCGGTTCCTTCTCCCCGGCGAAAATATCCGGTTCCGTTTTTCTCCTGACCGTTCAGACCGTGTAATCATACAAATTCAGTTCCTGTGCTTTAGCACGCAAGGCACATCGTGATTCCTCAAAATCGGAAAGATCGGAAAAACTGTCAAGCACCTTGACTAAACGCCCTTCCACTTCGCCTTTATCGGAGAGAGAAAGCAAAGCAGACAGCTGCTGGGCAGAGCCGCGTATTTTGGTAAGTATCCTTTGTACCAGCTGGCAGTCCAGTCCCGCTTCCCGATCAAAACCGTCATTTTCTGGAATATTCTTTAAGTACCTGTCCATCTGGCGCGCCACGCGGAAACCGATACACCCCTGGACACCGCCTTCCCGAAGGGCATCATTCAGCGTATCAAGGAATTCCAATTCCCGCGCCGTGAGTTCCATATCCCCCGTTTTCCGGTAACTTTCAAACTGGGCAAAGGATATTTCCTTCAGATCCGGCGGCTCCGCCTTTTCGGCAGTGAGCCAGTCGCTGAATCGTTCCTGATGGAGAGTAATCATGTTCGCGCGGTCGAGGATTTTATCGGAAAAACGGTACGTCGATTCATCCACGTTCACCGTACCGGTGAAAATGACATTTCTTCCGATGGAAATTTCCGCAGGATAGGTTTCTCCATTATAAAGGCGCCCCTGGAGCGACGGATTGTACAGGCGGATAACCGGATCCTCCTCTTTTTCCAGTACGGAAATAAATTGGGCAAAGTAATGCTCCGCTCTGGCCAGGTTCATTTCATCAAAGCAAACGATATACATTTCCTCCGGATGCCTTTCCGCATCAAGAAGAAGCTCCGCAAGGCCCGTGTCGGCAGGGCGGTAAATCATATTTTTCATATCCGCATAGCCGAGAATATCTCCGTCATCCATCCATGACGGGCGGACAGGCACAACGGCGATGCGGTCATCAGGCAGTCCCATGGCTTCGCCGTAAAGACGGACAAGACGTGATTTCCCTGTGCCGCTCATCCCCGACAGGATCGTCAGGCGCGAAGATTTCACGGAAATATGGAAATTGATCAAATCTTTTTCCGCATACAGAAGTCCTTTTGAAGAAGCAAGCGCGGAAAAACGGTTCAGGAATTCATCTTCCTGTCCGGTTTTTCCTCCGTTTCTTCAGACATTTCTATTTCTTCCATTTTCTCATCGATTGCCTGTCCTTCCTCTCCGGCAGTCACGCTTTCAGAAGTGTCTTTCTCCAAAAGAGAAGGCAGAATATTTCCCAAACCTGCAGGTGTTTCCGCGGCGGACACAAAGGATACCGCCGGCCTTTCTTCAATGCCGCGGGCGGATAAGATATCCCCGTCAGCCGGCACTTCTTCCATCCCCTCCTTCAAGCGTTCAATATATTCAAAAGGTACGAACCAAAGGGGCGAATTGGTGCAGCGGAGAACGTGGCCCGCCATGATTTCGTCAGAGATATCAATCACTTTGTACCCGAGACGGCCTCCGTGAAAATATGCGCCGCCCTCATCAATGACCGTCTCTTCAAAAGCATCGCCGTCCAAAGGTGCAAAAAGGACGAAGTCGCCCAACTTTCCATCATGCCGCTCCGCAGCCGCAACAATGAAGTAGGGCGTAAAATCATTGTTCCAATATTTTTTTGACAGGCCGGGTATAGGTTTCCCCTCCAAAAGATGGCGGCAGAATTTATTGATATCTCCTTCCATCGCAGGCTCTCCCTGCCGTCCAAAAGCGGGAACGGGACGGTAATCTTCATCTTGTTCCATGAAAGGGGTGCGTCCTTCCTTTTTCAAATCATCAAGGACGAAAAACTTATTATTTCTAAGAGCAGGCGTGAATGTCACGAAAGAACCGCCCAGATCTTCCTGCAATCTGGCAAGCGCCTCCTCTTCACCGGCAAAAGCATTGAAACCGTAGCCGCTGCGGCTCATAAATCCGGTAAAGCCGAACCGCGGGCCTTCTCCCATTTCAGGCGGCAGCGATGACAAAGGATCAACAAAAAAGCGGTAATCCTTCACTCCCGCCCGCGGCGTAGATCCCTTGACAAGGGAACGGACGCGGCCAAGAACTTTCCCTTCTGCCTGCCGAAGAGGGAAAGCGGAATTATCCGCCGTAACATTCGGGGTAATAAAATAAGCCATATAAAATTCTCTTTCTTACATAAATAAAAGGTGCACGAAAATTCGTGACAAATACTAAATGGATCAGCTCATGATCCGTGGAAAGAATCCTTTCCTTTAATGATATATCAGATCTCCCTGATACATTTTCATTCTACCATAAAACCGATCTTTCCCACTATTTTATTTTCCTTACACGGACACGCCCCGTATACATGGCTACCGTAATCATCCGCCCGTATTTCCCATTGTCGGTGGTCAGAAATATATTATATTCTTCTCCCGTTCCTGCGAAACCGTCTTTCCGGAAACGGAGCGAGGCCTTCCTCCATCCACGCGGATCCCTTTGGGCAGATATCCTTTCGGATTCACGCGCTCTGTCCCTTTCATCGTGTAATACCGTCCCGTGCCGTCAGTCATTGTTTCACAAAAGAACGTGAGCCCTTCCGACATGGAAGGATAGTCGGCCGACTCATTTTTCGCAAGGATTTCCACCTGCCGTATCGCCGAAGCCACTTCCTCCGCTGCCAGTTCCAGCCTTTTCTCGCTCCGCCATCCCGTGTACAGAGGAATCACCGCCAGCGCCGCAAGCGATAAAATTACCGCTGCCAGAAGGACTTCAAATAAAACAGTACCACGATGGAAAGAACGGAAGCTGAAATACTTCCGCGCCATACGCCGCCACACCTCCCAACGCGATAAACGGGCAGAAAGGAACCTCCCTGCGGGACATTCTTCCAAGGAAAAGAAGCACCATGCCTGCAATAGCCGCGGAGGAAGCGGAAAGAAACAGGAAAAGCGGTACGGAAACCGGTGCAAGCCATAATGCAGCTGCACCTGAAAGAAATATGTCTCCCGCCCCCATGGCATGCTTTGCCAGCAGAAAGAGAAGCCCGTACAGGCCAAGAACAAAAGCGCAGGATATAAAACCATCCGTCAGACGGCTGTAAAAAACATTGTGCCCCAATCCTGCCGCTGCAAGGAAAACGCTCCAATAATCAGAAACATACCCCGTCTTCCAATCTTCCCAGGCAGGCGGAAGCAAAAGAAGCGTCAAAGAAACGAAAGGACTCCAAAAGAAAACCGCCGAAGCGGCAAGAAAGAAACAGCATAAACCAAGTGGAGAAGAAAATTTCTCTCCAAAAAAAGATTTCTCTTTTCCTCTTTCATTGCAAACCGTTCTTTCCCACTCATCCGCTTCCATATGTCCTCCCGCGCACTGCTCCAATCCCCTGTGTCCTCTCATCATTCTACGTCCAGTATAGGAAATATAAACCGATTATTCAAGCCGCCGGCTCTTCCATGAAACTTGAAAAATCGGGTCAACGTGCTAAGATGGATATATCTATTAAAAGTATTTAACCGTCACACAGGGAAATCATGAATGCAGAAATCATAAAACAAGCGGCGGAAAAAGAAATCGCCTGCCATCCGGATCAAAAGAATATACGATTTAAAATCGATGATACCATTTTCTGGATCAAAAGAAAGTACAGCAATAAAAGAAACCGACTGATAAAGCAGCCTCCGGAAACGGAATTTCTTTTCGAAGTTGCCCGGATTGCCATCGCCGCGAAGGCATGCCCCGAGCTCGTTCCGCAAATCGAAGTACTCACATCCGAATACATGGTCACCCGTGACGGCGGCCCCACGATAGAAGACTGGATGGAAGATCCTGATCTCCCCTTTGAAGAGAAAAAGAAAGTCCTCTACCGCATAGGCGCGTCTCTTGCCGCACTCCACAATGCGGGTGTCATCCACGGCCGTCCTGCGCCGCGGGATATCCTGTGCAGCACCGGCGGAAAAATTACGTTTCTCGACTGGGAAAGCCGGCACTACTGCAGCAGGAAAGAAACGCAGAAAATACAAGATTTCCTTCTTCTCCACGGAATCTGCAGAATAAACTACGCAGAAGAAAGAGACTGGCTGGATGCCATTGAAAAGGCTATACCGATACAGATAAAAATGGGATAAAAGAAAAAGCGGTCCGCTTCCTCCGCGCCCACCCCTTTATCGGCATGCTTACCAAAAAACTCCACCGCTTCCATATGACAGACGTGGAAGCCGCAGAAAAACTCTACCGCCGTTTTTGCTGAAAAATACATTCTAGAAATGTTAAAACACCGCCCTGGCCGTCAGACCTGAATCTGACCTTCAGAGGCGGTTTTTATCCGGCAAAATAATTATCCCTTATACCCCGGACACACTTTCCGCCCCCAGTTATTCAGAGCAGGAGCAAGAATGCTGTGTGAGGAAGACGGCAGACGAGACAGTGACACAGAGCAAAGAATTTATTACTTTTATGGCGTCTTACCGGCTTCCCGTCATTCAGAGCTTTGGCAAAAATGTTTTATGAGAAAAGCGGGAATCAGCAATATGACACAAAGCGAAGAATCTGTTACACTGATGACATTTTACCGCCTTCCTTCTCACGGTAATAGATCCTTCACGTTCGTTCAGGATGACGCTTAACGTTTCCCTCATTATGACGCCTTACCGACTTCCTCACCACAATAGCAGATCCTTTACATTCGTTCAGTATGACGACTGACGCTTTCCTCATTATGACGCCTTACCGTCCGCTGTCATTCTGAATGGATGCAAGAATGCTGTTTGAGAAAGGCAGGAAACGGAACAGTAACACTGAGTGAAGAATCTATCACTCGGATGACATCCTACGGCTTTCTTTACCATGGTAATAGATCCTTCGCTGCCGCTCTTAGCTCCTAGCTGCTAGTTGCTATCTGTCAGCTGTAAGCTGTCATCTGTTATCTGCTGATACAAAAACGGCACCCATCACGCTTGACAGGTACCGCATTTTCATTTTCTCATTTTTATGTCCGGGCTACAGACAAATCATCGTATATGCCGCATCGTCTGCCTGCTGACTTTCAATCACTTCTTCCCTATATGCCTTGCTTTGTAAGCCACCAATTTCGCATCACGAATGGCAAGGTGCTGGAAATACCGCTTTGTTTCCGCGACGACTACACCGGTAAGTCCAAGAAGGGCAATCAGGTTCGGAATGGCCATGAGACCGTTTACAATATCCGCAAGCGCCCAGATTTCTTCAAGCTGCATGAAAGCGCTTCCTGCGATAATGGCGACATAGCACAAGCGGTAAGGAGTAATCCCTTTGACACCCACAAGGTATACGAGGCAGCGTTCACCGTAATAGTTCCAGCCGAGAATGGTGGTGAAAGCGAAAAGTGTCAGAGAAACCGTCAGAAGGATCGGCGCGACAGCACCATAACCATGGCTGAAAGCGGCCTGTGTAAGAGCTGCACCGTTGGTATCCCCCAGCCATGCACCGGAAACAATGATAGTCAGACCGGTCAGCGTACAGATAATAATAGTGTCGATAAAGGTGCCTGTCATGGAAATAAGACCCTGTTCAGCCGGCCATTTCGTTTTTGCCGCTGCCGCCACGATTGGCGCGGAACCCAGGCCGGATTCATTGGAAAAAAGGCCGCGGGCGATACCGCTTCGCATAGCAAGCATAATGCCCGCACCGGCAAATCCGCCGGCTGCTGCCGTACCTTCAAAAGCGCCGTCAAAAACGAGAGCCAGCGCATGGGGCAGTTCTCCCGAAAATATAACAAGAAGAGCCACCGTGATAATAAAATAAAGAACAGCCATGGCAGGAACTATTTTTTCCGCTGTTTTTGAAATGGATTTCAATCCGCCGAAAGTAATAATAGCAACAAGGATGGTAATCACTGCTGCAGAGGGCAGGATAGGAACACCCATGGATGCCTGTAAAGAAGACGTAATGGCATTAACCTGCGTAGTCGTACCGGATCCGAGCATAGCGGTGAGCGTACCGAAGAAAGCAAATGCCAGCGCCAGAGGTTTCCATTTCTTTCCCAGCCCCTGCTCAATGTAATACATCGGTCCGCCTGCGATATTTCCATTTTCATCGATAGAACGGAATTTGACGGCAAGGCAGCCTTCGGCGTACTTGGTAGCCATGCCGAAGAAAGCGGCTACCCACATCCAGAAAAGCGCGCCGGGGCCGCCCAATTTGATAGCAGTGGCAACGCCTACGATATTTCCTGTGCCTACCGTTGCGGCAAGCGCCGTGCAGAGTGCCTTGAAACTGTCAATGTCGCCGTCGCCTTTATTTCTGGCAAAGAAAATCAGCCGAAGGGCCCTTGGCAGCTTGACCATCTGGAGAAGGCGGAGGCGGATGGTCAGATATACGCCGGTCCCTACCAGAAGAACAAGGAGCCATGGGCCCCAGACAATCGCATCAATTTGGTTTAACAAGTCAAGCATTCGCATTCACTCCCACCCTCAAAATTCCGTACACCAGGACATGACGGAACAATATAAAAACCGGCCCTGAAGACAAAAACAGAGCCGGCATGCATGTTTCCATTGCTGCACCGACCCTGTCCTTTTGCCTGAGAGATTAGAACGGGAGGACTACTCTTCCCCGCGCCCCTGCACCTTCGGCGGTCATATACGACACTCTCCAGAGGTTTGTCCGTACACGGTTTCGTGTCCCATGGGACGCCTGATAGTGTTACTCCTTCGGCAGACATTTCTGTCTTTTTCCGTATACATCATTCAAAATTGTGTAAATGTATTATAAGCGATTTGTCTTTAATTGTATAGCCTTTTTCATCGTACTTTTTCTGCATGTATTCCCCCGTTTCATATGCCATTTATGCATAAAGGGAAATAAAGCACCTGCCTGCCGCTATTAAAAAGAGCCCTAAATGAGGCTCTCCATATTATTCTATTCATCTTATTCGTCAACAAAAATCTGTTCCACCGCTTTGTAGCTGAGAGAAATATCACCCGCCTCCGTAGCAAGAAGAATCGGTCCTTCATAAGGTTCCTTTTCTTTTACAGTGACCCGCATATCGGGATGGATGCCTTTCTCCTGAAGATAGTCCATCAGGCTGTAATCTTCCACAATACGGCGGATAGTGGTACTATCCCCCTCCTTTAAATCGGAAAGCGTACGGAAAGTAAGCCCTTTGCGGCTGCCGTCCGCCTTCGGAATAGGGTCACCATGGGGACAGTGTTCAGGATGTCCGAGAAACTCATCAAGCCGTTCCGCAAGCATGTCGCTCGTCTGGTGTTCCAGACCGTCCGCCTGCTCATGAGCTTCGCTCCAGGAAAAATGGAGCTTTTCCACAAGGAATACTTCCCACAACGCATGAAAACGGAAAAGCTTGCCTGCTTCCCTCCTTCCCTTCCTCGTCATCTTGCTGCCTTTGTAAGCGGTGTAGTCCACATACCCTTCTTTCTGCAGCTTCATAATCATCTCGCTCACTGACGGCGGCGACACATGGAGCATGTCGGACAATTCCTTGTTGGACACCAGCTCATGATCTTCGCTGATGATGTAAATCGCTTTCAAATAATCTTTTCCCTGATGTCATGATTTCCTTCCCCGCTTCCTGTAACTGAAAATTTTCATAAAATACAAAACCTGTTTCTTTTACTACACCCTAATTATTACTTACTTTTATTATATAAAATAGCTTCCCTAATTCAATTATTAAATCAGAGTGCCAATTATTTTGCGGCAGAAAATAAAAATCATTCTTAAATGCAAAGAAATCTGATAAAAAGATCCCCCAACCCCTATTCCTTTTAAAATTTTCCTTGACACGCAAAAAAACGCGTGGTATAGTTGTTCCAACTTACATAATGACTGTTAAGAGAAGAGTAAGCGGATGGAACTGCCAAAGAGAGCTCCGGCGGGTGAAAAGGAGCGCGGGAAAATTTGCTGAACATGGCCTCCGAGTCAGGTTTGCCGAATAATAAAGCAGTCCCGGGATCTCCCGTTACAGAGATGCGGTATCAAGGCGCAAGCCGGCGTACCTATGGAGGCCTGTGCGGTGACGTGCAGGTAAAATTGGGTGGTAACACGGTCTTCGTCCCTTTGCTGGGATGAAGTTTTTTTTTACCCGTTTCCGCCATTCTTATTTCCGGTTTCCAACTTTATCAAAAAATTATTAAAAAAAGAGAGGTATGTATTATGAATCTGAAAAAATGTCATCATTTCCCTGGCCGCATTGGTATGTGCAGGCTTCATCGCAGGCTGCGGCAGCGATAAAAAAGACGCCGCGTCTGCTAACCCTGCGAAAACAAAAAATGAAATCAAAGTCGGCACGACACCGGGCTACTCGGAACAGGTCGTGGAATTCGTCGCCAAAGAAGCCGAAAAAGAAGGCCTCAAAGTGACCATCGTCCCCTTCTCCGACTATGTCACCCCCAATCAGGCACTGGCGCAGGGCGACATCGACGTAAATTCTTACCAGCACGTCCCCTTCCTTGAAGCATTCAATGAAAAAAACGGCACAAAACTTGTTCCCATCGGAAACACTTACCTCGCGCCCCTTCGTCTGTTCTCAAATAAACACAAGACTCTGTCCGATCTCCCCAACGGCGCATCCATTGCAATTCCGAACGATCCATCCAACGGCGGCCGCGCCCTCCTTCTCCTGGAGAAAAACGGCCTGCTGAAATTAAAAGAAGGCGTCAATCCTGTCAAAGCGGTCGTCTCCGATATCGCTTCCAACCCGAAAAATCTGAAAATCATCGAACTGGAGGCGCCCCAGCTCCCAAGAGCGCTTGAAGACTGCGACGCCTCCATCATCAACGGCGGCTACGCTGTATCCGCGGGACTGGATCCGAAGACGGCTCTCGCCCAGGAAGACAATACCAGCCCGTATGTAAATGTCATCGCCGCCCGTGAACAGGATAAGGACAACCCCACCTATCAAAAGTTTGTAAAAATATTCCAGACGGAAGCCACCAGAAAGTACATCAATGACAACTTCCAGGCGACCCTGACTCCGGGATTCTGATTAAACGACAAAAGCGTTTCTCCACAAGGTTTTATCCCCACAGGAGAAACGCTTTTCTAATGGAAAATTCTGAGTTTTGTGTAAATACTAAAAATGGAAATGCTTTTTTCAATTATTTTTCATATACTTCGCATTTTTACAAATTATTTCTTTCGAAAAAATTATTATACGCAATTATCATACGCCAAGTATTAGTTTCTTGAGATACTAAATCTAACGTAACAATATAGTCATCATTTTGCGCTTGCAGGTATGGTTTAGGGTTTTCCCATGCATGCTTTATATTCCATCCATGAGACATAAAATATTGAAGAAATTCCTCTTTTACTATTTGGGGCGACTTATCAGAAGTAATGGGTTTAATATAGGTTCGAATAGATTTTGCTATGATTGCTCTTCGGTTTGTTAATTGAAAATCAGATACATCATATGCCTCCAGAGGTTCTATATCATATGCCTTTCTTTTTCTAACGCTAAAATTCGTTGATGGATTTGCTCCTTTTGGAAGACATTATAAGTTATACCACCTATTAGCCAAATCCCAAATGACGCCAGAATTACCGTGATAAATATATTTAATATAACCTCCTTCACCCTTATGAGCCTTCGATTATCCTTATCCATAAATTCTCCCTACCCACCATGTATAACCAATTGCTAAAGAAACTCCGGCAGAAGGACTGCTATCAAATTCTGCCATAAGTCCTGAGGGATGGATTTCCACAGTTTCCCCATTGCGATAAAATGACCCCTCCATCCAATAATTGAATTAATTATATCCCCCCTCTTTATTAGAAAAATCAATTAGCTGTAACTTCCACTTCGTCCCCATCTGAAAAATGCAGATTCTGTGTATCCGATTCTTCCTGTCATTTTGGACAAAATTCCGCCGAAGGCGTCTGAAATATTCTGCACTGCATCAAGAGGCTTGTTTGTCCGGTCTTTCCATTTGATTTTTTCCAGATATCCTATGGCATGTTCGTTGGCCGCTCCCCGCTCCCGCCAGAAGACTTAAATACTAAACCTGCATATTCTTTGTATATTTTAGGCTATCCTGCTGAGGACTACGCAATAATTTACCATTTTTCATATTAATAATATTTCCTATAGAAACAATATTTACCCTGCCAGCTGTCAATGTAAAGTACCCTTTTCCATAAAATTCCATCTCCACCCAATATCTATCTCCAACTTTTTTATGGACTTTATCCCCTGTATTCCCCCTTTGCATAAATTATCATATAACTCTGCCACATTGATATTATCAGCAAATTCAACACTTTGTAACATGACCATGTCAGATTTACGCCGTGCATTAATTTTATGCTCAGTCTCTTTTTCTTTTACAGAGTCTATCAGAAATATTGAATCCCCATACCACATCACCAATGTAATATATATAAATTGCAATAATAACTAATATTCCCAAAATATATTCGCCATTATCCATGATGCGTCTTCCTTATTCTAATTCATCCCATCTAATATTAATTATAATTATCCGATATAGCACAGATAATCACAATTCGTTCCTTTTCCTGAATTCCAGCTCTATAACTTTATATTTATTCAGGTTGTATCCGTGTTTCTGTTTAGTCCTTTGATATCTTTTCCTGTAGTGAGATCGACATCATTTTCTTTGGTAACATTGATTTTTCCCATTAAGTGCGCATAGGATCCAAAATAGCGCCAATGAAATGACATAAACGAATACAAAAGGTGTAAAAAACATAATAGATATACTTATAAAATCATTATGAATCACTTTTGTAATACCCAAGAACAAATGAATAAACAAAGTAGTTGTACCATTTCCCAAATCAATAAGAAATCCATGCCATATCATAAAGTACACATATAAGACAAAAATTATTCCAATAACTTGAATAATACCAGAATAATTCCATTTATGCGCAGGAATGTGATAATGGATTATTAACGCAATATAAATACTCATTCCTAAAAAGAATATTTTTGCAACATTCAAATCAACAATTGCCATTATCCCCCAAATCCCCCATGCTCCTATATAAATCAAAGTCATTATCAATTCCATTCGAAGCATGCTGATCGCCTGTTTCTTAATAAATTCATTCATCAAGTCACCCATAATGTAACCATCTTACTTCCCGCCACATGTACCGCCGCTCTTTTATATTCGTATTCTTCTCTCATATAACCAATAATACTGCATCAAAACCTGCGATTAAAAAACGAACCTACACCAGCCAATATAAAAAATATCGCAATTTTTTCAATGCAGAATATCTGATCGCAACTAACCTTTCCACTTTTGCTTCGTTTACCGGTGCAATTATATATGGTTTTATTCTTGAATGAAAAAAGAAAAACTCCAAATTCGATACTCTTCTGCCGGTAAACAACACCATTGTATTCATAAGTTACAAAAAATCGGTAAATCCCCCATGATGTCGGAGATGTCCATACTTTTTTTGCCTCTACAACCTGTAAGGTAATATTTTCAGAGTTATATCTGACCATCTGCCTATAAACCAGAAGAGATACTCCTATAAATATTACTATGATTCTATATATAAGTACCAGAATAGATGCACCCATTGTATCTCCTTATATCTGCTCCTGATAATCAACAAACCGTATATGATCCCCCCTGCACAGATATTTCAGGAGCCGTAGACTTCTATATGCAGGATATAACCATTTGCAGCAGTGTATTCATTATATTTCATGCATGCAGCTATTAATCAACCCAAGACCTTCCAAAAAGTTTTCCCATCATTACTTCAGTAGTCTTTCTGTGTCATTGAAATATATTCCGTATCATCATTTTGTGGTGTGTATAGCAATTGTCCATTTTTCATATTTATAACATGACCAACCGAAACAATATCCACATGATTTCCTTCTAATGTAAAATATCCCTCTCCATAAAACCTCATTTTTACAAAATATTTACCTTCATAGACCTTTATACTCTCTATCTCTTGGATTCCACCCGCTGAAATAGTATTATATATATTTTTTATATCACTCCCATTAGGAAATAGAGTTTGTTTCAAAATTGACAAATCAGACTCATGTATTTCTTTATTATTAATTTCTGCTGTTTTTATAATTTTCTGAAACCGCCTTGTCATAGTATCCTGCCAAACTACCATTCCAATATAATAGATAATTATCACCACTATCGCTATAAACCCTATAATATATTCCATAATATCTATTTCCACATCCTTATATCTAATCCATTACTTCGGTTGTATCACTCTTAATCCTGTTATATAAGTCCTCCACATACGATTTCCCTTGTTCTTTAAATTTTGTATCTATGGCTTCATACTGTTCAACTTGGAGATTTACATAAAATTCCAGGGCAGCAGCATAACCAATCCAAGTGGATACATTAGATAAAAACTTTATTCCACCCGCCTTCAATTCATTTTTTACGCACTATCTTCCATGATTTTCGGATAATACTTTTTGGTCTTCTGTCTCTTCTTTAGTACCCTCCATAGTAAAATATCCCACTTCGTTTCCATCTAAGAGGCGCAGACTCTATGTGTCCATTTCATCCGCTCACGCTGACGGCGCTTCCCGGTCTGCCGCTGACAGACATGTTCGAGATTTTGCTTTTTTCTTCGTAACTCTTCCTGTCCTGTTCACTTTCGATAAAAAGATTTCTTTCCCTATATGCTGCAGTGGACAGCCTGACTTTAAGTATTTCCATTTATCTATCTATTGGAAATACCATGATATAATAACTTTTTTCATATACTACCCCTTCAAAATTTACTGTTGTCTCCACAGGAAAAGATAATTGGAGCTCATACGTTCCATTACGAAATATATATTTTTCTTCCACTTTTTTCCCATTAAATTTTTCAACATTGTCCTCTTCCGCTATAAATTCCCATCCATATTTTCTTAACTCTTCCATATAATAATTAATAATTTCCAGCCGCGGTGCAAACACAGAATAATTCTCTGATCCATGGTAATGCCCCGGTAATCTATACCAAAATTTTAATGATTTCTTCAATTCGTTTGACTCTTGGTAAACCATTATTGGAGGTATATTTTCTCTCAATTCTTTTTCTGAATAATATTGACTTGGCCATAAAAGTAAATTTAATAAACATGGAAATACAACTATGAATACAAAAACTATACTAAATTCTCTTCCAAGCTTAGTATATCTTAGATTTTGGTATATCCACTGAATATATTTCTGCTGTATAATCCAAGAGATTCTATCACTTACCCAACAACAGATACTCCATCTCTTTATTCTTTTTTCATCCTGTAAAGATTTTTTATAGATATTCATAATATCCTCGATTAATCTTCAATCATTCTCCCATCCTTAATTTTCTTACGCACATCTATCAGACCATCAGTAAGTTTGCTTTCCCCTCCGTCAACACTAATAGCTACGTTTTGGATGAACCGTTATATAGTATTTTAATGGCTTTTTTTGTCTGATAACTTGCTCATCCAATAAGTCAGATTGATGGAAGTTCAATGTTAATTCATATATACCTTTATTAAAAAGATATACATTCTCAATCTTAGAATGATTGGAATAATCGATGTTGTCTCTACATCCATCATATTTCCATCCGTGTTTAATAAAACATTCTTTATAATATTCAACAATTTCTTTTTCTGAGGCATACGCTTTACTTCCCATAGTAAGTATATATAAATTTGAATTTCTATATGAAAATAATAACTTATCTCCTAATAAACCATCTTCTTTGTATAAAGTAATTGCAGGTATACTATCTCGCATTTCTTTTTCGGGCTGCTTCGATTCAAAGCAATTAAACACAAATGCACCAATGAATGCCACCATCATAAATATCAGAAGATAAAAATTCTTCCCTATCTTTTCTTTATCAATTATCATCTTCATAAAACTATCTTCCCATCCTATAATTACATACTTCTTATCCCGAAAAGAATAGTATGATTTCCCTGTTTAAAGTCATAGATATATCTGCCTTCCCAGGCTGTGATGGTTTGCAGAATGTTAGCAGTGGCGAGTTTATTCTTTTCTACCGGTGCTTTGCTGTCTATGACGAAACCCTTAAGGGATGAAAACATCATTCTGCCAGAAGACAAGATATGATTCCCATAAATACAATTACAGACAATCCCATCATTCGAATTTGAAATTTAAACTTTTCATGCGCAAGTTTTTTGTTAAATTCTTCTGTCATCTCATATTTAACAGTATTAATAAGGATCCTTTGTGTTTCCTTGAACAATAAATAATCTCCAATTTGGCCCAAAATGATTACTAACATCCCCAAGAATAACCTTTGTGTCAAATTATCCGCGAAATACACATAAACAAATAATGCTAAAGGTACCATTAATAACATGAAAAGCTTTAACCCCATAATTTTCCAAGTAGTACAAGCTGAAAATGTACCTAACCGTATATTCTTAAAAATCCATCTTACCCCTATAAAAATATAGATTATACATATAATAATATCCATTATCATGAATCCTCCATTACATTAATCTATTTGTTTATACACATTTGTAACATACTTTTCATCCGGTTGTTTTCTTTCAGGTTCCGTCCAAGGTGGTGCTTTCTGATTTCCCTTTCACGAGTACGGTCGATACATAGCCCAGTCCTAAGGGGGTGAGTTTGGATACGGCATTGGTGGATGCAGTGATTCCGCTTGCTTTTGCTTTGTATTCGGTTTTGTTGTCCATATTTTCCCATGTCAAAGTACCGGTGGTGAGTTTGTTCTTTTCTGCCAGTGCTTTGCTGTCTATGACGTCGCCTTTGAGGTGGGTGTTGTTTTTGACTTGGTGTCGTATTCTTTTTTCCCTGCGTAGATGCCGCTTTGTTCAGTAATACCCTCTATATTGGATTTCATTAATTAACAGAAAATCCAAGAGATTACATACCACAACACATCTTGGTAATACCCTATTACAAACAATTCAATAAACACATTTAATATTGATAAAAGAATAGTTTGTTTTTGCGCCTGTGCAATTTCACTTTCGCTTTTCTTAGTAAACTCAGGCGCTAATATGTAAGCAAAATACCGAGCCAGAATGAAAATCGCCTCCCCCATAAAGAGCATCCCTATCAAACTGACTAGTGGACTATGGGACATATCTATACCTGACATGATTTTCAGAATGTTGGTTGCAGTCAATATTATAAATAGAAGGCTAAACACAGTTAGCAATATTCCCATGAATATAAATATGACATACTTATAGAGAGACGGATGTCTCCTATCTTTATGTCGAATAAAATCTTCACCTATGGCACAGCACATAAAAGCAAATATTAAAACAGTAAATACTATTCCCCAAAAAAACGAAAGACTGATAATCTTCATTATGTATTCCTCGATTCAATCTTTTACAATAAAATTCTGTTTAAAGTCCTTTTTAAACTGTTCATCGTCATAATTAGATACTCAGAGTTCACTACGGATTAGGCGGTTATGGCTGTGCTTCCTTTGACAGACAGTATGGGAGTGTTCAGTAATCCTCTTTTGCTTGCTTCATATTCTGCTTTGCTTTCTATATTTTCCTATGTCAAGGTACCGGTGACGATCCGGTTCTTTTCTTTTTCTATTTTTCTGTCTATGCCGGTGCCTTTGAGGCGGGTGTTGGTTTTGACTTGGTGTCGTATTCTTTTTTCCCTATGTAGATGCCGCTTTGTTCAGTAATACCTTCTATATTGAATTTCATTAATTAATAGAAAATCCAGGAGATTACATACCACAGCACATCTCGGTAATACCCTATTACAAACAATTCAATAAACACATTTAATATTGATAAAAGAATGGTTTGTTTTTGCGCCTGTGCAATTTCACTTTCGCTTTTCTTCGTAAATTCAGGCGTTAATATGTAAGCAAAATACCGAACTAGAATAAACGCGGCTATGCATACAAAAATAGAACCTATTAAACTAATCAATGAACTATGAGACATATCTATATTTAATAGTATTTCTAAGACATTAGTTTCAGTCAATACTACAAATAAAAAGCTAAACACAGTTAGCAATATTCCCATGAATATAAATATGACATACTTATAGAGAGCCGGATGTCTCCTATCTTTATGTCGAATAAAATCTTCACCTATAGCACAGCACATAAAAGCAAATATTAAAACGGTAAATACTATTCCTCCAAAAAACGAAAGACCGGTAATCTTCATTATGCATTCCTCTTAATCCTTCACAATAAAATTCCGCTCAAAGTCCTTTTTAAACTGTTCATCGTCATAATTAGATACTCAGAGTTCACTGCGGATTGGGCGATTGTGGCTGTGCTTCCTTTGATGGACAGTATAGGGGCAGTAGTCCTCTTTCGCTTGCTTTATATTCGACTTTGTTGTCTATGTTTTCCCATATCAAAGTACCGGTGGTAAGTTTATAAATATTAACATTAATCCTAAAAGTAACCATGCTATTAACCGGACATCATCTTTAACATCATAACAATTTGCAACTTTTGCTCGGTTCCTTCTCAATTCATATAGCACCAAAAGAAACCATAGCCACCCTCCCCATATTGCAGATGTCATTATCAAAAGTTTATTTGAATAATTAATGATCCCAATATCTATCAGTATCGCCGCTCCCATTAATACATCTATACAAAATATAAAAGGAATTCGAATATACACTGGGATATTCTTTACAACCATCTTCATATCTTCTTTTTTAGATTTGTTAAATATAAATATCCATAAATTCCATATCATGAGAAAAAGCATGGCAAAATCAATCACTTGATTACTAAAGATATATTTCATTTCTTATCCCCTCCTTCATTCGCAAGGAAAGAATTATACTGATTCTTTATATTTCTCACTTCCCTCAAGCCTATTTTTCTATAAGCACACGATCATAAAGATAGGCTCCCACAAGCATCCCACCTTCCAAGCCGGCAATAGGACTTCCCCCCACATGACTAAACTGATTATAGTCCCGCTTGCTATTTTATGAACTTCCGGGTCTTTGATCTTTCCCTGTTCTTTTTAGGAAGGCGTTCACTCCTGCCATACTATTCGCTTTCTAAGGTAATACCTTCCAGCTTTTTATCAAGCATATCTAATCCTTTTCTACTATCAATATATTCTTTCATAAATTTTTTATCAGAAGCATAATACGATTCTCTTTTAATATAATTGACTTTTTTCTCACGCCCTTTTCTTTGTAATTCTTTAAAAATATCTATATCTCTTTTGGGTAATCCTATAAAGTCATATCTAATCTCTATCCCCCATAGATAAGATTCATTTAGCTGCGATAAAGAACTTAACACATCACTTCTCAAATCATCCGGGATGTTTCTATAATAAGTTTCATTAACCACTTTAATCGTTTCCCCATAAAAAGGAATTAAGTTTACTTTTGTATATCCTCCTATACCATACAAAAATATATAGGGATATTCATACTTATAAGCAAAACAATCCGACTCTAAGGCTGTTTTTGTCCACAAATCAGTAAATATCCTATCGACCTTAAACCTATATCTAAATGCTGCATAATAGGTTGCATGTTCCATTTGAAATGTATTCATGTGTAAATACATAACGCATAATCCTATTAATAAACTAAACGCAACCCATATTTTAGTATTTCTCATATCAATCACCTATACCATCTCGTCCCCATCTGTGCCGTATAGGCTCCTGTGTTTCTGTCTCCTGTCAGGCCTCCCGCGACGGCTACTAAGGCAGTGCGGCCTATACGGTATCAGTAGTGAGTTTGTTCTTTTCTTTATCCACATAAACGATGTCAACAGTTCCCCGTACATTACATCAGATACTTTCTACAGTACACTATAATATTCATAAGAATAGAGATTTTTATAATAATTTCAAATAAAATTGACTGATTCCAATGAAAAAAGACAACTCCCACAAGAAAAATAGATATGACAATAATCAAAAGCCCTATGTAATGTTTTATTTTATTGAAACGGGTGTGATTATTTTTTCTTTCGTAATATTCATCAGGATACCAAAATAACTTCATCAGTTTATGTGCAATCGGTTTCTGATCATTGCTTTCAATCTCTCGCCCTAAATGTCTTAAGGCTGTACGAAGTTGTAATGCTCCTATAAATATTATAAAAATACTCATCAGGAAAATCAGAACTAAAAGACCATAGTCTGAAAAATCTATGAATATAAATTCCCCCTCACAGATTTTTTCAGCACAATAAAGAATAGAAAATATTCCTGTCAGAATAAAAGAACAATAATTAACTATAGGCAAATTGTCTCGCTTATTATGACTAAACATAAATTATTTCCCTCCCTTTATGTTTTGGGATAGATTGTTACAGAATACCTAAGCGGATCTTGCCCATTACTTTTTTCGTAATTATGCAAATCCCGAGTACTAAAATATATTCCCAATCTATACTTCCCTTTTCGGAAATTAAATGATTCCCCTATCTTTCTATTGTTTGAATGATCAATATTATCTGCTTCTCCTGTAAATTCCCATCCGATATTTCCCAAATTTTTTCTATAATATTCAAAAACATCAATTTTTGTTCCAAAAGATTGAATAATATATGTAAGAACATAATGTTTATTCGTCCTATAATTAAATTGCAGTAAATCCACTAATTTACTTTCTTCATTATAGACATTGACCCCCTCGACGCTTTCCCTTATCTCCATTTCAGGCTTTCTTGATTCTAAACGATCAACTAAAATACAAATAGACACTAATATAATAAATCCTATCAATGTCAATATCCCATTCTGTAATTTCATTTTTGAAATCATTTCTCTACCTCCTCATCATCTACTGAAGAGGTAGAATCTCCACTAAGCCCAAATTGCGGCAGTCCTTTGTTTAAGATTATCATTCTTCTTTACCTATAAACCCTTAAAAGTATTATAAATAACAGAGTATTATATCTATCACATACGCAAGAATTGGCCAACACCACCATAATATAATGAGCTCAGCTATCAATGTACAAAAAGAAAGATAAAGCGTTTTTCTTGATATCTTAGATTTCAATTCTTTATTTAAGTTCGAATATTCTGGCATTAATACATAACCATAATATCGCATAATAATAAAAAGTGACCAACACGTAAAGATTGCAAAAATAAATGCTATTTCTTTATCATAATAAATATCGATATCCCTTAAAACCAATAAAATATCCGTCCCACCTGTCACTGTAAATAGTAAACTAAAATTATCAGTAATATTCCTATAAGAATAAAGAATAAAGAATAAATACTTAATGATATTATGAATTCTGTGATATGCAGTATCATAAATAGCTATACTAAACAGTGTAACACTCAGTATAATTGTCGCCGCTATTCAACCCAAAAAAATGAAACCCCTATAATTTTCATGTTTTGAACTCCCAATCAATCTTTAACATCAAAATTTTATTCAATCTTTTTTCAAAATCTTGTTTATCATAATTTGAACTATTTAAGTTTTCCCCGTAATAGATATCGTTTCTTTTATTATCATAAATATTTTCCACAGTAAAAGCAGCCATAACACCCATATCTAAAAAGTAATAGCATCTCCACCAAGAGGTCTGTCTTTAATGCGAATGTCCATAGTCTTCTTTCCCTGCGTATAAAGTATCTCTTCTTAATATCCACATTACTATATCTATAAGTTTTATACATATCCGATTATCACATTCATTACATATACCAGAATTGGCCGGTATATCCATATCATAAAAAAACCTACTATTATGGTACAAATATATAATAATATCCATTTTTTTCTCACTTGAGGAATTATATTGATATCCAATTTAGAATATTCGGGAAATAAAATATAACCATAATAATGTATTGCCACCCATAATGACCAAATCGCAAAAACCAGAAATAAAATATCTAATTTTTGACCATAATAAATATTCGTCTGATAAAAATAACTTAAAATATCCGTTCCCGCCACTAAAGTCGATAGTAAAAAGAACATTACACATAATATTCCTATCGGAACTATAAAAAAATATTTAACTCCATTATGTACTCTCTTGTAAATAATATCTTGACAAATCAAACCAAAAAATAGAGCAAATAACATAATAGTGGTTACCATTCCTCCCCAAAATAGAATACTTGTAATTTTCAATTGATATCCCTCCCATTTACTCTATAATGTCAAAGTTTTGTTCCATTCTTTCTTTAAATTCATCCTCATTATAGTTTGACCTATTAAGTTCTTTTAGATAATAAATATAATCACTTTTATTCTCTTCTTCATAAATATATTTTGCCAAAAGACCTCCTGCATAGCCTGTACCTACAACTACTGCAGCCGTTCCACCGGAAAGGAGTATTGGAGCGATTTGATATTGACTGCCATATCCCACCATAATCGGCACAAGCAGACTCTATCCTGCCAAACTTTCCACTATTCCACCAGCTATACCGGCAGATTCTTTGCCACGGTCATCTGTTGTTAAAAATTTTCCTATATCTAACATCTTGCCGGCAGTTTCTGCTCAGCCGGACACGCCAGGCAAATGAGATTCCTTAGATATTTCTCCTATAAAGTCTAATCCATATCCGCATATTTAGCCCAATCACTTTGGATATGAATTTATCTATCCGGTAACTCTAGCTAAAAGTAGTATGCATAATCCGATAACACCGAGCAGTTTATAGTCAAAATAAATCGCAACACCAGCAATTACACATCCTATAATAAAACAGATATCACTCCCACTAAAGAAATCATACATTTCTTTGATTTTATTTTTCATAGTATTAACACTATTTTTTCTGCTCATAAACTTCCCTTCGTTCTGCTTCTTTAATTTTTTCATTTTCATTGTGCAAGATAACTTCAAAAGAATGATATCCACGCTATATATCCAGTTATATTTTCACTCTATTTAACAATTTTATTCCGGCAAAACTTCCGGGAATTATACGATCTAACTCAGGATAATTTGTTTTGTATATTTAGATAACCAATTAAGTGCACGAAGAGTTCCATCTTCTGCCACGCCTTTGGCAATATCTTTTGATCATCCATCTTTAATATCTGATAGAATCAGTGCGCCTATGGCTCCATGGAGAAGAAGTTTTTCTGTAGATCCTTATGGTCTTTCCATCCGGTGCTGCCGAGGCTGATATTGATTCCTACGGTATATATTTATCTACCTTCTTTATTATCCGCTTTGACTCTCAACTTCTCATACGCCTTCCGTTCTTCTGAAGTAAGATCTGACACTGATGAAATTACTTGTATCTCATCACTGCTATACTTCGATAAGGACCTATCTATCTCCTGTTTCTCCTCTAATGACTGAGACGGATTCCTATATACCTTTATCTTAAATGGATTCGCATAAATTGCATAAAAACCGGCACTCCCATAAGAGTAGAACACTTTGTCCCTATAAAATATGTCTGTTTCACTTTCTATCTCATACACATTTTTGTCTAAAAGGGTTAATTTTTGTTTTATTTTGTCTTCTGGACGATAATCATGCAGTTCAAAATGAATGCCTCCTTTCTCCCTTTTAGAGAGAAATATACGTGATTTATTTCCAAAAGTAGATTCCGTATCTATATACCATGTTTGAATATCAAATAAAGACGGAATAACATTCACTGCTATACAAGCCGCATGATAAAAGATAAATATCAAACAAACGAGGAATATTTTCTTTTTCATTATGTTCCTCCTTATTCTAACCCTATTGTTCCATCAAGATTTGCACTCCGGTCAAAAGCCTGTATCACGCCAATTTCTCGATTCCCTCCGCTTCTTTCCGGTGCTGCCGAGGCTGATATTCCTACGGTATTGTTCTTGTTAATGGCTTTGTCTGTTTTCTGGGTTTTCTGTATGTCTCTTGCGTTCATTCCTGCCTGCAGGGCATACAGGGCTTTCAGCCGGCCATCTCCCACTTCTCCGGCTCTCTTTACGGGAGCGGCTACGGTTCCTATCTGCACTAATTTTTCCATGTCATAGGTATTTTTTATGTCATTGAAATATATTCCGTATCATCATTTTGTGGTGTGTATAGCAATTGTCCATTTTTCATGTTTATAACATGACCAACCGAAACAATATCCACATGGGTTCCTTCTAACGTAAAATATCCCTCTCTATAAAACTTCATTTTTACAAAATATTTACCTTCATAGACCTTTATACTCTCTATTTCCTGAATTCCCCCCCCCCCCGCCCCCCCCCCGAAATAACGCCATACATTTTCCTTATATCTATCTCGGCAGGGAAACTAACGTCACTAAGAACTTTTAAATCAGATTCTATAACCTTTTTTGTATCGACGTCTATTTTCTTTTCAATTTCTTGAATTTCATCAGCGACCCTAAACTTCCAAACTACTATTCCTATACCAAAAAATATTATTGCAATTATTCCTAAAAATCCTTTGATATATTCAGCTAAATTCATCTTTTACCTCTTTATTCTATTCCTTGAGATGGCTCTCAGAACACTACTTTACCAACGATCGGTATTCACTATTCCACTAAGTAAAAAACAAAAAACTGCTATATATCCCAAATATTCTATACCCATAAGCCATGCAATACTCCCTGATATTAAGCCGGCTATCCCTAAAGCCAAACTAGGTCCAAAATATTTTTTCATATAATCCTCCCATAATAGCAGCAAATTAATGATTTATAGCTTATTTTATCTTGTTACAGTTAACCGGCTTTTTGAACTCCGCTTAGTAAAAAAAGGATATTAATAAAAATTAGAATTCCTGAGCATATAAACTTACTATCCGCTTTCATTCTATAATCCCCTCTAATCAGTTATACAATCCTCTATCCGGCCTTCTAATTCTTTCGTAGTTTTAGGACTACTTTCATGCTTATAATCTAACAATGCAACATAAACTATCACAGCACCAGCTAAGGTTCCATATCCGTCATCTACTTTTTTACAAATTTTATACCTTTTAACTTTTGTTTTACTTCATCTGCTAAATAAGGATAATCCCGTATAACTTCGTTCCCTAAATATTCCAGTGATTTTATAGTTGTTCTTTCAAGAATTAACTTAGTTGCTGTATCAGAAAGATATTTTTTTACATCATTAGGAACATTATCTTCATAATACAAATAAAATCCGTTTACCCCATCTAAATCATTCCCCATCTTAGAAGATTCTCCCCGCATTGCAGCCATTTCTTCATCCAACTCATTCCACTTTGTCCCCATCTGGGAGATATAGGCGCCTGTGTGTCCGTTCCCTCCTGTCATCTTGGACAGGATTCCTCCAAAGGCGGCGGAGATGTTCTGTACTGTATCGTAGCTCCACTTATATTATTTTTTGTATTTTCTATCACAAAACCTGCTTCTAAAATCCATTTAAAATCAATAATAAGAAGCTCCTACTAAAAGTATAAAAGCCATAAGCCATAATAACGTATAATCAAAAAAATATGCAAAAGTAGCAATAAATATACTAAACCCAATTAATTTCCATGCCTTTTTCATCCTTTATACCTTCTTAATCATTTACAGAGTCTTCTACCCATTTATTAAATTCATCTCTCAGATTCCTTCCTCTCATTGCAGCCATTTCCTCATCCAATTCATTCCACTTCGTCCCCATCCGGGAGATGTAGGCGCCTGTGTGTCCGCTCCCTCCTGTCATATTGGACAGGATTCCTCCCAAGGCGGCGAAGATGCTTTGTTCTATGTCAGGGTGCTTAGCTACCCAATTATTTCTTTTTATCCGTTTCAGGTCTTCCATGATATATTCATAATTATGGATTTTTATCAATAATTTAATCACTAATAATGTATTCTGTATCATCCTGCACCGGACAATGTAACAATATTACATTTCTTACTGTAATTACATGGTTTACAGAAATAGTATCTACCCTGTTTTCATAAAGAGTAAAATAACCATCTCCTCCATTTAACTTGACCCAAAAAATATTATCATATATCTTTATATTTTTTATTCGAAAAATCCCTCCCTCTCTTAAAGACTTGTAAATTTTTTTCACATCTATATCTTGCAGCATCTCCACTTGGCTCAACTTCATTAAATCATTCTCCACTATATTTCTCTCATTTATAATATCTTCAACCGTGGGCTCTAATTCATTTGCGACATGAAGCCGCCAAAGCGCTCTTACTACATGGAATACAATCAGCAAATAAACGGATATAGCTCCTAATAAATATTCTCTATTCATATTAAACTCCTTTTACTAATCCATTGCGTCAGACGTATTTTCCTTTAATCTATTATATACATCAACCCAGTATGATTTACCTTTCTCCTCAAACTTAATATTTAATTCCTCATATTTCATATTGAAAGTCTACATTAAATTTTAGTACAGACGCTAAATCTATCCATACCGATAATTTGCTCAGGAACTTAAGTCCTTCAAGTCTTAATTTCCCTTTAAAATTTTTATCTGCCATTATTTCTGAATAATGATTTTTCGTCCATTCCGCTAATGCTGTTGCTCCATCAAGAGCACTTTCTGAAAACTTTTCTTTTATATATTCCCGATCATTTCCGGTCATAATTTCACCAATTTTCATTCCCATAGAGTTCAATATTTCCTCGGTCTGCTCCTGCTCTTCTTCAGTAACTTCCATCCCAAAAAGATTCCACTTCGTCCCCATCTGAGAGATGTAGGCGCCTGTGTGTCCGCTCCCTCCTGTCAGCTTGGACAGTATTCCTCCGAAGGCGGCGGAGATGTTTTGTACTGCAATAGAATGTTTGTTTATCCAGTCTTTCCCCTATCTGTTATTTGTCCGGGAGTCTAAGGGATCGTTCTTGTCTCCTCTTCCTATTTTCCCGTTGTAGGATATTCCGTGTCCTCCTGTTTTGTATTCGGCTTTGTTGTCTATGTTTTCCCATGTCAAAGTACCGGTGGTGAGTTTGTTCTTTTCTTTTTCTGCCTGGCTGTCTATGACGGCTCCTTTGAGGCGGGTGTTGTTTTTGACTTGGATGTCATATCCTTCTTTTCCTGCGTAGATACCTGCCTGTTTTGTGACGCTGGTATGGAGTTGATCCTTTTCCAACAAAACTTATCCCTTAAAAAAACAAGTCAATACTCCCATAATCATGAATATACTACACCCTACTACAACCAATTTTGTATCAAACTTTCTCTTTTCAATAGCTGGATATATTCTTTCTATCATTTGCGGAGTAGAATGTCGAACAATAATATTCAGCCTCTCATAATCAAAAATCCAGAAAATAATTCCACTCCCTCCTATACAAATGCTTCCTAAAATAATCGTAATATAGGCATGAAAAAAAAAAAAAATATATAAATGGAAGTAGGAAAAATTAATGAGATAATGACCTTTAGGATAATAACTTTAATATTGGTCTGAAAACTTAACCCCTCAAAATGAATCTTTTTAAGAATCCAAATAATACTAGTTATGCTATAAATTAAAACTATTGCTATATCTATCATGATATTCACTCACCTTATTAAATTCGCTCTAATCCATTTCATCTTTTAATTCTTCCACATATTGCTCATCACTTTTTTCCTGTTCCCCATCATTCAATAAAGGTGCTATAACTTCCTTATATTCATTTAAAAATACTGCGCCACTCCCACCAATTATTGCACCTATATAACCACGAGTTTTAAGCGTTAACCATGATAATCCTATCGTTCCATAAATATCTACCAACACTCTATCTCTCGCGCCCTGTATTCCATACTTATCAATGTTTGCATCATTGGCTATATCCCACGGTAGGGTAAGTGCATCGCCAATAATTGTTTCTCTTCCCAGATACTTGGCAACTTTTGTATTGATTGCACTTGCCATCGCACTTTCAAATATGGTTTCTCCATGTGCACGTGTTGCTGTAACTAATACCGGCTCAAAAAGACTTCCTCCTTCTTTCACCGTAAATGGTCTGCCCGTCTTTAAGTCCCAATATGTACCGGGCGTTGATATTGGTGAATATCTTTGTTTTTCATCTATGGCTTCCCAGTCTTTTTGTAATCGTTTCTTCTCTTCTTCTGTCTTTGCGTTTTTCATATCGTCCAGATATTGTTTATATTGTTCATGGGTCAGATAGTTGAAGGTTGTCGCCTGGTGGGCTATGGCTGCCCCTGTTTTCCCTCCTGCCAGGTATCCTACGGCAGCGCTTGCTATTTTATGGACTTCTTTGTCTTTGATTTTTCCCAGTTCTTTTTGCAGGAGGGCGTTCAGTCCGGCTCCTGTCAGTCCTTTTGTTATTCCTGCTCCTGCTTCCTTGGATACTAAGACTCCCATGATTCCATGCATGGCGATTCTATTGGTTCCGCTTTCGCTCCATTTCTTTGCTTCTTTTTCGTATTTCTCCGCCAGTATACTGTTATTCTCTTTTCTGGCTTTTTCTGCTTTTTTATTCAGTTCGTTTTCTTTGTGCCCTGCTATGTCTCCTATGAGGCGGTATCCTACTTGGGAGAGGATGTTCACGTATTCCTGTTTTTCTTCTATTTTCTTTTTGTCGAAGATTTCGAGAGTGTGTTAAGTGCGTTTGCTGTGTCGTGGCTGATTTCCTTGTCTGTCTTTTCTTTTGTGGTGGTGATGATGCTGTCTGCTATGGCTGCATATGCGGCGCTTCCTGCCTTTCATAGGGAGTAATCTAAAATCTTATTAAGAACTATAATATGAATAAAATCATCGCAAGTAATATTATTCCACCTCCAACAAAACTGGCAATCGACTTTTGATATAACATTGAAGATTTTTGAATAATATGATTACCATCTTTTTCCATTTCGAGTCTAAGAAAAAGTCCATTAATTATCCCTCCTGCCCCCATTAAAAATCCACCTATTATGGCAAACTGAGAGCTTAATATTTCCACAATATGACCAAACACAAATAACCCTCCAAATATAAGCAATAAAAATGGTATTAATTTGTAAAATATTCCAGATATTCCCCAACTATTTTTTTTTTTTTTTCACATATACTATTCTTACTAACAACAAGGGAATACAAATTAATACTATCCAAATACGAGGGTCAAATGCATTAACTCTGATCATTTCTACCAAGAATTCCATTTACTTCTTTACCTCCTGGTAATACTTTCTTACCTCCTCTTCTTTTATACATCCTTTCGTATAATCTCCAAATGCACCTGCACTATACACACATATAAACAGAATCGTTACAAATAAATTATTAGAGCCATGACCAATAACGCTATACTAGACCCCCAAAAACTTTTTATTAAGAACTTATACTTTTCTATTTCCATTTTAGAAAAGTGCATACCTTCCTCTTTTAATAAACTTTTCACATACCATCCTCCCATGAATCCGCCAAAAATCACTACAGAAAACACCTTTATTACCCAATCACCTTTGATTATATTAGAAACCCCTCCCAACGTAATTATTGAGCTCGCAAACAATGGTACCATTGTCATAACATATAAGGTTTTTGTTAATCGTTTCCATTTTTTGCATGTTTTTATATAGAAATATATAGCTTTTATCATTGAAATAATGGTACAACACAAAAGTACCATAAACTTGGCAATAGCCCAGAATCCACCAGCAATTAGTACATTCATCTATTATTCTTTACCTCCTGGTAATACTTTCTAACTTCCTCTTCTCTATCAGTAGGTGCCTCTGCTTTTATATATTCTTTCCATATAATCTCCAAACACACCACAGCAAGGCTACCAGCAATTGGTATCCCAAACGTTGTTCTATCAATATGCCCTAACGCTGTTCCAAAGATAACCGGCGCTAAATCAGCAGTTATCAATTTATATCTATTCCAACCGCTATACAGTCCGCTGTCTTTTGGGATATCCTTAAGTGCCATACCGATCCCCACCTTACCCTTAGTGTTTGTATGGTTTTGGCCCAGATATCATAATGTTTTCCTATTCTAATTCTTTATCCAGGAATAAAAAACATTAATATCGGTATCAATATCATTACTCCTGCAATAAAACTGACCCATGCTTCATATTTCATCCTCTTTCTTACATTCTCCACCTTCTTCATTTCCATAACTGCAAACATCCCATTAATCACACTCCCAACCCCCATAAGTATCCCACCAATCACATTGGCGCAAAAATCCACCAAATCAAGTACATGTGCAAATACCAATCCGCCTCCTAATAAAAATACCCATATAGGTACCATATTCAATACAATCTCTTTTCGTCCCCAATCATGTCTTTTCTGTATGCAACTATAAATACTCCTGCAAACAGTAGTGGAATACAAATTAAAACCACCCACATACGCCAATCATATATATTTATTAGGATTTGATGTAATATTTTCTCCATTTACTTTTTTACCTCCCGATATAACAATCGGACCTCTTTCTCTTTATCGGTCAGTATTTTCTTCACCAACATGGATACGTTATTAATACAATAACCATTAACCCAATACCTCCTATCCAAAGACCTTTTTCCGCAAACCCATATTTCTCTAATTCTTGTTTTGAAAAGTGCATTGCATAGCGTTTTCTTAATGTTCTAACAAAAATACCACCCACAATCGTACCTATAATTATCATACAAACAGCTATACTGCCCCAATTAGTCGTAAATGTTCCAGTAACACCACCTATGATGGCTATATTCCCTCCCAAATATAAACTTATGAATAAAATATATAATAATTTGACTTGCATACTCCAAAACTCATGTTGCTTCATATAAAACTGCATACTTTTACTATAAAATTACAATCATACATAAAAAGATCGTCAATTTTATAGTTGCCCCAAAACTATCAAGAATAAAGTTTTCCATTACCTCTTTACCTCCTGATAATACTTTCTAACTTCCTCTTCTTTATTAGTTGGTATCTCTGCTTTTATATATTCTTTCGTATAATCTCCAAATGCACCTGCACTATGCACTACTATGCACACATACAAACAGAATCGTTACAAATAAATTATTAGAGCCATGACCAATAACGCTATACTAGACCCCCAAATACCTTTTATTAAGAATTTATACTTTTCTATTTCCATTTCAGAAAGGTTCACGCTCTCATCTTTTAATAAACTTTTTACATACCACCCTCCCATGAATCCACCAAAAATCATCATAGAAAACACCTTTATTACCCAATCACCTTTGACTATATTAGAAACCCCTCCCAACGTAATTATTAAACTTGCAAAAAACGGTACCACTGTCATAACATATAATGCTTTTGTTAATCGTTTCCATTTTTTGACTGTGTTTACATAGAAATAGATAGCTTTTATCATTGAAACAATCGTACAACACAAAAGTACCATAAATTTGGCAATAGCCCAGAATCCACCAGCAATTAGTACATTCATCTATTCTTTACCTCCTGGTAATACTTTCTAACTTCCTCTTCTTTATTAGTTGGTGTCTCTGCTTTTATATATTCTTTCGTATAATCTCCAAGCACACCGACAACAAGTCCAAACACAGCCGGCATTCCAAATGCAACACCACCACTCCTAACGCTGTTCCAAAGATAACCGGCGCTAAATCAGCTCCCTACACCTTATATCTATTTCATCCGCTATACAGTCTGCTGTCCTTGGGATACCGGAAGAATTGATTGCTTTATAATTTTTATCGACATCTGCCTAGATCCCCGGTAAACGGACGGCAGGATGTTTCCAGTCCACTCCTAATCTCAGGTACCGGTTATATTCTTTGAACAGGCTGACGGCACTGTCTTGTATAAAGCCTTCTTGTTTCAGATAGGCGATTCCTTTGTTGTACGAGTTCATATTTCCTGCGTAAATGAATCCTGCGATTCCTTTTTCCGGTCCCGTGGTACGGTCTCCTGTCAGGCTTCCTGCAACGGCTCCTAAAGCGGTGCTGATGGCTTGTACGGTATCAGGATGGGTGTCCATTCAGTCTCTTCCTTTTGCTTTTCCCATGTACGCCAAGGCAAATTTGTTCACGCTTCCCGATATGGCTCTTGCCAATGCATTTCCTCCGCTCACGGTTTCTGTCAATGCGCCTATGGCTCCATGGAGAAGGAGTTTTTCTGTGGATCCTTCTTTCCATCCATAGTGGTCTGCCGCTTCATGGATGATTTGGTTTCCCACTATGTTCATCATGTGGATGAGTTCCTGTTTTTCTTCTACTTTTGTTTTGTCGAAGATTTCTTTGAGTTCGTTTAGGCTGTTTAATAATAAATATATTAATCTGGCATAATCCCAACTAATAGCGCAATAAAGGCAATTATACCAAAACAAATTATTCCAAGTTGAATTCTAAACTTTCTTTTTTCAAGAATATGTTTAACATCTTTTTCTCTATTATCAATATTACTTTCCACAATTGCTTTACTCATTTCGTTAAATAACAGCCGGGTCTCTATCAAATACAAAAGCAACACACTCACACCCAAAAATATTCGCACCATACCACTATCATAAAAATGGATATATATAAAAATTTCTAATGGCACTACCAACCATATTAAAAATTTCAGAACGATAATTTTCCAGTTTGTTGGAGCAGATATCGTTTCTATTTCTACCTTTTTTAAAACCCATTTTACTCCGACAAAAATATAAACTATACATATTAATGTATCTATCATATGCATTCCTTCCGCCGCTCTAATCAACTTCTTTCTGCATATTCTTTATCTCTTTTATCCTTTTCCTCATATGTTATCGGCAGGGAGGAGTTTCATGGATACATCCAGGGAGCTGACGCATTTCATTTGTTCCAGCCCCTGCTCCAGACGGCGGATGTTCAGGATGTTTCCTTCTTTGATGGGAAATGCGTTTTTCCATGGGATGAGGGCGCTGTCTTTCCGTAGATGATTTTATGCAGCCAGTCGAATTCTTCTCCCTGCCCCGATAAAATGATTTCATCTATTCTAAATACGGGCCCCGCGGCACCTTGCGTCTCTTCTTTTTCATTCAGGCTGCTTCCTATATTTTCTACACGGGGCATGCACAGCCGTTCCTGCCGATCTTCTTCTCTCTGCCGCGCTTCTTCCAGCCGCTCCTCTCCTGTGTAATTTAAAACGGGAGCAGCTGATACCGCTCCCGTCATCATGGTTAAAAAATAAAGGCTGTTACGATTTTCCCCTGCATGATCGTTCTCCCAAAGTAATATTTCAAATGTTTTTCTTATTTCCAATTATAGTTTACAGGGAAGGCATTGTAAATGTTTTCTTTGCTGCCCCTCTCCGCTTTAATTTCCTGCTGCGCCTTTTGCCAGCATGACATAGAGAGATCTTCTTTTTCTTCCTGCATATCCGTCTCCTTTGCCGCCGCTTTCGCCAGATCATCAATGGCGTAAACGAGGGGTTCTTTTCCTTCATCGGGAGTAAGGAGCATCATCACATCTATATGGTCATTTTCACGGAAGAAATACGCTCTGCCGTAAAAGGGCAGGATGAGTCCGTCGGAATCAAAGGTAATTTTCGCACCCATCGTATAGAGATAGGCTTCGTCGGCTGTAAGTTTGCGATACGGCTCGAAATCGCACAGGGTGATTTTCACGCCTTCTCCTAATTCTCCCACCACGTTCTTCGCCCAGTTCTTCATTACCTCTTCCGCCCCTTTGCGCAGAGGCGAGTCCTCATCCAGAAAGGCGCGGTTCATGCGGGAAAGGCTTCTCCATTCTTTTACCGTCAGGTATTCCCGGAAGAACGGTTTCAATGTATCCGCTCCCGCAGGCAGCTTGGCGGTGACAATGTAGCCGTAAGCGAATTTTCGGCTTTTTTGAAGCATGACGGAAAGCTGCCCCATGTGATAGGGATAGGTGAAATTGTGGAACTTCAGTTCCTGCTGTTCAGGGATATCCTGATAGGTAAACGCAGGCGGCAGATGTGCTTTCGCAATGGACTGCAAGTCATAAGCAGACGCGCCGCCGGAAATACAGAGAACCGTCATAAAGACTGCCGCCGTTTTCTTCCAACTCATGTGCCGCTCCTTTCCAGTCCGTAAAAGGCATAAAGTAAATTTTTCCCGATTTTTTCCGCCGTCGTATGGCTTCCCTGTACGATAATGAGATAATACATGCCGCCCTGCCTGTACAGATTCGTATAGACCCACATCGGATAGGACAAGTGTCTTTCGTCGGAAATAATCACCCGCGCTTCCTGGGTCCAGCGATAGGTGCCGTCATGATTTTTATAGGCATGCCACGGTGAAAAAGAAACCAGTTCCGCCTGCAGCTTCTGCCCTTTGATTTCATCCAAACGGCTATTCAGCATCCGCTGATATTCTTCTATGCTGATTTTCGGCAGGCCGAAGAGGGAGTGCGGCCGTGTCGCATCTTCATGGAATGCGCGTTCCCAAAACCGGGCAGCCTTTTCCCCTTTCCATGGAAGAAGGCTTCTTCCGTTCCTTTCACAACAGAGACGGAAGCGGAATAGGTGCCGCGGATATCGGATTTCCTGATCTGATACAGATGAAGGGAGTCGTAAGGGTATGGCGCCCGGTCGGGGTACATGTCCATTCCCGGAGGCGTGGTGAGGAAGTACATCACTGCCGCCCAATCTGTTTTCCCGTAATCTTTCCGGTGTCCCGATTTCTTAAATATGGTTTCCGCGCGGCTGCCCCCTCCGTCGGTAATCTGCACGTCTTCCCGAAAGACAGTTTCCCCAGTCCGTCGATGACGAGATCCTCCGCCTCCGCGTAAAGACAGCCTGCCAGAATGAAAGCGGACAGAGCCGCCATGATTTTTTTGAACATGGAATTCTCCTGTAATATATCATTTATCTTTTCATTGTAAGGAATCAGGGATATTTTCTCAAGTCAGGCATTTCCGTCTCCCACAAAAAATATCCCGCCATGGATTACACAGCGGGATATTTTATTTAAATACTTATTGCACGTCAGCTTGCCCATCAGCGGTTTCCGCCGTCCGGGGTTCCGCGTTATGCTGCACGGAGAGCCTGCGGTAGCGGGCAAGCCCGTACCTGCCGGAATCAGCTTGCCGATAATGACGTTTTCTTTGAGGCCGAGAAGCGGATCCACTTTCCCTTTGATTGCCGCTTCCGTAAGAACTCTGGTGGTTTCCTGGAAAGAAGCCGCCGAGAGGAAGGAATCTGTCGCCAGCGCGGCTTTCGTCGTGCCGAGAAGCAGGTTCTCACCCACCGCCGGTTTCTTTCCTTCATCTTCCAGATGTTCGTTCATGACGCGGTAAGCCACAATGTCCACCGTCTGTCCCGGAAGCCATTCGGAATCTCCGGGATCATCGATTTTGATCTTGCGGAGCATCTGATGGACGATGATTTCAATGTGCTTGTCATTGATTTCAACACCCTGGGATCGGTAAACTTTCTGCACTTCCTTGACGATATAGTTCTGGGTCGCCTGTACGCCGAGGACACGGAGAATATCGTGGGGATTGATGTTCCCTTCAATGAGGCGAGTACCTGCTTCGATTTCATCGCCTTCATTGACGGAAATCCTCTTTCCGAACGGAATCTTGTAGGTATCGGATGTCTCTTCATTGGTCACGGTAACAATCTTGATATTCGCATTTTCCGGAGAGTCTTCAATGGTGACTTTGCCGGCGATATTGGAGATGATCGCGTTCCCTTTCGGCTTGCGCGCTTCAAACAATTCTTCGACACGGGGCAGACCCTGGGTGATATCCTCTGCCGTTGCGACACCGCCCGTATGGAACGTACGCATGGTCAGCTGGGTGCCCGGTTCGCCGATGGACTGTGCGGCGATGATGCCTACCGATTCGCCGATTTCCACATGGCGGCCTGTTGCCAGGTTCCTGCCATAGCACTTCGCGCATACGCCGTGTTCAGAATGGCAGGTCAGAATGGAACGGACTTTCAGACGGTCATAATGCTTTTCAATTTCAGCAGCCTGGTCGTCAGTGATTTCTTCATTCTTCGCGGCAATGATTTCTCCCGTTTCCGGATTCACCACATCTTCCAGCGGGCAGCGGCCGGCGATACGGTCAGCCAGAGACTCGATGAGACCCCCGGCTTCCGTAATTTTGCGGACTTCTACGCCTTCCGTGCCTTCCATGCGTACGGAAATCACCGGAATATCGGCAGCCAGAAGTTTTTCAGCCGCTTCCGCCGTAAGGACGGTTCCCTGCGCCAGCACTTCTTCTCCTTTGCGGTTCAGAGCCGGCATTTCCAATTTCTTTTCAAAGAAGCGGACTGTCACATGATGTTTCACGATACTCTTGTATTCCGCTGCGACATCCTCCACGCCGAAGGTAACGGTTTTCGGTTCGCCCGCTTCTCCTTCCGCTGTGGGAACGGTAACAACAACGGAATCAACGAGGAAACGATTCATAAGGGCCACATCGGACGCATCCAGTGTTTTCCCCTTCACAAGGAGAATTTCCCCGCTGCGCCGGTTCATGACGTCTTCTTCGAGAATGGAACCGTCCAATTCAGCGCGGTGGACATTGTAACGGCTGCGGACAGCCGCCTTGGAAACCAGTTTATTCCATTCACGGTCGAAATTGAGTGTCTGCACATCGCAGTCTTCTTCCCGAATGATGACATCCTGGGAAACATCGACAAGGCGGCGTGTGAGGTAACCGGAGTCTGCTGTACGGAGAGCCGTATCGGCAAGACCCTTGCGGGCGCCGTGGGAAGACGTAAAGTAGTCAAGGACGGTCAGCCCTTCACGGAAGTTTGCCTTAACAGGCAATTCTACCGTTTTACCGGATGTATCGGCAATCAGGCCGCGCATCCCCGCCAGCTGGCGGATCTGGTTATCGTTACCGCGGGCGCCGGACTGGGCCATCATGGTGAGCGGATTCATTTTCGTCATGGACGCTTTCATCGCTTCACCGACATCATTGGTCGCTTTTTCCCAAATTTTAACGACTTTCCTGTATCTTTCGTCATCCGTCATCAGGCCGCGGCGGAAATATTCCTTGATTTTTTCAATCTGCGCTTCACTTGCGGACAGGATATCATTTTTGGCTTCCGGTACGGCCACGTCATAAATGCCGATAGAAATGCCGGAAACAAGGGCATAATGGAATCCGAGTGATTTAATGGAGTCCAGGAGATCTCCTGTTTCTTTGAAACCCAGCTTCTTAAAGCAGTCATTGACAAGTTTGCCCATCTGCTTCTTGCCGATAGTGATGCCGAGACCTTCTTTTCCGTCAGGACGTTTATAGAAGAAGCGGAGAGGTTCGGGAATGGCATAGTTGAAAATCAAGCGCCCCGGGGTCGTGATGACAAGACCGTGCCCCGGTATGTCCACTTTAATGAAATCATGGATCTGTACCTGGTTCAGTGCATAGGCCAGCATGACTTCATCGTAATTGGTAAAGGCGTGGAATTTCGAGGGATCAAGCGCGTCTTCCTCTTCCTTGCTTTCTTTTACAATGGTCAGATAGTATGATCCCAGAATCATATCCTGGGAAGGAATGGCGACAGGTTTGCCGTCTTTCGTAGACAGGATATTGTTGATGGAAAGCATGAGCGTTCTCGCTTCCGCCTGCGCTTCCACGGACAGAGGCAGATGGCACGCCATCTGATCGCCGTCAAAGTCCGCATTGTAACCCGGGCAGACAAGGGGATGCAGTTTGATCGCCCTGCCTTCCCACAGGATCGGTTCAAACGCCTGGATGCCGAGGCGGTGGAGTGTCGGAGCGCGGTTCAGAAGTACGGGATGTTCTTTAATAACATCGCCAAGGACGTCCCAGACTTCAGGGGACAGCTTGTCCACTTTTTTCCGTGCCGATTTCAGATTGCTCGCCAAACCGCGGGCGATCAGTTCATGCATGATGAACGGTTTGAAAAGTTCGATTGCCATTTCTTTCGGCAGGCCGCACTGGTACATTTTCAGTTCAGGACCGACTACGATAACAGAACGGCCGGAATAGTCGACACGTTTCCCCAAAAGGTTCTGGCGGAAGCGGCCCTGCTTGCCTTTCAGCATATCGGAAGGGATTTCAGGGGACGGTTTCCGGGCCGCTGACCGCTCTGCCGCGGCGGCCGTTATCTATGAGGGCATCGACAGCTTCCTGCAGCATACGTTTTTCATTTCTGACGATGATTTCAGGCGCGCCCATGTCCATCAGTCTTTTCAGACGGTTATTTCTGTTGATGACACGGCGGTAAAGGTCGTTCAGGTCGCTCGTAGCAAAACGCCCGCCGTCAAGCTGCACCATCGGGCGGAGGTCCGGCGGTATAACGGGCAGCACGGTGAGGATCATCCATTCCGGCTTATTGCCCGATTTACGGAAAGCTTCCACTTCTTCCAGCCGGCGGATGCTGCGGACTTTGCGCTGGTTGCTGCTGCTGTCCACATCTTCGCGAAGCTGTTTTTCCAAGGCTTCCAGATCCAGCTGGCGGAGAAGCTTCTGAATAGCTTCCGCCCCCATCTGCGCCTCAAAAGAACCAGCGCCGTATTCCTGGACGGCCTGCTGGTATTCCTGTTCATTTAAAACCTGCTTGTCCAGAAGTTTCGTTTCGCCTTTATTGATTACGATGTAGGCGGCAAAATAAAGGACTCTTTCCAGCTGGCGGGGGGACACATCGAGAATGAGGCCGATACGGCTCGGCGTCCCCTTGAAATACCAGATGTGAGATACCGGGCAGGCCAGATCAATATGACCCATGCGTTCACGGCGTACTTTGGAGCTTGTCACTTCCACGCCGCACTTATCGCAGACCGTGCCCTTATAACGCATTTTTTTATACTTGCCGCACTTACATTCCCAATCTTTCGTCGGTCCGAAAATCTTTTCACAGAAAAGACCGTCCGGTTCTGCTTTCAGTGTACGGTAGTTAATTGTTTCCGGCTTCGTTACTTCTCCGTGAGACCATAATCTGATCGTTTCCGGAGACGCAATACCGATTTTCATGGAGTCAAATTCATTTACGTCTAACAATTGCTCAGTGCTCCTTTCCGGAAATCAGGCATCCGGGTCATCGACAAGACCCGCTTCAGTTTCTATATCAGTTTCAGTAAAAGCCGCTTCTTCATTTGCAGGAGCCGCCGCTTCCGCTTCCAGCGCATCATTGAAAGAAGCCGTATCATCTGCCGGCACTTCTTTCCCTTCTCCGGCCATGCTGGATTCCATGGCATTTCTGGCTGCGGAAACGGAATCCTCACCTTCCATGGCCGCTTTCACTTCGTCTTTATGCCAGCGTTCGCCGCCATTGGACGGTTCCAGATCGCTTTCGTCCAGCTCTTTCATGACAACTTCCTCTTTGTCTTCATTCAGGACGCGGACATCCAACCCGATGGATTGGAGTTCCTTCATAAGAACCTTAAAGGATTCGGGAACACCGGGGCTCGGAATGTTTTCGCCTTTGACGATTTTTCATAGGCTTTGACACGGCCGATGACATCATCAGATTTTACCGTCAGGATTTCCTGTAAGGTGTACGCGGCGCCATATGCTTCCAGTGCCCAGACTTCCATTTCACCGAAACGCTGGCCGCCGAACTGCGCCTTGCCGCCGAGCGGCTGCTGGGTCACAAGGGAGTACGGGCCGGTAGAACGGGCATGGATCTTATCATCAACAAGATGATGGAGTTTCAGCATGTATTTCCAGCCGATCGTCACCTGTCCGTCGAGCTTCTCACCGGTACGTCCGTCATAAAGATCGGATTTCGCATTGACCGGAAGTCCCGCGGCGGCAAGGGTGGCAGCCAGGTCTTCATCGCGGCAGCCGTCAAATACAGGGGTCGCGATGTGGACACCGGATTCTGTCGATTCGGGCATGCCGTAGGTATCAAAATCATAGCCTGCTTCACGGAGCCGCTTTTCAAGCGCTTTCGCCTTTACGGGATCTGTCTTGGCTTCTTTGATTTCTTCGCCGAGCATATGGCAGGCCCAGGACAGATGAATTTCCAGGATCTGCCCGATATTCATTCGCGAAGGAACGCCAAGGGGGTTCAGCACCAAATCGACAGGACGTCCGTCCGGAGTAAAGGGCATATCTTCAACAGGCAGGATGCGGGAGCATACGCACTTGTTACCGTGGCGCCCCGCCATTTTGTCGCCTTCGCGGAGTTTCCGTTTCTGCGCAACGTAAACGCGGACGAGCTTATTTACGCCCGGCGCCAGTTCATCGCCGTTTTCACGGGTAAATTCCTTGACGTCGACCACTTTCCCGAATTCTCCATGCGGCACACGGAGAGATGTATCACGGACTTCTCTTTCCTTATCGCCGAAAATGGCACGGAGAAGACGTTCTTCCGGAGTCAGTTCTGTTTCCCCTTTTGGCGTTACTTTGCCGACAAGGATATCGCCGGGGCGTACATCGGCGCCGATACGGATAATACCGTTTTCATCAAGATTTTTCAAAGCGTCGTCGCTGACGGATGCCAGCTCTCTTGTGATCTCTTCTTCGCCCAGCTTCGTATCACGGGCATCACATTCGTATTCTTCAATATGGATAGAGGTGTACAGGTCATCTTTGCAGAGACGTTCAGAAATGAGCACGGCGTCTTCATGGTTATATCCTTCCCAGGATACGAACGCCACAAGCACGTTGTGTCCGAGAGCCAGCTCGCCTCCGTCGGTGGACATGCCATCTGCCAGTGTCTGCCCGGCTTCGACCTTGTCCCCTTTGTATACGATGGGATGCTGGTTGATGCAGGTGCTCTGGTTGGACCGGAGAAACTTAATCAGGTCATAAGTATCATATTCGCCGTTATCCGCGCGGACGATAATCTGTTTCCCGTTGACAGAGGTAACCACGCCTGACCGTTTTGCAAGAACGCAGACACCGGAGTCCTGGCCGGCCACCCATTCCATACCCGTGCCTACAAGAGGCGCTTCCGGGCGGAGGAGCGGTACCGCCTGCCTCTGCATATTGGCGCCCATGAGCGCACGGTTCGTATCATCATGTTCAAGAAACGGAATGAGAGACGTACCGATAGAAACGACCTGCTTCGGAGAAACGTCCATGAGATCCACTTCTTCAGGAGAAGCTTCCAGAACATCAGGACCACGGCGGCAGGCCACATACCGGTTCAGGAACGCGCCGGTATCTGACAGCGGCTCGCTGGCCTGGGCAATAACTTTATTTTCTTCAATATCAGCCGTCACATAGAGACATTCATTGGTCACTTCGTGGGTCTTCGGTTAATCCGGCGGTACGGCGTTTCAATCAGGCCGTACTTGTTGACAATTCCGTAATTGGACAGTGAGGAAATAAGTCCGATATTCGGACCTTCCGGCGTTTCTACGGGGCACATACGCCCATAATGGGAATAATGCACGTCGCGGACTTCAAACCCTGCACGTTCACGAGACAGCCCTCCCGGCCCCAAAGCGGACAGACGACGCTTATGCGTCAGCTCCGCCAATGGGTTCGTCTGATCCATAAACTGGGACAGCTGGGAACTGCCGAAGAATTCCTTGATGGCTGCCACGACAGGACGGATATTGACGAGCGCCTGGGCGGTCATCTTGTCCTGATCCTGGGTAGTCATTCTTTCGCGAACCACACGTTCCATACGGGACAAGCCGATGCGGAACTGGTTCTGGAGCAGTTCACCGACGCAGCGGACACGGCGGTTGCCGAGATGATCAATATCATCCTGGCGTCCATAGCCCTGGATCATATTCAAAAGATAGTCTACCGCCGCGATAATATCCGCGCGGTCAAGAATCCGATAGCTGTCATCACGCATTCCATTGGAGCAGATCACCTTGACAGGTGTTCCGTCCTCTTTCTGGGTCATGACTTCCACCATTTCCACCTTGCTGAACACGCCGCTCTTCTTCAGGATCGCGATGGCTTCCTCGTCGATAAGGGCATTCCCCTGGATAATGATTTCACCGGTTTCCGTATCCACGATAGGCCCTTCCGTACGGTGGCCCTTGAGGCGGTTTTCCCAGGAGAGTTTCTTATTCAGCTTGTAACGTCCGACCTTCGCCAGATCATAACGGCGGGGATCATAAAAGAAGTTGCGGAGCAGGGTCGTGCCGCTTTCTTCTGTCGCCGGTTCGCCGGGACGGAGCTTTTTATAAATAGCGATGAGTGCTTCTTTTGTATTCTGCGTTTCATCCTTCTTGAGCGTCTCTTCGATATGGATATCATTATTGAAAAGCTCCATGATTTCTTCATTGGAAGAGAACCCCAGCGCACGGATGAGGTACGTCACGGGCATCTTGCGGTTACGGTCGATACGGACGGAAACAACGCCGTTGGCATCAGTTTCCAGTTCGATCCACGCGCCGCGGTTCGGAATGAGCTGGGCGGAATAAATTTCCTTCCCGAAAGTGTCCATTTCCTTTTTGTAGTATACGCCGGGAGAGCGGACAAGCTGGGAAACAATAACACGTTCGGCGCCATTGATAATAAATGTGCCCGTGTCCGTCATAATCGGAAAATCGCCCATGAAAAGATCATGCTCCTTGATTTCGCCGGTTTCCTTATTGACGAGCTGGACTTTGACCTGCAGCGGAGCGGAATAAGTAGCATCTCTCGTCTTGCATTCATCGATGCTGTACTTTTCTTTCTTGAAATAGTATTCGCCGAAATGCAGCGCCCATTTATGAGCACTATCCTCGATAGGAGAAATATCCGCAAATACATCCCTCAGCCCTTCTTTACAGAACCATTCGTAAGATTTGGTCTGCAAATCGAGCAGATGGGGCATCCCCAGAACTTCCTGAGATCTGGCGTAGGTATATCTTTTCTTGGTACCTACCTGGACGGGTCTGAACATTTTGCTGTTAGGCATTCCACGCCTCACCCTTTCCTTCCATATAAAATCTGAATTTCCAACACATGGGAACAGGGATGAAAAGAGGACAAGGCCAAGGAAACACCGATTAAGCCACAAAATATCCTGTACTTCATCAGTGTTCCCGATTTGAGCCGGGCTCCTCTTTTCTCCGCGAGCCTTCTCACTATATATAAATAGAGACTGTAAAACATAATTTTACACGAGCAAAAAACATTCTGCAATATAAATCCATTTTCACCTAAAATGTTTTCTCTATATCTTTCTATAAAAATATTTTAGTTATAGATAAAAACTTATTTGCTATTGAAATATTTTATTTTAATATTTTTCTCTTGCTTTTCTCTGTAAAATATGCTACCGATTTATTCTATCATTTAATTTTACGATTTGCAACAAAACCTGTTATGCAGGGCAGGCTTAAGAAAGAGTATGCATAAGAAAACTCCCCCGTAGCAGAGAGAGTTTTCGTTTTCTACAATTCGTTCCATCACCAATCAGTCTTCAATGATTTCAAAATCGTCTTTTCCGACACCACAGAGCGGGCACTTGAAATCGTCCGGCAGATCTTCCCACTTGGTTCCCGGGGCAATTCCATTATCCGGGTCACCTAAAGCCTCATCATAAATCCATCCGCAAACTTTGCATACATACTTCTTCATCCTTATTCTCCTCTCCACAGTCCGTGCAAATTGCAATACTCATACGCCGCTACAACTTCATCCCCTTCGGCAAGAACGAAATCAGCCACCGGTTTCATGCCCGGTTTCAAATCCACCTGCTGGCTTCCGGTCTTTGTTTCCAGAACAATCCAGGTGATATAGTGGTTGTCCAGCATGGGATGTTCCACAGAGCCGACCTCCACATGCACTTTCGATCCGTCTTTCGTAATGACGGGAACATGCTTTCACCGGCAGCATCCGTAGTATTGGGAATCAATTCTTCGATTTCCGCGTTTTTGCAGAACATGTCTTCCGCACACTCTCCAAGAACAGTGACTACTTTGCCGCACTTTTTACAGCGATAAAATTTCATAATCCGCTCCTCTCTCAGGCATCCGCCTGGCAAACTTTCTTTTTCAGGATTCTTCCTGAAATACTCCATTCGTATTATATCACCGCTTTCAGGAAACTTCCTACCTTTTCCATCTTTTCCTGAATCCCATACAAAAGAGTTCTCTCCGTCAGGAAAGAACCCTTTTGCATTTCTATTTCCGCTTTACCTCTTATTCAATCACCATGAGAAGGTCACCCGATTCGATACGGCTGCCCGCCTTCACGTGAATTTCACTCACAATGCCGTCCACCGGTGAGGTAATCGTCGTTTCCATCTTCATAGCTTCCGTAACAATCACCGGCTCGCCTTTCTTTACGCGTCCGCTTTTTTCTGCAAGCACTTTCACAACGGATCCAGACAGGGTCGCTCCTACCTCGCCGGGAATATCCTTGTCCGCTTTCCTTGCGGTTACTGCGGATTCCGCCACATGCCTGTCATGAATTTTAATTTCACGGGGCATGCCGTTCAGCTCAAACTGGATACGGCGGTTTCCTTCCCCATCTGGTTTCGTGATTCCGTCAAGACGGATAAGGAGCATCTTGCCTTCTTCTATATTCACACGAATTTCCTCGCCCGGTTTCATCCCAAAGAAGAAAGTCGGCGTATCAAGGACGGACAGGTCGCCATACTGATGATAGCGATCCATATAGTCACCGAAAACTTTCGGGTAAATGCAGTAAGAAGAAACATCTTCTTCCCGCGTAGACATATGCTTGCCCTTCATTTCCGCTTTCACTGCAGCGAAGTCCACATCCTGCGGATGAGATTCCAAATGAGGTTCTTCTCCGCGCAAAATAATCTTCTGCAGTTCTTCCGGGAATCCGCCATAAGGAACACCCAGTTTCCCATCGAAGAAATCAACCACGGACTGCGGGAAATCGAGGGTTGCGCCTTTCGCATAAACATCTTCTTCCGTCAGATTATTCTGCACCATGAAGAGTGCCATATCACCAACCACCTTAGACGACGGCGTTACTTTGATAATATCGCCGAACATCATGTTCACCTTGGCATACATGCGGCAGACTTCCGGCCAGCGATCTCCCAATCCCACCGCGGTTGCCTGCTGGCGGAGATTGGAGAACTGCCCTCCCGGCATTTCATGCTGGAAAAGCGTAGTATTCGGACTTGCCATCCGGCTGTCCACCCCCGCGTAGTAGGGACGGATACCCTGCCAGTAGCGGTCAATCGTTTCCAAAGCTTCGATATCCAGTTTCGGCTGGCGGGGATTGTTCTGGAGCGCATAGTACAGCGCCGTCATGGACGGCTGGCTCGTACCGTTTGAAAGCGCGCCTGTTGCCACATCGACAATATCCACGCCGGCTTCCGCCGCCTTTGCATAGCTGTACAGCGTCAGTCCGCCGCCTTCATGGCTGTGGAGGTGTATCGGAAGATCCACAGCATCTTTTAACGCGGCCACAAGAGCGTATGCGGCTTCCGGTTTCAAAAGTCCCGCCATATCCTTGACAGCGATCAGGTTGGCACCGGCATTCTGCATTTCCTTCGCCAGATCCGTATAATATTTCAAAGAATATTTCTGCCGCTTCGGATCCATGATATCCCGGTGTAGCAGAAGCACGCTTCTGCCAGCTTGCCCTTCTTGCGGACTTCATCAATGGAAATCGTCATGTGGCTCAGCTGGTTCAGACAGTCAAAGATGCGGAACACGTCAATCCCATTATCTGCCGCCTCATCAATGAAATGGCGGACCACATTTTCAGGATAATTCGTATACCCTACCGTATTCGCGCCGCGGGTGAGCATCTGGAAAGGATATTCGGCGCTGCTTTACGCATCTGGCGGAGCCGTCCCAGGGACTTTCGTCAAGGAAACGATAGGCCACATCAAATGTCGCGCCGCCCCAGTTTTCAAAAGAGAAGAGCTGCGGCACATGGCATGCGGTGTAACGGATCGCGTTCATGATATCATATGTCCTCACACGGGTCGCCAGAAGCGACTGGTGGGCATCACGATATGTCGTGTCCATGATCATCAGTTCTTTCTGATCCATGATCCATTTGGAAAATTTTTCCGGCCCCAATTCTTCCAGCATCTGCCTTGTACCGCGGGGCATTGTTTCCCCTCCTGCAAAGAGGCGCTACCGGAGTGAAATCAGGCTTTTCCTTCGCACCCGCCCGGCATAGCCGTTGACAGTGATATCCCCGATATAGTGGAGCAGCTTCGTACCACGGTCACTGATTGCTTCAGGTTCATCAAGAAGCTGCGGATGGCGGTCGATGTAATTGACATCACAGAGACCTTCCTGGAAATCCTTCGTGCGGAGCATATTCTGAAGGAAATATATATTTGTCTTCACACCGCTGATACGGAATTCATCAAGGCAGCGGAGCATTCTGTGCACTGTGTCTTTCGCATGGAGCGCATGGGCCGTCACCTTGACCAGGAGTGAATCATAGTAAGGAGTAATCACCGCTCCCGTATACGCCGTACCAGCGTCCAGACGGATACCGGGGCCGCCGCCGGAACGGTAGGCGATAATCTTGCCCGTGTCAGGCATGAAACCGTTCTGCGGATCCTCCGTCGTGATGCGGCACTGGATCGCCACACCCTTGAACCAGATCGTCGGCTGCAGACCGATCGCCACCTCCGGACTATCCACCGAATAGCCTTCGGCAATGAGAATCTGTGTCTTCACGATATCCACATCGGTAATCATTTCTGTTACCGTATGTTCCACCTGCACACGGGGATTCACTTCAATGAAATAGAAATGCTCTTCATCCTGATCCACAAGGAACTCCACCGTCCCCGCATTGAGGTAATTGACATTCTTCATCAATTTGACGGCGGCACTGCAGATATCTTCGCGCAGCTTCTGCGGAAGCGACCAGGCAGGCGCCATTTCAATCACTTTCTGATGGCGGCGCTGGATAGAGCAGTCACGTTCAAACAGATGAATGACATGTCCCGCTTCATCACCGAGAATCTGTACCTCGATATGCTTCGGATTCATGATACATTTTTCCACATACACTTCGTCGCTGCCGAAAGCCATTTTCGCTTCCGATTTCGCGCGGTGGTACGCTTCCTCCAGATCTTCCATGCGGTCCACATTCCGCATGCCGCGCCGCCGCCGTTGACCGCTTTGATCATGACGGAAACCGTATTCCTCGGCAAACGCTTTGACCTCATCAAAGCTTTCCACCGCACCGTTTGTGCCGGGAATCATGGGGATCTGCGCTTTTTCTGCCTGGATACGGGCATTTACCTTATCGCCGAACATGATCAGATGTTCCACACGCGGCCCGATGAAAATAATGCCTTCCTCTTCACAGCATTTGGCCAGCTCCGCATTTTCCGCAAGGAATCCGTAACCGGGATGAACTGCGTCCACATGATGCTCCTTACAGATACGGATGATATCCTCTATATCCAGGTAAGCATCAATCGGTTTGTCCCCTTCCCCCACCAGGTACGCTTCGTCAGCACGGTTCCGATGAAGGGACAGTACATCTTCTTTGGAATAAACAGCCACCGTCCTGATGCCCAGCTCATTGCAGGCACGGAATACACGGATGGCGATCTCGCCTCTGTTGGCCACCAAGACCTTCCGGATTTTTCTCATAAGCAACTCCCCCTATGTGTCGATTGCATTCTTTCAGATGAAAAGCGCATATATATTTTTATTGTACTCAGCGCCGATGTACATTTCAATAGAAAACCACCGATTACAGAAATAAAACGCCTGCGCCGGCAAAAAAGGCCGTGACATTTCCATCACAGCCTTTCATTTCCTTATTCGCCGAGAATCGCGTCGCCCTTGGCGATATTCGCGCGGATTGTCGCACAGCATGCCTTGAAACGGGCCAGCTCCTCTTCCGTCAGATTGTATTCCATCACCTTTTCCACGCCGTTCGCGCCAATAACAGCCGGCACACCGCAGAAAATGCCGGACTCGCCGTATTCACCGTCCAGCGGAGCCGAACAGGGAAGAATGCGCTTTTCATCATGAAGAATCGTACGGACCAAAGTCGCTCCCGCCGAAGCAATGCCGTACTCCGTACACTGCTTGCCGGAATAAGTTACCCATCCGCCTTTAATGGTGCGCTCCTGTACTTCCTCTTTATCAAACCGGAACTTCGGATCACTTTCCATTTCCGACAGAGGCTTGCCGTAAAAAGTTATCTGCGACCAGGGAACAATCTGGGAATTTCCGTGCTCTCCAAGCATGAACGCCGTAAAGCCGCGGGAATCAAGGCCCGTTTGTTCCGATATCGCGTGAATCAGACGGGAAGAATCGAGAAGCGTCCCCGTACCCATGACATGCCCCTTCGGCAGGCCGCTCTTACGGGCGATCAGATTCGCCACCACGTCACAGGGATTCGTAATGCTCACAAAAAGTCCGTGGAATCCTCCGGCCATGACCTTCGGGACATAATCGGCCACCTGTTTCACACTGTTTTCCAATTCCCCGTCGCGGCTGCCGGAAGCGCAAAGCGTGATATCGCCTACAGCATTCACGATGACATCGCAGTCTTTCAGCCCCGCATAATCGGACGCCTTGTAAATGACATGATTCGGCATGTACATGACCGCATCATTCAGATCCTGTACCTCGCTTGTCACCTTGCTTTCTTTCAGATCGCAAAGAAGCACTTCATCGGCAATCCCCATCATCCCCAGATTAAACGCTACATGGGCACCTACATGTCCTACACCGACAATCCCTACCATTCTCTTCTTAATTGCCATAATGCTCCCTCCATTCCTTCCACAGGAACCGTCCCCGACGGACGAGTCCGAAAAAGAACTTCTCTTCCCTCTCGAAAAGAGATTTGTCCTTAATAGCTTATTGCGTATGATAACATATTTCAGGTCCTCTGAACAATAGGAAAATACCATCAGGGAAATATTTTCTCCCTGCCGGCAACTGCTTCTGTCCGCAATCTAAAACATGCAGTCGTAACCGGACAAATGGAAAGGAGCATACAAAAAAGATCGGACTCCTCTATCATGAAATCCGATCCTTTTACAGGCACTCCTTTTTATGTCAGGATCACGCCCTTATGCCGCGCAGGAAGCGGAAGAAATCACGGAGCGCTTCCGCGTGGTCTCCTCCGAAACAATCCTTCTCCTTGAAGTGATACTTTTTCACTTCGTCTCCGACAGCAATGCGAACCTTTCTTGCACTTTCATCAATTTCCACTCCGGAAACGGCACTGGCCGGCACCATTTCTACACCGTCCGCCGAATCACTGCCAAGAATGGTATGGCTGACCAGACTGCCCAGTCCGGCTCCACGTTCCCCGCTGTACTTCATAATTTTCATCGTCATAGAATTGGGAAGGGCGGGGATAAAGAAAATACTTTCGTCCGTATAAGCGATCACCAAATGATGCTCCGCATTCCAGGGGCAGTCAATCACATGAAATTCTTCCTCAGACAGCTGCGGCACCATTTCTTTCACGAACCTCTTCATTTCCTGCTGTGCATATCCCGGCGCCAGGCTGTCCCTCTTTTTCTTCATGTAAATCATCATGCCTATACCCACGATAAACATAGCTGCCGGTATCAATGCTATTTCCATACCCATAAATACTCTCCTTTACATTTCAAATACATGCAACTGTACTTTTTGCCAGGGACTTTCCGGATCGCGGAGCAGTCCTTCTGCGATCCCCATGATTCCGCCGGGCATCTGCTTCATACCGCCCCACATGCACCTACCGATCACATATCCCGCCGCAAATTCTTTCCAGTCGCCATACACTGCGCAGCACTTTTTGTGCTTCTTCCATATAACACCATGCTTTTTCTTCCGTAATATATCCGCATTCAAAGCAGCAGCGCGCGATCAGCACCAGCCGCCCATGTCCCACGCAAGGACAGATTGATTCCGTAAATCCGCCTGGGAACTGATATATCCTTTTTCTGTCAGGGATTCTATCATCTCCTTTATATTCTTCATATAACGGGGTGTGTCGAGTTGTTCATCCGGTGTCAGGATTTCATCGGTAATAGACGGCGATATGCCGGCAGAAAACAACTTAATCGCATCAAAGTATACGCGGTGTCCTCGTTCCAGCAGCCATTCCAGCGTATGTAAAGCGCTTTCTTCATCAATAATATCATAGTAAGCCGCTAAATTATTTCTAATTTCCTCTTTCTCAGAGCCGGTTTCCAATGAATCACAGTAAAACATGGTCTGCTCCGCATTCACAGCACCTATATTCAAAACAGACTGCTGCAAAGGAGAAAGTTTCTTTCCTAACGGATTTTTTTGATATTTCTTATGGCTTATTACTTTCAATAATTTCGAAAAAAAAGACAACCCTGCGTTCCTCCTTACATGTAAAGACAATACTCCACACCCGTAAAGCATTCCCGTTTATTATACTTTACCTCATTATCCTTATCAATCCTCCGGTTCCCCGCATTGCGGCCGTAAACTTTGCAAAAAAACAAAGCCATCCGCTTCTCAAATAATATGGATGGTTACAAAAGCCTACTGTTATCAGGATATATTCTATTTATAATTCAATCCGATGTCCCGGTTTTACCGTTACTAACCTCGTATCACCCTTTTTAAATCTTTCCAGATAAAAATTATAATCCTGCGTAGCTGATGCCGATATAGGCAGCCCATGCATCAATCGACTTGTAAAAGGGTGGCACAACTCTGAAAACAAGGAAATATCATCAATCTCTTCAATAATTCTCCCTTATCCATTACCGTAATCCCATCTGCAATATAATATGCAGATTCTATACTGTGAGATATAAATATAATAGATAAATGTTTTTTTACTTTTATATCCGAAAGATAATTTAAAAGCTTATTTTCAGTAAAATATCAAGCCCGCTTAGGGACTCATCCAGTATAAGGATTTCCGGTTCTGCCATTAATGCACGTAATATGCATATCCGCTGGAGTTCTCCGCCGCTTAACTGCCGCGGATACAATCCTGTATATTCCTCCGACAGGCCCACAGCCTTCAACATCTCTACTATCTTACTCCAGATTTCCTCTTTGCTGCATTTAAAAAAGTTTTTAAGCGGCTCTTTCAGTATCTCATAGGATGTCATATACCCAGGCACCGCATCCAGACTGTTTTGAAAAACCATTTGAATCTTATTCCTCGAAATACTTTTCCAATTAATCTTTTCCCCTTTATACCGAACCAGTCCGCCTGACGGCTTTTCAATGCCTGCCATAATCCTGCAAAGTGTAGTTTTCCCGCAGCCGCTCATTCCTAAAATCGCACGACAGGTTCCTTCCTGCAGCATGAAATCTACATCATCCAAAACAGGCCTGTTGACTCCTTCTTCATTTTATACGTTTGATGAATATTTTTCAGTTCAAGTATATTCGGCACAAAGATACTCCTTTAAATAAGATAATCAGGATCCTTCGTATAAACGTTCTTTTTTCCACCTGTTACAAGCTTGAAGGAACGATCGTGTATACAAATCATTGTCTTCATTACCCAACTCTTTTGTGTTAATTTTATCAATAAACTTCCCTTGCTTCATCACATAAGTAATATCCGAAATTTCTTTAACGAAATCTATATCATGCGACACGATGAGCATACTTAAATTTGTGTCACGATACACTTTTTTCAATACAGAAATCAATTGTGCTCTTGAATACCTGTCAATTGCTGATGTAGGCTCATCTGCTATCAATAACCTTGGTTTATGAATCAGCCCCATAGCTATGGATATCCTCTGTAATGTGCCTCCGCTTAATTCATTCCTGTAACTTTCAAGTACTCTTTCCGGATCCGTAATCAATAAGTTTCTTAACAACGACATCACTTGCAGCAAAAACTCTTCTTTTTCCCCATCCCTTAATCTGCTGATTTCAAGAAAATGTTCTTTAATTTTTAACCGCGGATCAAATATGCTTAACGAATCCTGGGCGATAAATGCATATTGCCGTCCACAGTTTGTCAGCAACGTAGCAGAATCTCCCGCATTAAAACATTTTCCTTCGATAGCTGCTTGTCCTGTGACTTGCCATGCAGGTGCCCGCAAAGACCTGCTATCAGTTTTAACAGAGTGGATTTCCCGCAGCCGCTTGTACCAATTATGGACACACGACTCCTTTTTGGCACTGCCAAATTGATTGTGTCTATAATCCTTTTCCTCTGAAGCTCGGCAGATACCCCCGTCAATTCCAATAAATTATTCCCCATTACATTTCCCTGCTTGATATCTTTGCTGGATCCAATCCCCAATCATATTGACGCTAAGACTGATTCCCAAGATAGAGATACTTGGAAAAAAGATAAGTCTCGGATAGGAAATAAATACGGCCTGCGCTTCTCCGATTAATGTTCCCCAGTCGGCCTGAGGCGGCTGAACCCCGAGCCAAGAAAGAGTATCCTGACATGGCCAGCAGCGACCCTGCAAAATCCAGAGCCAGCATAGATAAAACAGCCGGTGCGGCAATAGGGAATATGTATTTTATCCATATCCGGGGTGTCTTATTCCCTGCCATACGTGCCGCATAAACCATATTCTTCATTTTTCCGTCGGCAGTTAATTCTCTTACCACACGGGTATATATTACCCAATGCATGATCATCATCCCTGCACAAATAAAAAATATATTCTTTCCGCCCAATCCTGCCAAAATCAAAATAACAATAATTTCCGGAAATGCCCTGAATAAATTACATACATGGTCAATCAACCGATCCACCTTTCCGCCGTAATAACTCGAAATAATCCCTAAAAAGGTTCCCCATATACATGATATAAACACAACCAACGCTGCATAGCCGATGCTTATTCTTGCCCTTGTATAATACGGGAATACACACACCGCCCCAATTGGTCACAGCCAAACGGATATTGGATCGACGGCTGTGCAAATTTCATTGTATAGTCGACAGCATTAGGGTCATGCATTAAAAAAAACGGTTCAAATATCGCCACAAGAAAATAAAAGAATACGATTACCCATAAAAAACATATTAAAAAAGGCGGATATTCCCGATGCAAACCAAAACGGATATTTCCCATTTCATCCCCACCTTCTTCTCACCCTCATACAAACTGTCTCTGCAATAAAATTGCATATGATAAATCCTGTCATTGTCAGCAGAATATATCCCTGTATCATAGGGTAATCCCTTCCATGTATCGCAATAATTACTAAACGCCCAAGTCCCGGCCAGGCAAAAACATTCTCTATGACAAGAGAACCTGCAATAATTCCTCCAAATTCAAGTCCTGCCATAGTCACGACAGGTGATATTGCGTTCATAAATATATGATTCCAAAAAATTTCCCATTTTTTTAAACCACGTGTATACGCGAACACAACAAACGGTTTTTGCGAAATATCAATAATACTGTTTCGTAAAAGTTTCGTATACATCGCAACATAGCCCAATGCCATAGTTAAAGAAGGCAGGAACAAGTGCAGGAACGAAGACGCCCCTTGCACAGGAAATATATGCAGGTACACTGAAAATACACTGATCAGTAAAAAACCGATAATAAAGGAAGGGACGGAATTTAACGTCAATATGCAGAAACGAATGGAATAATCAGACCGGCTGTCAGGATGTGTCCCCGCATAACAGCCTGCAAGAAGACAAAAAATGATTCCCATTGACATAGAGCTTAATGCCAACAGAAGCGTATATTTAAATGCTCGAAAAAGTTCAACTGCAACCGGTGCCTTCGTCAGATATGAATACCCTAAATCCAGACGGATCACGTTTTTAAGCCAATAAATATACTGCATGTAAACCGGATCATACAATTTCAATTCTTCAGCAACTGCATGCAATGATTCCGGCGTAACAGGAATTCCTCTTGAACTGAGGTATGTGGCAGCCGGATCTCCCGGCATAAAGCGGATCAGGAAAAAGGATATCAAGGATGCAGCCGCAATCAGGATCAATGAGTCTTTCAAATAATTGACTATAAATCTTTTCAATATTTCCTCCTCTCCATCTCTTTGCTATCGATATTATTTAATTCCGCCCACAAGAAATTCCGGAAACAACTTATAAAATTCTTGGGCCTTTTCATCTCGTACAAGTTCATCGATTCTGGGTTCTGCAAATACACGGCGATACCCTAAAGAAATTAAGAATTCCATATCCCAGTAAGGCCGATGCTTATCACTCATAAATAGCTTTTTAGAAAGTTCATCGCATTTTTTTGTATTTTTATGTCCGTCAAATATACCATGTCCATATTTTTTACGCAGGTTGTTGTTATATTCTTCAAACACTTTCATACGTTTCTCATCAAAAAGATGTAAATACCAGCAGGCATCAAATACAAGAAGGACGCCCCCTTTCCGCAACACCCTTGTCCATTCCTTATAAGCCTTAACGGGATCCGCAAGTGTCCATGTTAAGTCTCTGCAGACCACAAGATCAAAGCTCTCATCATGATATTGTATATTCTGGCAATCCATAACAGCTAAATCCGCCTTAACCCCGGCTGCGGATATATTTTCTGCAGCCCGCCGGATCATATTTTCCGTAATGTCGATACCGGTTACATGATGTCCTTTTTCCCCTAATAAGACAGGGAAAAACCCGGGGCCGGTTCCCACATCAAGGATTTCCAGCTTTTCTTTTTTGGGGGCATTTCCCAATACCAAATCTGCCCATGCGTTTTTCCCCTCATCATCAAGCGATTTTTTTATGATATCGCTATAAACATAAGACTCGTCTTCCCAATAATCTTTTATTTCATCATTCAGCATCTGACATTCCTCCTTTAATATTGTCGAAACACATGTGTAATATCTATTCGGTCTTTAGCATCCTCCTGCGGTACAAAGCCGCTTATATCATTTCTGCAGACATGAATAATATAGTCATGATAAAGCGGAATAAATAGGACATTTCTATAAAAGCTGCCATTGATATATTCCATATATCTCAAAACAGATTCTCTTTCAGGACTGGAATCCATCTCTTTCATTGCTTTAAATAAAGTTTCCTTATCATCTGCACCACGTTGAAACATATTAAACCCCGAACCGTCTGTCCTCATCTCTGTAAGAGTGGAATAAGGCTCATAGGCATTTCCCCAAGTTGTATATAAAACCATATCATACTTCCCGTCTCGAAACTTATTTAAATACACCGAAAAATCATCTTCATCAGGAATAAGATCAATTCCGATTTTAGCGTACATATCTTTCAGTATAAGGGCCAAATTCCTCTGATTATGATTTCCTGCAGGATACCCCAAAGAAAGTTGTAAACGGACTCCGTCTTTTTCCCGGTAAGGACCCGTACCACGGTGGTACTGCTTATCCAGTATTTCATCCGCCTGTTTTCTGTCAAAGCTGTAATATGGCAAACCAGGCGGCATTTCCGGTAAATTCTCCGTCCAATAATAATGCGCCTCTTTCAAATTCCCTTCTGCCAAAAACTGTATCACCCCTCTTTTGTCCGTTCCCAACGCCAATGCTTTACGGATTGGTATTTCACGTATTTTCTCCGTATTCAAGGCGATTAAAACAATCTGGGACAAAGGGGTTATTCCTACAGAAAACCCCTCCTGCTGTAAATTAAATGCTTCTTCAAAACTGAGCGCTCCATCCTGATCCACATACATATCCGCATCACCGGAACGAAGAGCATTCTCTATCGTTGATACTTCCGGTATGATAGAAACTTTGACATATTTGAACTTAGGCTTTTCTCCCCAATAATTTTCATTTCTTTCAAACAGGGCATATTGATTTCTTATATTCTTTTTCAGTATCCATCTGCCCGTCCCATAAAAGACCTCATTTCCCTCTTTGCCGGATTCGGAAAAATGAATCGTCAACGGACGAGTAAAAGATAATTCATTCAGCAAACTGCTGCACACTTCATCCAATCGAAAGATAACTGTATGCGCATCAGGTGTTTCGATTTTACTTATCTTTTTCAACATATCTAAAATCCATACTGCTCTCTTTTAGCAATTAATTCAGATATATTTTCTTTCACAATTTGCGAAGTAAGCGGTTTCCCATTTGAAAAAAAGACATCTTTCCGTAAATGAAAAATATAATTTTTACCATCATCGGTAATTTCCCATGATTCTGCCAATTTAGGAACAGCCTTTCCATTTTGCATTCCGACCAGTCCCTCATATACCCAATCCTGGACAAACATCGGAGAGCCGGAATCAAAGGATCTACGTCTCCTATATCTTTCGTGTAGGCGATTTTTAATGTTTCCCCTGAAACTCTTCCTTTCTTATATCAAAAAGAGATTCTCCCAGCAATAAAATAAGGAAGGCCAATAAAAGTTCAAGAATTATGATATTCTTCATCAGCCCTCCTATAATATTCACTTCCTATTTAAATAATTAGAATCCATATCTGAACCCCAACATAAAGCTTCTGCCCGGCTGAGGTTTAGCACCTTTTCCATCATATTTATAGTACATATTCTCATAGCCTTCATTTGTTAAATTATTAACTTTAAGGTACACGGATTTATTGGTATTTATTTTATAATTGACAGACAAATCTGCAACAATGTAATTATTATTTGTAAACGCATCCTTGTCACAGCCGCTGAATAAATTCAACAGCAAACTGCTGTTCCATTTCCCGCATTGATAAGTCACATTCATTGCATAATAATTTATCGGTCGGAGATGGTTAATCATGGCGTCTATATTGGCTGACTGATTGCCATCCCATGAAATATCCGGATCCAGGATTACCCCGTCTTTCCCTTTAAACTTATCATACAGGTAAGTATAAGAAGCCCCTAAAAACCAATGGTCTCCCAATTTATGATTTAAGACAACATTAAATGATTTTTTATCTTCCCTGGCATTGATCGCTTTCGTTACATAGTCAGATTTTTTCTTGCTGTATACAGAATATTTAGTAACAGAATTACTCATTTTGGTAATCGCATAATGAATGCCCAAAGTGGTATTTGAACCGATTCTGCTCCGCAGGCCGATCGTATACACATTCCCTTTTTCATCCTTTAACGGTTTGTCATCCAATATATCTGCTTCAAATAAATCCTGCTGCTTAATAGGCCTGTAAATATTGGTCCAGCTGAAATAGCCCGCTAAACGGGGCGTAAATAGATACTGCATTGACAAACTGGGGTAAACTGTGTTCTGCGTCCTGTATCATCATAATCGACCGGATAAATTGTCCCATTTGACCAATCTCTTTTATAAATATGAGCACTATAATTTCCATAATGCGACATGCGAACAGCCGGAGTTATTTCAAATTTATCACTCAAACGAATCTTATCCTGTATATAACCGACAAGTGTATCTCTTTGCGTCTTTCCAACCTTCACTTCTCCGGTTTTATAGTTCTTTTTATAATCATTATTTTCCCCTCTATCATACGTCAAGCCAAAAATGATATCATTATTTTTTATCTGTCTGGCCAATTGTAATTCTATCCCTTTATTCTTTTCCACATGGTACGTATTAATATGTTCTTTTGAGATCGGACCGCCCCAAAGATCCATGAATTCTTTAAACTTATCATAATTTCCCGGCCAGGGCGCCAAAGTAGTCCCATCGGGATAGGTCCATTTATACTTATCAAAGACCTGGTAATGATGATCCTGGTTATACACGCGGACAAAGCTTTCTAAGCCATGATCTCTTTTAAATGTATACGTAATATCCAAATCATTTTTATTATACGCAGTATAGCTGCCGAACATGGAGTCAATCGCATACACATTGCGATATCCGGGATTATCCGTATCTCCTAACTTTCCATTATTTTGAGCATTATCTATAATCCGATTCCAATCCGTTTCATTCCAGTACCTGTAATCAATAGCATCATTGGGGCAACCGTCCTTGCCATTGTTATGATTGAACCATACTCTCAAGCTGTGGTCATCATCAAATTCCCCGTCAAATCTCGCACTTATCCCTTCTTCCTTATAATGAGTATTGTAATACTTATGATTCGCACCAGTCATTCTGTCGTAAAAATACGAATCACCGGACATTTCCCGATTTGCAGAAACAAAGTATGAATATTTATCTCCTACGGGGCCGGACAAGCTCATATTATACAAATGATGCTTCCACGATCCTGTAGCAAGTTCAATTGCTCCGCGAGTCACTTTTGTTCCTTTTCTGGTAATGATGTTAATTACACCGCCGGTAGCATCTGCTCCATATACAGATGCGCCCGGTCCTTTAATAACCTCCACCTTTTCCACGTTTTCTATATTTGTAACCTGATCAAGATCTGTCATGCCCTTACTTGCCGATACGGAGCTGTCACCAAACAATTCCGTCGCCGGATTATCTACACGCCGCCCATCAACAAGAACCACAACACGGGTATCTCCATTGATAGAAAATGCATTGCAATAGGCTGCATATCCATACCAGTTCGCCCGGTATCCTGGATTGGAGAATGTCACGCCGGGTATAGACTTAATCGCTTCTGAAATAGAATTATAATGATGATCTTCTATTTCTTTCCTGTTTACCACTTCCACATCTCCGCCCGTTCTATAGTAAGATTGCTCTGTAATAATATTTCCGAATTTGTCTGAATCCAAAACTTTATGCGCTCCGACAACATATACCGGATCCAAAGAATACACCGGAGCCTCGGCAAATACAACATTTGAACACCCTACCGGAATACTCATAAAAATCATTAACAAACTTGTTCTAATTAAATTCCTATTCATTTCCATAACCCTCTCTTTCAAAATCATTAATTTGCTTTGTATTATTTTTGGGCTCTATACTCATTTTTATTTAATTATTATCCTTTTCTATTATTCTTGTCAATATATGCATATATCCTCTCGTTTCTTCTTATATTTCATAAATAAAATCTTATAAATAGATATTTTATCTTTTCACATAAGAAGCCTTTCTGTACTTATCTATCAGAAGGCTTCTTATCTACTCATCACTATTCTGAAATTGGTCTGAGTACCATTATGTATTCTTAACTTCACCCCATTATCCTTATCAATCCTCCTTCCCCGCACCGCATAGAGATCCGTACTGGGTAAAACATCCTTTCCGCCCTTGCTGCCGGTTTCTACAATAAACACGTCAGCGCCATGCAGTATGCTGTCCCCGCCGTTACGAAAAACCTGTTCCGCTTCCGCACATGCGCCGTACGAAGCGTTTATCAGGTACCGTTTTGATTTATTGGTATTCTTCATTTGACACCCTTTCTACTTTTGAACAGCAAAAAACAGTAAACCATTATTTTTGATTGACTGTTTCCTGCATTTCTATATTTTTATCTAACACTTGCTCAAAAACCTGATGACAGACTGTCTTGCTTTTTCTATCTTTTCAGGCTCCATATTTTCTACAGCAGTTGAAGATATCCATTTTTTGCTGAACAATGTTTGCGCTGCTTCTATCATCATTCCGCAGGCATATAAGTCTTTCTCTTCTGCAATGGCTTGCGCAAATACTTCTTTTGTTTTCGTCCGCAGCATTTCCCGTTCCACTCTATGAAATGACATCTGCATAAGACTTGCTGCAGACCATGCCCGGCAAAGGGCATCTTTATCCCTGGATATTTGTCTTGTTAAGATATCAATTTCTTTTGATGAGCCTATCCACCCAAAAGCGATGATAATTTTACGGCGAAGAATATTTTCATTTGTATCAATAAGTGAAACAAGAACAGGAATAAGCCGATCGCAGAATGATACATAAAAATCTCTATGCTTCAACTTGGAAAGAGTTTCCGCTATGAGAAACGCGGTCAATATCTTTAACTTTTCATCCCTGACTGTATCCAGCTGTTCAAATAAAAACGCAAGGCCTTCTCTTCCATGTTGATCAAAGCTGCTTTCTAAATGCAGCTTTTTATCTTCTTCCCAGTCTTTACAAATAAGCCGATAATGATATGCCGCGTCTTTACAGGCTCCTAAATCAGCAATAAATCGGATTCTTTGATCGTCAGGAAAATTCTGTTCCGCCAATTTACGGTATGATTTTTGTAAATCTTCTTTTGTAAGGTTCAGGCGGCGGATTTGTTCCGCCTCAAGCACCTGTAATATCTTATCCGTTGAACCGGACATTGCTTTTATCTCCTTGTTCATTGCTGTTTTTATGCTTCTTGAAGTACTTTAAACTCTCAAAGTATTTATGGCTGGCCTCCCCATGATTATAAAACAAATCATTGCAGGCGTACAAATGAATAAGTTCCAAAGGAAGAGATTCAAAAAGCCGAGGAAATATTTCCCCGGTTTTCCATATTTACCGCTTTCTATAAAACCCTTGTCAGCGCCATGCAGCATGCCGTACCTGCCGCCATGGAAAGAAGCATATTTCTCTTCCACACATGAATCGCGACCGTCACCGCAAGAGACAGCGCCTCCGGCACACCATGATTTCCTGAAAAGAAATGAATGTCCTTCAGCGAATACACCACAAGAAGGGCAAATACCGCCGAGGGCAGCGCCTTCCCAAGGTATTGGATATAAGCGGGCAGATTTTTTCCGGGCCGGAAAAGAAAAAAAGGAACCATCCGTGTTGCCATCGTTGCCAGAACGCAGACAGCAATCGTGAGAACCTGTTCATATAAAGGCATTTCCGTCATAAAAATCCCCCTGCTTTCTCAATCGGCTTCCGCAAAAGCGTAATCGCCGCCAGGATCAGACCCATGGCCGGAAGTATAAACGATTCCGCGCCGAAAACGGCCAGACACCCCACTGCCGATACGCCGCCGATCATTGCGGTATAATGTTTTTTCTCCCGTAAAAACTGTTCCAGAAAAATAACAGTAAAAAGTGCGGTCATCACAAAACCGAGCCCCTTCGTATCAAACGCTGCCAGCGATCCCAAAAGTCCGCCTACCGCGGCGCCGCTGACCCAATAGAAATAATTCAGGAAGGATACCCAGAGCATGAACCAGCCCCGATCCACATCACGCGGCACTGTGGCCGTGTAATTCAAAGCAAATGTTTCATCGCACATCCAAAACATGAGAAACGGTTTCTTCCACCCCATGTTTTCATATTTCTTGAGCATGGAAATACCGTAAAACAAATGACGGGACTGCACCATCAGCGCCATAACAAAGGTACCCAGCGGGGCAAATGGGCTCATAAGCATTGCCACTACGACGAACTCCAGCGAACCGCCGAAAATGAATGCCGCCATAAGAGCAGGATAAAGAAAGCCGAACCCCATGGAATGCATATAAATCCCATAAGAAAACGCTACGAACCAGAATCCTGCGAAAATAGGAACCGTGTAAGGAAACGCTTCCTGAAAAGCCTTCCATGCCCCGCTTTCCCGTTTCTGCTCCAATCCTATCCCCCTCTTCCGACATAAACAGTACACATATACTATCAGCTTTCATTTCATCTTTCAATGCATGGGCAGAAGACACATAAAGGATCATTCCCGAGCATATTCCGAAACACTTCCGCCCAGGGAAATAAAAAAACTGCAGGCAGCGATAGATCACTCACCTTCAAGCAGATGCCCGCCCACAGCTTCGATATCTGATTTCTGATTTCTGATTTCTGTTTTCTGTTTTCTGTCTTCTGTCTTCTGTCTTCTGTCTTCTGATATCTGTTTTCTGTTTTCTTATCACATACTCCATTGAGTAAAAAAAACAGCACATCTCATAAATAAGATATGCTGTCCTTATTGTCAGGCTTTTTCCGGACTCCGGATAGATTCATCCGCCTTCTCGTTTTCCGGTTTCCGCCAGCCGTTATCCGTTTTTATAAGGCAAACAAATCATTCAGCCCTTCGGACATGGTGGGATGCGTGTAGATAAAATCACGGAGCACCGTGTACTCCAAATCATGATCCATCGCTAACTTCACCATATTGATGATTTCGTAAGATTCGGGACAGAAAAGTGCCGCGCCGAGAATCTTCCCACTGTCTTTATCAATGACTGCCTTCAGCATCCCCGCCGTCTTGCGGAGAACTTTCGCTTTCGGAATCATATCGGTATTCATCCGCACCACGCGGTAATTCAGCCCTTTATCCGCCGCTTCTTTCTCCGAAAGGCCTGCACGGGAAAAAGACGGCTCCATGAAGACAGAGTAAGCGAAAGCACCGCGGTTCTCTGTCGTACGGCTTCCATCACCCTGCATATCGGAAAGAATAATTCGGCTGTCATCCAGAGAAATATAGGTAAACTGCAGATTGCCGCACACATCGCCGGCCGCCCAGATATTTTCCGCGGTTGTCCGCAGATGCTTATCGGTGACGACGGCGCCCCGCTTTGTCAATTCCACACCGGCCCGTTCCGCATGAAGACCTTCCGTATTCGGCCCGCGTCCCGTGGCGAGAAGAATGGCATCGCCGTCCAGCGTATCTTCCTCTCTGTTCTTTGTATAAACCGCCGTCCCTTCTTTGATTTCCTTCAGACCGGCTCCCGTAATGACGGACACGCCATAAGACTTCAATACATTTTCAACCGCTTCCGCCATATCCCGGTCTTCTTTCGGCAGAAATACAGAACCGTTCTGGAGGATTGTCACTTTGCTTCCGAAACGGGCATACATGGAAGCAAATTCCAGTCCTATATATCCGCCGCCGATAATCGTCAACCGGCGGGGCAGCGTTTCATTCTCCATCATGGTTTCAGATGTGAACACCAAACGGTTATTTTCCACACCGGGTACAGCGGGAATCATCGGGCGTCCGCCGGTATTGATAATCAATTTGGATGCGGAAAGCGTCTGCATTGTACCGTGCGCGCTTTTACCCCGATCGTTTTCCGTCAAGGAAAGAAGCCGTGCCGTTGATGACCTGCACACCAGCATCGATAAGCTTATTATAATTGGCCATACGGAGTGCTGTTGTCAGTTTCTTTTTCTCCTGCACCGCCACATGATAATACTCACTCTGCACTTCAAAATCGTGGGCAGGCGCCCGCTCCGCCTCCAGCACCAGCCGGAGGGAATACAGCCCACATTAATGCATGTACCGCCGTACATACGGGCATCTTTTTCAATCAGCGCCACTTTTTCGCCCTGCTTTGCCAGTTTCGCCGCCAGCGTCTTTCCCGCCTTGCCGAAACCGATGACAATCGTATCAAATTTCTGATCCATATATATTCCTTTCTGTCTTACCTGTTTAAATATTTAAATAATACATCTCCCCCTGATCGGGATTTGATCTATTATTCTTTATTTTATCCTATTTTGCAAATCATTAGAAGAATGCAGCGGAAAGAAACCCGCAGATGTGTACATAAGCAGGATTCCTTACTGTCTTCCTGCAGTATATTCGGTTCCTATCTTTATTAAGCTAATTTAACTAAGCGGCGGCACATCAGACATCATGACATTCTGCCTGATCAGGACGGTATTGATGTAAGTCCGGAGATCTTCATGAATGCAGTTCCCGAAAGCAGTCCACATCGGCAGATTTTCAGATATCCCCTCCAGCACGGTGGTATCAAGTACATTCATCACTTCATCATCCGCTTTTCTCCACGCATATTCAATGAAAGAACAAAATTTTTCAAACCCGGCGCGGTCTTTTCCCTCATAAGCCTCTGCCATAGGGATATTTACAGCAAATACAGAAAATACATGGAGCAGAATATGGGGAAATTCTCTTTTATGCTCCCTGTATCTTTCTTCATTTTCAGGAAACCATGCTACATAGGCACTGCAAAACTCTTCTTTATCCATGCCGGACTCCCGCTTTTACAAAACCGTCAGCCCGCATCAGCGGCGCCTTTCTATCCGTATCGGCCTGTGCGCCTGCAATTCATAGGCAAGAATTTCTTCAACATCTGCAAATACACGGACATCAGATTCATACTCATGGACACAATACAGCATTCCATTCTCCGCCGCATACACCGTTGCGGGATAATAATACCCAATAATTCCGACAGGTGAAACCTCCGTTCCTGCCGCCGCCTTAGCGGCAAGCGCGTCCTCACAGATTCTTTTCCCTGCAGATGTTCCCTCGTCATAATACGCCTTATACAGCTCGACGGCGGCGTCTTCCCCCATATCAGGATACAGATAGAAATAAAACTCGCGTCCGTCAGAACCGGTTTCAAAAATTATTTCACAATCTGAAAACAGACCGCCGCACCGCTCATAAAATCTTCTTGCCGCCGGAAAAAACGGTACGCCGGCTTTTGCATACAGTGCCTCGCAGCCGTCAGAAGATACTTTCCTGCTCTTGCTGTAACCTCCACAGGAAAGCATCTGCCAAACACGCTCCCTGATCGAACCGTTCAAAACCATTCTTTTCTCCGCAATAATGGCCGCTCCTTAATAAAGAGTGCCCGCCTTTTGACATCATGATACAGCAGAAATACTGCTTCATGCTTTCCATGTCCGATTTCTGCGGTTTTCTCTGCTTTGCCGAAAACTTTCTATCCTGCCCCCTGCAGCAGATAAAGCGCTTTCGGTTTATGTTTTTCACTTAAGTTCCCCCAGTACGCCGCCAGTATCGGATACGGCGGATCCGTATATCCTTCCAGGAGATGCAGGGCTTCATCAATGATATCCTCTTCTTCAGGAGACACAGCAACTTTTTCCAGTATTTCCTTCAAATCATTTTTTATGCCTGAAATATCCTGCTTGTAATAGGGATCCATATACCAGTCAAGATAAAAAAGCAGGCGCCGTTTCGCTTCCGTATCCGTCCCCGACAACACCGACCGGACGGCACCCATACCTTCTTTCATGCATTGCACTTCCCTTTCCGTATACATGCCGCTGTCCATACATTCTCCTTTCAGACAGGCGAAAGAAAATCTGCCTTCCCATCATTGCGCGCGCCCAATCAGCAATACATGGCAAGTTCCATACTGTCCATATACTGCCCCATAGACAAGTTGAAAGATTTATAATCCGCTTCCTTAAACTCATCTGTGGCACACGCCACCCACACGTCCACTCTCTGCAGCTGGTTATAAAACTTGACCATCATCGGCACTTTGATGACTGTAGAAGTCCCCCGGATAACCATATCCCCGCCCTCTTCCAGACACAGCACATCTTCCGCCGACTGCAGATCAACTTTTATGTTGTCTACCAGGACTTCCACATTCTCATAATAGGGATACGCCGTTTTCACCGCTTTAGTGATTTCTGTCCAGCCTGTCCCATAAGTCAGATTCCATTGAGAACAAAGCCATCCATTTTCTTCTTTCACACCCATAAGCAGCATAGCCGCACCCGTCCTTTCCAAAACGAATATATCACTCTGTTAAAAATGAAATACCAGGCAGCTTTCCCACTAAGGTTCCTTTTTACTTAAGATTTTTTAAAAGAATATATACCGCCTGCGATAAGCGCCACAGAAAGCGCATAGCCTAAAACGGTAAGAATGAAATCAAAATTGTCATTATTCTTTAAAATATTCTCCCTGGTCAGAATACCATTCCACTCCTGTCCGAAAAATTCGATACCGTCCACCGTTCCTTCACCCAGAAGCCTGTTCCCTTTTTGAATTCCCACCAAAGTTTTCTCATGGTTCTCTTCTAAAGAAGACTTCGTATAGGAGATTCTGTAATCACCGTCCAGATGGGGGAAGACCAGGCTTTGTTCCCGATTCGTAAGATAGTGGATCCCGGATTCTGTTTCATGATAAAGAGGGGTTCCTTTATAGGAAACTGTCCGGGGAAGCGAATTTACGTTCACACCGGCGGCAAATTTTTTCAGAAGTGTCTTATCCAGAATAAAATCGCCTGCTTTCACCACGCCGTAAAAGGTGATGACAGGCGGGGCGCTCTTATACATTCGGGCGATATTGGAGCTTGCCATGCTTTCCCAGCTTCTCTTTATGTCACTTCCGCTTCCCTTCTCCACCATCACATGCACATTCCTCCTGATTATGGGAGAATCAAAGGAAATACCCAGTTCTTCATCGGCTGCCGGTTCTTCCGTCGCCATCTTGCCCGCGACAATGACCACCTTACCCTCATGATTGGGATTGATCTTCCCGTCCGTGATATAAGGCGCATTTTCAATGAGCACCCGTCCGCCGTCGGAATCACCGGTCAGCATCATACCACCCAATCCGAGACCGCAGATACATAAAACGACACTTACCCATTTGTTCATAAAGAACACCTCCTTAGGTACAAAAATAAGAAATAAATGCAGAATACTTTTCTTTATTGTATATCAAAATCAACAGTTTTTCTAATTTGACAGAATGCATATTTTAAAGAAAATTTATACCTGAAACCTTTTCTTTTTTTTTTATCATTGTGTATTCTATCGCTCCCCTCCTGCTGTTTACGCAATAGAGAATACACACCGGAATGAAGTCTCTTTTACAAAATCAGTCCGTATACTTCCTGTACGCATACTTTCCCAGACGGTTATTGGTGAGATAGAAAAAAGGAACAAGCAGCTTTTTCCACCCCGGCAGCATATGCCTCATCTCATCAGTGAAATTGATACAGTCCAGCTGTTTCCATGCCGGCGCCAGCCGTACCACTTCGCTGCCGTCCGTCACACCCCATTTAAACTCCGCCTGCATACGTTTCAATACGTCATGGCGGGACGACCGGTGCACGAGTCCTTTATACAGAAGGTCGAAATGCGCCTCCAGCTCATCGAACCCTTCTGCCAGAATCGAAAGGAATTTTTGTACTTCCGCTTCCTCCCAGTACATCATCACGCCTTCTGAAAGGATAAGCAGCCTGCGGCCCTCGCGTTCCACTTTTTCCGTCCATGACGGATCAAACGCCGACCCGGAAATACAGGTTACACGCTCCGATTCCGCAAGGAACTGCTTTCTCAGATCGATCACCTCCGGCACGTCCAAATCATACCAACGCACCTGCCCGTCATCTACGCGGTCAAACCGGGTATCCAGCCCGCAGCCCACAGATACCACCACACATCCCGGGTTATCCGCCATAAACCGCTTTACCTCACGATCCATCAGCTTTGCCCGTGCCAATACTCCATAATATGACATCCATACCCGGTCAAAAGCGGAAAAATCGTAATCCATACAGCTGATTATTTCCGCCGCTTTCCGGTCATTCAGAAAAGGATGGTTGCTTTTCGCATCCTTGGCACGCATATACAACGTAACCAGAAGCGTTTCAGAAACGCCGCTTAAATCAATTTTCATAATCCCTCCTCAATTGATAACATATATCATTTAACTCATTATACCCCATCCTTCCGTCCTGTTAAACCGAAGGCAGATGCTGCATGGAATACGCGGCCCGCACATTTTCCTGTTATTCCTCTTATAGCACTTCCATCTTCCTCTTCCGGAGAAAACATGGTATGGCAGCACATAAAAAAAGAAACCGGCTTAGGCATTCTGCGAATACAACCCTTTCGGCAGCAATATAAAAGGCCCGCGCCATATCTGCAGATAGATACAGCACGGGTCTTTTATATGGGAAATCGTCAGCCAAGGAATTTCTTCACGAGGCCTTTATGAATTTTCACTCCATAGGGAAGGGCGTCATGGTTGAAGTGCATGGCGGGATCATGAAGTCCCGGTTCCGCATCTTCGCCCAATGCAATGAATCCGTTTTCAATTCCGGTTTCATTTTCGGATACCAGAAGAAGTCTTCTCCTCCCGCGGTGACGATCGGAGGGATGCAGTCTTTTTCGCCAAGTTCGGATGTAATCACTTCCCCGATGATTTCCGTGATTTCAGGTGTGATAATGGACGCCGGTGTCTGGTGCAGGATGGTGAAGTCCGCTTTGGCGCCAATGGAAGCGGCTGCATTTCCCGCCGCACCCCGCAGTTTTTGAATCATCAGTTCCATCACATCATTATCCCGGCTGCGGAGATCGAACGTGATCGTCGCCGTACCGGGAACCGCATTTGCCACACCTGCGTCCGCATGGATCTGTGTCGCTTTCAGATTGTACACCACATTGGAATTAAAGCGGAGAGCGTTGGCTGACTGTACAACAAGGCATGCCGCGTCAAGCGCGCTGGTGCCGAGATAGGGGCGGGCCCCATGGCTCTGCACGCCTGTGATGTCGATTTTCACGTGGGTCGCAGCGCTGTAATACAAAGCGGGAGCCGCTTCTCCCACACGGCACTCCTGGATGGGACGACCATGCATGCCGATGAGGATTTCAATATCGTCAACAGCACCGCCTTTCAGCATAGAAAGAGCGCCTTCACTCGTTTCCTCCGCCGGCTGGAAAAGAAGTTTCAGTTTCCCTTTCCTGACCAGCTTCTCTTTCATGATTTCTTCCGCCGCCGCAAGAAGCATGGCCATGTGTCCGTCATGCCCGCAAAGGTGGGCGGCGCCGCCGTCTTTCGTCCCAAGGGCATCCATGTCCGCGCGAAGGCCGAGAACAGGTCCCGGTTTACCGCTGTCACAGACCGCGACGACGCCTGTCGCCCCGCCGACCTGTGTTTCCACTTCATAACCGAGCTGTTTCAGCACATCCGCCACATAAGCGGAAGTTTTAAATTCTTTCATCCCTATTTCAGGAATAGTATGAAGATAGTTAAAATGGGTAAATACATCTGCCATGATTTCCTCCTTTTCTCTTGCGTAAGACAATCAATTAAAGAACGGCATAAGCAGTTTCATGATAAACATACCAATGAATGCATTGAAAATACTGATCACCATAAGCAGGGGCCAATATTTTTTCGGTACATCGGCAAGGCCGAGGAGCCGGCCCATGTACTGGATCTGGGAAGCCATCAGAATCAGGGCAGGCATGAGAATCGTCACATGTTCCCCATTGATGATGCCCGACGCATAGAGAGAAGCTGCCACACCTACCCCTGCAGAACAGGACAGCCAGGTGGTCAGAAGAATAACAAAAGACTGTCCCGGCAGGCCGAAGATACCCATGATGGGCCCCAGCCAGTATCCAAGGAAATCCATAACACCGAGAATATTTAAAATATAGGCGATGACATAGGCCATCAAAATATTCGGTACAAGGTTCTGTGTAGCCAGATTCCAGCCTTTTCTGGCGCCGCCGATGAAGATATCAAAAATATTAGGCTTTATTTGTACCGGTCTCGTTTCAGTTGTCATTTTTGAAATCTCCTTTATAAACAGTATCAAGAGCAAAGCGGCAAATCATGGCACCGACAAATTTCATGACCATAATGATGATAACAGGGACAATGATCGGGCAGAGGATAAATCCGAAAAGCGCACCTGCGATAGCAAAGTAATTACTGATCGTCCCCGCTCCGGAATACTGCCACGCTGCAATGATGGTCTGTTCTCTTTTATCAATAAGGCCGTCATCATATAATTCTTTGGTGAGAGCCGCGCCGGCATCGGTACTCTGCAGATCGGTAATCAAAGCCAGTCCGACGAGGCCGGGTACATCCATCAGCGGTTTAAAGAGCGGCGTCATCAGTTTCTGCGCCGCGGAAAGAGCGCCATAATGATCCAGCACGTCTACAACACCGATGGCCAGCATAACGGAAGGAATGAGTGACAGCGCGAAAATAAATCCTCCTCTTGCGCTTACCCCGCCCATACCGACAAAAGTTGCTTTCGCCGGATCTTTCATCGTACCGAATTTACCGATGAGCGTACTGTAATCAAATGCTTTGAGCCATTCCGCCCCCTGTACTGTGGCAAAAACCCCGGCAAAGAAAAGGATACCGAAAGCCAAAGCAAGCATTCCTTTCCATCCCACCTTGGGCAATGCGGCAGCCCCGCTTACTTTTTTCTGTTCTTCTTCCATAAATAATCCTCCTAACACTCCACTGCATCAAAACACAATACAATAAACTAAACATTCCTTCCGTTCTGCTATGCTCCATTGACCTCCTATCTCTGTACCGACGAAAGAAAAACAAATAACCTTTTAATGGTTAAAAGATATTATAAACAATCATCTTTCACATGTCCACGTAAATCACAGGAACGCTCCGAAAAGTCCATCCTTCCCCCTTGCCCGGTTTTCTTTCCTGCAAATCTTGATTTATTCGATAAAATCATCTACAATAGTAAAGTACAATTTCATATGCGGGTGTAGTTCAATGGTAGAACATTAGCTTCCCAAGCTAAATACGTGGGTTCGATTCCCATCATCCGCTCCAAACCGGCTCCCTTTGCGGAGCTTTTTTCTTTGAAGAAACACAAAACGCGTCTCCTGCTTTTAGTTTCAGGACACGCGTTTTCTGTTTTATATGCTTACTTTTCCATTCTTAAAATACATCTTTCACTACGATGGTTTCTTCACGGCTGGGCCCCACGGAAACGATGCCAATGGGCACTCCGATTTCTTTGGAGATATCCGCCAGGTATTCTTTGCAGCGCGCCGGAAGCCGGTCATAGTCACGGATGGCGCTGATTTTTTCTTTCCATCCTTTGTAGGTTTTATAAACCGGGGTAACTTTGGAAAGAAATTTCAGATCTGCCGGATATTCTTTGACCGGTTTTCCTTCATATTCATAGCCGACACAGACTTTGATTTCTTCCAGCTCGTCTAAGATATCCAGCCGGGTAATCGCCAGATAATCGAAAGAGTTCAGCGCCGCCGCGTAACGGACGGCACGGGCGTCAAGCCAGCCTACACGGCGGGGACGGCCGGTCACCGTACCGAATTCATGAGCAATGTCCCGAATACGGTCGCCTATTTCATTCACCTGTTCTGTCGGGAACGGCCCTTCTCCGACACGGGTGCTGTATGCTTTCACCACACCGAAGATATTCTGCATCATGTGCGGCCCGATGCCTGCGCCTATACATGCACCGCCTGCTGTCGGATGTGAAGACGTGACGAAAGGATAGGTGCCATTGTCACAGTCGAGCATGGATGCCTGGGCGCCTTCAAAAAGAACGTTCTTTCCTTCCCTGACCAGAGTCTGGACGGTATAGTTCGTATCTTTCACATAGGGGCGGAGCTTTTCCGCATATCCCAGATAATCAATCAGCATCTGCTCGTAGTCGAAACCTTCCATCCCGTAAAGTTTTTCCAGAAGCATGTTTTTCTGCTCCACGTTGTATTTCAATTTCTCCGCAAAAACTTCTTTATCCATAAGGTCGCACATACGGATACCGATGCGGTTGATCTTGTCCGCATAACACGGCCCGATCCCGTTTTTCGTCGTCCCCAGCTTCCGGCTGCCTTTTCTCATTTCTTCTGCCTCGTCCAAACGGATATGGTAGGGAAATACGACTTGCGCACGGGTGGAAATCTGGAGATGCTTCGCGTTGATTCCCTGGGCCTCCAGCTTTTCCATTTCCTCAAGGAAACTTTTCGGGTCAACGACAACGCCCGTACCGACGATACAGATGGTACCGGGATACATAATGCCGCTCGGCATAAGGCGCAGCGGATAAACTTTGCCGCCGGTCACAACGGTATGTCCCGCGTTGTTCCCTCCCTGGGAGCGGACAACGACGTCCGCTTTCGCCGCCAGGTAATCTACAATCTGTCCTTTCCCTCATCGCCCCACTGGGCGCCAATGACCATAGCTGTTGCCATTACACATTTTCCTTCCTTTTAATAATACAGTGATTCTTTATTATCAGATATCAGCTTACAGTTATCGGCTCATAGCTGTCTTCTGATATCAGACTTCCGGCATCCGACCTCTGTCTTCTGACATCCGTCTTCCGCTCTTACAAGCCAAACCGGGCGAATATTTCATCTACATGGATAAGCATGGGCTTGTAATCGAAGCACTCTTTAATTTCTTCCTCAGACAGATATTTTCTCACATCTTCGTCTTTGCAGAGGTTTTCATAGAAATCTTCCCCCTCAAGCCAGCGTTTCATGGCGTTTCTCTGCACCCAGCGGTACGCGGTATCACGGTAAGCGCCTTTGGACACAAAAGCAGAACGCGGGGACTGTAAATCAATCCGCCGGTCATGTTCAAATCTTCCAGCATTTTTTCCGGATACACAAGGAGTTTATCTACCAGATCGGTCGTCTGTGCCAGAATATAATCCAATGCAGTGGTCGCGTCAGGAATCATGACACGCTCCACAGAGGAATGGGAAATATCCCGTTCGTGCCAAAGCGGTATATTTTCAAAAGCGGGAAGGGCGTACCCCTGCACGAGTCTTGCCATGCCGCAGATCCGTTCTGATTTGACGGGATTTCTTTTATGGGGCATGGCGGAGGATCCTTTCTGCTTCGGACTGAAATATTCTTCCGCTTCCCTTACCTCCGTTCTCTGCAGATGGCGGACTTCCAGGGCGATCTGTGCCAATGTGCCCGCGATAACGCCGAGGGTGGTAATGTATTCCGCATGATGGTCGCGCTGTACGACCTGGGTCGCTACGATTTCCGGGGTCAGTCCCATTTTTTTGCAGACGTATTCTTCCACATACGGATCAATATCCGCATAAGTACCGACAGCACCGGACAATTTCCCCACCGCCATTTCAGAAGCGGCCCGTTTCATTCGTTCAATATTTCTTAAAGTTTCGCTGTACCACAGGAGAATTTTCAACCCGAACGTGGTCGGTTCGGCATGGACGCCATGGGTACGGCCGATGGTGGGTGTATATTTAAATTCCACAGCCCGGCGTTTCAGGACTTCCGCCAGTTTTTCCAGACCGGCAATAAGCACGTCAGATGCCTGCTTGATCTGTACATTGAGAGCCGTGTCTTTCACATCGGTAGAAGTCATGCCCATATGGATGTACTTCGCTTCATCGCCCACATATTCTCCGACGGCAGAAAGGAACGCGATGATATCGTGATTAATTTCACGATCAATTTCATGAATGCGTTCCACATCAAAATTCGCTTTCGCTTTGATCACTTCCACCGCTTCTTTAGGAATACGTCCCAGCTCCGCATTAGCTTCGCATGCGGCGATTTCCACATCAAGCATGGTCTGCCATTCATTTCTTTCATCCCAGATTTTTGCCATTTCCGGCCTTGCGTACCTTGGAATCATTTACATATCCCTTTCGGTTTTCCTTCCCTGGCACAGATTTCTCTGCCCACCACCACTCCGGCCGCCGAGGCCTGGACAAGCCCTCTGGTGATGCCGGCTCCGTCGCCGATAGCGAAGAAGTTTCTGAATTTCGTTTCCAGCTGGTTCGTCAACGCTATGCGGGAAGAATAAAACTTCACTTCCACGCCGTACAGAAGAGTGTGCCTGGAATTTGCTCCCGGCGCCACCTGATCCAACGCTTCGAACATCTCCATGATATCCTTTAAAAAGCGGTATGGCAAGACTAAAGATAAATCTCCCGGCGTCGCAGACGGCATGGGACGGACAAGGCCGCGGCGTATCCTTTCTACCGTAGAACGGCGGCCGTCGCGAAGATCCCCCAGCCTTTGCACAATCGGTCCCGCACCGAGCATATTTGCCAGAGATGCGATATATTTCCCATAAGAAATGGGTTCATTAAAAGGGCTGGTAAATTGTTTGGAAACAAGAATCGCGAAATTCGTATTTCCGCTCTTCTTATGGGCGAAAGAATGGCCGTTCACTGTCTGGAGCCCTGCATTATTTTCCGTCACCACGAAACCGTAAGGATTCATACAGAACGTGCGTACCCGGTCATCAAAGGAACGGGAGAAATACACCAGTTTCGATTCGTAACAGATCTTTGTGATTGGTTCATACACTTCTGCGGGAGATTCCACACGGACACCTATATCCACCGCATTTGACTGCGTCTCCAAACCGAGCGTGCGGGCTTCTTTCATAAACCACTCCGCCCTTCACGGCCGGGTGCCGCCACAAGGTACTTACAGTGATACGTCTCCCCGCCCGCTTCCACACCGAGAACCGTTCCGTCTTTGTCCGCAAGAATTCTGTCCGCCGCTGTTTTGGAAATAACGGTCACATTATCCGGAAGTGAATCGCGCATATTAGCAAGAATGACACTGTTCACATCCGTTCCCAAATGACGGATACGGGCAGGAATAAACATCAGATCCGCCGCGGCGGATTTCCGTTTCAGTTCATGTATTTCCTCGGCAAACTCATCGCCGTATACTTTTCTTTCGGCCCCGCCATACTTGCAGTACACCGAATCCACATAGGAAATTAAACCGGCAAGCTCTCCTTTATTCATATAATCATCAAGATTGCCGCCGTAATCCGTAGTAAGCGTCAGCTTCCCGTCGGAAAACGCGCCCGCGCCGCCCCAGCCGCAAACGATATTCGCCCTGCGGTCTTTCGGCGGAGCATTTTTGTCACGATTCAAAGCTATCCGCTCACGGATATCCAATCCTTTTTCAAGAATCAGGACAGATGCACCGGTATCCGCCAGTTCAAGAGCGGTAAAAATACCTGCCGGTCCGGCACCGATAACTACCACATCATAAAATCTGCTCATTGCCTCTCCTTTTCACAGAATACATCTGCATGAAGCTTTTTTATGCATAAAAAAAGCCCCACCGGGGGCGAAGATACTTTATATATCCCTTTTTTAATTTTACAGGAAGGCCCCTTGTGTGTCAAATAAAAGACCCTCCTGTCATGGTATAATGAAAGAAATATTTAAATCGTTCTCAAACAGGAGGTTTCCCATGCCCTACATCAACATCAAAATCACACGTGAAGGCGCTACTGCCGAACAGAAAGCAGAACTCATCAAAGGAGCCACGGAACTCCTCGCCCGCGTATTGAACAAAAATCCGAAGACCACGGTCGTCACCATTGAAGAAGTGGACACGGACAGCTGGGGCATCGGCGGAGACCCCGTAGAAATTGCAAGAGAAAATGAAAAACTCCGCGTGGCGGAAATAGAAAAGCTGAAAGTTGACAAGGATGCCCTTGAAAGAAAGTTGGCAGAAGTAAAAGATATTCTGCTCACTTTTCCCGATGATGAACCTCCCGTATTCACACTGGATAACAACGCGCTCAAGCTGAAGAAAGGAAAGAAATCAAAAAGGAAGCACAAAAAATAAACCGGGCTTTTATTGACAGCTCCATAAATCAGCCGTTATATTCGAAGATAATCGGTACAGTTTTGTAAGAGTTTTTCGGTCGTAACTGCTTTTATACGTTTTTGAATTATTTTTTACAATAAGATGCGTAATTTTATCGTCCCTTTGATTAAAGCATTATAGACTGCTGCTATTTCCACAGATAGACTGGTTAAAACTTTAGGATTAAGTTACTGTTCCATTGTTTTAATACGACAGCGGGATTTTATTTGGGGAGTTTTTGTATGAATAAGCTTAAATTAAGCTATGAAGGACAAATTAACCATTTAAAAAGTAAAGGGATCCTTTTCAATAAGGTATCCGAGACTAAAGCTTTAGAGTATTTAAAGCTAAATAACAATTTTTTTAAGCTGAAATCATATCGAAAAAACTTTAATAAAAATAAATCTAAAGACCAGTATGTCCATTTAGAATTTGCTTATTTATCAGATTTGTCTATTATTGATACACGTCTTCGAATGATTATTTTAGAAATGGCCCTAAACATAGAACACTTCACTAAGGTGGATCTGATACGAAAAATTACGGATTCAGATGTTGAAGATGGTTACAAAATTGTGCAGGACTATACAAGCTCTTTATCGGCTAAAAGCCAAGCATCTTTAAACAAGGAACTTGATAAAAGCCTGCATAGTCCCTATTGCAAAGATCTGTTTCAAAAATACAAATCAAATATGCCTATATGGGTATTTATCGAACTAATTTCATTTGGAACATATATTTATTTTTATCTGTTTTGTGCTAAACACCTTAACGATTCTTCCATGCGTAAAGTCGGTTTTCTTTTAAAAAAGGTTAAAACCATAAGAAATACTGCCGCCCACAACAACTGTATTATTAATGAACTAAAAAGGAAAGATAATCCTCATAAGCCAAGCAGCCGTTTACAAAATGCGCTTACGGACATAGGCATCTCCAGAAATACGCAAAGAAAGAAACTGGCAAATGAGCCGATTGAACAAATTCTGACCTGTCTTTATTCACATAAGCTTTTGGTAACGAGCCCGGGCGTGCAGAAACATATGGCATATACGCTTGATGAGTTCAGATCTCGACTATACAGAGAATTTACATATGCAGATAATCTCTTAATCAAAAGTACTTTTGATTTGCTTACCAAAATAATTGAAGTCTGGTTTCCATTACAACAACCTTGACAATAATTTTATTTGTCTCTATAATGGAACTACAACAAAAAACGCATCGGCGTTTTGCGGGGATGACTTCGTTATAGATGTCGTCCCTATTTTTTTGTTTTTAAATTATCGAAATAAATATGCACACAGATATTTCTTCCCGTTTCAATTATGAACAGCTTTTCCGTTTCGTCCTGCCCTCCGTGGTAATGATGATCTTTATTTCCACCTACACCATGGTCGATGGATTTTTCGTATCGAACTATGTGGGCAAAACGGCATTCACCGCGGTCAACCTGATCTTCCCCGCCATCATGGTTTTCGCATGTGTCGGATTCATGTTCGGCGGAGGCGGCAGCGCCCTTGTAGCAAAGACCATGGGTGAAGGACAGACGGAAAAAGCGAACCGCCTTTTTTCTCTCATCGTCCTTTCCGCTTTCGCCGGGGGCCTTTTTCTTTCCGCCCTGGGGTACTTCCTCATGCCCTTTCTTGCCTCCGCCATGGGTGTATCCGGTGAAGTACTTGCATGCAGTGTCTTTTACGGCCGCACGCTTCTTCTTTCCCTCCCATGTTTGTCCTCCAGCGGGTGTTCCAATCATTCATGGTCACCGCAGGAAAACCTTCTCTCGGTCTTCACATGACAATCCTCTCCGGTGTAATGAATATCGGTCTCGATGCCCTTTTCATTCTTATCTTCAAATGGGGCCTCTTAGGCGCCGGCCTCGCCACAGTGCTTTGCGAATACGCAGGCGGTCTTTTCCCTCTGATTTGCTTCCTTAAAAGAAATACATCTCTCCAGCTGGTGAAACCGGAATGGGATGGCCCTGCGCTTTGGAAGACCTGTACAAACGGCTCTTCGGAACTGCTCACAAATATTTCCATGTCCTTCGTTTCCATGCTCTACAATTATCAGCTGATCTCCATCGCCAGAACGGACGGGGTCGCCGCCTTCGGCGTGATTATGTATGTGGCATTCTTCTTTGAAGCGATTTTCATCGGCTACTCCATGGGGACCGCGCCTATCGTAAGCTACAATTACGGCGCCCGTCGCGATGATGAACTGCGGAGCATTTTCAGAAAGAGCCTCACCGTCATTGCCTGTGCCGGTCTTTTCCTCACGACCTCCGCATACTTCGCCGCTCCCATACTGGCGAATATTTTTGTCGGCTACGATGAAACTTTAGCCACGCTCACCGTCCGGGGGTTCCGATTCTTTTCCTTTTCTTTTCTCCTGAACGGGTTCTGCATGTACGGTTCGGCATTTTTTACGGCACTGAACAACGGTTTCATCTCTTCAGTAATCTCTCCTCCAGTCCGTTGTTTTTCAAATCATCGCCGTTATAGCGCTTCCGCTATGGCTCGGCACGGACGGCATCTGGCTTTCCGTTTCCATCGCCAAGCTGCTGGCATTTTTCGTGACGGTTTCCTTCTGGATCGCCTGCCGCAAAGAATATCATTACGCCTAAAAAATATTCTTTTTTCAGCCAGGGCATCCTTGAATACGTGATCCTGAATCGCTTTGCGTGGGAGATGCATCTTCCATTGTCGGATGAGATTTAAGCCACCGGCTCCAACGCATGGTAAAGTGATTGGCATGAGTTTCCTGCACATACTGATAGAACTTTGCAATCATAGCTGCTTTCTCATGATAATAAGCGGCTTTCCATTGATTCGGTTTCGGCTTATCCATTTCATAAGCAATGTAATTTCCGCCAAGAAGATATTGGCGCGAGAGAATATCCTCCAGTGATATATCAGGATTTTTCATCATATCATACATGGCCATATAAATCGTAGTACGTCCTTTGCCCGCCTGGCAGTGGAAGTGCAGCCATGCATGATCGGGCAGTGTGCGTATGAAGGCGATGAAGTCATCAATATTCTCAGGCGACGGCCAGATATGATCCGTTGCCGCAATGCGGTAGTAATACAGACCATTTTGTTCCACCAGCTGCCTTTCACTCATGACCGAACTAATCTTCATAGGTTTAGGATCAATCGACTTCTTCTCTTCATCGAGCATCGTCACAATGAGATTTTTCCCCTTGGCTGCACACAAACGCCTCATCTCATCTTTTAAAACATCAGTTTTGTTCTTTCCGATGTTGCCCCAATCGCGCGCGCCGAACCAGCTGACGGCATTCCCATTAAATATACCATGCGTTTCCTGCCGTAGATCCACAATATAAATTGGCCCTTTCGCCTGCTTCTTGAGTACGGAAACCAGCTTCTTAAACTCTCCGACAGAGAACTCCGCACTGCCGGATATGTTCAGACGATCCAACCCCTTGCGCGAGGGGGTCATCGTAAATCCTTTGCCTGTTTTCTTGACATCCACATCAGAGCGGAACGCAGAATTCGCAGTACGAAATCTGCGCGGCAATTGATCCCTGTCTTTTGCATCGAGACGCCAGATATAGCCATCGTACTTTGTACGACCAGCTGCAGAAACATCCGTCTGATCCGGTGCTTGCTGGAGAAAAACGCCACTTATTGCAGGTTCTGCTTCCCAGGCATTCCCTGATAATGGCATGCTTCCAAGTATTATTGCAGCCGTTATTGAGAATAGTATTTTCTTTTTAAGATGCAGCATGAGTGATACACTTTCCCATGTAAAAAATAATCGTAAATGGACAAATGAAAAAGCTACGGGGTCTACAGACGTATAAATCCATAGCTTTTTCTTATAAGCAAATTCCTCTGACGCATTTTATCATCCGCCGTTTTCCTTTCTCCTTTTTGAACACACTACCGTCTGTGATTTCCCTTGTATTCCCTGCCGATGAAATCCGGTCACAGAAAAAACAGGATAATATCTACTTCACCGAAGCCGCCGCGATGCGGTCAGCCGCTTTTTTCACCATTTCATTGGCGGAGTCCGTTGTCAGGACGGAAAAAAGACGGTACTTATCGCCGTACTTCATCACATAGCCTTTTCCGTAAACGGGAACGGCAAATCCGTCAACGAAGAAAACGGCACGCACGCCGCTTGTATAAATACGGGTCTGTCCTGTGCGCGGTGGATCTGCTCCACATTCAGGAAACTGACACCAAGCATGTTGAACGGAATCTTGGGATCCGTCTCAGGCTTTTCATTGATCCGCTTCGCCATTTCCAGAAACATACCATTCAATACGCTTTCCATGCCCAAAAGAGCCACGTTGCAGCCATACAGTTCGGAAACCGATTTCCCCGACAGACGGGTGCGTCAAAAGCATCTTTCATGGCTTCTTTACCGACCACAGGAGCAAATTCGCAGTTCATGACGAAAGCGGGCACGCTGTTTCCTTCTTCCGTCACGGTAAGCAGTCCGAATTTTCCATCCTTCCCAAGAGGAGTAAAATCGGTATTCTTCGGAAGCTTCACTTTTTGAAAGAAAGATTTCGCGTCTTCCTGCACAATACCGTTCCATACAGCGGAAACGATATTATCATCTTTAGGAATATTTATGCTTGAAATCGGCGGAAAGCCTGCCATGTCTCCCATATTGTCTGTCATATCGGCAGCTCCCGCACACGTTGTCGTCATGGCACAAAGAATCGAAGCCGCCAGCATTATTTTCATCTTCATCATTTCATCTCCCGTGCCGCTTTTTCCACATAAGGCACAAAGTATGCCCCTGATTTCTGATCACTTGCAAAGAGTATGTATGTCGTACTGTCACCATCTTCCAAGATGAGCCCTTCCGCAAAAAAGGGGATCAGGCAGCCGCCAGTGTATAATCCGGCTTTCACCTTTGCCAGCCGGTACGCTTTCCCCCCGCGGGATTTCTTTTCTTTCCAGCGGGTCTCACCGCTCACATACAGACGGATTCCCCTTTTTTCCAGAAATTGTTTATACGGCTCTCCGATTTCAGCTTCTTTCCACATTTTGCCTGCAAACGGTATGGCAGCGTTCTTTTTATCAGATACTGCCTGTTTCGCTGCAGTGCTGCCCGCCGTGCCTGTCATTTCTTTTCCCATCAGTTTCACGAAGGGTGATAAACCGTTCTTTTCTTTCTCCGGATTCTTATGATCCACGGAAAAAGAGAGCACGAGGGATTCGTAAAAAGCTTCCGGCGTGTTTGCCCGAAGCTGGTATACCCGCAGCTCTCCCAAGGCTTCCGCCGCCAGACGGGATACATGTGGTGCCAGTTTGGACGTCAGATAAACAGATGTCGGGCTGTCAACACCGCCGATAATGCCGATAGCAGCTGCCTGCGGTTTCGACTCCTTTTCAACTGCTTCATGTTCCGCCCAGTTTTTCATCTGCTTTCCGAAGTACGTCTGTCTCCCGTCAAGAACATCGACAGTATCTCCAAAATCCAGCACGTGTCCTTTCGGAAGAGTGAGTGTATCTGCTGAAGCAGAAAAAGTGAGTAAAGCGGCCATGCCGAGCGCTGCGCATATTGTTTTCATAGTGACCTCGTTCCTTTTATATTTCTTTAATTATAGCAGAAACGAGCGTCTGTTATTCTATTATTTTACTTTTCTTTATTGTGTCTTCTGCAATGAAATGTCCGGATGGGCGAAGCAAAAGATCTCGTATAGAAACCCTATCACCGAAGATCTGCAGATGATCCCTGACTGACGGGCTTTTTAAATTCATTTTTGATCCGGCTTCCGGCATATGCTATTGTGTCGGATTTTTTGTATCCGCAATCAATTCCCTTATGATTCTACGCTTGTCTTTCGCAGCGCAAACATAGCATAAGAAGAAATACTTTACAATTTCCTTCCAGACCGCTTTTTCTCAATTATTTCACCGATTTGTAGCATACAAAAAGATCAGAACACATCCAAGAATGAACACGTCTGACCTTTTACTATTGCATATTTTATGATCCTATGGAATAGGAATGAACAGATTCCCTATCCTACAAGCCAGGTTCTCTCCGTCCCAAAATTACAACCCCTGCTTGAAGAATTTCCTGAAAGCAGATACCTCCGCATGGGACTGCGTGACAGATACGGCATACTTGCTTCCGCGTTTGATTCCCGGTTCATAGGTAATCGGTTCAAACTGGAACGTAACATCCGGCTTGGAAGCGGTGCAGTATCCCACCAGGGTGGACTTAATCTGTCCGCCATTCTCTTTATTGAACACAACCGGTTCCTCATGCCCTTTCAGCTCTGCGTCCACAGGCACTACGACCACTTCTCCCGGTTTATATCCTACGATGAAATTACTGTGCGTCGTGACTTTAACGACGACTGCATCCGTAAAATCCTCCATATGGCAGTATATCAGCGTATACTGATCCCCTTCCGGCACGCACTCGTTGAAAAGCTCTCTCATCCTCGCCTTATTTCTTGCATTTTCCTCATCTGTCGCACCGGTCAGAAGCTTCTTAACGATATCCATCAATCCCATAATAATCTCCTCGTCTAAAACAATATAAATTTAATTACACTTCACAAATGCTATTTTACCATATATGACAATACCGGAAGAACAGCACGTAAATTTACTGACCTTATGTTCAAAAATAACACAAGATTATTAATACGAATCTTTGCAATAGTTTTTATCCAAATTCACTTGTTTTGTACAGAAGTCATTCGCTATCAGAGTACATCATGGCATAGCGGAGCGCATACTCCAATAAAATTTTTTCTCAAAATACCTTTTGTTCGCTGCCATGTATTTTCCCTGTCTTATGATATCCATTTGTCCATCATAATTTTTTCGACCAATTATAATTGATTTTGGACGAAACATCAAATAACCGGATGAAAACCGCTGTCCTCATAAGTTAATGAGCAAATGCTTGAAACTTTTGGTTGTGTCAATAATTTTTCGCAAATTCAGAAATGCCAAATTCTAAAAATATTTTACATGAACTTGATTCTCTGCATAAAAAAGAATATTTTATATAAGCTTTATAAGATACGAAAAAATTACGGAATTTATACAGGTAAAGCGATGAAGAGGTAATATCTATATTTCATTTCTCTTTAAGGTATTTTTCACACACTCTCTGTTCCTTTAACTAAGCTTAAAAACTCAAAGCTTTTTTTAACAGTTCATATTCATAGTCCAATAGTATATTTTTCAAAACTTGGATATTTTGTTTCAGCCACGGTATTATTTCTATATTATCATTATATGTTTTGTTTCCTTCTTTGAATTGCATTTCTATTTTTTTTACTGCTGATGAAGGGATCCCAAAATCTATTAAAAACCTAAACTTTTCATCTATTTCCCATTTTCTAATAATAAGCTAAATATGCTATAGTCTCCATGTTCATTATTACTATTCTTTTCAAAAGTATATCTTTGAATAGAATCCACCACTGAAAGCAACTTTGGAATTTTATAATTTGCATCATTCCTAACAAACTTTAACACATCTTCAATAGCTTTTTCATGGATTTATATTTTGTTTTCCTTTTCTAAGAAAATTTTCTCTTTCAAAAATTGTTTCTTTTAACGATTTGCTAACAATGTTCAATGCCATTATAGCTTGACATTTTGCAAATTTTTCATTTTTTTTATTTTCTAAAAATTTATATGATAAATGGAGTGTTTTCCACAAATTTTCATATGAAGGAATCCCTTTCCATTTTAAAAAATGTAAATTTTCAATATTTAATTTAATGTAGTTGTACAAGTTCTTTTGTCCTTCCACTGAAATTAAATTATTCTTAATTATGGTTTGTAACTCATTTGGCATTTCTGATACCAAAAGGTTTTTTCTCTCTTTATCTTTAACATACTCATCAGGTATGTTAAATAATATCTCATCTGATATATTATTTTGATCAACAAAAGGAACATCAATAGAAAATTCTTCAGGTTGCAACTCCTCATTAAATAAATAAACATTTCCTGTATAGTATTTTCCCATTCTGCCCGCTCTTCCTTTAATATTCGAAAAGTCAAAAAAATCTATAATTTTAGTTCCCTTATTTTTGCTGTATATTAAGATATTCTTTGCAACTGTATTCACTCCCTCTATTAGCGAAACAGTTGCAAACATAATTGACAGAATTCCTTTATTAAACATTTCAATTTCAGAAGACACTATATGTCTAGGTAAAGCCCCATTATGAGCTCCAATTCCATACTTCATAAGTTTTTTAAGATTCCATTGTTCAGATATATTTTCATCCATCCATTCAAATATTGATAAATTACTATTTACCAATGGAATTGGCTCTAAACAATCTATATACTCAATAGCCAATTTATATGCTTCGCTTGGAGATCTTACGTACACAATGCTTGGTTCTTTTAGTTCTTTAAGTAATTTAAATAGTTCTTGCTTTTTTTGCTTACTTTTTAATGGTTTATTATTTTTACGAACTTCTATTATATTCGTATTAACCAACGAATAGTCCGTCTTAAAAAATTCAACATTATATCTCTCAATAAATCTGTCTGAAAGCGAATCTACACAAGGTGTTAAAAACAAAGCTTGAGGTTCATAATCCATTATTTTCATTATAGAAATATTTAAAGCATCTATTCTATCATCATTTCTTAAGTTACTAACTTTATAAAATTCATCAACAATAAAAAAATCAATTTTAGGCATAGCTATATATTCAAGAACTCTTTCCGCCGTCAATATAAATATATTCCTGTCAGTAGCTTTCTGTTTGGTGTTAATAACAATATTATAATAATTTAAATATTTACTCATATTTTTTCGTGTTTCATCAATTAATGCAAGTGTAGGTTGAATTATTAAAATATTATTATACTGTTTTCTGGCAACGAATTCTTCAATAAGAAGGCTTTTTCCAAAACTTGTCGGAGCACTAACTGCAACATTTTTCTTTAAACTAACCGCTCTTTCAATTTCCTTTTGTTGCTCATGAAAATATACACCATTTAAATAATCTGATTTAAAAAAAGCACTACGAACACTCGACTGCAAAGATTGATTATAATTTTCAACACTTTTGATTTTATCAATGTAATAAGGATAAAAACCGGCTCTTTCAATCAAATCCAACCAAATGGATTTGGCGTCGTTATTAACTTGATCCCAATTTTCTAGTATATTTATCAAAAATTCCCTTGCATCAGCTGTGTCTATAGTAGAAGTATAATATTTAGTGCAATTCCAATTATACTCAAAATATTTCAAAGAATTAACATTAAATTCAACACCCTCATTCATACTTGCTGTCCTCCTTTTAATTTTTGATGAAGAGAAGACACAAACTCTCTCTTGTTATCCAAAGGAAATACCAACAAATAAACATTAAGATAATTCACCCACGGATGGTGACTTAACAAATTATTCATTTTCTTATCTAAATTTTTTACTTCTTTCTTTAATGTTTCTTCGAAATCATCTTTATTAAAGTTGACCAAGCTGTCGCTTTCAAATGCAGCAAACAAACATACATTAATATTTGCTAATTTATTGAGGGTTTTCGTATTAGGATCCAACAATTTTAAAATATAATCGTCACAATCAATTTTAGAGTCGTGTATTCTATTTGTAATAATTTGAAATTCACTATCTAAAAAATTCATATTAAAATGATTTCCTACATCCTTTGCAAGTTCATTAATCGCTGTAGATGGGTTTTTATATAGTTTGGATTCTCCTATCCATATAATTTTTTTACTAGTGTCTACATGAACTGCATCAAAACCATGTGCTACACTACCCGCACTATCTTTAAAATATATTTTAGAAATTAATGCATCTGCTCCAAAATACTCGTGTAAAAGATGGTATAACAATAGCTCACCAAATTCACCTCTTTTGATATATTTATCTTCTGTAGATTTAGAATCCAAATATTCTCTACTAGCTTCCTGAATTTCTTTAATAGAATATATTTTCTTCATAGCTTCTCTTACAGTTGGCACTAATCCAATTTCATCTTTTTTCTGATTCATTACATCTGTTCCAAAAGCAAAAGCAGGAATATCATCAAATAATTCATTATAAAATTTATCTTTTACTTGACCATAGCCATTATCAAGTAAATCAAAACTTATATAGTAAATATGTAATTTATTATTAATTTCTATATTAGTTGAATGCCTATGACTCATTTTTCTCCTTTCTTGCTTAATCTAAATTTAATAATTTACAATAGATTAAGTAGTTATATTTAATGTTTGAAATGTCAAGCCATAATTAATCACTCAAATTTGATCTATCTTCAATATTTATACATTCAACAACATCTTCAATATCACAATCCAAGACATTACAAACCCTAAGCAAAACATTTGTAGTCACATTCTGCCCATTTTTCATTTTATAGAATGTACTTTTACTTACTTTTGCTTTTTCCATCAATTCGTTGTTTGTCATATCTAAATCAATCAGTTTTTTGAACAATCTTTTATAACTAAAAATCCTCATTCTTTCCCTCCATTCAAAAAACTTTTTTATTATATTGTACTATAAAATATCCTTTTTTAATAAACATATTCTCTTTATTCGAACTCACACGCATAAAGAGAATTCCAGAGGACCATCCATAAGCATGGCCTCTACAGGAATTCCTTTATCTTAATCCATTTATGGCGCTTTTATTCTTTTCCTTTTGACAGCAGACAGACTGTCTCCACATGCATGGTCTGCGGGAACATGTCCACCGGCTGGATTTCTTTGATTTCATAGCCTTCCGATTTTAAAATCTTCGCATCTCTGGCAAAGGTGGCGGGATTGCAGGAAACGTAAACGATGCGCTTGGGATTCATACCTGCTGCCGCCTTCAACACTTCTTCGCTGCAGCCCGCTCTGACGGGATCCATGACAATCACATCAGGAACCAGTCCTTTCCGGTAAAGCTGCGGCATGAGTTTTCCCGCGTCGGCTGCGTAAAATTCCGTATTTTCCATATGGTTCTTTTTCGCATTCTTTTAGCATCTTCTATGGCGGGCTTTACGATTTCTATGCCGATGACCCGCTTTGCCTTTTTCGCCAGGCAGAGGGAAATGGTGCCTGTGCCGCAGTAGGCGTCTATGACGGTTTCTCCGCCTTTCAGATCGGCGTATGCCAATGCTTTCTCATAGAGAATTTCCGCCTGCTCTTTATTCACCTGAAAGAAGGAGTACGGGGATACTTCAAATTGCAGTCCGCAAAGAGAGGCGGTGAGCGTTTCTCTGCCCCAGAGGTGTCGGATTTTCGCACCCAGTATCGTATTTCCCGGCTTGGGCTGGATATTGTGCCAGAGGGAAACGACTTCGGGCAGTTCCTTTTGTATTTCTTCTATCCACCGTTTTTCTTCCGGAAGGGTTTTGGAAGCGGTCACAAGGACAACCATCACTTTTCCGTCATCACCCACGCGCCCCATCACATGGCGCAGGCTTCCTTTCCGTGTCTTTTCATCATAGACGGAAATTCTGTACTTCTCTATACACCGCCGGGCAAATTGAAGCAGGCGGTTATTTTCTTCTTTCTGAATAGCACAGGAGGAAACCGGTATGATGTCATGGCTACCCTGCCGGTAGCAGCCGAGCGCCGCTTTTCCCTTTACGAGACCCGCCGGTACGGCCATTTTATTTCTGTACGCGAAAGGATGCGCCGCCGGAAGCACAGGCTTCACCAGATTTCCCGATTCGCCGGCGATACGCTCTATCACATCTTTTACATGGCGGTATTTCATCTCGATCTGCCCCTCATAGGTGAGATGGGAAAGCTGGCAGCCGCCGCAGTGTTCATAAACGGAACACTCCGGTACCACGCGGAAAGGGGATTCCTGCTCTATGGAAAGCAGTTCCCCCATGGCATAAGATTTTTTCAGCAGAGTGATTTCCGCGGTGACCGTTTCCCCGGGAAGCGCCCCGTGAACAAATACGGTGAATCCGTCCACACTCCCGATCCCTTCCCCGTGAACACCCAGATCCCTGATTGCCACCGTGTATGCTTCATGGATTCTGACCTGTGCCGGATCGTATTTCATACCGGCGTCTCCTGATTTCCTGTTTTTCATAATGCCAGATCCGCCACTTCCCTATACCTGTATCCAATCCGATGTACGGCGTCTTCCGCCTTGTCCCTGTCCGCTGTCCGATGGACGAATATGACATATTCATCACATTCCACATCTATAAAGCCCAGCTGAAATCCTTTCCTGCGCAGGGCATTGTCATAGTCGGCAAAAACAGAAGGGGCGGAAATTGACTTGTTTCCATATGTTCTGAAATCCGGCAGGTCGGCAGACACGCCGAAATTTTTTGTAAGAGCGCTTTCGATCCGCCATTCCAGGGTTTCCACTTCCCGCTTCCAATCAAGCCCCATCAGGAAAAAAATATGGGCTTCCTCATCCATATACGCCATCACATAGAACAGCGTGCTGCCATACTCCCCATCTTCTCCTGCACCTGAATAGTCTTTCAGCGTCTCAAAAAAAGATGCCAGCTTCTTCTGCGTTTCTTCCGCCAGACAAAGTTCTGCCAGCATCGTATACCCTTTTCTTTCCGTTTCCGAAATAAGAGGATAGTCTTCCTCTGTTTCCACTTCTTCCTGCGCTTCCGCCGGTATGGGATCCGGTTTGACCAGCCGCCTCGACCAGGGAAGCCCGGTGAAAGTGCTTTTCAGATACAGGTATATCAGCGTCCCTCCGCCGATCAGCACCCACTTCGCTTTGGGAAACCCTATGGTGAACCAGACTACAAAAGCAAAACACCACGCGATAATAAGAACGGCGTAAAATATTTTTTCTCTTCGTGCGATCCGATGGTACTCTTCTTCTGTCATGATTCCCTCCATGCCCTGTCTATTCCAACCTCATCCGCTGCGGCTGTTTCCCTACTCTGAACTTTTACTCCATTCCATTATACATGAGGAATGAAATATAAAAAACGCGTACCGATTCATCTGTAAAACATCTCACAAGCAGGCTTCCCTGAATCTGTGAAGCAAAAGAATGTCCGCATCTTTTCAGGCACGGCATATCAAGTCAAAAATTCTCACCGTTCTTTACAAAAGAATTTCTTTCTTCTATTTCCGCCAAAGTGTTCTCAGCCGTATTTTACGGCTCCCGTATTTGTTCCCTGATCCAGGCTGAGCACCGTATAGAATTTTCCTTTTTCTTTCAATTTCTTTTCCACTTCATCTGCTGCCTCTCTATCCAAGCCGCAGCTGACGGAACGCAGCGCTACGAGTTCCAAACCGTGTTCCCGGATCACTCTTTCGCAGGCTTTCCGCAGCAGGTAAGAGGATGACCGGGCTCCGCCCGGCAGGCGGTCTTTCTCAAGAAGTGCAAGTCCTTCCCCGGACAACACTGCCGCACCTAAAGTCTCTGCCATGTAAGGAACACCTTTGTGGATCTGCACATCTCCATGGAAAGGTCTTCCGGTGAGTACAATCCCTGTCTTGTGATTCTCCTTTATCCACAAAAGTGCTTTTTCCGTTTCTTTTTTATATGCGTTTTCATACCGTGCTAATCTTTCATATCCCGCTTCCACTGCTTTTTCTATATCCTCTTCCGAAAATTGCGGCAGTCTCCGTACAAGAACTTTTCCCAGTCTTTTCATACCGAACTCCGGAAGCGTGGGATGAAGATAGGGAATTTTGGCTTTCGCAATTTGTTTTTTCATAAATTTTGCCAATACATGGCCGTAGAGTGCATGCCGTTTTTCATCGGTAAACGAATTGTGCCACGCTCTTGTATGTGCGGGGAACCAGATCATATCCGGTTTCCGCCGGATCAGATTTTGCAGATGCCCATGAGCCAGTATACAGGGATGACAGTGCACGCGTTGCGGAATGGTCATCGCCGCCTGTCTCGCATCTTCTTCATCCCATTCTGATGTCATTACACGATATCCGAGGCTGTTCCAAAATCCCGCCCAAAAAGGAAAATCCGACCACATATCCAAAGCGGCGGGTATCCCTACGATTCCCCTGCACTTCCCTTCAGGCGCTTCTTTTTTAAATACATGATCTTTTATCCACTGGTACACATCCGGACAGAATGTCTTATTTCTTTCTCCGGTCAGTATGATTTCTCCCGTTCCGCATCGATTTCCCGTCACAAAATTTCACCGCCGGAAAACGGCGCACACTGACAGCGCAATGATTGCCGCAGCCGGGGCAGGTCCGGTTTTCCGTTTCCATACGGAACGCTTTTATTTCCGCAGCGCCTGGCAGGGAAGAAGCATGCTGTTCTCCAAATTGATCTTTGGCTTTAAGTGCCATTCCATAGGCACCCATGAGGCCCGCAATATCCGGACGGATGACTTCCTTTCCGTCAGACGTTCAAAGCGCGGAGTACCGCGTCATTATAAAGGTACCGCCTTCCGCCACGATATGATCCCCCAGCTCTTCAGCAGACTCCAGCTGAATGACGCTGAAGAGCGCATTTTTGACCACCGATACGGAAAGCGCCGCCGCAAGATCTGCCAATCCCACACCGCGGTTCTGCACCTTTTTCACATAAGAATTCATAATAACCGTACAGTGCCTTCCCAGATCGGGCATCTTCTCCGCCAATGCTGCCTGCCTTGCAAATTCCTTAATATCCATGTGAAGATGATCTGCAAAGATTCCAGAAAAGAACCGCAGCCAGAGGAGCAGACTCCATTTAAAGAAATATGGTCTATCCTTCCATCTTTTAATCGGCAGTACTTCATATCCTGTCCGCCGATGTCCAAAAGTGCCGTCACTTCCGGGCAGAACAATCTGGCAGCCCGAAGATGCGCCATAGTTTCCACTTCCCCTGTATCCAAACAGAAGGCCTTACGGAGAAGTCCTTCCCCATAACCGGTAACTCCGACACCTGCCAGGCGGCACTGGGAAGGCAGCGCCTCATACATAGCAAGCAGAATTTCTTTCGCCCGGGAAATCACATTTCCCCGATGACTGCCATACCACTCTCTGAGTATCGCACCATCCTTGTCGATGAGTACAGCCTTTAAAGTGGTCGATCCGCCATCTATGCCCATCCACACAGCCCCGGTATATTCCGACAAAGGATATCGTCTGACTGCGGCAGCGGCATGTCTTTTCACAAAATCTTCATACTCCTGCGGAGAAGAAAAAAGACCTTCCACCATTTCCACGGAAGAAATGGATTCCGCCCTTTCTTTTTCCATATGCAGTTTCACATTTTTTAGATTGGCCGGTTCCGATTTTTCAGCTGAAACAGCTGCGCCAAAAGCAAGGTAATATTCACTTTCAGGAAGAAGAACCGCATGATCCCCGTCAAGCGAAAGCTCTTCCGCAAAACATTTTCTCAGTATCGGAAGAAATGTCAGCGGTCCTCCCAGAAAAGCGACACGTCCTTCTATCGGCCGGCCGTGGGTAAGTCCGGACACGACTTGGGCAACCACGGCATGAAACAGGGACAGTGCCGCATCTGCTTTTCTGCTCCTTCATTCAGCAGCCCTGGATATCTGTTTTGGCAAAACACCGTATCTTGATGCGACAGGATATACTTTCGTTCCTCTGCCGGCAAGATCATTAAGTCCCATGGTATCTGTTCCCAAAAGTTTTGCCATATGATCCAGAAACGCACCCGTACCGCCGGCACATATCCGATTGACCCGCTGATCCACTACCGGATGCAGATAAGTGATTTTCGCACTTTCCCCGCCAATTTCAATCACCGCATCCACATCTCCGCCGAAATGGGACAGATAATCCGACTGCGCAGCAATCTCCGGTATAAAGGGCACGCCAAAGCGTTCCGCGATGTCCTCTCCCCCCTGTCCGGTCATGCAAAGAAATGCTTCACTTCCTTCATACACAGCCACCAGATCGGTCATCACCCGTTCCACAGTCTCCATCACACGGCAGTCATGATAAATATACTGCCGCCAAAGAATTTTACCGCCGGTATCTAAAACGATGCATTTCACTGCCGATGCACCTACATCCATTCCGATATGTATATGTTTTTTCATCTTCTCTCCCGTCAACAGCCCGAAGCACAGCAAACTCTTTTCATGTTTTTCATTTTGTGCTCACATAAAGCACATTTTTCTCTATTATATACTATGAACTTTTTTATTTCTTTCAATAAAAACAAAAATAAGCCATCATGGATTTATCTTTTCCATAATGGCTTATTTTCATTTCTTCCGTCAGAAATTGAACTGTGCGGAAATCGCAAAGGTTCTTGGTGCGCCGAGGCCGATATTATTTCCACCGGAAGCATACCAGTAATCCTTATCCAGCAGGTTATAGCACCATGCGGACAAAGTCACAGGCTGTCTCCCGAAATGGGTATCCCAAGAAACGCCGAGATCTACCAGTGTCTGTCCGCCAATTTTCATCGACTTTGCGTAGCTTGCCGTATTCCTGATCAATGCGGATCCCGTATAACTCAGCCGCCCGATGAAGCGTAAATCATCATTGGGTTTGTATACAAGCGCCAAGTCGCTGCTCCACTTCGGCAGCGCATCTACTCTTCTTCCGTCATTCATCCCTTTATATGTTTTGGTCTGTTTGGAATCCAGATAAGACACGCCCCATACATAGCTCCACTTTTCTCCTATACTGCCGGCGGTGGAAAATTCTATCCCTCTGTTGCGCTGCTGCCCGTCCAGCTTATACGTTTCCGTTCCGTCAGCATTCAGGACGCCGATCCCGTTCGCCTGTTTGATTTCATAGAAGCTCAGGGTATGAAGTACATTCCCATTCTTATATTTGAATCCGAACTCATTCTGTTTCGTTTTGCTGGGCGGAATTGTTTCGCCGTGATTGGTATATCTGTTTCCCACTGTACTGCCCGCCGTAAAATATTCTCCGTGGTTCGCATAGAAAGAAAACCGGGGTGTAAATTTATAAGTCAGTCCCAATATGGGAGAAGCGGCATGCGTTTTTACATAACTTTTATTTACATAATTCGTGGTTTCCACTTCATGCCGGTGTACACCGAAGGTAAACATCAGCTTTTTATCAGGAGAAGAAATTGTATCCAATACGGCCAGACTGCGCATCATCATCTTCTGATGGGGTGTGATCGGATCCCATACGATTGTCGGTGCGGGGGAGGTATTACTTTCATAAATATTTCCATCTATCTTGTATGTATTTTCTGCCGACCATAAATTATTTCTATCTCTGCTGAACCGTGTCCAGTCTATACCTGCGCTCCATTCATTTTTCCATTTCCCCATCATGAATTTCCCTTTGAATCCGGTTCCAAAGTAGGTGTAATGATGGAATACAGGCGTCTCCTGGTAAGACCCGGTATAGTTGCCCGCCAGATCCTTAAGGGTACGGTTCCCCCATAAATCCTTTGAATAATCTTCCCAGCGCCAGCCGAAATTGGCGAACCATGTCAGATTGCCGTTTAGATACTGCTCATGATTTGCAATAAACGTATAGTTTTCATACTTTTCATCAATCCAGCGGGGAGCCAGATGAGTCTTATTTTTCGGCACGGCAGGAATCTGATCCAATTTACCCAAACTAATCGTGTTATTCCGTCCCCATTGTTCATCATAGTCATAACTGAAGAAAATATTGCTCTTGCTCCTTTTTGCCCTATGATCGATATTAATTGCTATATCGCGTTTCTTATCTCGTGTGCCGTCAACCGCCAAATCACCGATGCCGTTCAATGCATTAATACGTACACCCCATTTATCATCTTCTCCGAAACGCTTCCCCCAATCTATAGTTTCCGTGAAATAGGACTTGCTTGCCCAGGAGAGTTCTGCACTGAAATTCGGTTTATCCTGCGCTTTTTTCGTGGTCACGCTGACGGTGCCTCCCACAGAACCCGCCATAAAAATACCAATCCCATTCACACCGATATTCGGACCGCCGAGAATTTCCACCTTATCAAAATAATTGGTAGGCATGGTCATCTGGTGGCTCATGCTGGGCACGCCGTTCATGATCCAGCTGCCGCCTCCGGCCGAGTAGCCACGGATTCTTATATTTGTATCCAGCGACCCGTGAGTGACTGTCACAGAAGGCGACAAAGACAAGGTATCCATCAGACTGCGCTCAGGCTGGGAAAACGTTTCTATGGCCTGTTTGGTAAAAGTCGCCTGCTGGAACGGAACATCGAGCACATCCTTTTTACCCAAAGCCCCCACCTCTTGTTTCGTCCCGATCAGACCCGATGCTATCGGCGCAGACTGCGCATTGTCCGCATCATAACGTTCCCCGACGACATTGACTTCATCCATCTGCCAGACAGCGGAAGCGTCCATTCCTCCGCACACGGCTGTGGATAAAGCCAACATTATGACTACCAATAATTTTTGTCTTTTCATCATCGTCATCCTCTTTTCTGTTTTCAATCCGTTTCAAATCCGTTTAGCCCTATTATAAAGTAGAGGGTGACCCGCAGGTCAATACTTAATTAGCAAAATATTATAAATTGGCATAATTTATTTATTGTATCTTTAAACGTCTTCTTATTTTTTATGCTGACGGTAAACAAAAGCAGGCATATCACCTGCCTGCCACTGTACTGCTATATATCTTCCGGATAAAGTCCGCTGTAAAAAATATTAACGGCATCACCGACACGTACCGCCGGACAACGGATCGTGTAAAAGGGAACGGTATACACCCTTTTATTTAAAACTGCCGGTACCTGCCGAAACGCTGGATGGTCATATAGCCCTGCAATATATTTTCATCTCTTTCCGGCGCGGACTGGATAAAGATCACGTCCGGCTTTTCCATCATCAGCCTTTCAAAACTGAGAATTTCTGTATTTCCTACATTCTCCACCTCTTTACCAATCACATCGCCGCCAAGCCGAGTCACAATATCTCCGGCAAGAGTGCGGGGCGTATAAATGTAAAGTCCTTTGAAAGGGAATTGATAATCAGAACCTTTTGTTTTTTTCGCACGCTTTTCATTTTTTCCATTTTAATCCGTAAATCTTTTTGTATCTTCCCTATGATTTCATCTGCCTTTCGGTTCTTTCCTACAATTTTTCCCACATCGGAAATATATTTCAGCTCATCTTCGATAACATGCTTTTCCGAAAAATCCGCCATATTGGTCAGTGTCATGTATACCGGCACATTTCTTTGGTGCCAGAAATCCCAAGTCCCGACAGAATTGGCTTTCCCTGTAAAATCAAAAAGCCATCCTAAAATAAAATCCGGATTCATGGCAAGCGCCTTTTCCTGCCCGATTGTCCGCGGCACTGTCATAGGCAGCTGCCTGAATAAAATCCGGTTTTCTTCCGTCAGATGTCTTTCGTCATCAATGCCGGTCGCTGCAATGATCTGTTCCCCGCCCCAGTTCAAGCAGTGTTTCAATGGAGTTCTGCCAGAGCGCAATAATGCGTGTCGGCGGTTTTTGATAAACAGTGCTGACTTTTTTACCTTCGCTGTTATAATTTTCAATCGTTACAGGAAATTCGGCATTAACAATTTGCGCAGCATGATTTTCTTCCCTCTCCGGCGCAGTATGTATCCCGCATCCGGCAAAAATGGCTGCCATGCCTGTGATCAGAACAGATAAAATCAATTTGCGGTACAAACGCATCACATCCTTCCCATATATTCACAGCTGCCCTGAACAGTTTTTCCCACTCATTTCCTTTTGAGTCTTTTCTTTCTATTATGCTATTATAAAGCAGCGGGTAACTCCCAAGTCAAACCGGCCAGGAGGTTTTATGAAAAGCGGACGAAAATATCTGACTATACGTAAATTCAGCGAATTGACGCACACCACCGTAGACACACTTAAACACTATGATGAAATCGGACTTTTGACCCCTGCTTATATTGGAGAAAATAAATATCGCTACTATCTTCCCGAGCAATCTCTGATACTGACGCGCATTCTCTTCGGCAAACATGCCGGCATCCCGCTGAAGGAGATCCGGAGTTTTATTCACAGCGGCCATCATACGGACGCTATACAGAAGTATAATGAAATCATAAATGACCTGCGGGCCCGCGGAAAAGAAACCGAGGCCATAGTCAGCACCATAGATAATCTTCGTTATTATTACAGCTTATCTGAAAAACATCCTCCCAGAACTCTATTTTCCCTTTACCTTCCGGAATGGTTCATTCTCTTTTCCGAAAAATCAAAAATCGACGCCGCCCATGAATCCTCTTCTTCCGATATCGCGAACAATCTCTTTTTAGAAGGATTTAACGGGCAGAAATGGCCACATTACCTCTTAGGCGCCCTTCTTCCCGAAGAGAATATAAAGACCAGGAATTTCTCTGAAACGAAATATTTCCTGAAAATAGATACACCCCAGCTGTATGACAAAGCAAAAATACGATTCGTCCCTAATGGAGAATGGCTCTGTATGCTCTTTTACAGCAAAGGAAAAGGGCTTTCTGAAAATCTCGGTTTCTACCTGGATACTCTTGAAAAAGAAAAGATATCCGTCAGCGGCGATATATTTATCATGGATGTGGTAAACAGCCTGATTACTTCCAATCCCGACAATTACTGCACGATGATCTACGCACTCAAGGAACGGCAGACCCATGAACAATTCTGACAGCACAAAGATCTTTATCTCCCTCAAACTGATCCCGCAGCGGCGGGACGGCACATTCTTCCCTTTCGTCCACTTCCAGGAAGCATGTTATATCTTTTTGCAAAAACTGTATCCGCTTTTTCAAAATCAGTAAAAACCCGGAAGACATCCACCCCCTGCTGGGCGAAATACTTCTTATCCTGTCCGCCGATACGGAAAAAGATTACCTTCACGTGCTGGATTTGTTTTCTTCATGCAGGCAGATCCTGGAGCTATGCAACGAAATATGCCGGCAGGCAGACTGGAATTTTTCTCTTGACCTTGCGATTGCTGCCGATGCGGGAAGAGCAGAAAAACTCATCATTCCGGGATCCGGCCCGTTTCCGGACGCCGTTGCCTGGACAGGAATCCATGAAGAAAGAGCCTCCCGTATCAGCCACGCCATGGAAAAGGGAGTCCATAAAGATACCCTGATCACCCACTCTTTTTATAAACACCTGCCTGAAAAAGCAAAAGAGAAATACGCCTCCCTTTACTATCTCCACCATATCTGCTGCTATGCCGAATAATAAAAAAAGTAAAGTGCCTCTTCCAAAACACACTTTACTTTTTTATTGTCCGCCGAAAAGGCATGAGTAAACCCCCAGTTAAACTGGGGGTAGATAAAAGTCATCTTATAGAAAAGGAAAGAACCTCCTAATGGTACAATGATAGCGGTCTGGCAACCACATCATTGTATATTGAGGAGGTTCGGTGTCAATGAATGACGTAAAAAGCTTATCACACAGCAAGTGGAGATGTAAATATCACATAGTATTTGCCCTTAAATATAGACGACAAATCATATACAGGAAATTAAGAAGTGATATTGGGAAAATTCTACGAGAATTATGTATCAGGAAGCATGTAGAGATTTTAGAGGCAGAATGCTGCCCGGATCATATCCATATGCTGGTAACGATACCGCCGCATTTGAGCGTGTCAAGTTTTATGGGATATTTGAAGAGTAAGAGTAGTCTTATGATATTTGATAAACATGCTAACTTAAAATATAAGTATGGGAATCGCCACTTCTGGTGTAGAGGCTATTATGTAGATACAGTTGGAAGATATGAAGGAGGGATAAAGGAGTATATACGCAATCAACTGGAAGAAGACATAGCGCAAGACAGCTTAAATTTTAAGGAATATACAGACCCGTTTACGGGTGAGCCAGTGAAGTAGGCATAGAAAGAGCCCCCGAGTAGGGGGCAGCCTGTAATAACAGAGTATTTGCCGGATTATTCAATACCCTCTTTAGAGGGTAACCACTAGAGGAAGACCCTTATAGGGTCAGAGCAAACCACCCGTTTTACGGGTGGTTATGATTTTACATTCGATTCATCTCGTCTAAGGTAAGGGCAAAACTGCCGGCAAAGTGTTCCAGGAACCAGTCCACTTCTTTCAGGTGCAGATTTTTCAATTTATTTTCCGTTGTGCGGAACGCTTCTTCAAATTCGCTGTTCCCCGCCTGTATTTCTTCGGCGCATTTCAGGTATGCCGACAACGTGTCCGCCGCTTTTGCAAGCGGCCATAAAGGATCGTTTTCCATGTCCAGAATATAGGGGCGGTAGGTGTCTTTCAATTCGTCGGGAAGCGTTTCCAAAAGGCGTCTTCTTGCTTTATCTTCTATCTCTTTATATTTATCATGCAGATCCTCTGTGAAATATTTCACGGGAGTGGGCATATCGCCTGTAAAGACTTCTCCCGCATCATGATAAACAGCCAGCATGGCGCAATGCTCCGCATCGCAGTGTTCATGAAAAATTTTTTCACGGATCACTGCAAGTCCGTGGGCAATCATGACGGTCTGCAAGGTATGCTCCGCGTCATTTTCCGGAAAGGAATTCCGCATAAGCCCCAGCGCTGTATATATTTCATTCTTGCGAGGTACGCAAAAAAAGTGTGCATTATTAGCCTCCATGTGTCTTACAGAACCAGAAATGACGAACGGGGCCGCTCCCCTGTCCGATGGTTTCGTCTTTTGCCGCTTCGATAGCGCCGGTGAGGTACGCTTTCGCTTCCGCAGCAGCCTTCGTCAGCGTTTTCCCTTCCGCCAGTTTGACGGCAAGCGCTGCGGAAAGCGTGCAGCCCGTACCGTGGGTGTTTTTCGTTTTAATCCGCTTTCCTTCATAACGATAAAATTGTTTCCCGTCAAAAAGGATATCTACCGCATCATGTACCCGGTGCCCGCCTTTCACAAGAACCGCGCGGCAGCCGTATTCCATTATTCCTTCCGCCGCGTTTTCCATATCCTTTTCCGTTTTTATTTCCAGTCCCGATAATACTTCCGCTTCGGGAATGTTCGGCGTGATGAGATCCGCTTCGGGAATCAAAATATCTTTATATGTTTCAATGGCTTCTTTTCCAAAGGATGGCACCTGTGGTAGCGACCATAACAGGGTCAATGACAACCGCCGGTCCTTTGTGTCCGCGGAGAAATTCCGCCACTGCCGAAACGATGGCAGGGGTGCTGAGCATGCCCGTTTTGACTCCGTCCGGAGGAATATCGCTGTATACCGCTTCCAGCTGGGCGGTCACCATCTCCACGGGAGTATTCACCACCATGGAAACACCGGTCGTATTTTGCGCGGTGAGTGTGCAGATGCAGCTCATTCCATAGGCGCCAAGAGCAGCAAAGGTTTTTAAATCCGCCTGTATCCCTGCACCGCCGGAGGAATCTGAACCGGCAACAGTAAGTAGTTTCTTCATCAGTCTTCCTTTTTCAATTTTTTCAAAGCCGGAGTGAAATAGGCAATGAGTTTTCCCTGTTTCCACGCCATATCATAGTCAACAACGGAGATGGACGCCAAATCAGGCTGAACGCCCGCATCTGCCGCTTCAAGAAGGTAGGACTGGAGGAAAGGATGGTGTCCTACTAAGGCCAGCGGTCCTCCGTCCGTCATGAGATGATTCTCAATCCGCCTGAAATCGCCCTGTAAAAGTTCTTCCGTCAGGTGGAGCCCTTCGGCAAAACATTCTTCCGATAAAATCCTCGCCGTCTGGCGGGTACGCATAAAGGGCTTGCGAAAATGCGGAGCGGCCGGTCTTTCAAAAATCGGGCAAGCATGCGCGATGTGGTCCGCACCTGTTTCTTTCCTTCTTTTGTCAGCCGTCTTTCTCTGTTCGGCACATCTTCCGTCTGGGGAACAGCTTCCCCATGCCGCATAAGAATTAAGTACATCGCTGCCTCCTTATTCCGATTAATTATCCGATTCTTTACCGTTCTTATCCATATCAGCAGCGGTAAAGAATCTTTTTTCATTATACTGGTCTTTTTCGTCTTTGCTGGTCGCGTATTTCACAGATAAATTTTTCCCGACGGTTGTAAATATCTGTTCCACAGGCCCGCCATTGGCAAGAACTCTGGAAATAGCAGCACGTCCGTCCTTCACCCTGACAAGTGCCGTAATTTCATTCTTCATGGCTGTTTTTGTTTTTCCATTGTCTTCAGGCACCTGTACCCGTTCGGAAAGTTCCACGACGGACAGTTTCTTCAGCTGCTCCGGCGCCATGTACATGCGGTCTGCCGGAAAATTGAAATATACGGTGCCATCCATGATGCGGAGTGCCCGCGTTTTGATATAACTTCCGCTGGGCTGGGCAGGCTGGGCATGATCAAGGATAAGCGCTCCCTTCTGCCCCTTACGGATCACCAGGTAAATCGTTTCTCCTGTTTCCGGTTCCCGCTCTCCTTCCCACTTCGTTTCTGTTATGGGTACGTTCACCGCTATGTAATTCCTGTCATAAAAGTTCCCATGGAATTCGATCGCCGCCGGCACCTCATATTCCTCTCCGTCAAGAAGGGTGGAGCGGTAATCCGCCCTTGTCCATACCAAAAAGGCAAGTTCAAAAACGGCAGTGATCAGGACGAGAAGCAAACTGTACTTTCTATTCACGGCGTTCCCCTCCTTCCTCCGTTTTTCTTTCCGGCCCCGTTTCCGTCAGATCGGACAATAACGCCGATTGATCCGCAGGTGCTGCCGGCTGCCGATCCCGTCGTACAGTCTTCCTTCCCGGTTTCCGCCTTATCTTCTTCACGGCATGGGGAAGGAAAGTCAGGCAGCACACAATGATAGCAGCCGCGCCGATGACGAGGAAGAATATCCCTCTTTGTCCGAAGGAAAGCGCCGCATCAAGGACACGCACAGCACCTGCCGCAGCCAGAAGACATCCGCCGACCCATTTCAGCAGGTTGGAATCGCTCCGGTACCCCCTCCCGATAACTGCCACGGCAAGAAACGCGGTAAAAATAGATACAAAGATGGCAGAAGACACACCGGTTGTTTCAAAAACGGCAAGAGATGCCGCCACAAGCATGACAAAAGGCGTAAGACCTCCGAAAGCAGCCAGCCGGTTCCGTTTGATACCCATCCGGGTAAGCAGGACAGCGTCAATAGCAAGAATAACAAAAAACAAAACCCATAAGATCCAATTTCCTGAAACGCCTTTCCACACGGAACTCCAGGAGCCCTCCAGCAGAACACCGAACACAGCCGCGCCGCCAAAGAGGCGAAGTGCTTCCGCCGCCGCGCCCCAGGAAGAAAGCATACTGCCCGCCATCCAGGTAAGCGCTGCCGCAAGGGCAAAAAACATCGTCTGCCATAAAAGGTTGGACGCCGTCCAGTAAATAAGGAGAAGTACGCAGACTGCCCAAAACCATGAGTAACAGACGACCGCTTTATGACGCCGTTCTCCCAGAAGCCGCACCAGGAGGGGAAGCGCCAAAACAAGAAACACCCATGCCGCCGCTTCCGGCCATCCCCGGTACGGTGATAAACGGTACACAAGAACAGACGACGCCATATAGACCATACCGAGTCCTGCCGTAGGAAACGCCCAGCTCATCAGAAGAAGGAATACGCAGGACACCGCTGCAAGAACAAACCAATCCCCCGACAGCTTGAAAGACTCATTTACCATCCATACGGCGCACAAGACCGCCACGCCATGAAAAACACCGGCCGCTTCCCGAATGACATCAGGTACGCGGTGGCGGTAAGAAACGGAAGGAAGAAGAGAAGACAGATCTTTTCCCTTATTTCCCGCCGCGGTATTTTCTTCGATTCCGCTTCCGGCAGAAACCGTTCCCCCTATTTTCCCGGAAAGCAGCTCTGCTGTGTTTTCAGCTTCTTCTAAGCGGACGCTTTCCGCCGGAATTCGATCCATCACAGGACGATCCTGCCACAAAATCGCCGCAATAATAAGAATGGACAGCACCAAAGGCACAAGAGCCATCATAAACTGCTCATCCTGAGAAAGACCGTTCCATACGCCGGCGCAGATGAAAATCAGACCGGTGAGGAAACATACGGCAGCCAGCACGAAAAGCCCTTCGCCATGAGAATGGCATTCTTCATTCCTGTATAAAGAAATAAGAGAATCTCCCGCTTCACGGGTAATAATTTCTTCCTTCACCCAACGGGGTATTTCTTTTTTCAGCCATTTAAAGTGAGTCATAACTTAACTCCCGCCTGTCAATAAAAAAGCAGTGATGAAAAGAATTTCGTTTCCACCACCGCCGAGTCTTAAATTATTTTACGATAAGCACGGGATACTTGCCCCGGCTTACGATATAGCTGGAAACCGATCCCATGAAAATGCCCTTCAGCGGACCGAGTCCCCTGCTTCCCATGACGATGAGGTCGCACCCTTTATCTTCAGCAATGCTGAGAATGACCGGTCCGGGCGAACCAATTTCAAAAACTGTTTCATGCGCCACACCTTCAGGAACCATAGCGGCAGCTTCTTTCAAATCGCGGCGGCACTGCGCTTCCAGATCCTCTGAAAGCTTGGAAGTAAGACAGCCTTCCGCAATGGATACCTGGTCAAAATTGCTCATGGCGGAAACCATATTGCACACGGACACGATGTAAAGCTTCGTACCCTCGCCGGCGGCCGCCAGATCCGCAGCTTGCGCCATCGCCTTTTTCGCGTGGGCAGAACCATCATAAGGAACAAGAATATTCTTATACTTCAACATAGAAATCCCGCCTCTCTTTTCTTTTGAAGGATTTTATTTTTTTCATTATACCATGAATATTCCTGACTGCGTATTTCTTTTTATTCATTTCTCTTATAAAGAAAATACATCAGACTCCGGTTTCCGGTCCGTGCTGTGATAAGGAATAATTTTTCTGAAATGATTTTTCCCGGCAAGCTCCCACATTTCCCTTTCCGTCATATGGTTCGGCCAGAGGACAAGTTCCGCCCTGCCGCTTTCATAATAATCTTTCGCTTTGCCGTAGCCATGGATGCTGCCTGTCATGAGCAGTGAAAGTTCAGGGTGCCGCTCAATGAATTTCCTGTTCTCTGACCGCGACAGCTGGGCATCAGTAAGGAAATAAACCCCATTGTCATGAATCGTTTTTCCGTCCCATAAGGAAAACGTTTCATTGGGAAGGGCAAGCACTTCCCGGCGGGCGAAGTATTTCCTCCGCCCCAGACGCAGCCATTCGTCATAAAGCCCGGGAGCCATATGCACGGGAATCTCCATACTTCCTTTATTACGGAAATATGCCGCGATGGAAAGCCCCCTGCCGAAATGCGGCACAGGAAGAAGAAGCGGTTTCCCCCGCCACACCAATTCCAAAATTTTATCAAGAACCGACCGGCGCATATCTGCCCCGTACGATCGCCCAGATATGCTGCATCAAGGACGGCCACATCCGCCGTTTTCCCTTCCGCATCATCACAGACATAAAAAGGGTCATCGCTTCGGTAATCCCCGAAAGAACAAATTTTTCCCTTCACAGGAAATATCGTACCACACGGAACCGGCACAATGGCCGCTCCGCCCCCAGCGGAAACTGAAATCCCGTTCCAATTCCAGTTCGCGCGCTGTCGAATCAAGAATCATCGTGTTCCCCGGTTTTCTTTCATCTGCCGGTATGTTTGGTTCGTCAGAAGCACGGATCCCGCAAAGCCGAGAGACTCGAAATATCCGATCGCCCCCGTATGATCCCGGTGCGAATGGGTGATGAAAAGGTATTCTGCTCTTGCAACCTGCTCCGCTGTGAGATCAGGTACCCGGTCCAGTCCGTCCGTCGAAGTTCCCGCGTCCACGATAAAAGCGTGGCGCCCGCCTTCAACAAAAAAGCAGCTGCGTCCGAAATCACCGCAGCCGCCTGCAATTGTTATCTGCATATCCATCTCCATTGACGTTATTCTTCAGTTAATCACCACGCATGGCTGCACCCAATATACCATATTTCAAAAAAAGCCGCAAAACTATCTTGAGCCTGCCGCGATAAGGGCGAAGATCACACCGGCAATGGCAAAAATGATGTATGCCGCGCGTTCATAATTAAAACCGCCGCTTTCTTCATCAGCATCACTGCGCGTTTCTTCTTCCATCATGGGCGCTTTTATTCTTTCGTGAATCGCCGGTGGAATCAGGCCGCTGTAAAAACGGTTCAGGTACCTGATGTACCCGTTCATTTCTCTGGTAAAAAACCAAAAGGACGGCGCCGATAAAGATATTTCATTCCGTATGGCGATCGTGGAAAGGCATTCGTCAACGATACATTTCATAACCCGTTCCGGCGTGTCTTCCCTTTCTTCATACCTCCGTGAGATACTGTCAAAAAGTTCGATAGTTTTCCGCATACCGCGCTCATCATAGCGTCTCCGCAGATCAGGCGGCAGAAACTTTCGTTCCGCGCCATGGCCGGGCGCTGTTTCCCGTTCCATAAACAGGGAGAATTTCTTTTCCACTTTTTCAAAACCGCGGAACAAATCCAAGAGCGGCGCATAGGTTTCTGCATATCCGGCAAGGACATACTTTGCCACATAGATACGGAGCAGGATATAATCCGTAAGGAAAGCGGCCGCCTTCGGCTTCTCCGCCTGGCCCATATCCATACGGTTCACTTCGAGGAATCGGATAAATACGCGGTGGATGCTGTAGCTCCCCTCCGGCTCGGTCGTATAGGAAAAGAAAGCGCGCCGGGCCGCCCGGACACCCATGCTTTCAAGATATTCTTTTCTTCCCACGATCCGCCTCCTCTTTTACCGCGTGCCATCAGCAGCGGATTACCGCCGGTTTTCAATTTTTCCGCCGCTGAACCGCCGATTCCTTTCCCCGGGAACCATGCAGGAGAAATTCTTCCGTACAGCGCTTCCCGCTTCAATTCACCAGGGGAGAATGGGGAGACCTCTCTTCTTTTCTGTATTCATCAGCAAGCGCTTCCAAAAAGGACGCCACATCCCCCTCATGGAAATCAGAAATGCCATAAACGGCACATACCGCGCCGGCAAGCATTTCCTTTGTTTCTTCGTGGGGCAGCGTCGTATTGATTTCCAATTCTACCGTGCTTCCATTGTCTACAGCAGTAATTAAAACAGTCTCTTCTTTATTTTTCATCACACACCTCGCTGACTTCATCGTACAAAAAAAGAGAGTTCCCCGCAAGAAAAATATTTTTCTGCGCCTCTCTTATAAATTCTTTCTTGCCGTATGGTTCCATCCCTTATTGGTGAGTATCTCCGCGTCTTTTCCAAGAAACGCTTTCCCCGCGTACCGATCCCCTGCCAGCTGCCAGCGGAACCATGCCGTCACATAAGCGTCCGCTTCGGCCTGCACATGGCTGTGGTCCGCACGGGAACGCCGTTCCATGACCATCGCTGTCTTTGCCTTTTGAAATATCTTCTCCATATCCGGAAGCGGTGTAATGAGACGATCATCCAGCCTGTCTCCGCTCACCATGAACCACGGCACATTGACTGCAGAAGCGTCATATTTCCAACTGTTCATTTTTAATTTGTCTGCAAATGATTCCGTCACCGCCGAAACAGTGACAACCGTTTTAAAACGTCCGCCGCCTTTTCGGAATAAAATCGTTTTCACCGCGCCGACGCCCCCCTGGGAGTGGCCGCCGATCCCCAGATTTTCCTCATCAATCTTTTGAAAAAACACGCTTTTTCTGTCCGCCGCCAGCTTGTCCATGAGTTCCAGTCCCCATTCCGCCGAGTATCCGAGTCCCGTATTCCTGTCCGTATTGCCCACGACAATAAAGCCCCAGCTGGCAAGATGTTCAAAAATCGGCTCATCAAGATCACAGGTCGAGGTCGTCCCGTTCAAAAGAAATACCATGGGCCATTTCCGGTTTTCCGTTTCCAGCCGTTTCGGATACCACACGCGGTAAGTATAATTTCCGTACTGTTCTTCTTTTCTTGAAACGGTCTTCTTTGCCACTTCGTATATACCGAGGCTGCGGTAGCGCTGTTCAATCTTCCCCCGATCCGCCGTCGTTATCCAGTATTCATCAGTAATGGCCTCCGCCGCGTCCGCCGCGGAAAAAGAAAGGAGCCATACCCACACATATAAAATTATCTGCAGTTGTTTTTTTATCTTCTCCATATCCGCATTATACCAAAAATGAATAAACAATTAAATTTTATTCTTTGAAACGAACCACGAACAGGAACCGGCATCCATTACTTCGCCAGGGAAAGAAATTCTTTGCGCAAATCCCCGTCTGTCCTGAACCGTCCGGATGCGGAAATCGTCCTTGTAAGCGTCCCCGGTTTTCTGATCCCCCGTGCCGTCATACAGGAATGCTCCCCTTCCAAAAGAACGATCACATCCCCGGCACCGGTAATCCGTTCTATGATATCCCGTATATCCGCTCCTATCCGTTCCTGGATCTGGAGACGCTTAGAGACGGCATCGGCGATGCGGGCAATTTTCGACAGTCCGATGACGCGCCCTCTGGGAATATATCCCACAGCCGCCTTCATATTGTACATGAGGGCAATATGGTGCTCGCAATGGGAAAAGAGGGAAATATCTTTCACCACCACCATGTCACTTTCAGGAGAAGAAAATGTCTTATCGAAAGCGCGGGCGATTTCTTCATTGGGCACCGCCGCATAGGCCAGCTGCTCGGCCACCATTTCCGCAAAGCGGCGGGGCGTTTCCACAAGCCCTTCTCTTTCGGGATCTTCCCCGACTGCTTCTATAATCAGGCGCGCTGCCTGTTCCAATTTTTTCTGATCCATTTCAGACCCCTCTCCTGTCCGGCTCCCAGATAATTTTATGGAGCTGTACCTGCACGCAGACTTCTGCCAGTTTTTCTTTTCTCACATATTCGACCAATTCACGCGGCTCTATTTTCCCCCACACGGGACTCACATAAAACTTCGGACCGCCCCGGGGAAAATACTTCATAATGATTTCCTTCATATCCTCCAAATCCGTTTTCGAGGAGACGACGAATTTCAGAACATCCTCCTCCGTCAATTCCTTTAAGTTCGGCAGCCGCATGAAAGACTTCATTCCGCTGTCTGTGCATTTGTAATCCATCGTATAAAAAAGATTTTGGGGACGGCGCGCCAAAAGTGGAACTGCGCCGTTCGTTTCTATATTAATTTCATACCCTCTTCCCCGAGGATGTCGCAGATTTCCTGCAGAGGCTGGAGCAGCGGTTCTCCTCCCGTAAAAGTAATCCGCTTCCAGGGATAGGAACGGATCCGTCCAAGGAGTTCCTCTTTCGTAAGGAATTCTTCTGCGTCAGACTCTTTTAAAGCATACGCCGTATCGCAGTATGTACAGCGGATATTGCAGCCGGCAAACCGGACAAATACCGCCATATACCCTGTCCGTTTTCCTTCGCCCTCAATGCTGTCAAATATTTCCGCTACGGGAAACTTATTTTTCATATACTGCTGTATTTCCTTCCGTTTCCTGCACCGCCACGCGGATACAGTGGGGAATGCGGTCGCAAAGCCATTTCGCCATATTTTCTGCCGTGGGATTTAATCCTTCCATGATATCGTTAGCGCATCGGTGATCAAAAAGGTTGACGACATCCTTAATCTTCGTGAAATCTACCACCATGCCGTTTTCATCAAGCTTATCATTCTGCACGGTGACAGTCACGATCCAGTTGTGCCCGTGCATTGAAGTGCACTTGCTTTCATAGTTCAGACGCAGGAAGTGCGCTCCGCTGATTTCCATTCTTTTCGTTACTGTAAACATATTATCCTTTCCCTCCGTTCCACGGGTCTTCCACCCCGTTTTCAGCAAACGCTTTCGCCCTGTCTATGCAGGTCCCGCATTCGCCGCAAGGCGTGTCTCCCCCCTCATAACAGCTCCATGTCAGTTCATAGGGTGTCCCCAGTTTCAGCCCTTCCGCCACGACGCCGGTTTTATTTTTATCGGCAAAAGGAAAAACCAGATGCACCTTGCCGTATGTGCCGACAGCAACCGCTTCCCCCATGGCTTTCAGAAACTGGGGCGAGCAGTCGGCATACGCTTCTCCCGCCGCATCATCTCCATGGGCGCCGACATAAATATCCGTCTCTTCCTCTTCATAAATGCCGGCTGCCAGACTTGCCGCTACAGAAATCATGAGGCCGTTCCGAAAAGGAACATACGTAGATACCTTTCCCTCCCCCTTTTCCGCAATCTGCTCACCGTAACTTTTGTGTACAATACGCTCCGTCGAATGGGACAAAGAGAACAATTGGAATACTGAATGATCTGCGCCAGATCAAATTCATAATGAGGCACATGGTAATATGCCGCCACCGCTCTTGCGGCATCTAATTCCTTTTTATGCTTCTGTCCATAAAAAATAGAAGCAGTGCTGACATTCTCTGCTCCCAGTGCATTTACAGCCACGGAGAGACAAGTCGTCGAGTCCACACCGCCGCTGGATAATATAATTGCTTTTTTCATGTTTCCTCCCGTTTTTTATAGTTGGTGCTCAGAATGGACAACTGCCGGAACAAATTTCCGTTTCGTTTATCAATAGATCAACTCATTATAGCACAGGACAGAAATAAGATAAACAAATATAGTATAATAAAGCTGTATTATTAAAAGGAGGCATTATGAAGGGCGGAGACGCGGACGAATTTATCGATTATCTCATGGACGGCGGCGCCAGTGTACGCCACAAAGGATATGTCTACCATTTTTCAGGATTTGTGTACCATCCCGGCCAGCACAAGTGGCGGGTGAGCATAGAAAAATACCGCTGGACAAAAGAACCGTTTGAAGATTTCATGGAGCTCGTCTATTATTACACATCCGATGAGGAAGAAGACTGTATCAATCACCTCACCGAAGACATCCTTTGGGACGGGAAATCTTTCTACCAGCTGGAAAAAGCTCTCACCTGGATCGACTGGTAAGAACCTCCCCAGTCATCATCTGACAGCCCCATCAGCGCCGCTGCAGCCATGCGGTAAAAGAACCGCTGAGGTACGCGTGGAAAATGCCGGTGCTAAATCAACAGTGTAAATCATATGGGACTGCAAAAAATTGAATCATGTGCTATAATTGATTTGTCCTTTTCAGGGACTGATTTTCATGGGGACGTAGCTCAGCTGGGAGAGCGTACGGTTCGCATCCGTAAGGTCGAGAGTTCAATCCTCTTCGTCTCCACCATGCCCTTTGGGGCCAGACAAAACATAAGCAGGCTTGCCGCGGCAGGTCTGCTTTTATTGATGTATTTCCACTGCACCCGTATGCTGCCGCGGAAACCGCCCCGCGGGAAATACCGTAGCGCAAAATATATTTCGCAGATTATTTTTCCCGCTTGACATCTGCCGAAAGAAAATGCTATAGTAGGCACAACTTAATCACAGGCAATGAGAAGAAGAGTAAGCAAAACGAATGTCAAAGAGAGCTTCCGCAAGGTGAAAGGAAGTACAGGAAGTTTGCCGAACATGGTCTTTGAGCCGGATATGCTGAATCATTAAGCAGTCCGGGCGCTCCCGTTACAGAGCTGCGGTATCAGGATTTCCCTCGTACCTACAGAGGTTTGCACGGTGACGCGCAAATGAACTTGGGTGGTAACACGATCTTTCGTCCCTTATTGGACGGAAGATTTTTTATTACAATTTTTTAAGCAAGAATATCAAAGGAGGAATTTTTATGAAATTCAAAAAGACAATCATCGCATCCGTTGCCGCATTGGCACTCACAGGTTTTATCACAGGCTGCGGCGATGACAAAAAATCAGCGGCTCCCGCTCTGAAAGACAGCAGGGCGGTCACTCTCAAAGTGGGCGTATCCCCCGTCCCCCACGCTGAAATCCTCGGCGCCGTGAAGGATAAGCTTGCCAAAGAAGGCATCAATGTGGAAATCATCGAATTTACCGATTACGTACAGCCGAACCTGGCATTGAACGATAAAAACCTTGACGCGAACTACTTCCAGCACAAACCGTACCTGGATGAATTCGCCCGGTCAAGAAATCTGAAACTCGTTTCCGCAGGAGCGATCCATCTGGAACCGATGTCCGTCTTCTCCAAAAAGATTAAAGACTTGAAAGATCTTCCCGACAGCGCCCGTGTAGCTATCCCGAACGATCCTACCAACGGCGGCCGCGCGCTCCTCGTGCTCCAGTCTGCGGGGCTCATTAAGCTCCGTGACGGTGCCCCATCACCGCTACACCGCAGGACATCACAGAAAACAAAAAGAATCTTCAATTCTCTGAACTGGAGGCGCCACAGCTCCCCCGCTCGCTGGAAGACGCTGATATTTCCGTTATCAATATCAATTTTGCCCTGGAAGCAAAACTGAATCCGAAAGATGCCATCTTCACCGAAAGCAGCGATTCCCCATACGCAAACATTGTCGCTGTACGTGAAGGAGATGAAAACCGCCCTGAAATCAAAAAACTGATCGAAGCCCTTACCAGCCAGGAATCCAAAGATTTCATCGAGAAGAAATACAACGGCGCCATCAAAGCCGCCTTCTGATTAAACAAAAAAAGATCTCAAGATAAAGGACCTCTTCTGCCGGACAAACCAAATGCCCGGCAGAAGAGGTCCTTTTCATACCAGAAGAAGGTCCGCATTATACATCGGTCTCCTGATGTCTGCCTTTCTGTTATCTTTCATCCCGCATTTTACTTCTGTCATCTGCCGCACGATTCGTAGTTTCCCAGAATTTTAAAATAACTGCACATGGAAGACAGTCCCTCCAGTGTCCGCGTATTTGATGGATCTTTCAGCGAACCCATGACATCGATGTGGAAGAAATACTCAAAAGGTTTCCCTTCGAGCGGACGGGATTCCAGATGGGTCATATTCATACCGCCGTAGAAAAAGTATCCCAGCACATGGTAGAGTGCGCCCGGTTCATGCCTGACGGAAATGGCAAGAGTGATCTTATCCGCTTTATCGGATATTTCCATTTTCGGTGCGATGATGAAGAAACGGGTGTAATTGTTTTCATTAAAAAAGATATTTTCTTTCAGTACGGAAAGCCCATACAGCTTCGCCGCCGTCCGGCTTGCTACGGCCGCCTGATTTTTCTTTCCATCCTTTGAAACACGTTCCGCGCTTTGGGATGTGGAAAAATAAGGTTTCAATTTCCAATCCCGATGTTCATTGAAAAAAGGACGGCACTGGGCAAATCCCTGGGGATGGGAGTAGACCGTATCGATATCTTCCATTTCCGCTCCCGGCAGTCCCAGCAGGTGGTGCTCAATTTTTACCAGTTCTTCACCGACGATGGCGCAGCCGTAGCCCCTGATAAGGTCATAGACTTCCGTAATCCCCCCGGTGGAGGAGTTTTCAATGGGTACAACGCCGTAATCAATCATTCCTCCCGCAACGGCTTTCGTCACATCTTCAAAGAGGGGGAAATATATTTCTTCCCGCTCCCACTTACCGAAGTGCCGTTCCATGGCCTCATAGGTATAGGAGCCTTTCGCGCCGTAACAGCCGACGCGGATCCGTTTTTCCATAGTTTCTCCTATATCCATTTTCTCAATTTCACAAGCAGACCTTTTTCCTTTTTCTCCTCCGGCGTTGGACGCTCTACAGTGCGGACCACCCGTTTTCCATTTCTTCCCGCCGCTTCCGCGCTTCTGTCGATTCAAAAGGGACGGGCCGCGTAAAAGCGGGCGGCATACGCAGGCTGGGCGGCGCCATGATTTTCGGCACAGTAAATTTCGGCACCTTTTTCAAGCTGCCGGCTTCCTCACGCCCCCAAGGGACATAATGGTATGCGCCGGCAGAAGGGTCGGGCACGTTCCGTTCCGCGATATACTTCGCCCCATTAAAGGGAACGCCGCGGAGACGTTCCAGCAATTGCGCCGCCATGACCTGCGGGGAGAAATAAGAGAACGGCAGTCTCGGCGCCATGCGCGCAACAGAAGAAAGAAATGCCGCCTTCACTTCCTCCGCCGTCATGTTCTCCCTGTGGCGCACCTCATCTAAAAGAAGGATCATTCCCTTTTGGGTAGGAAATAAGTTTTCATAAGGAATGACGGTATTTCTATTCCCCATCCCCGACATATCCAGGAAGAAGACAAGGAACAGGCAGGAGAGCGCCTTATCCCCCGCTTCCGCACGAAGATGGAAGTTTGCCATGACATAGTACAGGTTGCGCAGCTTCGACCATTCTCCCGCCATGGTATAGATGGAGACCTTCTGCTGAAAAGCGCGCTCCAGTATATCCCTGGCGGAACAGGGATTCCCTTTCAGAGCCAGAGCAGAACGGGACTCGCCGATTTCTCCTTCCGTAAGCCCGTAGTTTTCACGAACATTCAGGACATACGCCATATGGCGTCCCACCTCGGTACGCCCCTTAGGTTCCAGCACATATACTTTCGGTACAGCGTGGTTATAATTTTTTTCAGGAACTTCATGGATTACACGCCGGACAAGTTCTGTATGCGATCCTTCACCGGAGAGGCCGTATCGTTTAAGGAAATCGGAAAGCGCCTTATCGGGAAGCATATTCACCGTTTCCCGGGGAGTGCTTTCGCGGATCCAGCCGTCAGCATAGAGGCGGTCCAGACAGAGATCGGCGTCGCTGCCGTAAGTGGCATACAGATAAGACGGCATCTTTGCATGCACCGGTTTGCCGTCAAAATAATCCAGTATGAGTATCTCACGTACAGAAAGACCCACTCGTCCCGCCTCCTTCTCATCATACTTTATTTTTTAGTATAGCAAAACAAAAGTATGATTAAAAGTCATAAACACAAACCACAGGAAAATTTTTGTCCCTGTACCTAAATTCCGAAAAGCGCTTTTTATCTTATCCCATATCCGGCATCCGGAATTTAATTTCCGTCCTTCGATACTAAACGCCCATGTGCGTCCCCACGGCACTGAAAACAGGAAGCAGGACGGAAAATATGATTGCCGCTGTTACAAGACCTACAAAAAGCAAAAGAGAAGGTTCCAGAATCTTTCTGAATCCTGTCAGTTTCCTTTTCGTTTCCTCTGTCATAAGATGAGCGCTCCGCTCCAGAAGAGAGGAAGCCGCCCGCTTTCCATTCCTACGTGGATCATGCGGGCAAGGGCGGTATCGCCAAAGGATCTTTCCATGCTTTGGGCAAAATCGCCGCCCCGCTCTATATCCTTTTTTATTTTCAGCAATTCTTCTTTTACGGCGCCGTTATCCGTTATGTCCGCTATATCAGCAAGGGCGTCAGACAAGGTTTTCCCGCTTTTCAAAAGTGCCGACAGAGCAAGCGTCACACGGATAAGGTACAGTCTCCGGATAAAAGGGAAGCGGAAAAGAAACGTGTCTGTACTTCTTTTTCCCCGTTCACTTCGTAACCAGACGACACCGCCGACTGCACCCAAGAGAAGTTCAACAAGAAAATAAACCCCTTTTTCCTGTAAGAACAGGCCCAAAGCAAGCACCGCCCTCGTCACCGCCGGAAGCGGTATATCGAGGGCGTCAAAAAGCGCGGCAAAGGACGGCAGTATGACAGTAAGGATCAATGCAAATACAAGAAAGGAAAAGAAGAGAACAAAAACAGGATAGGAAAGAGCCGACTTCATACCGGCAATAAATTCTTCTTCCTTGCGATAGCACGCGGCGGCCAGGCGGAGCTGTTCCGGAATCGTTCCCGACAGCTCGCCTACCTGCAGAAGGGCCGTAAAAAAAGGCGGAAACGCACGGGATCCCGCAAAACTTTCCGCAATGGAGTGCCCTGCTTCGATGGTCGCCTTGATCTCGCCCAGAAGAATCTTTTCTTTCCCGCTCCGGCCGCCGCCAAGGATGTCCAAAGTTTCGGTTACGGGAATCCCCGCGGAAAGAAGTGATTCCCATTCTTCAGCCAAATCGGCGAGACGGCGTCTTTTGAAAAGGGACACTTTTTTCTTTTCTCCCGTTTTTCTGATGGTCATCGGGTGCAGCCCGCGGCTTTTGAGTTCATCCGCTGCTTCTCTTTTGCCGGCAGCCGCCACTCTTCCTTCCTCTACTTCTCCGCTGTCAGCGTACGCTTTATAAAGGAACTCCATTTTACTCTCCCTCCAAATGCAAAGTTCTTCTCGTTCTTTTTCTGTCACGCCCTTTACCTTGTATACCGCCTGGCGCAGAGTGCGCATGTCATTCACACCCGTTTCCATATAGGACAGGACCTGTGCTTCTTTTCCTTCGCGGATGAGGTTCGCCACAGCAGGGGTATTTGTCAGAATTTCACGGAGCAGTACAGTTTTAGTTCCCATCCGCCAAAGTCTTTGCGCCGACACGCAGCGGAGGACGGAAGAAATAATCAGGCGCACTTCGTTTTGTTCTTCCGCCGGAAATACATGCACCATGCGGCCGACGGCTTCCAGAGCGCGCCCGTTGTGGAGCGTCCCCAAAACGAGATGCCCTGTTTCTGCCGCGGTAAGCGCCGCCGCTATGGTTTCCCTGTCCCTCATTTCCCCTACGGCAATGACATCAGGATCCTCGCGGAGAGATTCGCGGACACCCTCGGCAAAACTTACCGCGTCACGACCGATTTCCCGCTGACGGACAAGGGATTTCCCACGGAAAGGACATACTCCACAGGATCTTCCAAGGTCACGATGTGACGCGCTTTTTCCTTGCCGATTCCTTCCAGTGCTCTTGCCATGGTGGTGCTTTTCCCGCTTCCTGTAGGGCCTGAAAAAAGGACAAGGCCGGAGGATAATTTTGCAATCTTCTCAAGCCATTTTTCATCAGGATCTTTTTCCACACGGTCAAGCACGGGCAGCACACGGAGCGCCGCGCAGTCTTTTCCGCCCGCCCGGTACAGATGGATGCGGAACCGATTTTCTCCTATGGAAAAAGAAGTATCGCATGCACCTTTTTCTTCATACACTTTTCGTTTATCCGGTGAAAGGCAGGAATGGAAAAGCATGTCAAAAAAACTTTTCTCCGCTCTTTCTTCCAATTCTTTAAGTCCGCCATATTCACGGACAATAACCCTTCCGCCTTCCGTAAGATGGATATCTGTAGCCTCCGGGTAAAGGGCCAGCCACTGTTCAATATGTTTCATAGTCACTCCCATAAGAGCGCCGCTTCCTCAGGCGGGACGGCGCCGCTTTCCATTAACCGCAAAAGGGATTCCTTCAGGGAATACTGTCCCTGTTTTCTCATACATTCTGAAAACTCTTCGGCTGCCGCGTTTTCATGAAGCAGCCGCCGTTCCTCTTTTCCTATTTCCAGCATTTCAAAAACACCGGTCCGCCCGTCTGCACCTTTCCCCCTGCAATGATCACATCCCTTTGCCATGTATGCCCGTCTCCCGATAAACGCTTCAGGAAACAACTTTTCTTCCGTCATTTCTCTTGTAATGACCATTTCCTTCCGGCAGGCGGGACAGAGTTTTTTCACAAGCCTTTGAGAAATGATAAGGGACAGCGACGCGGAGAGCAGATACGGCGGAATGCCCATATCTGTCAGGCGAGCAGGCGCCGATACGGCATCGTTCGTATGAAGCGTAGACAGGACAAGATGTCCGGTAAGAGCGGCATGTACGGCAATTTCCGCCGTTTCCCGATCGCGTATTTCCCCGATCATCACCACATCGGGATCCTGCCGCACAAGAGAACGGAGTCCTCTTTCAAAAGTAAGGCCCGCTTTTTCATTCACTTCCACCTGGGTGATTCCCGGTATGCGGTACTCCACGGGATCTTCCACGGAAATCACGCTGATTTCAGGACGGCACACCAGTTTCAGCGCCGCGTAGAGCGTCGATGTTTTCCCGCTTCCCGTAGGACCGGTAGTGAGAATCATGCCGCTTTTCTTTCCTATTTTTGTGCGGAATATTTTCTTCTGCAAGGGAAGCATCCCGAGTTCATTCTTTTCAATGAAATCCATCTGCCCCGATAAAATCCGTATGACGATCGTTTCCCCGTAAACCGAAGGCATCACGGAAAGACGGAAATCTGTATTTTTTTCATCCCTGATTTCCGAAAAACTTCCGTCCTGGGGAATACGGTTTTCCCCCACGTCCATACCGCCCAGGACTTTGGCCCGCACCGACAGTCCCGCCGCCATATCCGGGGGCAGCCGGTACCTTTCTGTAAGAGTTCCGTCAATGCGGAACCGGACAAGGACAAATTCACGGCACGGTTCCAGATGGACATCGCTCGCCTTTTCCGAAACAGCGGCCTGCAGGATTCTCCGCATGGCAATTTCCGCATTGGCCGCCCGCAGTATTTCCATAATTTCTCCCTTCCGCAGGAAAAGCCCGCGGCCGGTTTCCCGCCGCAAGCCTTTCTTTTTACACCTGCATAATGCGCATGATATTCGTGGCAAAAGATTTCCGCCGGTTTATTTCCCCCTGCCTGACTCCTGCCGCGATGACACAAAGGCTGTCCTCCCGAAATTTTTTCCCTTTCAAAACGGCAACGGACCGATAGTGCAGATAATTTTCGTCCTTCGCATGGTTCCTCCCGAGACAGTAGAAGTCCTTCCATTTCTATTGCGTAATTGGAATAAAAAATTTACACTTGTATATAAAGTAAAATATTTTCTGCTTTTCTTTATAGTGTACAAAAAGAGCGGATATAAATAAAGCCTTTTCATTCCTTTGGAAGTTTCTTCATGAACTTTCACGATAAACGCGTCCATTCCGCATTTCTTATCCTCACCTCTTTTCTTATTCTCATCAGTTACCGTATCATTTCAAATATCATAGCGCAAAACGCCGAAACGGAACGAATCGGGCAGGGACAGGTGGCCGTGGCAGCCACATCCCCGATTTGAATATGGATAATCGTCTACCGCTGCAAACTCATCGACAGCTCCGATATAATGCGCCGCGTCTTCCATGAAATGAGGAATGCCATAAAATGCACAAACGCCCTGTACCGGTTAAAGAGTAAATACAGCGCTTATATCCGCTTTACAGCAGTCAAAAGCATTTTCTACCGTTATCCATACTTCCTTTCCGGTCAAGATTGGGAGTAAGAGGAATCCGTTACATGAAAAAGCAGAAGGAGAATCTCCATGATAAAAATACTGTTCGTCTGCCATGGCAATATCTGCCGCTCCCCGATGGCGGAATTTGTTATGAAAGACCTCGTGGCAAAAGCCGGATTGGCACATTTGATTTCCATTTCATCCTGCGCGGCGACTTATGAAGAAATCGGAAACGACACCTATCCCCCTGTACGCCGGCTTCTCAAAGACAAGGGGATCCCTTTCACTAAACGGGAAGCACGGATATTCACGCCTGCCGATTACGAAGAAAGCACTTATGTCATCGGCATGGATGATGAGAACCGCCATGATCTTTACCATCTTACCAAAGGCGATCCACAGAAAAAGATCTCTCCTTCTCGAATGGGCGGGGAAAAGCGGAGTGTCGCCGATCCGTGGTACACTGATGATTATGAAACAACCTACCGTGATGTACGGGAAGGCTGCGCCGCGATTCTCAAAAGGGTCATGTCATGATTTCCGTTTACCCGGCTTTTTACAAAGACTTCCGCTGCAAGGCAGACAGGTGCATCCACTCATGCTGTATGCAGAACTGGGAAATCGACATCGACGAAGCCACGGCAATGAAATATCTCGTCATGACGGGAGAACCGGGAGAAACCATCCGTGCCTCCATAACAGGCACAAAAGGAAACCGCCGTTTCATCATGAAAGACGGCCGCTGCCCTCTTTTGCAGGAAAACGGACTCTGCCGCATCATTGCGGAAACGGGAGAAGAAAATCTTTGCGATATCTGTGCCATGCATCCCCGTTTCTTTGTGGAAAACGGAAATTTTGAACTGGTCGGTGTGGGACTTGCCTGTGAAGAAAGCGTGGAGCTTCTCCTGTCCAATTCCAAGCCTTTGCTTTTCATGGAAGACAGAGGCTTTTCTCTATTCGACTTTCCCACACTGCTTTCCGCTATGGGCTGCAGTCTTCCCGAAGAAGCACTCTCCTATACGCCGACCATCAATGAAACTTACTGCCGGACCATTTTACACGCTCTTTCTCAAACGGAGCCTGTCGATGAAGCATGGACGAAGAGGCTTGCCGCTCTTTCCGGAACTTTCACTTCCACACTGAAAAAGGCAGCCTCATATCTTTTCGAAGCGCCTCTCTTGGAATTAACGGCGGTGTATCAATACATTTTCTACCGTGCCCTGGAAAAAGAACCTCTCTACGGCATAGACGCCGTCATGACATACGCCCGGCAAAGCACGGACTTCATCTTCATGGAAACTGCCGTATTTGGAGATCTCCCCGAAAACATACGGCGCTGGTCGGAGCAGATCGAATACGACACGGATAATACGGATATCCTTCTGTCGCTCATCACAAAATAGTATTTCAGCAAAAAAGCAGATCCCGCTAAAGGACCTGCTTTCGTTTTCCCTTAAAATACCTTTCCTTTTAAGAGAAAATTCCATAAAGTTTTTTACTGCATGCTCCTATACAAAAAGAGAGGATCCACTCCGCTTTTCATGGAGATATCTCAGTATTTCATACTTGTTTTTGCCAATTCTTCCAGAGATGGTTTCAGATAATTTCTTTCCGCGTCACTGGTCACTGCCAGGATTGCTCTGTACTGATTCTCTTTTTTCATGAAGTATCCCCGGATGTAAAGGGGTACGATGAAACCATCGGTATCGCTTATGACCCGCGCACCCGCCGTGTACGTATAGTCATTTAAACGGGTAATCGGTTCTATGTCCTGCAGCCGCACATGGGCAAAGTCTTCAGGAAGTTTCACAGGAGCCGTTTTATTATGCTCGCGTATGGCGTCCACAATGAGTTCGTTAATTGCGGGTTCAGCACCCATCATGTAAAGGTTCGCCATCATAAGCGCCCCTGCAGACACCATATTTTGATCCTTCGCAAAGAAAGGATCCATTCCTTTTTTATTTCCTTCCGTTTCAGGGAAAGAGAAATTCACGACAAAGGCATCAAAGCTTCCCTCGTCAGAAACGGTGAGAAGCTGTCCCACAGGCAGCGTCCCTTCTTTTTCCGTGATGAAAGTTTTTTCTTTTCCTGCCATTTTTTTCGCAGACGGCGTTATGACGAAAGGCGTATAAACGGCGTTATTTCTTAAAGTGATTTTCTTTATAAGGAAGGGGCTGTCTGTCTGTAAAGGTCTTTCACGACATCTCCCGGACTTCTACGGAAATCGGCAGTCAATTGCCCGCCATCGTTCGTGCCTGTATCCGCCCTTTATGGGCAGGTTCTGCAAAAACAGCGGTCATGGAAGAAACGGTGATTCCTGCTGCCAAAAATGCTGTCATAAGTCTTTTCATCGAAGTCCCTCCGCACCTTTTACTAAAACAGGCTCCATGATCCGACCTGTGGCCTGATTGGTATAAATGGCAGTAACGCCAAATTGCCCTTTATCCGCCGCTGCGATGAAGAAGACATAAAAAGGCGTTTCCACACCGTATTGTTCTGCAAAAAGAAATATACTTCCATAAATAAATTCGGTCTGTCCGTCTTTTTTATAGACAAAACGATCATGGCCGTCTTCTTTTTTCATGCTTTCCCGGATAGTTTCAAGATTCAAAGTCCGGTTCTCTCCAAGGATATCAATTTTGCCCGGATGGGCTTTTTCCATGGCCCTGATGATTTCATTCCAACCGGCTATATCCTTTTCTTCCAATTTTACAGACATAACGACTGCCTGATGAAAAGCCTCCTTCGTCTCCATCTGCAGCTGAGAGAATCTGGTGGCTTCAAAAAGCTGTCCAAGCTGCTCCGCCATCATTTTTTCATGAAGTGCATCGCCTTTTCCAAATAATCCCATCCGCTTGACAGCAGGAAGAATTTCTTTCTCTACTTTTTCCCGGTTCCACTCTTTTTGCAGTTCTTTTCCCACATATGATTTATCTGCTTCCCGGAGGGTAACCTCATTTCCCAGCGGAAGAATATGTCCGTCCGCCATTTTTAAATCGGATGCCAGAGACAGTCCGCCTGCCGCCAAAGCAAGCGTGAGCGCCAGGGCGCATATACGTTTTTTCATAATGCTCCTTTCATGAGCTGTCTTTAATCATTTTCTTTCATTATACCAAACCCGTCATACAGAGGAATAGATTCTTCACTCTGTGTCACTATCCCGTTTCCCGTCTTTCTCCCACAGCATTCTTGCCTCCGTTCAGAATGACGATTGGAGGAAAAGGCGTCATAATGAGGGAAACGTTAATCGTCATCCTAAGCGGATGTGAAGGATCTATGCCCTTGATAAGGAACCCGCAGGCACAGCTTGAAAACCTGTACCTGAAAACCGCCTTTTATTCTCCCAACTCGCGGCGGATAAGTTCACTCTTTAATGTCTGTAGCTTGTCGGACAGGTTGATTTCCATCAGATCCGGATTAAGGAGACGTGTATATTCCGGCCAGAGTGTATCCATCTGCTTATCTGCATAGCGGATGATTTCAGGAAGTACGGGCAGCGGAAGGTTCCTGCCGTTTTCTACGACGGGCCTCAGCAGTTCCTCCACCGTATAAGTGCCTGCTTTCAGCTCTTTCCTGCGCCATTTCGCCGATTCCGTGACAAGGGTAAAGTCGCCGCCGTCCGCCGCTTTTTCATCACGGAGGCAGACAAGGTCGGTAATCATTTTTCCTGTATCTTTTTTATAAAAACGATAGACCGTCTTGATACCGGGGTTCGTCATTTTTTCCACGTCGTTGGAAAATTTCATAACGGGAACCTCTTTACCATCCGCTTCTTTCACCGCCATTTTAAAGACGCCCCCCAGCGCGGAAGTGCCGTCGGCCGTGATGATTTTCGTACCCACGCCCCACGAGGTGACGGTGCAGCCCTGCGCTTTGAGGGACTGGATGGTATATTCGTCAAGATCGTTGGAACCGGAAATGATGGCATCAGGGAAGCCGGCTTCGGTAAACATACGGGTCGCTTCCTGAGAGAGATAGGCGATATCTCCGCTGTCGATGCGGATCCCGTATTTCCCGGGAAGCCGCCCCTCTTCTTTCAGTTCTTTAAACACCTGAATTGCATGGGGTACGCCCATTTCAAGGACATTATAGGTGTCGGCCAAAAGGATGAGGTTGTCATGATACTGGCGAACGTATTCGCGGAAAGCATCTATCTCTTCATCAAAGCTCATGACCCAGCTGTGGGCCATCGTACCGAGGACAGGAATGCCGAACCGTTTTCCCGCTTCCACATTGGATGTGCCGTTGAACCCTCCGATCATGGCGGCCCGCGCGCCCCAGAGCCCGGCAGAATGTCCCTGCGCGCGGCGGAGACCGAACTCCATCAGGGCGTCTTTCGGCACCACAGTACGCACACGCCGTGCTTTCGTGGCGATGAGGCTTTCATGGTTCATAATCATGGATAGACCCGTTTCGAGAAGCATGGCTTCTGTCGTAGTGCCATGGAAACGAAGGAGCGGTTCGCCGGGAAAGACTACAGTGCCTTCCGGTACAGCATAAATATTTCCTTTAAATCGGAAGTCTTTCAGATAATCAAGAAAGGCGGGATAAAAAATATGCAGACTTTCCAGATAAGCGATATCTTCTTCATCAAAACGAAATTTTTCCAAAAACTGCTGGAGATGCTCAAGCCCCGCCACGATGGTGTAGCCGCCGTTAAAAGGATTCTTTCTGTAAAAACGGTCAAACACGACTTTCCGTTCATGGCGTCCTTTGTTGAAAAGGGCATTTGCCATTGTCAATTGGTATAAATCGGTAATCAAGCCATTCATTTTTATTCCGCCTTTCTTTATATACGTATTCTCAAGACTTATCGATTCTTCCTATTTCCCTCATCACGGTAACAGGTCCTTCCCATCCGTTCAGAATAACACCTCACCGTTCCTCGTCATTCGGCACTTTTAGCTGCCAGCTGTCGGCTGATAGCTTTTATCTTCTTACGGCTTCCCTCATCACGGGTACAGATCCTTCACATTCGTTCGTATTTAGACTCCATTATAGCACTTCCCCGCCGGCCTTTCAGAAAATGAAAAACGCGCCCGTCACAAGCGCGCTTTCTTTTATAATTCAATTTCTTCCGTCTTTCCGGTAAAATCCGTGATGACCGCGTTTCCCGATGCCAGCCTGAACACGGTATACCTGCCGTCTTTCCGGATCCCGTCCAAGGATTCCTCACAGCTCCTCAGCATGGCGCGCCGCGGTTCCTCCCCTTTATCCTCCCGCAGTTTGCAGGATATACAGATAGTCGACTGATCCGGATGGGTGGCGCAGATTTCCGCGCGGTCGTTCAGAAGAAGCTGTCCGTAAATCTCATCATCTTTATTGAAAAGGAAATGGATTACGCCGCCGCAGACACAGACATTATTCATCGGCCGGAGGCGCGGCCAGATGCCGTCCAAAGTGGCCAGATAAAACACACCGCATTGTTTCAGATATTCAGCAATTCTTTCCGCCGCTGCCATACAGATTCCTCCCGTCCTTTATCTCTACATTTATTTTATCATATTCCAAAGAAATATTTACCTCAATCCCGCTTCCGCTTCTTCTCTGTCCGCCAGGATTTTCACTTCCGTATCCAGATGGGTGAGAATCTCGACGACTTCTTTTCGTGTGTCCGCCGTAGCATTGATGCAGCAGGTCGCCCGCCGGGGATCGATGGTGGTCAGAATGCCGAGATATTCATATCCCTCCATGATACGATTGACGTAGTTCACATCGCCCGGCGCGATTTCTATATAGATTCTGCTATCCACGGGCACGCCTCCGGAGAATGGTATACGGCGGCAGATCCTGCTCTGTCACCATCGTCAGCTCTTCCAGCGGATGGGGCGCTGCTGCCGCCTCTTCACCGTCTTTATTCATCAGCCGTCCGATCGTAACGGAAAATACATCACCTGCCGGGGTAAGACATTCAACGACCTCTCCTGCTTTGAAATAGTTGCGCTGCTGCACTTTGACCGTATCGTTTTCTTTATGCTGCTCCAGAACAAGACCGATAAAATCATAGGGCTGCTCCGGCTGGGACTTCATATATTCCTGGGCGGAATGGTCGGGGTTCTGGAACGCGAAAGCCGTCGTGTAAGGACGATGGGATACCTTTTCCAGTTCTTCCCGCCATTCCGGACGAACGGAAAATGCCGCTCCCAATTCGTAGTACGAGTCAATCGCTTTCCGGTACGCTGCCACAACCGCCGCCACATAGTAGACACTCTTCATGCGGCCTTCAATTTTCAGAGAAGAAACGCCCGCTTCGATAAGTTCGGGAATATGGTCGATCATACAGAGATCTTTGCTGTTGAAAATATATGTGCCGTGCTCATCTTCTTCCACAGGGAAATACTGGCCCGGCCGGGACTCTTCCATCACGGAATACTTAAACCGGCATGCCTGGATGCATTCACCCCGGTTGGACTGGCGTTTCCCGTTTGTAAAATAATTGGATAAAAGACAGCGGCCGCTCCAGGAAATACAGAGCGCCCCATGGCCGAATACTTCCAGTTCGATATCCACCCGTTTTCTGATGTCCGCCATTTCCGAAAGGGATACTTCTCTGGCAAGAACGACGCGGGACGCGCCCATATCTTTCCATCTCCTGACGGTGCGCCAGTTTGCCGCGCTCGCCTGCGTGCTCACATGGACCGGCAAATCAGGCGCTGCTTCACGGGCGATATCAAATACGCCGAGATCGGAAATCAGGACGGCATCCGCATGAATATCCCGTAAATATTTCAGGTATGTGTCAAGCCCTTCCAGATCTTCATTCCGGGGAATGATATTGACCGTGATATACACTTTCTTTCCCATGGAATGGGCATACTCCACAGCCTCTTTCATTTCTTCCCGGGTAAAATTGCCGCCGTAGGCACGGAGACCGAAAGCTTTTCCCGCCATATATACCGCGTCTGCCCCGTAAAGGAGCGCCATTTTCATTTTTTCCATATTTCCCGCCGGCGCGAGAAGTTCCATTTTTTCCACTTGTGTTCCTTTCTTCCCTTATTTCCTTATCTTCCTTGACACCGCAAGACCGTCTCCCTCTTCATGGATGACCGTATCATAATGAGCCTCCACATATTCGAGGTATTCCCGCAGGCGTGTGACAAGCGTCCTGTACCGATGGGCCACGGGTTCCCCGCTTCGCACCAATCCGCGGAAGAGGACATTATCTGCCTCAATAACCGCGTTTTCTGATAATTTCGGCTCAATAAGTTTCAAATGGCGGAGGTACTGCCCTTTCGGCCCATCAAGGTAAACAAAATCATACGGCCCTGCGAGCGTAGAAAGCACTTCTCCCGCGTCCCCCAAATGGCACCGGACACGCTGCTCAAATCCTGCCGCCTGCATGACGGATACAGCCCGTTCATTCCGCAGAGCATCTATTTCTATGGTATCAATTTCCGCCAGGGGAAAATGCTCTGCCAGAAGCAAGGCAGAATAGCCGATGGCCGTCCCCACTTCCAGTATTTTCTTTGGATCGGCTGCCGCCGCGGCTTCCAGCAGCAGCTTCCTCTCCGCCCTGCGCAGAATGGGAATATTCTCTTCTTCCGCTTCCCGCTCCAGTTCCTTTCTCAGATCCGCAATCATGGCCATATCAGTCGTCTGTCCCATAGATCCGGTCGATTTCCGCCTGATGTTCTTCAAGCGTCTTTGTGAAGACATGGCGGCCGTCTTTTTCCGCCACATAGTAAAGATACTCTCCGGGCGCCGCGTCAAGCACCGCACGGACAGCATCCATGCCGGGACTGCTTATGGGGCCGGGCGGAAGTCCCTGCCGTTCATATGTGTTGTAAGGCGAATCAATTTTCGTATCCGCTATGGTCAGTTCCTCTTTCTGCCTGCCCAATGCATACTGGACGGTAGCGTCAATCTGCAGAGGCATCTGCTTTTCCAGACGCGCCAGGATGACAGAAGCGATCGGCACCTGATCTTCTTTTAACCGCGCTTCCCGCTCCACCATGGACGCGATGGTCATGAGGGCATGAATAGAAAGATGCTTCTCCTCCGCCCGCCTGCGCAATGCGGGTGTAAGCATTTCATCCGTGCGCCGGTACATCATGTCAGCAATCTGCCGGGCGGAGCAAGACTTCGGAATTTCATACGTATCGGCAAAAAGAAATCCTTCTCCCTTCACCTTTGCCGCCTCAGGACCGTACATGTATGGAAAGGCGCGTAAGTTTCCGCTTCATGAAGAAAATCTCCATAGCATTCCAGCCCCGCCTTCTGAAGAACATCTGCAATCTGCACTGCGGTAAAGCCTTCCGGCACGGTGATCTTCACCACTTCTTCTTTTCCGTTTTTCAGATCCGCAATCGTTTCCGCTACCGTCGAACCACGCCGGAATGTATAGTACCCGCTTTTGAGCGCCTTCCCGTTTCCTGTGGCCAAAAGCATGGCGCGGAAAACGGCGGCACTTCTGATAACGCCTTTCTCCTCAAGCATTTCTCCGATTTCCCGTCCCGTGGCATTCTTCGGTATTTCTACCATCACCGTTCCATCCGCCTGTCCGTGATAAAAGAAATAAAAATAGAGGAACAGGCCCGCCGCCAGCGCCGCAAAAGCAAGCACCACCCCATGCAGGTATTTCCTTTTATCTTTTATAAAAGATATTTCCTTCATAAAACCTCTCTTGCTTCAATCGTGGAAGGACAGAAACCATCGCTGCCTTCCGCTGTTTTCATGACTGGTTTATTATACCACAACTCTGAAAATAGCCGCTTTTTCTCTGCCATGCTACAATAGGTCCATCAGTAAAGGAGGAACTCCTATGGAAATCAAAATCGGAACTGCCGGTACCGCCAGCCGGACCGTCACGGAAAAAGACACTGCCCTTGCCGTCAAAAGCGGCTCTCTGCAAGTCCTTGCCACTCCTGTTTTATCCGCTCTTATGGAAGAGGCTGCCGTTGCCGCCCTTGCGCCGTACCTGCCTTCAAAACAGACTACGGTAGGCGGTTTCATCGCCGTCCGTCACAACGCGTCCACCCCCGTGGGACAAACGATCAAAGCGACTGCCACCGTGACGGCGGTCAGAGGAAAGAAAATATCTTTCACCATCACCGCGTCTGATGAAAACGGCGCCATCGGTGAGGCGGAGCACACCCGTTTCCTTGTGGATGAAGAAGCATTCATGAGGAAATTACACAAGTAAAAAGCGTTTCAAATCAAAAGGCATGTCAAAAGACGCCCGCGGTATTTTGCGGACGTTTTTCATTGATGCTTTATTTTTTTGTATTGCTTTCCGCAGCGCGTTCCACCCCTGTCCCGTCAAAAACGGGGATAAAACTTTGATCGGAAGATTCTTTCTGCTGGACATAGCCGTCTTCAATGCCGAGCGCTTCCATGTACGCTTCCGCCTCTTCGTATTCTTCATCGGTAATCCGGCGGTTGATTTCCGGAAACTCTTCCGCTCTTCCGTGAGGCGTGTACTGCCGCATAAGACTGAAAAGGACATCCCCTTTACGAAACGTTTCCGCCACATATTCCAAAACGCCTTTCGTGTTTTTCATCTGCCCCGGCAAAATAAGATGGCGGATAAGAACACCTTTTTTTAATATACCGTCGGCACCGATTTCATAGGGACCTGTCTGCCGGAACATCTGCTCAATGGCAGACACCGCCTTTTTAAAGTAGTCCGGCGCGCTGCTGTACCTTTCCGCCGCCGCAGCGTCGCTGTACTTCAAATCAGGAAGCCAGCACTGTATTTTCTTCCGTAGGAACGCCACGGTATGAACGCTTTCATAGCCGCCGCAGTTATACACCACCGGTACGGGAAGCGGTTCTCTCAGACTTTGAAAAACGGCATGGGTAAAATGGGTCGGCGTCACAAGGTCGATATTGTGCGCGCCCCGGTTGATGAGTTCACGGTAAATCTCCGCCAGCCGCTCCACGGATATTTCTATCCCCCGGCGCAGTTCGGATATTTCATAATTCTGGCAATAGACGCAGGACAAGTTGCACCCTGCAAAGAAAACCGTTCCCGCGCCTCTTGTCCCGCTGATACACGGTTCTTCCCAATGATGGAGCGCCGCCCGTGATACGATGGGAAGCATGCCTGTCCGGCAGTAACCGACGGCGCCCTGTCCGTGAACGGACTCCCGCCGCGGCACACGGCATCCCCGCGGGCAGATATTACAGATACTCATTATATGTCCTTTATATAAAGCGGGCTTTCCCGCAGAATTTCCACTACCTGATTATACACCGAAAGAAGAAAATCCATTGCCCCCGCCTTGTAAAAATCTTATAATGATACATATTGTGGATAAAGCTGAAAGGAGAAATTTTATGGAACAGCAATCCGGTTTTTTGGACAGAATTTTTCACCTGAAGGAAAATCACACGTCCGTCAGGACAGAAATCATGGCAGGCATCACGACTTTCATGACGATGGCGTATATTCTCGCGGTCAACCCCAGCATCATGAGCGCCGCCGGCATGGATAAAGGCGCGCTTCTTACGGCGACCGCCCTTGCCGCATTCATCGGCACCATTCTCATGGCACTCTTTGCCAATTACCCCTTCGCCCTCGCTCCCGGCATGGGGCTGAATGCGTTTTTCGCTTTCACCGTCGTCGGACAGATGGGCTATTCCTGGCAGACCGCCCTTGCCGCTGTTTGTCTGGAAGGCGTGATTTTCATTATCCTGTCTCTCACCAATGTACGCGAAGCGATTTTCAACGCGATCCCCATCAACCTGAAACGGGCAGTGTCGGCGGGCATCGGTCTGTTCATTGCCTTCATCGGACTGGTTTCCGCCAATATCATCGTCGCCAATCCCGCTACGAAAGTTTCTCTTTTCTCCTTTAAAGGCGCAATTGCCGCAGGAACATTCCACACCGTGGGAGTTCCGGTTCTCCTCGCCATCCTGGGTGTGCTTTTCACAGGCATCCTCATGGTGAAAAAAGTGAGAGGAAATATTCTCTGGGGCATCCTCTTCACATGGGGTCTCGGCATCCTCTGCGAACTCACGGGGCTCTACATTCCCGATCCCGCAAAAGGAGCGTTCAGTACTCTGCCGAACCTTTCCGCAGGCATTGCTTCTTTTACCCCTGTAAGCCTGTCCCCCATTTTCATGCAGCTTGATTTCTCAAAGGTGATGAGCCCTGATTTCTTCGTCGTCCTCTTCGCGTTCCTTTTCGTGGATATTTTTGATACCCTCGGCACCCTGGTCGGTGTTTCTTCCAAAGCAAACATGCTTGATGAGGAAGGGAAGCTGCCCGCATCAAAGGCGCTCTCATGGCTGACGCTGTCGCCACCACCATCGGCGCGGGCCTAGGCGTTTCCACCACGACCACCTTCGTAGAAAGTGCGGCAGGCGTTTCTGAAGGCGGACGGACCGGTCTTACCGCCGTCACCGTAGCCGTTCTCTTTGCCCTCTCCCTGTTCCTTTCCCCCTTCTTCCTGGCAATTCCCGCCTTTGCCACCGCGCCCGCCCTCATCATCGTGGGCTTCCTCATGTTTACCGCCGTCACGGGCATCAACTTCAGCGACCCAACCGAAGCCATTCCCGCATATATCGCCATCCTTGCCATGCCCTTCACATACAGCATCGCCGAAGGCATCTCGTTTGGCATCATCACTTACACTGTCATGAACGCCCTCACGGGAAACGGGAAAAAGATCAGTGCCCTGATGTATATTCTGACCATCCTCTTCATCGGGAAATATATCTTCCTCTGATCGAAGTATTTCCTACAAATGAAACGATAAATTTTTGAAGCACCACGGACCCTTCTTATCAGATAACGGTAAGGAGGGTATTTTACATGTTATGCTCCTTGCAGGCAAATTCGTCCGCCTCGATTTTATACACCGCCACATGCGCTGCCATTCGATCAGTAAACTCGAAATGCTTTTTATCCTGGCATTCCATGAAAATCGTAAGGATCTTTTTCTTCTCTTCCCTGTCTTTTACCACCGACACCGGCCCGCTCCCGATGATGCTGTGGTAGTACTCCGTGTAATCGCAGGCTTTCTCCGCCCGTCCCATGGCACCGCCGTTGTCGATTTCAAAACCGATGACAGGATTTGATTCCGCCAGTTCCCGCTTCAGTCCCGCATCAGCCCCGTGGAAATACACTGTAAGCTTTCCCTCTTCATAAGAGTATCCGTAGTTGACCGGCACCACAAAAACACGGCCGCCGTCCTGAAAACCCAGATGGACGATTTTGCACTCGTCCAGAACTTTTCTGATTTCCGTTTCTTCCGTAACTTCTCTGTCGTTTCTTCTCATCATAACCTCCTTAATCCTTACTGCCTGTTTAAATTATACCGCTCCATATAAATTCCATTCCTTCTTGTGCTATGATGGAAGAAACATCTGCAGAAAACATATTTTCTTACAAAGGAGTTTATTATGTTTGAAAATGACAGCCGTTCTTCTTTGCGGAAATGGATTTTGCCGCTCTCCTCGCCGCGGCAGGCGTCCTTCTTTCACCGGTCTTTTCCTTTCCTTTGGGAGTGACCCGTGCTTTCCCGCTCCAGCACATGATCAATATCTTTCTTGCGGTTCTCTGCGGCACGCGGTATGGTGTTTCCGCCGCCTTTACCACATCGGTGATCAGGAATATCATCGGTTCCGGTTCGCTTCTCGCCTTCCCGGCTCGATGATCGGCGCCTTCCTGTCGGGATACCTGTACAGCCGCAGGAAAAAACTGTGGGCAGCCGTCCTTGGAGAATTCGCAGGCACATCGCTCATCGGCGGCCTTGTCTCTTATCCGGTGGCCGCTCTCTTTATGGGGTCGTCAAAGGAGCTTTTCTATATTTCTCTCTTTTCCGTTTCCTGCGGTGCCGGGTGCCTCATTGCTTTCATCGTCCTCAAAGGGATCCATATCTTTCAAACAAATACGATAAAAGAAAAATAATATTTCTTTTAAAATTGACTTTCCGAGGCCTTCAGGCCTCTTTCTTTATGCACAAAAATGACGGCTGCACGCTTATCATATACGATTTGTATGTACAATTAACATCAGACGTTAAAACCATTGACAGTTTTTATTTCCATCAGATATAATAAGTCTGTTTTGAGACATATTTCATTCATTTTTTATATTTCGTTTAAGTCTTGCTATCTAAATGAGAACCAAGGACAACAAGGGATTTATTCAATGAGACATGCCATACTGAGAGCCGCCGTCTGCGCATTTTTTGCCGGCGCAGCGATGACCGCCTCCGCGGCCAACCCATTTTCTGATGTAGAAAGCGATTCCTGGGCATACGAAGCCGTCGCTTCCCTGTCAGACCAGAACATTGTCGAAGGCTATCCTGACGGCACATTCAAAGGCGACAAGCACATCACCCGTTACGAAATGGCGCAGATTACCGCCCGCCTGCTGGCAAAAAGAGACTCTCTTTCCGCTGATCAGCAGTCCGTCGTAGACAAGCTTTCAAGAGAGTATGCCAATGATCTCTCCAGCCTCGGCGTCCGTATTTCCGAACTGGAGAAAAACGGGAAAACATCGCTTCTCACGGAACTCCGTGTACAGGGCATCGACCGCTACGATAATATTTTCAAAGACACAAAGAAAAACACTATGAACTGGGCACCCGTGTCCGTTTAAATACCATGACCAGGATCAATGACAGAAGCACCCTGTACGGGCAGCTTGAGACCTACATGGGCATGAACGGCAGAGACCCTTACGATATCAATAAATACACATACGATAAAAACGGAAACGAAAGCGTCCGCGCCGGACACAGCGATGGTGAGCTTCATTTGAACCGTCTTTGGACCACATTCCAGTTCGGTAAGAAACAGGACACCACGAACCTTCCTTTCGGACCGTCAAAGAACCTCATCGGTATCGGACAGTTCCCCGTCAAAATGGGGGTTACCGGCTATACCTATGACGGTGAATTTAAAGGCGCCTTCATCACTTTCGGCGACTACATAAAGGGAGGCCGTCTGACAATCGCTTATGGCCGCGCCACCAATATCAACTATAATTATACCGGTCCCATGATGCACGGAATAAAAGTCACGCCGATTGCCAAGAGCAAGCTGATTGGCGAGCTTTCCACCAACAAAGTGGTGGCCGCTGCCGTTGCCGCCAACCCGGCGCTCAAAAGCGTACTGGGAAAAGCCACCGGCCTGATCAACAGCAGCAATAATTTGCCAGAGCTGCAAAATAATTTAGGAAAGATCGTCAATCTCATCAAGACGCAGAATCCGCAGCTGGCACAGGCGGTCGCTGCCAAGCTGGGGACTCTCAATCTGAACTCCCTCGTTTCCGCCAGCACCATGTACTACAATCCCGCTAATGACACCCTCTATCCCATGGGGAAAGATGTCGTAATGGACTGGGGCGAAGATGAAGACGTGCCGGTCACTTACGCCTCCTATATTTATAAGGTTCCGGATCAGTGGGAATTCCATGCGTATGCCATGAAAGCAAACGGTCCTGTCGGACACATCTGCGAGGCCTACGGCTTTGCCGGTTCCTACTACGTCACACCAAAATGGAATATCCACGGCGAATTCGTCAAGAATCTCCGTGTCCTTCCTTTGAATAACGAGAAGCCGCACAGCTTCAATTACGGTCTTTCCTACGGAACAGCAGACGTGCTCAAACCCAGATCTTACTCCATCGGCATAGATTATATTTACAGCCAGGCAGGCACATACTTCGGCGGCTCCGGCAATGATATCGCCGACCAGTACATGGGGCATGTATATAAAAACTGGCACGGCATGAAAAATGTCCCTGCCTACTTTGCCGACAAGATGGACGCCCTGACCGACGGCAACCCTGCCAACGACCACAAGAACTTCGGCGGCGCCAAGTTCTTCCTCGCCAAAGCATCTTATGTTCCCATGAAAGGCCTTATCGTGGAAGCTGATTACGGCTTTAACGCTAAAGATATGGGCGGCAAAAAAATGGATAATATGTTCATGCTGAAAGCGACCGCTTACATCAAATAATGGAATAAAAGAAATACTTAACCCGTGATGGTAATTCTGTCACGGGTTTTACCTAACTGCAAGAAAATGGCAGCAGCCATGTTTCCTTCTCTGACAAAACCAACCATCTGCCACTCCATTTCTCAAAAAAAGCACAAAGAAATAAGTTCTTTGCACTCTAATGAAACTGCACCTCGGATTCAAAAAAGCCCATCATAGCCTTCCGTTTTGATTTGCCGGTGAAAACAACACTGATGGCAAGGCCCCATCCGGAGTGTCAGCGAAGAATCTGTACCCGTAATGAGGGAGCCGGTAAAGCGTCATCCTGAAGCGATAGCGAAGGATCTATTGCCGTGGTGAGGAAAGCCGTAAAATGTCATCAGCGTCATAGATTCTTCACTCTGTGTCACCGTTCCGCTTTCCTGTTTTTCCCACAAAACATTCTTACCCCCGTTCAGAATGACGCTTTAGGGGAAGACGCCTGACATCATCCCCACAGCTTTCTGTTTCAACTTATTCATACTCTCGCTCACAAAATCGTTTCCGCCGTGCCCACATACCATTGCGGCCGTTCCTCTTTTATTTTGGCCGCCAGCTTTCTTTGCTGCACTTCATTTCCCGCCATCAGGAAAAAAGCGGATCCTGACCCTGTCATTATCGCTTTTTTGCAAAGAGAGGACAGATAGGAAAACGTTTCCCCAAGAACGGGCTCCGCCTTAAACAGGACGTCTTCAAAATCATTGGAAAGAGATGCCAGCAGCATAGTACGGTCTTTATTTTTCAAAGCCTCTATACAGCTTTCTGCCGTACCTGCCCTGCGGCGGGAAAAACCGTCCAGCAGTCCGTAAGCTTTCCCTGTGGAAATAGAAACACCGGGCCGGACGATAACTACGGGCAGCCCCGCCCAACCGGCAAGAGGAGTAAGTTTTTCACCGATTCCCTCGCAACGCCGACAGCTGCCCGCCACACAGAAGGGAACATCAGCCCCCAGCTTCGCCCCCATATCCGCCAATGCCATAAGAGAAAGCTGCTGCCCTGTCATTCTGTTTAATCCACGGAGGACAGCCGCCGCGTCAGAGGAACCGCCGCCCATGCCCGCTTCCGACGGAATCTGCTTCACCAGTTCCATGTGGACACCGCCGGAAAATCCTGTTTCTCTGAAAAATAATTCCGCCGCTTCCCACATGATTTGCTTTTCCCCCCGGCGCAAGCCCTTCTTTAATGGAAAGAGAAATCCCTCCCGCTTCCGTAAGTGTCACTTCATCGCAAAGAGATATACTGTGCATCACGCTGTCAATCTCATGATACCCATCTTCTCTCTTTTCCCCCACTGATAAAGTCAGGTTGATTTTCGCATAAGCTTTTTCTGTAATCATCATGATCCCCATTCGTTATTGATGGCCCTATTATATCATTCCGCCAGCGGCATAATAGATATGAAATACTTCTATATCGAAATGATTTGTTGTCATTTGACTTCCTTTCCCGTATAATTCGATATATAGAACATTGTAAATATATTGAATTGTAAACAAAATCTTTTGTGAAGAACCCGAAATTGAAAGGATGAATTTTATGTACGGCATGTTTTTTGATACCTATGATACCCTGTGTACCGCCCGCCAAGTGAAGCGGCCAGCTTTATTCTCCGCGTGACCCGCGGCTGTGCGCATAACAACTGTACCTACTGCAACATGTACCGCGGTGTCAAATTTGAAAAGCTTTCTGACGAACAGATCATGCGCCAGATTGAGCTTGCCCGTGCCACCGATGCGGAAGGTGTACGCCGCGTATTTCTTGCTGACGGCGACGCCCTCGTACTGCCAACCGACCGTTTACTGAAAATCCTGGCAGTACTGAAAGAATATTTCCCTCATTTAGAAAGAGTAGCGTCTTACGCCGCGCCGGGAGACATTCTCCGCAAATCCGTGGAAGAACTCACCGCTCTCAGAAAGGCAGGCCTCACCCTGCTCTACTACGGTATGGAAAGCGGCGATTCCCAGACGCTGAAAGAGATCCGCAAAGGAGTAAACGGTGAGCAGTCCATCGAAGTGGGCAAACGCGCCATCGCCGCGGGAATGCAGCTCTCCATCATGGTCATCCTCGGCATCGCAGGCGCAGAAGGATCGGAGCGCCACGCTCTTGCCACCGCCCATGCCATCAATGAAATCAAGCCGACCATGCTTTCTGCGCTGTCCCTCATGCTCTATCGCGGCAGCGAACTGAAAGACCAGTTTGAACGGGGCGAATTCCATCCCCTGCCGCCGGCAGGACTGATGAAAGAACTCAAACTGATCATGGAGAATGTGCATCTTCCTGACAGCGAACGTATGATTTTCAGAAGCAATCACGTGTCCAACTATATCCGTCTGGCAGCAACACTCCCCGCCCAAAAAGATCAGCTGATGGAGGACATAGAAGAAAGCATCGATTATCTGTCCCAAATAAAAGACTGGGATATTTACAACCACGACTGGACAAAATAGTTATGACAGTAAAGGAGACTATCATGAAAAAATTACTGACTTCCGCAGCACTCGCCCTGACTCTCACCGCCGCAGGCATGACTTCCTACGCCGTAAACTGGGTCTGCCTCGGACAGGACGGAAACGACCGAATCTATTATGATACCTCTTCCGTTTCCCGCCAGGGCAACCTGGTTGCCGTCACCATGCAGGAACGGGAAGCGGATGGCGAGGCAGAGGAGTACAATTATCTTTTTGATACCCACCGGAAGAAATACACCCTTGCTTCCAAAATTGAATATGATCGAAACGGGAACGTCAAGAAAATTGAAACTTTCCATGAATCGGATTTCGGATGGAAAAAAGTGAAAGAAAATTCGGAAGAAGAGCTGCTCTATAAACAGATCGTGAATAAGCCGGCCACTGCCTCACTGTAACCGTCCATGAGCGGGAAATCGGCAGCGAGGTGGGAATATATCCATATCTTCACAATACGGAAAGAAAAACATACGCTATCAATGATTAAATCGGATACCCTCTTTAATCATTGACAGCATCATTATCACTCAATTTCGGACCGCTGCCCTCCGACACCGGCCTTCCTCTCCCCATTTAAAAATCCCGCCTCAATTAACGGGCGGAATTTTCAAATGGGTTTTATTTCTTATTCCGGTTCAATAATGAAAGAGAGAGAAGAGAAATACTTCGGCGTGGTATGTTCATCCTCTTTCTCCCCTGCCACTTCCACACCTACTACGTTCAGACCGTTTGCGCTGACAGTAACTGTAGCGTAACCGTCCGCGTCGGCTGTGGACTCATTAGTCAGGTCATTGATGACGTCCTTGATGAGAGGCGCGTTCGCATAGGGCTTGCCATCTTTGTACACACGGATTCTATACGTATCGCCCTTGCGGAGCGTCAGCGGATTCACCTGGGGAACGATCTGGATAGGCACATTATAAATACCGCCCGGCTTTACATCGGGACTCCAGTAGTTAATGTTCCATTTGATCGCGTGGGTTGTCTTCACCGCGTCCGCCACTTCCGCAAACGGAGCCTGATGCATTTTGCCGGAGCTGTCTTTCGTGAAGAAGCCATAATCAAAGAAAGTCACCGTTACACCCAACTCATCCGTGGGAATGATAGAAATATGATCCTCATAATTTACAGTTTCCACATTCATAGCGTCGAAATTCTTATCATAAGCTTCCACCGCCTTCACACAGGACGGATTGTACGCGTTGTCTGTCGGTCCTTCCCCAAGGACAAGGGCTTTCTGGTCAAAACGGTTTGCAATAAACACGCCGTGGGCAGACACGGAAGAGCAAGCCGCGCCAATAGACAAAGCAGCCGCGCAAAGTAACAGTACGTATCTTTTTTTCATGAAAAAACCTCCCTTAAACAATAACCAACTTAATCATAATTATATGTATAATTATATCACACCTTATATTCAATTTTAACTTTGTATTTTATAATAAATATTTTTGAAACTCTTTTCCTGTATAAATTTTAACAAAATACAAAATGACAATCACTGAATCTGTTTTTATTAATTCTTTCATTTCACATTTCTCCATCAAAAAACGCCCTGCAGGGAGCGTTTTCTTTTCATATTTTATTCACCGCTTTGTTTCACGGCAGCTTCCATAAAACCGTTGAAGAGGGGGTGGGGCCGGTTCGGGCGGCTCTTGAATTCCGGATGGGCCTGGGTGGCGGCAAAGTAGGGATGATCTTTTAATTCGATGATTTCCACGAGACGGTCATCGGGGCTGGTGCCGGAAACGACAAGACCCGCCGCTTCCATCTGCGGACGGAATTCGTTTGATACTTCGTATCTGTGGCGGTGGCGTTCGTAGACGATTTCCTGATTTTCATATAAAGTTCTCGCCCTTGTTCCTTCTTTCAGCTTGCACGGATAGATGCCGAGGCGCATGGTACCGCCTTTTTCCGTGACGTCTTCCTGATCGGGCATGAGATCGATGACGGGATATTTCCCGTCGGGAATGAATTCGGAAGAGTTGGCTTGTTCCATGTGACACACGTTTCTGGCAAATTCGATAACGGCGCACTGCATGCCGAGGCAGAGCCCAAGGAAGGGAATTTTATTTTCACGAGCATAACGAATAGCGTCGATTTTCCCTCCACACCGCGGTAGCCGAAGCCGCCGGGGACGACGATACCGTCAACACCGGCAAATACTTCATCCAGATCCGGCTTTTTCTTCTTCAAGGATTTCGGAATTGATCCAGCGGATGTTCACCTTGGCCCCCATGGCGTATCCCGCATGGGACAGCGCTTCCGCTACGGAAAGGTAAGCGTCATGGAGCCGGACATATTTACCGACAAGGGCGATCTGCACTTCCTTTTTTGCCGTGGTCATGCGTTCTACCATGGCTTTCCAGTCTTCCATATCCACCGGACGGTCTTCAAGTCCCAATTTTTTCAGGGCGATATGGTCGAGACCTTCCTGTTCCATAAGAAGAGGCACTTCATAAATGCTGTCCGCCGTCAGGTTATTGATGACGGCTTCCGGTTCCACATCGCAGAACATGCCGATTTTCTTTTTCATTTCATCTGACAGTTTTTCCACGGTGCGGCACACGATGATATCCGGCTGGATACCGATGGATCGCAGTTCCTTGACACTGTGCTGGGTTGGTTTCGTTTTCAGTTCGCCCGCCGCCGCAATGTAAGGCACAAGGGTGACATGGACATAGATGACATCATTTCTGTTGGGCACGTCTTTCTTGACCTGGCGGATTGCTTCCAGGAAAGGCAGGGATTCGATATCTCCCACAGTACCGCCGATTTCGGTGATAACGATATCTGCGTTGTCATTTTTGCCGACACGGAGGACACGGTCTTTAATTTCATTAGTGATATGGGGGATAACCTGTATGGTGGATCCCAGATATTCCCCCTTTCTTTCTTTATTGATCACCGACTGGTAGATTTTGCCTGTTGTCACGTTGGAGGCTTTGGACAAATTTTCATCAATGAAACGTTCGTAGTGTCCCAGATCAAGATCCGTTTCCGCGCCGTCATCAGTGACAAAGACCTCGCCGTGCTGGTAAGGACTCATGGTACCGGGATCAATATTGATATAAGGGTCAAATTTCTGAATGGTAACTTTGTACCCTCTGTTTTCAGAAGACGGCCGGAAGCGGCGGTGATGCCTTTCCCCCAAGATGAAACGACGCCGCCGGTCACGAAAATATACTTTGTCATGGTTCCTCCTTTACATGCGCTCCGGTGCGGAAACACCGAGAATAGAAAGCGCGTGGACAAGCACGTGCTGTACGGCGGTGATGAGGCCGAGCCTTGCCTGTGTCACGCCTTCTTCAACGCCCAGAATGCGGCATTCACGGTAAAAATGATGGAAAAGCCCTGCCAGCTCATAAGCATATTTCGCTATCCGCTGGGGTGCTCGTTCCTTCGCTGCGCCGTCAATGAGCATATGGTAGTTTTCCATTTTCTTGACAAGGTCCAGTTCACATTCTTCCGTCAGTTTCGTAAAGTCTGTCTTTTCCCAGTTGCCCCACTTTACGCCCGCTTCTTTTGCCTGGGCAAAAAGGCTGTGGATACGGGCATTGGCATACTGGATATAGTAAACAGGGTTGTCGCTGGACTGCTTTTTCGCCAGGTCAATATCGAAGTCCATCTGGCTGTCCAGTGTGCGGCTGCAGAAGAAATACCGCGCCGCATCGCTTCCCACTTCGTCCATCAGCTCACGGAGCGTGACCGCCTGTCCTGTGCGCTTGGACATTTTCACCGGCTGTCCGTCACGGAGAAGTGTCACCATCTGGAGAAGCATGATTTCAAAATCTTCCGGATTGTAGCCAAGGAACTTCATGGCAGAATGGATACGGATAATATATCCGTGGTGGTCTGCGCCCCAGATATCAATCAGCTTATTGTAGCCCCGTTTTTCCTTGTTCGGCACATAGGCGATGTCGGAACAGAAATAAGTCGGTTCGCCGTTCGCTCGGATAACGACCCTGTCTTTGTCATCACCGTTCTTCGTCGTGGCAAGCCACCAGGCGCCGTCTTTCTCATACAGATATCCGTCCTTTTTCAGCGCAGCGAGAGCGTCGTCCACCTGCTTGGGGTAAAGTGATTTTTCAGAGAACCAGTTGTCAAAAGTGACATGGAAATCGGCCAGATCCTTTTTCAGGATAGACAGTTTTTCATTAAGCGCCACCGTTTTGAACACCTTCAGGCGCGCCTCTTCATTCATGGACAGATACGCATCGCCTTCACGGTCAATGAGGGACTTGGCGGTTTCCACGATGTCATACCCATGGTAGCCGTCGTCCGGCACATCTGCGTCTTTCCCGAGAAGCTGGAGGTAACGGGCATTGACCGATTCCGCCAGGTGGGTAATCTGGCTGCCCGCGTCATTCACATAATACTCGGCATACACATCATACCCCGCCGCGCGGAGCAGGTTCACCAGAGCAGAACCATAAGCCGCGCCGCGGGCGTGCCCGATATGGAGCGGTCCTGTAGGATTGGCGGACACATATTCCACAAGGATTTTGTCTTTTTTATCTTTCGGAAGATCTCCGTAAGAAGCGCCGGCGGAAAGGATATTTCTTAATTCGGCATACACTGTGTCTGCCGCCAGAAAGAAATTGATAAATCCCGCTCCCGCGATTTCCATTTTGGAAACAAGAGGCGCGTCAATATATTTTACGATACTTTCCGCGATGGCGCGGGGCGCTTTATGTGCCGTCCCTGCCCACTGCATGGCCGCATTCGTGGAATAATCGCCGAATTCCTTCGCTTTCGGTATTTCCAGGCGCTGCACAGGGGCATACTCCCCATGGGGAAGTTCACCTGCCGCCTCAGCCGCAGCCCTTGCCCTTTCAATAATTTCTTTCAGTTCTTCTCTGACTTCCATGAAGTTTCCGATTCCTCCCGCACATCAATAATAATTTCGTTCAGATGGCTGAAAAGCCCTTTCATTTCAATGTCATAAACCAGGCGGAGCCGTCCCTTTCCCCCGCTCACCGTATCGGTAATTTCTTTCGAAGAAACAGTGATTTCCACAGGTCCTGCCGGCGTTATATACTCCGACTTTGCCACAGTGCCCGGACGGTATTCCGTTTCCTGGAGAAAACTTCCTGCCGTGAAAGCGTGACATGGTCACCGTACATACGGATCGTCGTCGTCGTTCCCTCCATGCCGGAAAGAGACGTTTCCTCGTAGGTCAGGTACCGGCAGTCCTCATCTTCACCGTACACGCCCGGCGTTTCCAGTACCACTTCCTCCGCCTTTCCCCGTTCGTCCCGCTGGATCGACCTGCAGCGGATGATGACCTGCTTTTCCACGGTACCCCGTCCTTCTCCAAACAAAGAAATGCCGAAAACAAAACGCGTTTCGGTATTTTTCTAAAAATATTTACAATTAATTATATCACATTCAAAAGCGGAAAATTCGCCATGAAAAAAGAAAATAAGATTATCCCAGCGCCGCGTCGAGAGCCATCATGACCATGAAACCGACAGCAAAGGAAACCACGCCTATATCGGAATGTTCCCCTGCCGACATTTCAGGAATGAGCTCTTCCACGACGACGTAAATCATGGCGCCTGCGGCAAAGCTGAGAAAGCAGGGAAGAAGCGGGACGACAAGGCTCGTAAGCAGAATCGTCAGAACCGCGCCGACCGGTTCCACAACGCCCGAAAGGAAGCCTCCAAAAAAGGATTTCCAGCTCCCCATGCCCGACGCTTTGAGCGGCATGGAAATGATAGCCCTCCGGGAAGTTCTGGATGGCGATCCCCGCTGAAAGAGCCATCGCCCCTGCCGCTGTCAGACCGCTGCTGCCGGCAAGAACCCCCGCGTATACCACGCCTACTGCCATTCCTTCAGGAATATTATGGAGCGTCACCGCCAAAATGAGCATCGTCGTCTTCTTCAGGCGGCTCCTCGGCCCTTCCGCCGTTTCCGCATTCATGTGCAGATGAGGAATAATGTGATCCAGAAACAGAAGAAACGCCACACCCACACCGAAACCGATCACCGCGGGAAGGAACGCCCACCGCCCCATAGGCGCCGACTGCTCCAGCGCCGGAAGGAGCAGACTGAAAAACGAAGCAGCCACCATCACACCCGATGCAAATCCCGTAAGGCCGCGCTGAACCGATCGGTGCAGCCGTCCCCGCATGAAAAAGACACACGCCGCCCCCAGCGTCGTACCAAGAAGGGGAATCATAAGCCCCCAGAAAACATCTTCCATATATATCCCCTATATTTTATACTCTGATTTATATTATTTTACCGCTTTTCTGCCAACAAAAGTATCTTTTCTTTCCCTGTATAGAAATGTTTTTTCGGATAATGACAGCAATCAGCTTCCCCCTGCGCCGAAAGGATTTTTTCCGCCCCGTTCATCTGCGTCTTTCCGCCATGATAAAACCGCTCCTCCGAAGAAGAGCAGTTTCCTTACTGCAGCCGGATCTGCATATTATCCGTGATATATTCCAGCGCTCCGGGATACTCTGCGGCGTATGCCCGGTAAAGGTACTCCAGCGCCTTGTCCCGATTGATTTCCGTACCGAGACCCTCGGCATAGCAGATTCCCAAATGGTACCAGCTGGCCGCCTCTTCCATTTCAGCCCCTTTTTCATACCAGCGGAACGCTTCCGCCACATTCGGAAGGATTTCATTTCCCACAAGGTACATCGTTCCGATTTCATCCGCCGCAAGACCCTGGCCCAGGGCAAATGCCTGCTTGTACATCTCCACAGCGGCCGCTTTATCTTCAGTAACGCCCGCTCCGTAGCGGTAGCACCGGGCGAGAGCGGAATACGCTGCCGCCAGATTCATGCCTGCCGCCTTCTGATAGAGGGCGACCGCCTTTTTTTCGTCCCGCTGCACACCGATGCCGTGAAGGTAACTTTGTCCCAGCGCCCACATGCCCATGGGATAGCCGCGGTCCGCCGTTTCCTTAAAGCAGGTTGCCGCTTTCCTGTCATCCTTCTCTACCGCGCTGCCTTCCATGTAGCAGCGGCCCATCATGAAGAGAGCGTCCAAGTCCCCTGCTCCTGCCGCCTTCCGGAAATAGGAAAATGCTTTCCCTTCATCAAAATCCACACCCTGCCCTGCATAATACATAAAGCCGATCGATGTGAGCGCCTCCCTGGAATGCATTTCTTCCGCCTTCCTGTACAGAGAAAGCGCTTTTTTTCCATCTTCTTCCACTTCTTCCCCCAGGCGGTACATGTCGCCAAGAGCATTGAGAGAACGCCAATATCCTTTTTCTACGCCTTTCTCCAGCCAGAAGACAGCCTGCTTCCCGCTCTTTTCCACACCGAACCCGTACAGATACATATCGCCCAGCTCATCAGCAGCCACGATATCCCCCGCTTCCGCCGCCTTCACGACAGACGGAAAATACCCGCGGCAAAGCACCGCCCTCTCCTCAGAGCGGGGATCCTCCATGTACGCCAGATTCAATTGGGACAACAGTTCGCCGACCGCCGCGCCTTTCCCGTGCCAGTAGCGGGCCTCCGTTTCATTCCTGTCTTTAATCGAGCCGAGACCGTGATTGTAATACTCACCGAGGAAGTACATCGCCCGGCCGCAGCCTGCACCGGCAAGCTCCATAAATAAAGGAAACGCTTCATCAAGCCGGCACCGGATGTAGAGCGCTTCCGCCTTATTCAATAACTTTTCGTCAAACATACGAACCTCTCTCATTACCTGTGTACCTATTGTAACACAGTCGGCCTGTGTAAAAAACATCCAACGACGCATATAGGAATATATTGTATAAGAAAAGATGATATATGCCGTAATGGAATATGTTTAATACATTAGACATCAGGCACCAGCTTCTATTTTTTCAGTCCACAAAGGCGCCCGGCTTCCATTTCCCCACCACGGCAGCAGATCCTTCACATTTGTTCAGGATGACGTTTAACGTTCCCCTCATTATGACGTCCTTTCCTCCAATTGTCATTCTGAACGAAGGTAAGAATGCCTTGTAAGAAAAACGGGAAATGGGATGGTGAGGCTGAGTGAAGAATCTATGACACTGATGACGCCTTACCGTCTTATACAAGGATCATGAAGTCGGCCGTCAGAAGGAGCTGTGGCGCACGTAGTGCGATTGAGGATACTCGCTTGTCGTAATGATTTAAATCGTAAAAGAATAGTTAGCTTGTAGCTGACAGCTCACAGCTGATAGCTTTTATCTTCTTACCACTTTCCTCACCATGGTAATAGATCCTTCACGTTCGTTCAGGATGACGCCTTTCGTTCTCCATCATTATGACGCTTCCCGTTCCCCATTACTAGTGACGCCCTTTCCTCCAATCGTCATTCTGAACAGAGGCAAGCATGCCGTATGAGAAAAACAGGAAACGGGATGGTGACACAGAGTGAAGAATCTATTATGCTAATGACGCCTTATACCATCCGCAGTCATTCTGAACGGGGGCAAGCATGCCGTATGAGAAAACAGGAAACGGAACGATGAAACAACGTGAAGAATCTATTATGCTGATGACGTCTTACCGCTTTCCCTCACCACGGTAATAGATCCTTCACGTTCGTTCAGGATGACGTTTAACGTTTCCCTCACTACAACAGCAAATCCTTTGCTGATGTTTCGTATGACACCTAATGGAAATCATATGCTTCGGCTTTTAACTCACAGCTCACAGCTAACTGCTAACAGCTTATAGCTGACAGCTCACAGCTGATAGCTTTTATCTTCTTACCATACGTACCAATTTCAGCAGGGGAAACCGGCTTGCTGCATGGTTCTTCTTCCGGTTTGATTCCTCTTCTTTTTGTGGTACAATGGGGGTGGAAGCAGAGTACTGTTTCCACCATCGTGTCGGGGATTTTCTCCTGTGTGCCTTTCAATAGATATTTTTTAATATACTGTAAACCCACTGTTCTGATTTAATGAAAGTCTGATGAATCGGTAACGGTACACAGGACCCCCTCCATCCCCGGCAGATTCATACGGATCTCCTCGATCCGAAAAAATCCCGCTCCCCCATATGGCGGGATTTTTCATTGCGGTTTCTCTGTGATAAAATAAGAAAAGATGAATTACCCAAGATATTTTACTCTGTCATTTTATAGTTAAGGAGTTTTCATGCGTATCGTAATTTTAGGCGCAGGGCATCTGGGCTATACGATTGCCGAGCTTCTCTCCAATGAGCAGCATGATGTGGTTGTCGCCGATTCTGATGAAGAAAAGTTATCCAAAGTCCGCGACTCGCTGGATGTACTCACGATCACCGCCAACGGGACAAGTCCGGATTTCACACGGGATCCCGATATACGGGATGCATCTGTTTTCGTGGCGGTGACCGAAATGGATGAGGTGAATATTCTTGCTTCCATGCTGGCAAAGAAAAACGGAATCCCCCACACGATTGCCCGCATCCGCGACCCGAAATTCCTTCAGGAATCCACCGAATATCTCCAGGAAAATTTTGACATTGACCTGGTTCTGAGTCCTGAGCTGGTCACGGCAAAAGAAATACGGCGCATCCTCATGACGCCCGCCGCCCTTAACGTGGGAGATTTCGCCAATGGCCGCGTCCGTTTGTATGAGACACGGATACAGCGCCAATCTCCTTATATCCATATACCGTTCAAAGATTTGGAACTGCCTGATGAAATCCTTGCCGCTATGATTTTCCGTGATCATCAGATGATTATCCCCCACGGCAATGACTGCCTGCTCCCTTACGACAACGCTTACTTCATCGGCGCGCCGGAAAATATAGAAAAATTCAGCCGGGGTATGGCGGAAAGCAGTACCAGGCACATCAAAAAAGCCATCATCATCGGCGCGGGACGGACAGGAACGGCGCTTGCCCCCATGCTGGAAGCCGACGGTATATCCGTAAAAGTCATTGATCTCGATCCGGAGCAGTGCCGGCATATTTCTTCCAAATTAAAAAAGTCCATCGTCCTTTGCGGCGACGGGGCGGATATAGATCTTCTCATGCAGGAAGGCGTTTCTGAAGCGGATGTGGTGATCTGCACGACGAAAGATGAACGGCTGAATCTCCTTGTCGCCCTCCTTGCCAGGCACCTGGGCGCGAAAAAGACAATCGTCCGTGTTGTCCGCGGGGAATACGCGGATCTCATGACACAGGTAGGCGTGGATATCGCCTTATCGGTCCGGCTTCTGGCGGCAGGCGAGGTTTTGAGTTATGTGCGGAGCCGCAGTGTCGTCTCCGTTTCTCTTCTTGAATCGGCGCAGGTGGAAGCGGTGGAAGTTATTCTGGAAAGCGGCGCTCCTGCCGAAGGCATTCCTCTCATGAAAGCGGGGCTGCCGGCGGAATGTCTTGTAGGCGCTTATGTCCGGAATGAAACGACACATATCCCTGACGGCCGCTCTGTCCTTGCCGCAGGAGACCGGGTCATCATCCTGATCCGTACCCCCTGCTCGGCAAAAGTCCTTCCTTATTTTAAAGGCAGGAAACCGTTATGAATACCACCGTCGTTTCAGCACTCATCGCCAAATTGACTGCGGGATGCGGTCTCGTCCTCCTGCTTCCCCTGCTGACCGCCCTGTTTGGGGAAGAGCCGGTTCTTCCTTTTATTTACTCCATGGCGCTTTGCTTTTTACTGGCCGCATTCCTGCGGTATAAGGGCAAGAAAAAAGTCATCAATCTGAATCCCCGCGACGGCCTTGCGGTGACCGCGCTGTCATGGATATGTATTTCCATTCTTTACCTTTTCCCTTATTTCCTGTCCGGTCTCCTTTCTCCGCTGGACGCTCTGGTAGAAAGCATTTCAGGTCTGACAGGCACCGGCGCCACCGTTTTTTCCGATTTAACCGTTCTGCCGAAAAGCATTCTTTTCTTCCGCTCCCTGACCCACTGGCTCGGCGGCCTGGGAATCATCGTCATCTTTGTGGCGCTCTTCCCGCAGGCCGGAAAAGGAAGCGCCCGCATGATTGATGCGGAAAGCACAGGTCCTTATTCCTCCCGTGCCGTTCCCCGGATCAAAGAAATGGCAAAAGCTCTTTTTGCGGTGTACCTGCTTTTTACTGTTTCTGCCGCATTGATTTACACACTCCTCGGCATGAACTTTTTCGACGCGGTCAATCACGCCTTTTCCACCATCGCCACCGGAGGTTTCTCCACAAAGAATGAAAGCATCGCTTTTTACGACAGTACGCCTCTGAAACTGGCCGTCATATTTTTTATGGTTATTTCCAGCGCCAATTTCGGCATCTATGTGGCTGCCTGGAAACGGGGCATCTGTGTTCTTTGGGAAAATACGGAATTTAAAGTCTATCTTTCCATCGTAGCCGCCGCCACTATCCTTATCTCTTTAAATTTAATGCTGGAAAGCGGATTGTACGCCCCTTCCGCACTGCTGGAAGCGCTTTTTACCTCGGCGTCTCTTTCGTCCACCACGGGATTTATTTCTTACGACTTTGAAACATGGCCCCATTTTTCCCAGGTCATATTGCTCATACTCATGTTCATCGGCGGCTGCGGCGGATCGACTTCGGGCGGCCTGAAAGTAACGCGCATCATATTGCTTTTCAAATCCATGACCGCCGTTCTCCGCCAGAAACTCCACCCCCGGGCCGTCATACAGACCCGTGCAGGAGGAGAAAACTTTTCCGAATCCATGCTCCTCGAGGTTTTCTGTTTCTTTTTCATCTATACGATGTCCATTTTTTTATGGACCGCCCTTATCGCCGCAAGCGGTGCGGATATTCCTTCTGCCCTGGGCCTTTCCATTGCCACCATGAGCAACTCGGGGCCGGCACTGGGACAATTCGGCGCCACCTGCAACTGGTCGGCCATGCCTGCCATGACAAAAATGGTCGTCGCCCTGTCCATGCTTATGGGCCGGCTTGAATCTTTTACGCTTCTCATCCTTTTCCTCCCCTCTTATGGAGAAAAAACGGATGGTAAAACAAAACGGATATTTCTCAAGACCAAAGTCTGTCAGGAAATATCCGTTTTCTCATGCAAGGAAAACGTCCCGGGGGTTATGGGGATCCGGGACGACTTCCTTGTATATTTTTTTGCAAATGTCGGGGAACATTTGCTGAAAAGAGGCGCAGAAGCAACATGACTAACAGTCACCTCTGCTGTACATAGTATACCATATATTTCAATCCGATGCAAGGATGATCCTGCCAAAAGCGCAAAGAGGAAATTCCCTTCCCGCTTTGTATTTTACTCCCCCGTTTCCTTATCCCGCCGAAGAGCCGCGTTCTCTTTCCATCAGGATTTTCCTTATCCGTTCCAGCCGGCTGGGAATGTCGGGATGGTCGTCAAAAAGACGGGAAAACCAGTCCCGCCTGCCGCTGCGGAAAATATGTTCCATGTGGACCAGTCCGACGGCAAGTTCCATCCCCAGTCCGAGACCGCAGGCATATTCGTCGGCGGCATATTCATTTCTCCTGCTGCCGAACTGTGTGAAAAACCAAAGAGGAATCTGCAGAAATATTTTCAGGAAATAATATTGTATGAGGATAAAAAAATTGACAATGCCTATAAAAATCCCAAAGACCGGGATCCAGCGTAAAAATGCCAGGAGCAGTGTCACCACACTATAAACATAGACAATGATACCGCTGAACCATTCCATGCCATAGCGCAGAAGACCGAAGCGGCTGTGCCCGTTCTGCAGATGTCCCACCTCATGGGCAAGGATCCCTTTTATCTCTTCTTCGGGAAATTCATTCAGCAGACGTTCCGTGACGGTGATATGGTTTCCGCCGATTGCCCAGGCATTATAATCATCTGCTTTCGCCGTATAAAGACGGAAATCGGATAATTCCAGTCTGCCCCGACGGCAGATATCGCGCATCAGACGTTCCAAATACATTTTCGTTTCTCCCGCAGCCCTACGCCCGCCGTTTTCACGGACAAAGAAATACTGCATGGCACCTGTTCCCGATAAAACGGCAGGCACAAGAACACACGCCAGAGAAAGCTGCAGGATGCGCTCCGTCAGAAGTTCATAATTTCCTGCCAGCTCTTCATGGAAAAAAGGGACAGTAAACAAAAAATAGAGCGCCCAAAAAGAAGCGCTCACGATCCAGTTGGTTATAAAAGTAAAAATAAGCAGAAGAAGATTCATGTTTTTCTCCATCATCCAATAAACGGATTGATTTTCCCCATTATAACACAGGAATGAAACATGATTTCTGTAACGGCCGCCAAAGCAAAGGCGGTCCATGGAAACTGTTCCCTGCGATTCGATTTTCTTCTTCATGGATAAAAAAGTTACCCCGCCGGCCGGTGAGGATACGTAAGATAGTAAAACCAAAAAATAATTATGGCATTTGTTAAACAGTCTGAAAGCAGATTATTTTTTTGTAAAGTACTTTATCTATTAACTCTTGTGAATGTATAGTATAACTGTTCTATATCATATACATCAACTGCCATACATTCAAATACATCTGGATTAAAAATAGCAAGATTATATCCCCTTGGATTTGTGGTGCTGTTGTATTCAATTCCATCATATTCTTGCTTTCCATTATGTGTGATACTTTTAATAAAATCAACGATATATTGTGTAGGAACGTAATCCAATGTGCTGTCACTTCTACGTAAAGATTTACTCATTTCTATATTTAATTTTTCAAGATACTGCTTGTTTATCGCATGATCAAGATAGTCAAGTCCTTCAACAAATGGGCTAATCTCTGCTATAGCACGAAGATCTACTACTGTAATATCTTTCTTTAATTGAAATGTACCAACACTTACAAAATCAAAAACACCAGCACGCACCTCATGCAATGTGGTATCAACATCACTTGCCACATAAAGGCAAACGATGCCTCTAGCATTAGCTCTGCCTTCTAAACTCTTACCAGCCGGAGGAGCTGACATTTCACTTTTCGGATATCCAGATCGATCAGAAATTCTTGCACGATAAAACAGCTTTCCTTTTTTATAGGGTTTGCGAATAAACGAACAATACTTCTCTAAAATATCGAAATTAATTAGTTTTGAATGAAATCTGTTCTTAGTCTTGATTTCCTCAACAAAAGCATCCCAATTATTATTCTTTAATAGAGCATGCTCTCTTAAATACACAGAATCGTATAACTCTGGAATACCAACAGCCCCATTAAAAAGCTCTGGAACATTTGCATAGAGCTCACCGCAAATCGACTTCAATATCTCATAAATTTGTTCTCGCGGAATTTCTGCAAAAATATTCCATCGGTCTTTAAGATCATCAATCAATGATCGAACTTTAGCTCTGGGATAGGTTTCCGGAAGAGTAGTTGAAGGAGCATATATATTTAGTAATTCCTCAAAATAAGGTGTCAAAAAATTTTGGGTATCTGTGTTATAGAGATGCCCCTCATTATGACACAAAGGACATTTTCCAGTATTCAATAAAGGTACAGAACAAATAATAGATATAATCTCTTTATCATTAAAACAGTTTTCACAAAAAATCATTTAACGATCCCCATCTAAATACTTACTCATCAATTCAAGATGGTGCATAATCGAATATTTCTTTACAACACCCAACCCAGGATAAGTCTGATAATAATAAGCCTTTTCAAATGCTTGAATACCTACTGTATTTAATCCCATATTTTGATTCCATTCAACCAATTTTTTAACAGCTTCCGCAAATTTTCGTGCGGGATCAGAAATGTCATCATTAGAATCAGAAACAAAATGTGCAATTCTCAAAATATTCTTCTTATCAAAATATACTATGTGAATTGCTACTGCATATGGAGCAAAACCTGTTTCACTGAACTCCTCACCAACTACAGAATAGTCAGAGAACCCTTTATATCCATCATCCGCATAGTACAAATGATCTGAAGAAAAAAACTCAGTTTCTGTATCCAAATAATCAATGTTCCTGGTTTGCTTTGGAAAATGATCTTCACACATAACACGATTAGAACGAATTCTCCTTCTAAAGTCACCTCTGTCAGGAATCAAAGTATATAAAGGAGTTTTTTCACCAATCACATTCTCATATTCGTCTACATACTCTGGGTTATTGCAAAGCAAGAGCATGGACTCTATAGAATTCCCTTTTTCTTTAGCGCTTCTAATATCCTTCTCCAATTCGGGCGTTACATAAAAAGAAGAAATAACACAGGGCGCTTTACATTGCTTTTGAAACTGGGCACTAATGTTAATATTACTTTCTTTTTTTAAATCTTTACTCCAAGAACCCACTTGTGGATTGCGAATGACAGCAATAGGCTTCTCCGCCTCTATAAAAGAATCAATAGTTTTTATATATGTCGATGATACTTTCACCGGTTCCACGATAGGAATAATTTGACTACTAAGAACATTTTCTTTAACACATTCACGAAGTGCTAATAACTCGAATTGACGACCGCGTAAAATGGGAAAATACATAATAACCTCCTGTCTATGTACTTAAAAAGTGACTTAATTTTGCATAGTCACTTTTTTTATAATTTGAAAAATAAATTAAAAACTTTAATTCATAGGGGGTTTTTAAGTACTCATCAATGTCAATTTTCATTCGTAATTTTAATACTCGAATAAACATTCGATAAGCAACATCTGTAGGCAATGACTCAAATAGCCTTTGACATGCCCTATAATATTCAAACTGTGATACATCCGGTAATAGACCAAAAACTTTAATCAAGATTTGCTCATACTCATTTTTACGCAACACCTTAAACATAATTGGCTTTGAAAGCATATCACAATATTCTATAGGTTCCTTACAGATTCTCAATGTCCCTTTTTTAGTTAACAAACAAACACCAGCGGGAGAATTTTGAAGCTTTTGTTGCACATTATCATAATTCTTTTCTGAGGTAACTACAACCATTCTAGAGAATGCTTTATAGTAATCTTCCATTTGACCATCCAAACGGTCAAAATTATCTAATTCAGTTTTTATTTCATACACAATAGCTTTTCCATTTATTAAGATAAAATCCGCTTTAGATTTTCCGATAGGAACTTCTGTTAATGCTGTTGTAGTACGCGGACTATGAACACCGAGCAAAAGTTTATTAAGTAAAGTATTTTTATAATAATACTCATTTTGATATTCACTCTTAAGATGCTGGTAAATTTCACTTATACGTTCTTTATTAGTTTTCCCTAAGTAATCAGCTATATATCTGCGTATTGTTGCTACATATGCTGAACTTTCCCCATCAACTATTACTTGTTTAAAGGTATTTCGAGTAAAGAAACGATTCAGCAATATTGAATTAGCGCTATCCACTCAAAACACCTCCTTTCTATAATAAACCCATGTCTTGTTGCCCTTATCGCATTTAATTGAATTAACAAAATCCCACTTACTTGTATTACATCCTAAATTCAATTAACTTTGCACAGAAATTGAATCTGTTGTTCAGTAATTTTTCATTTTTTCGTAGCTTTCTTTATAGTCATGTGACTTTCCATGATGCATTTTTATGTAAACGATTTATTCTAAATATAGAGTATTCGTTTAAACAAAATTCGTCAAGAACTTCGATAAGGTTATTACTTAGCTATTCTTTTATTATATTAATCACAACCTTTACCAAGTGCAATTTGCAAAGTTATAAGCGGCACATGGAATGTGCCGCTTATAACTTTATGTCTTTTCCGTAAAAATTAAACACATCTATACTTTTCAGTTACAATTCCCTAATCATCTTCTTCCACCGCCTATATCTAATTTTTTTATTGAGATTTCGCAAAAAGACAGGAAAAAAATGAATGTCTATTAATCTAAAATTCTAAGATACCATTGAAGATTGTTAGGTGTCCATTTAATTTTACAAATTCCAGGCAGCGTCAGAACTTTCCGCCTCCTCCGCCGTTGCCTCCGTTTCCGCCGCCCATGGAGCCGCCTGCTCCGACGACACCGTCATCTTTCTTTTCGGGAAGGGGCGTGACGATACGGTTGGTATAGAGGTAGTAGTCATTCTCGCCGGTCACGGCAAAACTGTCTTTGTCAAGATAGTGGGAAGCGTTCACACCGGGCTCCACATTGCTCATCGTTCCTATAAGGTAGTTCCTTACGCCGAAGGAGCCGAGCAGGGAAAGGACAGCGGCAATCCCCAGTCCGAGAAAACTGAATTGATCGTCAGGATCATACGCTTTCCCTTCTTTCTCATAGTAGGAAAGAAGGAAGTCTGCCTTCTCCGCATAAGCTTTGAACGCTTCCGCGTAATTCCCTGCGGAAAGCTTGCTTACAAAGGCGTCTTTCATAAGTTTGATGCCTATATCATTGGTAATCATCGCCTTCATTTTGGGATCGGTGGCAATGTACCAGTCGCGTTCCTGCATATCAAGAACGAGAACCATATTTCCTTTTTCCCCGCCTTTGATCACAGTGCCGAGAAGTTTATCGGCATAATCGCCGATTTTCATTCCCTTCACGGAGGGCTGGGTGACAACAGCGATACGGACATTATGTTTCTTCTCTACCGCTTCCAATGCGTTCTTTACTTCCGCGGCCGCCTCACCTTTCACGATCTCCGCCCCGTCATAGAAAGACGGCATCTCCGCCGCGTCAGACATCACGGGCAGAAAGAGGACAGCAAGGAGCATCGCTAAGATTTGAAATATTTTTCATAGTTCCGCCTCCTTATAAAGAACCGAACATCATTTTAATGAGGAAGTAAAGGATGGGAACGAAGACGACAAATGCCGCCGCCGTGTACATGGATGCTTTATTTTTATCCACCGGCAGGCTTCCCACAAACTTGCCGCTCTGGGCGTTCATAATGAAAGTATACGGCGTGCCGTTATAAGTGGTGGAAAGAATCCATACCGGCGCAAGGGCATAGGAAACGGTGTTTTCATCTTTGGACACGAAACCATCTTCCCGATTACAGCTTGTATAACCGGTGACAGTGTCATCCATCTGCGCAAGCGCGGTATTTGTTACCAGCTCATCGGCGCGGGGCGCCATTTCTTCCGCCGGCACATCATACTTATCGGCCAGGTACCCTGCCAGGTATGCCGTGGTAAAAGGAACCATGGTGGAATAATCGAAAGGTCCGATACTTTCCATCCATGTATCGTCCATTTTCTTACTGCCGTCCATAGGTACCCGGTTAAATTTCATTTCTCCCTCACGGTCGCACCGGTAAACCCTTTCTTCCGTGATCTGATTCTTTCCAACAACGAAAGTATTTACATTTTTCGCTTTGTAGCTGGCGGTAGCGGTGACTTTGGAGTCAAAGAGCCAGAAAGGAACATACATGCCCTGAATCGCATCCACCCGGTTCTGGCTGACGAAATTGGACGGCAGGAGTAATTTCCCCTTGTAGAAATTTTTAAAGGCTTCCTGGGCATCCTTTTTCGTCTTCTGGAACGGAATCACATAGTCGGGACGCAGAGCGCCGTCATAACGCTGGGCAATCATCGTCGGGTTTCCGCAGTAGCAGCATTCCGTGGCAATCGTATTTTCATCGCAGACGATTTCCGCTCCGCAGGAAGAACAGGTAAAGGCGCGGAGAATTTTCGCCTCGTCTTCGCTCCATTCCTTTCCCGCACCGTCAGTATCCCACTTTTTCTGCCGCGCTTCTTCCGCTTTTGCCGCGTTTTCTTCCTTCGCCGCGTAGAACGCTTCCAGATCAGCGATGGACAGTTCCGTGCCGCAGTATTCGCAGGTCACATGATCCGCGCCGGGAGCATATGCAAGAGGAGCGCTGCAATTGGGGCATTTAAAGCTTACTGAAGTATCAGCCATAAGTACCTCCTTTTCCATAATCGCCGCCTTTTCCATAAAGGAAACAAAACGGCAGTGTGAAATAGGGACAGGGCAGCAGTAGATCTATGCCCGCCGCCCTTTTCTCAACTGTTCCATTACGGACGGGGATGTCCGCAGTTGGCACAGAACTTGCCTTTATTCTTCGTACCGCATTCACTGCAGGTCCATTCAGCCGCAGGGCGGGAGCGGGTTTTCCGCAGTTGGCGCAGAACTTGCCTGTATTTCCTCCTGTACCGCACTCCGCACATTTCCAGCCCGCCGGCTGGGGAGCGGGAGCAGGTGCCGGCGCGGGTGCCTGCTGGGGCATCTGCTGTTGCTGCTGGCCTGCCATACCGTACAGGTTGGACGCGTTCATACCGCCTGCCGCGCCTGCCATATTCATACCCATAAATCCAAATGCTGCACCCATGCCGCCTTCATTGCCCGCCGCCGTACGCATAGCGTCAGACTGTGCGTCTACGAGAACTCCCGCCCCCATAGCGGGATTTGACATGGCCATGCCCATTTGGATCTTCTGGATCTTCGCTTCGTCTTCCTCATTGGCCTTGACACTGTTCACACCGAAAGAGACGATAGCAAGGCCGCGGAGCTCCGTCCATTTCTTGGAAAGCACTTCATTCAGGGCCTCGGCAATTTCAAACGTGTGTCCCGCCAGATCGGTGTAGTCGATGCGCTGGGCAGAAATCTTGGCAAATGCCGGCTGGAGAGCCGTAAGCAGTTCCGATTTCAGCTGGCCGTCAATCTGGGAACGCTCATAACTGTCCGACGCGTTGCCTGCCACATTGGTGTAAAAGAGGATCGGATCTACGATTTTGTAACTGTATTCACCAAAACAGCGGATACGGACGGATAATTTAAGCCCGGTATCCGCATCAACCACCTTGAACGGAATCTCGCTGGGCGTACCGTACTTGTTCCCCACGATTTCCTTTGTGTTGAAGAAATAAACGCGCTGGTCTTTCCCTGTATCGCCGCCAAAGGTAAAACGTCTTCCCATCTGTTTGAATACGGCGATGACGCTTTCCTTATTCAGACCGCCCGTGAAGAGCGACGGTTCCGATGACTGATCGTAGGTATACTCTCCGGTTCGGCGCAGAGATCGACAACCTTGCCCTGTTCCACAATCATCATGCACTGCCCGTTGTTGACGGCAATGACGGATCCGTTGGAAATAATGTTGTCTTCTCCGCCTGTGTTCGAGCTGCGGCCGCCGGTCCGTTTCTGTCCTTTCATCATGAGGACATCAGGCGGCATGCTGTCACAATAGAAGAATTCCTTCCACTGATCGGCCAGTACGCCTCCGACCGCGCCCATTCCTGCTTTAATAAGACCCATACTCTCTCCTCCTTCTTCATAAATAATTAATTATATATATATCTGTTTATATTTTATCATGTAAGCACCTTATTTATCCACAGATTCCCTGCACCGCAGATATAGAAAAAATCTTACTCATCATTATTGCATGACAAATACACATAAGATTTCCTTCCGGCACCTCTTTTGAAATGCGGGCACCATAAAAAGACGGCATCTCTGCCGCCTCATGTCCTTTTACTTTTTAAATCCCGCCTTCAGTTACGCACGGAATAAAAAACGCATCGTATACGCTCCGCCTTTCCTGTCTTTCTTTAAATCATCCGTTCTTTAAATTCCTTATCCATGCCCCGCGCCTTGCATTCTTTGCAAAAACCGTAAATTTCCACACGATGCTCCGTCACTTCAAATCCGTTTTCTTCTGCCAGACGGTCTTTATACTCCGGTTCCAGACGAACCTCGACAGGGAAAATCTTATTGCACGACAGGCACACCGCGTGGTGCACATGGTCGCCCTGCGTATATTCATACCTCGTCAATCCGTCAGCAAGCATCGTCGAACGGAGAAGCAGTCCCTTTTTTGCCAGCGCTTCACAATTACGGTACACCGTAGAAAGACTGAGCTTAGTATCTCTTCCGCACCGCTTCATATACATCCCCCGCGGTCATCGGCAGGCTCTTCTGGAGCACCTTCAAGATCATGACACGCGCTTTCGTACGTTTTAAATGCTTCTTTTGAAGTATTTCCTCAAAACTGTCCATTCGTCTGCTCCCCTTGAAACCGCTCTTTGCCCTCACGGCAAATTACATAGTATACGTTGTAATTTCAATTAGATTATATCATATCGGAAAATATATGGAAATCATTTTTCAATCCGTGCGTCCTGCCGGCATTTCAAAATAAATACGATTCATCCGCTCCTGCATTTATAATAAGAAATTAATTTTATTCTTATTCTATACCATCAAAAATATATTTTCCACAATTCCTTTTGGTGTCATTAAAGAGAAAATAGTGATATAATGTGTTCACATTTAAACAGGGAGAACTCCCTTATTCCATGGGCACATCCCAAAGGAGATCATCGTGGGCGCCAATATCCGTAAGCATTGGAACGATCCTGTCTGCATACAGCGCGTTCTCTTCATACTTGTCATCACCCTCATCGGCACTTTCATCTATGCCGCCGGACTCAATATATTCCTTGTTCCCCATCACTTTCTCGCAGGCGGCGTCACAGGCATCGCCATGATTCTCTACTACCTCATGGACATTCCCATCGGCCTGTCCAATCTGGTACTGAATATACCTGTACTCATTCTGTCCCTGAAATTCATGGGAAAATTTTATACGGTCATCACCATTTTAAGCACAGTGAGTCTGTCGCTCTTCATCGACCTCACCGCTTTCATGGCGGACTGGTGTGTCATCAGCAATCCTCTTGTCGCTGCCATATCGGGGCGTTGTCCTCGGCGCCGCCCTGGGACTTCTCTACCGCTACAATTCAAACAGCGGAGGCCTCGACGTCATTGGCGCGGTTATCAAAAAATTTTACAATCTGGAAATCGGCTACGTCGTCTTCGGCCTGAACTTCATCATCATCATGTCCAGCGCGTGGATCTTTACACTGGAGCCTGCCATCTGCACCCTCATCGCCATGTACATCAATGCCACCGTTTCCAGCCGTATCGTCATCGGTTTCGCCCAAAGGAAAGCGGCTTTCATCGTTTCCGACAAACCGCTTGAAGTGGCGGACACCATTCTGAGAAATATTCATCACGGCGCCACCCTTCTCTACGGACAGGGCGGGTTCAGCGGAAAAGACAAGAAAATCGTCTTCGCTATCGTGGATCTGACGCAAGTCACCAAACTGCGCCATTTCATCGAGGACATAGACCCCCACGCCTTCCTTTTCATTATGAACACCACCGACGTCATCGGCCGCGGCTTCACCAGCCCCCTCACGCCGAAACTCCCCGGCACCACCAGGTACACCTTCGGTGCTGACGGAAAAATGACTCCACCCGCTCATGGAGCTGGGAAATGGAACAGGAATCCCATAAGTAAAAGAAAAAGCCGCCGGCCATACTTTCCCAAGCATGCCAAGCGGCTTTTCAGCTGCCTACTTTCCTTCCATCTTCCCTATATTCTCTTTCATCTGCGCTGCGGAATCCATCAGCTTCTTCGCTCTTTCCATCATCTGATCCAGACGGTCCGATCCCTTTTCTCCGGCACGCATCCCCTCCCCGAAATAACTGCCGTCAAAACGACCGCCGCGGATATCCACGTAATAGTCACCGATCACTCCGCTCTGCGAAACGGTAAACTCCGCGTCCAGAGGAATCTGCGCATCTTTCTTTATACGCATTTCAAGAATCCCTTCATTTCCTTCCGTGGAAATTTTGGACACTTCCCCCACACGGACACCGGCATAACGCACTTCATTTCCTTTTTTGATTCCCTGTACACTGGAAAAGGATGCTGTCATGCGGAAATAATTCCCGTCAAACCAATCTTTCGGACGGACAAAAAGAAACACCGCCATGGCGGCAACCAAAACGATGAACGCCATCATGCCGGTTTTTACTTCTTTTGTCATACCCCGCCTCCTTCCTCACTTCTTTTTCACCTTCCGGCTTCCTCGCCAATTCAATACCGCCTATTCTATAGATCTTTCGCTTCCGCTTAGGATGATGCTTAACATCCCCCTCATTATGACTCCTTGCCGTCCGCCATCATTCAGCACTTTTAGCTGACAGCTCACAGCTGATAGCTTTTATCTTCTTACCGATTCCCTCACCACGGGTACAGATCCTTCACGTTCGTTCAGGATGACGTTTAACGTTTCCCTCATTATGACTCCTTTTCCTCAAATCGTCATTCTGAATGGACGCAAGAATGCTTTGTGAAAAAGCAGCAAAGCAGCAATATGGCACGGAGTGAAGAATCTATGACTCGGATGACGCCTTACCGTCTTCCTTATCACGACAATAGATTCTTCGCTGTCGCTCTAAATGACGCCTTGCCACTTTCCTCACCACGGCAGCAAATTCTTCGCTGCCGCTCACACGAGGACGCTTAACGTTTCCCATCATAGTGACTCTTTCCTTCAATCGTCATTCTGAATGGACGCAAGAATGCCTTGTGGGAAAAACGGGAAACAGCAACATGACACCGAGTGAAGAATCTATGACTCTGATGACATCTTACCGCTTTCCTCACCACGGGTATAGATCCTTCACATTCGTTCAGGATGACGTTTAACGTTTTCACTACAACAGCAAATCCTTTGCTGTTGTTTCATATGACACCTAATGGAAATCATATGCTTCGGCTTTTAACTCACAGCTAATAGCTAACAGCTTATAGCAGACAGCTCCCAGCTTACACTCTCCGATTTCTATCTTCCGATGATTTCCTAAAAATGATATGCCGCTGCGCCTTCCGCCATTTTTACCCCCTGATGAGCCGCGCCTTCTACGGTTTCCAGTTTCCAGCGGAAAGGAACCCGCAGCTCCTCCGCTTTTGCTTTACATTGCCGGAAATAATTCGTACACCGTTCCATACGGTTCATCCCCTGGGCGTCTGCTTCGGGCGTATCGCGGAACGGCGGTTTCCGCTCCACATCCTTTTCACCCATGAAGAGAATGACCGGCTCTGCAAACGCTTCCCCCAGTTCCTCATCAGTAATCCCCATTCTTTATGCCGTAAGGATAATCAATATCCCTGTCAGGCATGGTAAACCAGCCGGAATTGGCCACGGCGATTACATCCACATTTTTCTTTCCTCCGAGGAGCGCCCATCGATGGACAAACTGCCCGCCTGCAGAATGGCCGAAAAGAATGATTTCCCCTGTTGCCTGCGTGCGGTTTTTCACTTCTGCCACGATCTGGTCCGCCGCGGAGAACGTCCGCTCTTCTTTTTCACGGATATGTCCGTCTGCATCCATGATGCCGCCTTCCTGATACCATTCCGCGCCGGGATACTTCCTTTCCGTCAACTCCGGACAGACGATCAGCATATTTCTTTCCTCCGCCAGCTTCCGGAGAGCTTTGCAATATTCCGCGCCATCCCTGCCAAAGCCATGGAATGCAATAAAGACGGCATCCTTTTCCGTCCACCTGCCGGGGCGATAGTAGTACAGGCAAAGAGCATCCTCATTCACTCCTGTCCGTTCCCTGATGCAGGACATACTTTCTCCCTCCGGAACGGGCGTACCGCCATTTCCTTTTTCCTTTTCGGCAGAAGCCACGCAGCAGCAGCCGCAGCAGCGACAGCGGTGAGTGCTTTGAAAACTTTATTTCCCATCATTTCTCCTCATCCATTACTTCTGTCATTTTTATGAAATCCTTTTCTATCGGCATTATACCACAGGGTTCTTCTTTTCAATTTCCCATATCTTTCTACCGGTCTTCATTAAATTTTATTGCCGCCTCTCCGCCGGGACTGTATATTCTCCCTTTGGTACTCTCCTATAAAAATTATATGTAACCTTATTTCTTCGTTCAGCCCTTCTTTTAAAATGACTTCAAGTTATCGTTTTGTATCTTGGAATATATTTTACTCATTACTCCGGAGTCATTTTCCTGTTTATTCTCCATTAATTGTATTATTTCTCTTTTCGGAAACTGCTCTTTATTTGTGTACACTTATTTCATAAGAGTCCTTGCCTGCGAGGATCCCCGATTCTTTTTATATTGTTGTACGCCAGCCGGCATGATACAATCAGGAAGAGAAAATGCGGACAAGATCAGACTGCATTTATTTTATTGGGGACATATAAGGAGGTTTTTCAATCATGAAAAAGAAATTGGCTGTGCTCGCCGCAGCGGCAGTCGCTGCAGGTATCCTTCTCGGCGGATGCGGCGGTTCAAAAAGCGACGGCGCAAAAAGCAGCTCTGCCGCCTGGAAGCCGGAAAAAGACGTAAAGATTATTGTCGCTTACAAAGCAGGTTCCGGTACGGATACAGGCGCGCGTCTGCTTGCCAACAGCGCCAAGAAGTATGTCGGCCAGACCCTGGTCATCGAAAACAAACCCGGGGCTGACGGAAAAATCGGCTGGACGGAACTCACCAAGGCCAAACCGGACGGATACACCTTAGGATTCATCAATCTGCCGACCTACACCACGCTCGCTTCCCAGAAAGGCGCTGCCTTTGATGAAAAGTCCATTATCCCGATTGCAAACCATCTGACGGAAACCGCTGTGGTTGTCGTCAGAAAAGACGCAAAGTGGAAGGACTTAAAAGAACTCGTGGCAGACGCACAGGCAAACCCGGGGCAGCTGAAAGCTTCCACCAACGGCGTACAGGCCTCCAACCACACCTCCGCCCAGCTTCTCGCCCAGTCCGCGAAATTTGAATATAATGCCGTTCCTTATGGCGGTACTGCCGACCAGCTCCTTGCTCTCCGCCAGGGCGAAGTGGACTTCTCCTGCGCTAAAGTTGCCGACGTCATCAAACTGATTAACGGTGAAAATGCCGAACTCCGCGTCCTCGGTGTATTTGATGAAAAGCGTGATCCCCAGCTGCCTGACGTTCCGACACTCGGCGAACTCGGCTACTACAATAAATGGTACGGCTCCGCCCGCGCTATTGTCGCCCCGAAAGGCACCCCTGAAAATATAATTAAATTCTATGAAGACGCTTTCAAAAAGACCATGGAAGACAAAGATGTTGTGGAAGCCCACAAGAAAGCCGGCATGGTTCTCGATTACAAGGACAGCAAAGATCTGGGCAGGCTCATTGACGAGCAGCTTGCTTTCTGCAAAGATGTAGTCAGCAAACTGTACGAAAAGAAATAACAGTGCAAGTGCTGCATGAAACAGGGGAAATCACGCATTTCCCTTTAAGCGTCACCGCGTTTCATTAGACAGAAAACCTGCTTCTTTTCCAAGGGGCAGGTTTGTCCGTTCTGACCGGTTTGAAACCGCGGAGGTTCTCTTTAAGGAGTATTGTATGAAAAAATCAGATATTTATATCTGCGGATTCATGTATCTTTTCTCATTTTTCTTTTTATATCTGACATTGGACTTTCCCGAACCGGCAAGACACTATCCGTACTTTGTCATCGGGCTGCTCCTTCTTCTGACGACGGTCCGCATGAGCCATCTGTTCCGCGATTACAGAAGAGAACACAAAGTCATCAATGACAGCGCCGAAGTATTTGACGGCTTTCTCCCGAAACAGTTCTGGGTCATGTTTGCCGCTTTCCTCCTGTTCTTTCTCCTGATGTACCTCTTCGGCTTCTACATCGCCTCCATCGTATACATTTTCATCTGCCTCCTCTTCTTCAGGATCGAAATGAAATACATCCTTCTCGTCCTGATCTGCATGGCCGCCCTCATCTACGGTACATTCGATGTATTCCTCAATGTACCCCTGCCTGACGGGATCATTATGGAAGAATTCTTATAACCGGAGGAAATACCATGGATGCAAACACATTCGGACTCATGTCGGCAGGTTTTGCCAACGCCCTCATGCCATCTAATCTAATCATGATGATTATCGGCGTCACCATCGGAATCGTTGTCGGCTGTATGCCGGGCCTTTCCGCCGCCATGGGCGTAGCGCTTCTTCTGCCGCTTACCTTCGGCATGGCTCCCGAAACGGGACTGATCATGCTCGGCGGCATTTACTGCGGCGCCATCTTCGGCGGTTCTATTTCCGCCATCCTGATCCATACTCCTGGCACGCCCGCTTCCGCGGCAACAGCGCTCGACGGGTATGAACTTACCAAACAGGGAAAAGCCGGCAAGGCACTCGGCACGGCATGCATCGCCTCCTTCTTCGGCGGTCTCCTTTCCTGTATTTCTCTTTATTTCTTTGCTCCCATGCTTGCTGAACTGGCTATGAAGTTCGGAAGCCCTGAATATTTCTGGCTTGCTCTCTTCGGACTCACCATCATTGCGGGTGTCACCACGGGCTCCATGGTGAAAGGGCTTATGAGCGGCGCCTTCGGCCTCATTCTTTCCACCATTGGCATGGATCCCATGGAAGGTACGGAACGGTTCATGTTCGGCATAGACGAACTGTACAACGGCATTAATGTCACCTGTGCCCTCATCGGTCTCTTTTCTCTTTCCCAGGTCTTCATTCTTGCGGAAAAAGCGATTAAGGAAAGAGGAAGTATCGTCAAATTTCACGACTCCGTCATGCTGAAATTCCGTGAGCTGAAACAGATCAGTCCGACCGTCATCCGTTCCTGGCTCATTGGGAACATCATCGGCATCCTCCCGGGCGCGGGCGCTTCTATCGCCTGCTTCCTGGGCTATAATACGGCAAAACAGTTCTCCAAAAAGCCGGAAGATTTCGGCCGCGGCTCCATTGAAGGCGTCGCCGGTTCAGAAGCGGCAAACAACGCCGTTACCGGCGGCTCCCTCATTCCCACACTGACACTGGGCATTCCGGGAGAATCAGTGACCGCCGTACTCATGGGCGGCCTCATCATCCAGGGTCTCCAGCCGGGCCCGGAGCTTTTCACCAAGTACGCTCCCATGACATATACCTTCTTTGCGGGGTTCGTCATTGTCCAGTTCTTCATGCTCCTTATCGGCCTAGGCGGATGCCGCATATTTGCCCATATTTCCAAATTGTCCGACGCCGTTCTCATTCCCTGCATCTTTGTCCTCTGCGTTGTCGGCTCCTTTGCCATCAATAACAGCTTTGTCGACGTAGTTATCATGTTCATCTTCGGCATTATGGGCTACCTGATGAGAAAGCTGGGGTTAAATACGGCAGCCGTCGTCCTTGCCCTTATTTTAGGACCGATCGGCGAAAGAGGCCTCCGCAGAAGCCTGACTCTTTCGGGCAATGATATCACCATCCTGTTCTCCACCCCCATCTGCTGGGTACTCATCACTCTCTGCATCCTTTCCTCTTTCTCCCCGCTTCTCATGGACTGGCTGAAAAAAGGAAAACAGGCAATCAAAGGAAAATAAAAGAAATACCCCTTCATACATTTCCCACGCAAAAACGGATCCGCGCCATATATGCAGATCCGTTTTACTATGCATTGAAATAATTTCACCCGCAGTTCCGGAAATGCGCCTCTCCTCCGAGAACGGATGAAAAGCCGACAGCCCTTCGTCTCCTTCCATTCAGAATGACATCTTACGGTTTTCCTCACCACGGTAATAGATCCTTCGCTATCGCTCAGGATGACACCTTACCATCTCCCTCACTACGGCAGCAAATTCTTCGCTGGCGCTCACACGAGGACGCTTAACGTTTCCCTCATTATGACACTCTTTCCTTCAATCGTCATTCTGAACGGGGGCAAGAATGCTTTGTGAGAAAGACAGAAAACGGGACAGTGACACAGAGTGAAGAATCTATTACCCGGATAACATCTTACCGTCCGTTGTCATTCAGCACTTTTAGCTGACAGCTCACGGCTAACGGCTCACAGCTAACAGCTGATAGCTTTTATCTTCTTACCGTTTTCCTCACCACGATAATAGATCCTTCGCTATCGCTTCGGATGACGTCTTACCATGGGTGCTACTTTATCGGCAGGCCCGAAAGTGGTTAGAATCCCGGCTGTGCCGTCTGTTTAACGTCATTCTGAATGGACGCAAGAATGCTTTGTGAGAAAGACAGAAAACGGGACAGTGACACAGAGTGAAGAATCTATTACCTTGAATGACATCTTACCGTTTTCCTCACCACGGCAGCAGATCCTTCACATTCGCTTCGGATGACGCCTTAACGTCTTATACAAGGATCATGGAGCCGGCCGTCAGAAGGAACTGCTGGCACACGTAGTGCGATTGATGATACCCGCTTGTCGTAATGATTTAATCGTAAAAGAATATTTAGCTTGCAGCCGACAGCTCACAGCTGACAGCTTTTATCTTCTTACGGTTTTTCTCACCACAGCAGCAAATCCTTCGCTGACGCTCAGAATGACGTCTTGCCATCCGCCGTCATTCAGCACTTTTAGCTGCCAGCTCACAGCTATCAGCCATCATTCCCTTTCCGAAAGATTAGAGTTATTTATAAAAATAGTGGCAAAAGGCATTCAGTTTTTATATTTTTCCATGTATAATAAAGTACAAACAGAAGGAAGCGCTGACCATTTGTATTGGTGCAGTTTTTATCTTCCCGTAAGGAAAACCGCGGAGTTAAAAAATTTCGTTTTTTCGACAAGGTAAATAAAAAACGCGCCGCCGTGAAAGCGGAAAGTCCTGCGCTTTCTTTTTATAGTTGCCCGATTACGGGCATAAAGCGGCTGCGGCGTCACCGCTTCTATACTTCCCTGAAAGGTCGTGTTCGGGACATGAAAGAATTGGTCCGTCTGGAGGGAATCACCAAGGCTTATGGTGATCATGTCATTATCCCCGCTCTCACTCTCTATCCATGATGGCGAGTTTTTAACTTTATTAGGTCCTTCCGGCTGCGGAAAGACGACTCTTCTCCGTATGCTTGCAGGGCTGGACACTCCGACAAAGGAAAAATCATCCTTGACGGGCAGGATATCACAAATCTCCCCCCTTATAAACGGGATGTGAATATGGTATTCCAGAATTACGCTTTGTTCCCCCATATGACGGCAGAGGAAAATATCGGTTTCGGCCTGCGCATGAAAGGCGTCGGCAAAGAGGAAGCCGCGAAGCGCACACAGAAACTGCTGAAACTGATCCGGCTGGAAGATCTCCGCAGCCGGTATCCTTCGCAGATGTCGGGAGGGCAGCAGCAGCGTGTCGCCGTGGCCCGTGCCCTCGTAAATAATCCGAAAATGCTTCTTTTAGACGAACCTCTCGGCGCTCTTGATTACCAGCTCCGCAAAACGCTCCAGATCGAGCTGAAAGACCTGCAGGAAGAACTTGGCCTTACTTTCGTATTCGTCACCCATGATCAGGAAGAAGCCCTCACCATGAGCGACCGTATCGTTATCATGGACAAGGGGGAAATCCAGCAGGACGATGATCCCAATACGATTTACCATTATCCAAAAACAAAATTTGTCTCCGAATTCATAGGGAAAGCAATTTTTGATAACGGGAAGGAAATTCTTGTCCTCCGCCCTGAAAAGCTGAATCTCTGCGGCGGAAAAGATGGCGATGATTCCCATCCTGCGCCGCGCTTCTTCGGCACGGTAGACGATGTGATTTTTTACGGCACCATTGATAAAGTATTCATCCGTCTTGACGGCACGGGCCAGGAAGTCCTCGCCTACCAGTACTTTGATGACGTCCACCGTTGGCAGATTAACGACCATGTAGGCATCTGGTGGTATGAAAAAGACGAGGTCAGAGTAGAACGATGAAAAGAAACGGAAAATATCTGCTCGTCCCGTCCATGGTCTGGCTGGCTGTTTTCTTTGTCATCCCCATGCTCATCGTGGTAGCGGTTTCTTTCGCTTCCCGCACGGCATACGGACAGATCGTTTTTGGCTGGACTTTCCAAAACTATGCGAGGTTTTTGGATCCTCTTTATATTTCCATTTTTGGACGGACAATTTTCATAGCCGTCGTAACCACGGTATGCACCATCCTCATGGGCTATCCGCTGGCATACTGCATCTCCTGGCTCCCCCGCCATCTGCGGCAGAAGGGACTGATCCTCTGTATGATTCCTTTCTGGATCAATTTCCTTATCCGCTCCTATGCGTGGGTGATCATCCTCCGCAGCCAAGGCGTGCTGAATACGATTCTGATGAAGCTGGAAGTTATTTCCCAGCCGATCCAGTTCCTGTACAATGAAGGCGCCGTCATGCTGGGCATGGTGTATGCCCTTCTTCCTTTTATGATCCTCCCCGTTTATGTCTCCATCGAACAGCTCGACCGCAGGCTGTTGGAAGCCGCCGCTGATCTGGGCGCTTCTCCCATGACAGCCTTTCGAAAAATCACCCTGCCTCTGACGATGCCCGGCATTGCGGCAGGGACGGTACTGGTCTTCATTTCTTCCCTCGGCATGTTTGTCGTCCCTGATGTCATGGGCGGAGCGAAAGCGGCTCGTGGGCAATGTCATACAGAACCAGTTCCTCTCCGCCCGTGACTGGCCTTTCGGCTCGGCACTGTCCATCGTGCTTGCCCTGCTTTCCCTCATTCTTATTTTCCTGTACTATCGGGCGATTCAGGCGCAGAAAGGAGACAGCGATGCAGAAAACATGGCGTAGCCATCTCCTTGTTTCTTACGCGCTGGCAGTGCTGGCCTTCCTTTACCTGCCCATTCTTATCCTGGCGCTGTATTCCTTCAATGACTCCCGCATGAATGCTGTGTGGGCAGGCTTCACGTTCAAATGGTACGCCCAGCTTTTTAATAACCGCCATGTGGCGGAGGCACTCGCCAATACGCTCGTCATCGGATTCATTTCCACGGCGGTGTCCACCATTCTCGGTACGACCGCGGCACTCGCCCTTCACAAATACCGTTATAAATGGCAGGGACTCCTGAACGGCCTTATCTATCTTCCTATCCTCATTCCCGAAATTGTCATGGGACTTTCCCTTCTCGTCCTCTTTTCCCAAATCCATTTATCGCTGGGACGGACAAGCATCATCCTCGCCCACATCACCTTCTGCCTGTCCTTCGTGGTTATCACAGTGGGCGCGCGGCTTGACGGGCTGAAGCAGGAATACGAAGAAGCCGCCGGCGATTTGTATGCCCGTCCGTGGCAGTGCTTCCGCTACATCACGCTTCCCCTCATCATGCCGGGAATCACTGCGGGCGCGCTCATCGCTTTCACACTGTCCATCGATGACTTCATCATCAGCTTCTTCGCAGCCGGACCGAATTCGACAACTCTCCCGCTTTACATCTACGCCATGGTGAAGCGAGGGATTTCTCCGGAAATCAATGCCCTTTCCACCCTCATGATCGCCGCTGAAATCGCGCTCGTCCTTCTGGCGGATTTTTTTCAGATCCGGCAGGCGGGAACCGGCAGAAAAAAAGAACTGCCCGATGACCGGCAGTAAACAGCTTCTTTCTCATGATTGCCGCCCCAAAGTATTCCTTGATTGTCTTAGACAGGAGTTCTCATGGATATCAATTTCCTTTTATTTGAGCAGTTTGAAACACTGGATCTCTTCGGGCCGGTCGAAATATGCGGCCGCCATCCCGATTTCCAACTTCACTATATCTCACAAAACGGCGGCCTTGTCACGAGTACGCAGGGTGTAAGAATTGATACGGAACCCCAAAGAAATATGAATACATCGGGCGCGCTTGTCATCCCGGCGGCGCCGGTACACGCACACTGATAAAGAGGAACCTTTTTTGAAAAATTTACGCCGTCTTTCGGAAGACGCCTCTTTCGTCCTGTCCGTCTGTACCGGCTCCGCCCTTCTTGCCCGATGCGGAGCCCTCGAAGAAAAAAGGGCTACCTCCAATAAAAGAGCTTTCGACTGGGTCGTTTCCACATCCGATAAAGTCCATTGGATAAGAAAAGCACGCTGGGTGCACGACGGAAAATTTTATACCTCTTCCGGCATTTCTGCAGGAATGGACATGACGCTCGGCTTTATCCGCGACCGTTTCGGCGCACCTGCCGCAGAACGTATCGCCTGCCGTATGGAATACATATGGAACAAAAATCCCGACATTGATTTCTTTGGTACATAAGAACCATCCTATGCTCAATCCCCTACATCCCCATTATCCCGAACCGATTTTCGTTTTCCCTGAAGGAGATTTCCTATGAAAAAATTCTTTTCCCTTTTCCTCGCAGGCGCATGCCTTGCCGCTGCCGGCTGCGGATCCGCCCTGACAGTAATACGAAAGCGGGGGAGACACGCAAGTCCTGAACCTGTACAGCTGGGCGGATAACTTTTCTCCCGACGTCCTTTCGGATTTCGAAAAGAAATACAACTGCAAAGTCAACTACGACGTTTTGCGAACAATGAAGAACTCCTCGCGAAAATACAGGCAGGCGGTTCGGAGTATGATGTCATCCAGCCGTCAGACTACATGGTAGCCACCATGATCAAGCTGGATCTCCTCGAAAAACTGGATAAAAGTAAAATAAAGAATACGGAAAATATGCTTCCCGCCCTGCAGAATCCTCCCTATGACCCTTCAGGCGATTATTCTGTCGTCTATACCTGGGGTGTCACGGGCATCGCTTACAATACAAAATACATCAAAGATACGCCCAGCTCATGGAATGATTTGTGGAAAGACGAATACAAAGGCCGTGTCATCCTGCTCAACGACAACCGTGAAGTCATCGGCATGGGACTCAAGAAAAACGGGCATTCCGTAAACTCGAAAGATCCAAACGAAGTCACACAGGCCGTCGATCAACTCCGTAAACTGACACCCAACCTTCTCGCCTTTGACACCGACACCATCAAGCAGAAATTCATCGCCGAAGAAGCCTGGATCGGCACCATGTGGTCCGGCGATGCTTCTTTTGCCCACAAGGATAATCCAGACATTGCCTTCATTATTCCCAAAGAAGGCGCCGTCATATGGGCGGACACCTTTGCCATCCCCAAAGGAGCGAAACACAAAGAACTGGCGGAAGCTTTCATCAATTACCTCTATGATCCGCAGGTCAGCGCGAAAAATTACGAATACATCGGCTACAACGACCCCAACGCCAAAGCGGAAACCTATCATTCCGAAGAATATAACAGAGATCCCATGCTGAAAGCCGCCCGCGACTACATTTCCCGCGGTGAATGGATCGAAGACATCGGAGAAGCCCTCACCATGTACGACAGGGCATGGACAGAACTGAAAATAGGGAAATAGAAAAATAAAACACCAAAAAGCAAAAGACGGCTGCACCGACCGTCTTTTTTGCTCCGAATCCTGCCGGTTCAGATTAAATACTTTACGAGGATACTCGCTCGCCGGAATGATTCAAATCGTAAAAGAATAGTTAGCCTGCAGCTGACAGCTCACGGCTAACAGCTAATAGCTATTCCCCTTTTTGCCGGCTTCCTCACCACGGTAATAGATCCTTCACATTCGTTCAGGATGACGCTTTACTGTCCGTCATCACTCAGAACGGGGGCAGAAAAAGAATCTTCATTCTATTCTTTTGCGTCATTCCCCCAAGCCAGTATCCTCCGTCCGGCTTCGCCGGCCACCTCCTTATAAACAAGGAGGCTTACCCAATCCCTATTCTTCCCGTTAGAATCCCTTTCCTTAACTATGACGCCCTTTCCTCCAATCGTCATTCTGAGCGGAGACAAGAATGCCTTGTGGGAAAGACGGGAAACGGGACAGTGACACAGAGTGAAGAATCTATGACTATGATGACGCCTTGCCGTCAATACCGCTTTTTACACAAGAATCATGGAACCTGCCGCCAGGAGGAGCCCGTAGGTCAGGCGGTTGAACATCTGCTGGTTGATCATGCTGTGGATTTTATTTCCCAGATAGACTGCAATGACGAGAGGAATCACGCCGATGCCCAGAAGTTCAAAAAATTCCGTATTGTACAACCCCTTTTCATAGTCTGTGAACATAAGGACAAGGTTCAGCACGGTCCAGACGGAAGCCACATTGGCACGAAAGGAATTTTTATCCCGGAAGGCCGACGCCAGGTAAACGACCAGGAGCGCGCCGCCGGAAGCAAACATGCCGTGGATGATGCCCGCGCCGAGAAGGACAGGAATGGCAACCCAGTCAGGAAGGGATGCACCGGACGGTTTCAGGAGAAGATTTTTAAGCGCCACGCCGACAATGAGAAGTCCGTACACAGGCACAAGAATACGGGCGTCCACAATATTGTAGAGATAAATACCGGCCGCCATGCCGATAAGCATGAAGAGAATGATGCGTCCCAGTTCTTTTTTATTGATGTACTCTCTGTTTTTAACCATAAGGTATGCGCAGACCAGCCAACAGATCACATTGATGACCGCTTTGGCCATGTCCGGCCCGTAAAGCAGGATTGTCGGCGGAATAGAGAGCATGACACCGGCAAATCCGGTGAGTGCCTGTACAATATTCGATATGAAGACGGCTGCCATGAAGAGACTCAATTTTATAAATACAGGAAGCCCCATAAGTTCCAAAATAATCACGCTTTCTATATACAAGTAAATTCATATTTATCGATTTTCTTTATTATAGTCTCCCTTTTTCCTTTTGTACAGCTGTTTTCTAAACGGATATCCATGAATGCATTTAAATCATTTTTGAGCATGTAAATGCGTTTTCGGCATGATTGGTTACATAAATTTTCTCTTTTTTACCTAAGTCATTTAAAATGCATAGATTTTAATCTTAGAAATTGATAATTTATCCTTATTTTACTATAATAATTACGAGTTTTTACGGTAAAGGCCCTAAGCACACTTTTCTGCGTGCAAGAAAAGCGGAACGGACTGCCTTTATCAGGGACTGCCATAATGTCCGCTTATGACATCCATTTATCCCATAACAGGAATCAAAGGAGGATTCTATGAAAAAAAGATTGCTTTTAGCTTCTCTGTCAGCAGCTGCCTTCGGCGGCATTCTTTCTGTAAGCGCTGCCGATACGCCTGTGTACACACTTGATCAGGTGGTTGTTACCGCAGCCAGGACGGAAGAAAAACAGATTGACACAAACGCGTCTGTCTCTGTTGTCACAAGCAAGCAGATTGCGCAGAAACATTTCAATGATGTATCGGAAGCGCTTCGTGCAGTCCCCGGCGTAGTTCTCGGCAATTATTCCGCCAGCGGACAGAATTATTCTTCCAACAAAGTTTTATCAACGGTTCTTCTAATGTAGTTATCCTCGTAGACGGTATGAGGAGAAATACAAACGGCGTTTCCGGTTCGGCAGTCAATCTCGGCACACTTACTGATATGGCATCCATTGAGCGTATCGAAGTTTTGAAAGGTTCCGCCTCTACGCTTTACGGTTCCGATGCGCAGGGCGGCGTTATCAATATCATCACGAAGAAACCGAAAACCGATGAAGTCCATACCACCATCGGCGCAGGTTTCGGCAACAACTCTATGGAAAAATACACCCTATATAACGAAGGCAAGGCGGGAAATATATTCTGGACTATTGACGCCGGCAAACATCTTCAGGGCGCCTATAAAGACGGCTGGGGCCGGAAAGTCATCAGCCACCTGAACGCGAAACATATAGATGTAAAACTGGGCTATGACTTGGGAGAAGGATCTGATGTCGTTTTCAATTACTCAAAATATAAATCCGATTATATCCGTCCCGATAACGGCTCCAATGATACCCACGACGACTACGGCACAAAAGATAATGATGCCATCAGCCTTCAATATACCGCGAAAATCAGCAGCAGACTCACCAACCAATTTAACGTATACCGCCATCGTACCAATTTTAACGACAACTACAACCTGAATGGCGCCGGCTGGCCTTTCAACTGGGATATGGGCATGCGGACATTCGGCATTTCCGATCAGCTCACCTATACCTTGGATAATCAGACCATTATCGGAGGCTTTGACTGGTACAAAGATAAAATCACAAAGTATAAAAATGACGCTTCCGAAGGCGCCCACGCTTCCAATACGGCATTCTATCTGCAGGATAAAATCGACCTGACAGAAAATTGGAATATTACACCGGGGCTCCGCTATGACCACCATTCCAATTTCGGCGGCCATCTGTCTCCCAGCCTTTCTCTCGGTTTCAAGAAGAATGAGAAAACAAATTTCTATTTCAACTACAAGGAATTCTTTGTTGCGCCGAATCTGTACCAGCTGAACGCGGCTTATTACGGAAACAAGAATCTCGATCCGGAAGAAGGGTACACCTTTGAATTCGGCGTGAACCATGAATTTGACGATACCCTATCGGGTACATTCAATATTTTCCGCCAGCACGCAAAAAACAGAATTATTTATGATTTTGCCGCTTCCAAATATGCCAACACGGGAAATATGAATTCCATGGGCTTCAGTGTCACTCTGGATAAAAAACTGAATAAGTACTGGAGCGCGGGCATCGGGTATACATACCTCCACATCAACGCGCTGAGTGCAACAGAAAATACCAACAACAACGGAAGCCTGCCAAAAGGTACGATTGATATCCACGTGAATTATGATTCCGAAAAACTGGACGCTTCCCTTACCGGCAGAGGCATTATGGGCAGATATGGTTCCAAATCCAATCCGGTCATGAAAGATTATGCGAATTTCTGGGTATGGGATCTCGCGGCGAATTACCGCGTGAATGATACCATCTCTGTTTACGGCCGCCTGAATAATATATTCGACCAGTTTTACACGGATGTAGGCACGAGCTATGACCCGAATGGCGCATGGTACTCCGCTCCGGGAAGAAATTACGAAGTAGGCATGCAGCTCCGCTTCTGATGTAAAAGGGAAAGGCCCTGTTTCAGCAGGGTCTTTTGTATGAAAAGATCTTTCATCCTGTGCCGCTTTCCCTTTCCGCTGAATAACGAAACCGCAGAAGACAGCTCATCCCAATAAAAAACGCCGCCTTGAAAAGCAGCGCAGGAAATATATTTTCTTACAGAAGCCAGCGGTAGAAACCGAAGTATGCCAGCGTGGAAAGGGTAACGACACCGATTGCGGAAATACCGAACATTTTCACAAAGAGACGATCCATTTCTCCTGCCGCAGCGCCTGCTTCTGAGGAATATGCTGCAAGGGCCAGCGCGCCGCCGGTAGAGAGGGGGCTGATCCCTGCCGTATTGGACACCATGGAAATCGCGGTGACCCATTCCACCGGATTCACGGATATGCTCATCTGGTGAATAATATGGGGCACTGTGGGAATAAGTGTGGGCATCACTACGCCCGACGTGGAAGAGAACCATGACATGACGCCTGCGGTGACACCGAGGATGGCAGTAGCCGTGGCAGCATTCATGATGGACGCAAGGAAACGGAAAGAAGATGGATACCGCCGAGGACGATAATCACATTCATCAGTACCCCTACGCCGCAGATCAGGAGGAGCGTCCCCCAGGGAATCCGTTTCAGCGCCTCTCCTTCATCAGACACGCGGAAGAAGGAAAGTGCCATTGCCGCGGTAAAACTGGCCAGTCCACATTCACTTTGAAAATCATTACCATACCTACCATTGCGCAGATGCCGAGGAGCGTGATGATCTGTGCTCTGTTAAAGGAAGCGGTGTCGGAAAACTTCAGCGCTTTCTCCGATTTCAGTTTATACCCGCCGAAAGCGATGTAAACGACAGCGGCATACACGGTGGATGAAAATACGCCGTTCACCAGCAGAGGCGCTTCGATACCGGTCAGTCCGAATTCTTCGCACAGGTTGAGTCCGATGATCCCCGTCGCTGCAAGAGGCGACATACCTCCGCCGGCCGCACCGAGGAATATGATTGCCGCCAGCATGGCAGGATTGATCTTCATTTCCACGGCCAGTGTCATTCCGAAAACCATCATAATCGCGGTGGTGGGAATCGTACCCGGCCCCAGCGCGGACAGTACTGTGGCGAAAAGGTACATGACGACAGGGATGAGATATGTCCGTTTCCCTGCCAGAACGGTGATCTTCTTTGTAAGAAGTTTCAGTGTCCCGTTCCATTCCGCCAGTCCGAACAGGTAAGTAACGCCGAGAAGCATGAGGAAAAGGGAATAGTTGAATCCGCCGATGATTTCCTTGTCCGGAATGCCGGCCAGTTTCCCCAGAAGCAGCGCAAAGCCGATACAGACAAGCCCCGTATTCATTTTTCTGAAAAATCCAAGGAAAATAGCCGCTGCCAGCGAGCCGAGTGAAATCAATGCCATTGTGCCCTCCTGTTCTGAATCATGCCTGTTTGGTAATACGTTTTCATCTCCATATTGTTTCCGTAAAATTTAATTTTCCAAAAAATCATAGCATGAAAAATTGTTTGGAATAAAATAATTAAGAGTTATCTATGTTATTCTCTTTCTTCTTACTCTTTGTTTTATTATTTTTAAAATTCTTTTCTGGAATTTAAAGGGAAAATTTTGCGTTTTTCAGGCCGAAAAATCCGAAGTTATGAAAGCGGGGCATAACTTTTTCGGATGCATTCTTTATAAATAGTTTTTATACGGAATTACAGAAAATATTGCTTTACTCTTGCTTTTACAGGTATGAAAGTATAAAATATTTGAGATAAGTTTATTGTCTTTAAAGAAGGGAGGATCGCTGTTTGGGACGCGGTCTTCCTTTTTTCGCGGGTGAAGGTTTTTATGGAGGGTTTTATGGAAAAAAGAATTATCGAAGTGGAAGAAAGACTGCCTTTGCTGCCGACTATACCTCTCAGCCTGCAGCACCTGTTCGCCATGTTCGGCTCGACGGTGCTCGTGCCGTTCCTCCTGCATGTGGATCCGGCGACCTGTCTTTTCATGAACGGCGTGGGCACGCTGCTCTACCTGTTCATCTGCAAATGGAAACTGCCCGCCTATCTCGGTTCCAGTTTCGCTTTCATCTCTCCGGTTCTCGCGGTTACCGCCACAGAGGGTATGACCTATGCCGACGCGCAAAGCGGATTCATCTGCTTCGGCCTGTCTTTCATGATTCTCGCGCTCCTTGTAAAGAAGATAGGGACTTCATGGATTGATGTGCTGTTCCCTCCCGCCGCTATGGGCTCCATCGTCGCCATTATCGGCCTGGAGCTTGCCCCGCTTGCCATGAGCATGTCGGGCTTCTCCGGAGAAGCACAGGGTATGACAAATGCCATGGCTGTCATGATTTCCATGTTTACCCTCATCGTCACCATTCTCGCCACTGTACTGGGCCGCGGATTTATTTCCATTATTCCGATTCTTATCGGCGTCATCGCGGGATATATCCTTTCCATCATCATGGGCGTTGTCGATTTCTCCAATGTGGCCGCGAAAGAATGGTTTGCCGTCCCGACCTTTTATTCGCCCCGCTTTAATTTCAGCGCCGTCATGATGATCATGCCCGCCCTTTTCGTGGTCTTCGCCGAACATCTGGGCCACCTCTTCGTCACCAGCGACATCGTCGGCCGCGACCTCATCAAAGATCCGGGGCTCCACCGCTCCCTCTTTGCCGACGGTTTGTCAAATATGATTTCCGGTTTTGCCGGTTCCACGCCAAATACCACTTACGGTGAAAATATGGGCGTCATGGCCATGACAGGCGTATACAGCACCTGGGTCATCGGCGGCGCGGCAGTCTTCGCCATCATCTTTTCCTTCATCGGCAAAGTGGCCGCTGTCATCCATGCCATCCCCACCCCCGCCATGGGCGGCGTGTGCATTCTCCTCTTCGGTTTCATCGCATCCTCAGGGATCCGCATGCTCATCGAAAAGAAAGTGGACTACACGAAATCAAGAAACCTGATTCTCACCGCCGTCACCATGATTTCCGGACTATCGGGCGCAACCGTCACACTGGGGCCTGTCCAGCTGAAAGGCATGGGACTTGCCACCATCGTTGCCATGATCCTCTCCCTCTCATTCCTGATCTTTGACAGACTTCATCTTTCCAATGACAAGAAATAAGGAGGCCCTATGGACATCAATGAAGAAATCACAAAAATGAATCTGTATAAAACTTTCGAACCCTACATCGACAAAAGCGTCACCATGGAGGAGCGGTTAAAAGCACGGGTGCGCCTTGTGGATACCGCGCCGCAGGAAGCAAAAGACGCTCTTGCCAAATGGACAGCCATGAAGCTGAAATCACGGCTGTTCTGAAAGCACGATATCAGGAAACAGAAAACGCAGACAGTGTACTCGTGACCGTCTGCGTTTTTGATTTGTTAAATTCCGTTGGCGTCTCATTCTTTAAACTTCGGCAGTTCCCTGTTAATAAGCTGCCCCATCAGGAATTTCCCTTTCCAGTCGATGTGGATACCGTCTGCGCCGTACTCCGGTGATAATACATCCATATCCGCAAAGAGCACTGCCGTATCGATATGATCCTGCGTGCGTATCCATTCATTCACCGTAGAAAAGCGCTCTTTCCAATCGGGTGCCGTGTCTTCATCGAAATAACGTTTAATATTGTCAGGATTGATTGGTGCCAAAGTGAGATAAACCGGCTTGATCCCGTTTTCCCTGCATTTGTCGCCGATGTACCTCAAATCACCGATGACATTCTCCGGATCTTCCCCTCCACGGAGGCTGTTCGTGCCGCCCATAATGAGGAGATATTGTAAGCGGAAAGGAAGGACATCCGCCTCAAACCGTTCCGCCATCCGCCGGCTCGTGTCGCCGCTTTGTGCCAGGTTCACCGCCGGCTCGTCAAGATAAAAGCCCAGATTATACAGCGCATCAGACGGCGAAAAAGACATCCGTCCTCCGCCGTGGCTGATGCTGTCGCCGAAGAGCCCCGTTCCCCATCCGTCAACAGGCATTTCCATTCTCCGCGCCTCGCTCCACACACCGAGGGCATTTCCGTCTTCATCAAGGCACCGCACCCGCCACCAGTACACGCCCGTACGGGGAAAGTCATCGTAAATCTCCATGATTTCCGACGTTCCCGACCACACGCGGTACATGGACGGTTCCGTACCGTCAGGATTTTCAGGCTCGCTGTCCGTCACTTCCACCTCATATGATTTTGCGCCGGGAAGCCCACATAGGAATAAACGGGTAGAGCAGTTTCATCCGCCGGTCCTCGTGATTATCCGGACGGAGAAGAGGCGCTTCCCGTTCCAGAAAACTGCCGACCGCCTCGAAAGGCTCTCTTTCGGTCCAGCCATGAGAGGCCCGCCGTATAAATCGAAGGCCGCACACGCCAGAAAATTTTCTCTTCCGCCTCCGAGGGGATATCCGCCGGAAATATGACTTCATTCTGCCAGACGGAATCATCGGCATACAGAACTTCTCCGTCCTCCGTAGTGACTTCCAGCGCATAACAGACTGCGTCCCCATCCATATCCCAGGATAAAAAGTAAAGGCCTGTTTCCGCGCCTGCCGGACTGCAAAAACATACGGCCATGAGCAGCCATAAGAGGCAGATGCATTTCTTCATCATGACTCCTTTACCCGCATAAAAAAACGGATTTCCCGCCGCTTCCATATGCTCCGATGGCGGCCAGCTGAATTTTCAGTTTCTCTTCGGAGATTTCCCCATAATCACCAAAAAGCTCATGCGTGAGGTATGCAGGCTCTATGCATTCCACGATTTTCCGCGCCGCTTCCGTGGTGAAAGGACGGTGCTGGTCGATAGAGGTAATATGCATCATGACGGTTTCTCCGTCCATGTTCTCCGGCGGCACGGCGGTACAGGATTTCTGGTACTTCCCGGACAGGGAACAGGACAGGTGCATCCCGCGGAACAGTTTTTTCATGCTCCCCAGTTTTTCCGCCATGGCACAGATATACTCCGCGCCGTCCGCTTCAGTTTCCAGATCCGGATTGGTATTCATGAAATGGCCCGTGTCTAAGACAAGTCCTACATTTGACCCTTTCAAAAGGGAAAAGAAATAGTCTATTTCAGAAGGCAGAAGGCGGCACAGCCCCGGCCAGAAAATATTTTCGAAAAGGACTTCCACCGTTTCAGGCACTTCTTCGGAAACGGCATTGTAAATAGCCGCCGTTTCCCGAAGAACGTCCTTCGAAGTGTAATAAAACTGCCGTGTCCATGCTTCTTCTAGAGTACAGTCCGCCACATGCCATACGAGGTACTCCGGCTTTTCCGCCAGCGCCGCGCGGATATTTTTCCGTATTTCTTCAAGCCAGCCGTCCGTGTCGGAGGCACCATAGTAAGCGGTAAGGGCTTTTTCATCAGGGAACTGTTTTTTATAGCGCTTTGTATTTCCCAGGTAAAAATCCATCCACCTCGGCCAAAAGCGCAGATGCGCCCCCACCGTGAGCGATGTGAAAAGATTGGATGACGGTTCATCGCCGTAAATAAGGTTTTCAATGCCGTCCAGCCCCAAGCGGTGCACCAATTCCGCTGTTGCTTCTTCTTTTTCATCAGGCATGACATAGTGGCTCACACTTTGCTTCAATGTCTCTCCCCCGCCGTCTTTTTCTTTACGATACTTCTGTCAATGGCATGTTTCAGGAGCCAGAGATTGGCGATGAGTGAAATCATCTGCATCATTAAGATGATGATATCCAACGTTCTGTTCTTCTTCTTACTTTTTTTCGACATAGCCCCTCCTCAATATCCTTTAATCTGTTTTTCCCCACTCATATCAAAAAGAGGACCGTAAGCGGCGTTCGCCATCGCTTTCACCGCATAGACGCAGTTCTGGGACGACGCATAGATATACCGGTCCTCCAGGGGAATGACACGATGGTAAGCACGCATATTCTGAATAGCGGGATTTGCCAGAAAACTGTCCCTGAATTTCCCCGCTCCCGTTTCATCCGATTCCCTGTCGGCAGAAACAAAGAAGAAATCCGGATCCGATTTGACAATCAGCTCCTGCGACAAAAGCTGCCCGTTGGCTACGCCCACTTCGGCAATGGCGTTTTTGATTCCCGCCCTTGTCAGCAGTTCATGGTACATGGAGCCCGGTCCGCCGTAACGGCTCATTTGGGAGACAAGAAGTCCTGTCTGGGGCGGAAGATTCCTTGCAGAAAGTGTACTGTCCACTTCTTTTAACTGCCGTTCCATTTCGGCGACCACCTTTTCGCCCCGCTCCGTTTCCCCCACGGCAGCCGCGATGATGCGTATATCCTTTTCCGCCTGGGCGATGGACGTCGGGCCGTCGATCATGACGACAGGATAACCGAGACTGCGCCACATATCCAGTTCCTTCTGCCTCGTATAAGATGACGCCACGATAAGATCGGGACTTATTTTTGTCAATATTTCCATAGAAATCCCGTTCAGGGGAATCTCCGGCTTGATATCCTTCACCTCGTCCGCGATATAGGACATGCCGGGATCTTTATCCGCGATGAAGCACGCCGCCAGCCGTGACGGTTCGACAACGCCGAGAAGCATCGTATCGATAGCAGAGTCCGTGCCGAGAATCTTTTTCGGTTTGTGGGGAATAGCCACCTGATTGTCAAATGCGTCAGTGACGACATAACTTTCCTTCGACGCGGCATCGCCGCCCATCTTTTTCATTTCGCAGCCGCTCAAAAGGAAGAGGGATATACAGAGAAGCAGGAAAACGAACCATACTTTTCTGTTTCTTATACTGAATTCCATACTACCGCCTTTCAAAAACATTATATCCAGTGTAGCCAATAAAAGCGTACCGGTCAAATAAAAAGAGAAAATCCCGCCATGAAAACGCCCCCTTGTCCCATACTTCAGGAAAGGAAAGAGCGGCGCAGGCATAGGAAAAGCCGCCCGATGACAGCGCGGCTCTCCCTGCTTATTTCTTTTTCCCCTTCTTCTTTCCTTTTTTATCCTTTTTACTTTTCTTTCCTTTTTTCGTCTTATCTTTCTTCTTTTTTACGTCTTCCGCTTCATCCCCCACAGCATCCATATTCCAATCCTGCTCGATATTTTCACTTTCGTCAGGCTTCCCGGGCGTATGGCTTCTATACTCCACGTCGATACCGCCTTCAGATTCTTCACGGCAGGGGATTTCTTCCCTATCATGGCCGGCTTCCGCCTCCGATCCGCAGGTGTCCCTCATAAGCGTGTCCAGCACGTTTTCCATGACGCCTGCCAGCTCCATGATTTTCCGTATCCGAAGATCTTCCGCGGGACGGTTGTCGGGATCGGGATCGAGAAGAGACATCTGGAGGAAAGCGCGGTTTTCCCGCAGTTCATCATGAATGGCAAGAATCACGTCTTCTAAGGACAACCCCCTGTAATCTCCGTCTTTGTACATACTATCCTTCCCCTTCCGTAACTAATACTTTATCAACTCTGCGGTTATCGCAGTCCATCACTTCAAAGGTAAAACGGCCGAAGGAAATTTTTTCCGTTTCTTTCGGAATATAGCCAAACAGGTACGTGATAAACCCGCCAAGCGTCTTGTAGTCATCTTCCGCTTCTCCCGGAAGTTCTTCCTCGATATGGAAATACTCCCTGAACTCATCAATGGTGCACAGCCCTTCCACCAGCCAGGAATTTTCCGTGCGGCGGATAAACTTATTTTGCGCCTCCAGCATGTCTTCCTTGTCGCCGGGCATATCCCCCACGATTTCTTCCAAAACATCATGGAGCGTGACCAGTCCCGTCAGGGTGCCGTATTCATCAATGACCACCGCTTCGTGGACCACCCGGTCTTTAAACAGGGCAAGAACCTTTGTCAATATAAGTGTTTCAGGAATCAGGAGCGGACGGTAAACCGAGTCCATGATGGACGCTTTGATAGACTTGCCGGGATTCCGGTGCTGGTCGCGGAGCACTTCGCTCATATCGGCAAGACCTTTGAAATCGTCAAGGGAGCCGTTCCCCACGGGAAGACGGAAGTGGGTGGAATGATTAATATCCTCCCAGATATTTTCCTCCGTATCCTCCAGATCAATCCATACAAGCTGCGGCCGCGGAGTCATAGTATCCGACGCAGTAAGATCATTCAAAGAAAAAACATTCTCAATCATTTCCGGTTCTTTTTTGTCAATCGTGCCGAGCTGCGCCCCCTGATGGAGAAGGACACGTATTTCCTCTTCCGATACGGGCGTTTCGCCCCCCATGCGGACGCCGAGCATCTCCACCACAAGCTTCGTTGACCACGTGCTGAATACCACAAGAGGCTTGCACAGGTTGGAAAATAAAATCATGGGACGGGCGATGAGGCACGCTGCTTTCTCCGGTTCCGCAATGGCGATCCACTTCGGTGCCAGCTCCCCGATAATCAAAGCAAAATACGTCACCAGCGCCATGACAAAGAACATGCTCAAAGGTGCCAGGAAAGCGCCGGCTATAGGAATGCCGCCAAGAAAATCAGCAAGAGGGCCTGCCAGAGAAGCGCCGGAGAACATACCCGTCACGATGCTGATGGTGGTAATCCCCACCTGGATGGTAGAGAACAGCTCCTCTTTACGTCCGGTCAGCTTCAACGCCTGTGCCGCGCCACGCTTCCCCTCATCCGCCAGCTCCTGCAGCTTCGTCTTCCTCGCTCCCACAATGGCTATTTCCGCCAATGAACACACGGCATTTCCCAAGACAAGCAGAACAATAATAAATAATTCAAACCATATATGGCCGTCGTCCATGAAGCTCCTCCAAACCATTTACCCGGACACTGTATTCTTTCCGTTTTCCTGTCTTCATTATACCAAAGGAAACCGCCCAATTACAGCGGCGGAAATTTTATTCCAAACCCTTCCCGGATCATTTAAATGACTAAAAGTCATTGCATTTATACCCCGCTTATTTTATACTAATATAATATAAATAATAAAGGAGGATGCGCAATGCCTTTAACCAAAAAAGCCGAGCGGACAAAAGCCAAGCTGACCGCTTCCGCCAGAAAACTCATCAGCGAACGGGGATTTGACAACGTTTCCGTCGAAGAAATCACGAAAGATGCCGGTGTGGCAAAAGGCACATTCTACCACTATTTTGTATGCAAGGAAGATGTCGTTCGTGAATTTTCCACCCGAGTCATAGAAGAAATATTTACCACTGCCATGACGATGCCCGGAGGCCCTCAGGAAAAACTGACCTATTACTTCAATGCCATTCTCCACGAAGCGGACCGCATGGGTGTAAATCTGATCCGCCAATGGATCCGCGATATCATGTCTCCCCGCTCCGCAGAAGAAGGCGCGGAAAATCTCCGCGAAGGATATCGTAAAATCTATACCATTCTCAAGCACACCAAAGAAGAAAACCGGCTGAAAGAAGATACACCGGTCGCGTTCCTTACGAAACTTCTTCTCTCCCATCTTTACGGTGCGCTCATCACATGGTGCATGCTGGGCGGCTCTTTCAAGCTGAGCGAAGAATCCAACCAGTTCGTCACGGAAGAAGTCAATGCCTTCCTCTATAAATATATGAAATAATAAAAAGCAGCCGCCGGCTTACAGATGAAAAAAACGCCGCATATTCAACAGCGGCGTTTTTGCTTGCAAAAATTCATTCTATTCTTTTGTGTCATTACGGCAGCAGATCCTTCACATTCACTCATTATGACACCTTGCCGTCCGCTGTCATTCAGCACTTTTAGCTGACAGCTCACAGCTAACAGCTAACGGCTAACAGCTTTCAGCTCACAGCTGATAGCTTTTATCTTCTTACCGCTTTCCCCACCACGGTCATAGATTCTTCGCTGGCGCTCTGAATGACGCCTTACCGTCCGCCGTCATTCTGAACGGAGGTAAGAATGCCATATGAAAAAGCAGAGAAACGGAACAATGACACAGAGTGAAGAATCTATTATGCTGATGACAGCTTACAGCCTTTCCACCATTGCCCGCGCCCATTCCGTATCAATAATGACATCCGCAGGTGAAAGGGCGTCTATGGTTTCCAATGCCTTTTCCAGGAGCGCGTCATACAGGGCTTTGTCAAATTCTACCGCCGCCAGCATCTCCCCATGGCGCAGGAGAAGGAATCCGTGCTCCCCCTCTTCGTTGGTGGCAAAAAATATTTCATCAATCCCCTTATCCTTGTAATGAGCATCCACATTGGCATAAATACCGCTCTTCATGACTTCCACAATCTTGTCATTGAATCCCGCGTCAAAAATCAATAGTTTTTCTTTGAATGCATTGTGAGACAGGACGATGCGTTTCGTGTAGCCTTTAAAGGCGTTGTCCTCCGCCGTGAGTGTTTCTTTCATCGCCGTGTAATCGGAACCGTCAGCGCTGCATACGATAAAAAGCTTCTCCGCCGGTTCATGGTAGATGAAATTATAATGCAGTACAGCAGACGCACCGCAGTCCTCGCAATGAAAAGAAAAGGCTTCATCATTCCTGACCGCTTCCTTAAGCGGAGGATCTTCCATCGTATTGATACTGTCCCACACACGGAAAAATTGTTTCTTCCCGCACTTCGGGCAGGTGATTTCCTGCATCTGTGACTGTGACATAACCGCTCCTTATGATTGATGAATCGCGCGGAGGGCTTTAGCACCCCACTCCGCATTAATGACCGGCTGGTTCCTTGAAAGTGTTTCCAGCATATCTTTCACACCCGTTTCGATTTCGCGGTACATCGGCGCCTCAAATGCATATGCCGCGATGACTTTTCCCTTTTTCTCAAAACGAAAATAATGGTTCCCGTCAGCCCCATATCAAAAGGACACGCTCCGGATGAAGTTCGGGACTATGACGCCGGAGCGACATAAAGGCAAGACCCTTCATCAGTTCAATGACGCGGTCATCAAAACCGCCGTCAAGGATCATGAGTTTTTCCCGAAGTGCCTCCCGTGACGTGACAAGCCGTTTCTTCACGCCCCGAAGTTTTTCTTCATCAAGGCAGCGTTCTCTATCCTGCCCGGTAAGCATCTTCCACGCCTTTTCGTAGTCTTCCTGATCTGCTGCATAGTACACCAGGAACAGCGCCGACGGCTGATAGTACAAAAAGGAATAGTCCATATGGGACTTTTTACCGCAATGGCCGCATATCGACACGAAAGCCTCTCCGTCGCGCACTTTTTGTATCATCTCCGGCCGCTCTTCCGTATTGATATAATCAATTGGTGAAAACACCATAGACTTTCCGCAGTGAGGACAGGCAGTTTCAAGCAAAGACATAGATTCCCCCCTGTTTTTTGTTCCATTATATCACGGCCTGCCGGAGCAGACGGAAGTGGATAAAGAAAATAATTTTTCCCTGCCAATAAAATAATGGACTCCCTTTTATGAGAGTTCCGTTATTTTCCTTTTCTCCTATTCCTTATCTGAAAGTCAGCACTTCCTTTAAAGGCTTCCTTTCATTCGCAGCGGGTATGACTTCGGGATAGCCCACCGCGATGATGCAGGACACATCATACTCTTCGGGAAGATCAAGGATTTCTTTGATCTTTTCTTCGTCATACCGCCCCATGATGAGCGTCCCCAGATCCACCGCCCGTGCGGCAAGGCAGAAATGATCCGCCGCCATGCCCGCATCAAAGACTGCCAGTGGGTTCCCTTTGTCGTAGACGCTTCTCCATTCGGTTCATAGCCGGAAAGCCCTTTTACTGTACAAAGCACGATGAGCGCAGGCGCTTCGTGGATGTTTTCCGTATTCCATGGAAACTTCTTCGTGCATTCATCGGCAATACGGTTCTTCAGATCATTGTCCAGCACCGCCACATAACGGACAGGCTGCGTATTTTCCCAGCAGGAAACCATCTGCGCGATTTCCACCACATTTTCGATGTCCCCTGCGGAAACAGGCTCTTTCGTATAATTGCGGATACTTCTCCTTGTAACCAGGCATTCGATTGCGTCCATAGTACCATCCTCCAGACTACAAAAAATCCTTTTCTCTATTATACGGGATTCTTAAAAATTCGCCACTGTTTCATGAGAAAAACAGACATATTTTTCTGCTGAAGAAGCGCCCTGTCCTGCTCCCGATTTCTTCATTTTTTAAGAAATATCTTTTCCACATAAGGCGAAGTGAAAGCGCGGAGAACGGAGAAATACCCCAGCCGCAATTCCACGATATCTCCCACTTTGTATTCCTTCACGCTGTCTGTCACATCCAGCATGAGATGATCCGAACTGGCACCTAAGATAAGAATGCCTTCATCCACAGGCGTTGCCGTTTCCGCATCAAAATCCTGACGTCCGATGGCACAGATGACCTTTTTCCTCTTTTCACCCCTGTTTGTAAAAACGGGTTTCCGTCCATAGCTGTCCACCCCCGCCGTTCCCCAGGGAAGGCTCGGTTTGACTTTCGCTTCCACCACTTCACATTCCAGAATAAATCCGTCATTCCTCGTTCCCGGCAGGAAAGTATACCTGCTCCGTTCCTTGCCGAAAAGAAGGCTTTCCCCAAGACGGAAATTATCTACCCCTTCACAAATACCACCGCGCATCATGAGATCCAGGGCCGCGCTGTTTCCTCCGCTGACGATTTCCAATGTATGGCCGGCGGCATTCTCCACTTTCTTCCGCATTTCCGCAAGGTGTTCCATTTTTTCCTCATCGGCCTGAATAAAAGAAAAGCAAGTCAGGTTGGTGCCGATACCGTAAAGATCCACACGAGAAAGCTTTTCCGTTTCCACCGCAGCGGCAATCAATTCTTCTTCATCCACATATCCCTCGCGGATATCGCCAAGATCCATCATGAGGATGATTTTATGGCGCTTCCCCTGCTTTTCACACTCCTTATTTATCGCACGGACAGTTTCCATTTCAGACTGGAGCGACACATCCGCATAGCGGACCAGATCCTCTATTTCCGAAAGCATGGGCGGACGGATGAGCCACTTTTCCGCTTCGATATTTTCCAGTTTCTTCAGATTCGCCACGCGGGAATCGCCAATCATGGCAAGGCCGCCCGCCAGATAAGCTTCCGCCAGTTCAGGCGCACCGCAGCATGCCTTCGTCACGCCCATGATGCGGATACCGTGATCGGCACACAGCTGTCTGACGACCCGCGTATTTTCTTCAATCCGTTTCAAGTATATTTTCAACCGGGGATACATATGCCGCCTCCTGAAAAAGCCCACCCCGTCAATTTCCGGAATGAGCTTTTTAGTACGAAATTACTATTTCCAGTATTCCACTTCGTCAAGATTCAGACCCACGTCAGCCGCACGGAAGACCGGATCCCTGCCTTCCTTTTTCTGGCGCTCATAGTCTTTCATCACTTTGATTGCCGTTCCGCCGAGAACAAGGCAGGCGGGAATATTGATCAGGCACATAAGAGCCATAAGAATATCGGCGATATCCCAGGCAGCCGCCATGGACATGCCCGCGCCGACGAAAATGACGAGGGCTGCTAAAATACGGAAGCCCGTCATAAAGATTTTCCCGGTTCTTTTATGGATAAAGATCAGGCAGTTATCCACATAGAAGAAGTTGCCGATCAGTGTGGAAAAGGCGAAAAGCACCATGCACACCGTGATAAGAATAGGGCCGAAGCTTCCAAAAGCCACCGTCACGGCATTCTGCACATATCCCGCACCGGCGATTTCTTTCGTAATCAGATTACCGGAAGCCAGACACATCATAGCGGTCGCCGTACATATAAGAAGCGTGTCAATGAAAACGGACAGCATCTGTACAAGTCCCTGCTTGACCGGATGGCTTACATCAGCGGAAGCGGCGGCATTCGGCGCGGAACCTACGCCTGCTTCATTGGAAAAGAGTCCGCGCTTTACACCGAACATGAGGCAGGATCCGGAAACACCGCCCAGAATGGACCGGAAATCAAAAGCATCGGCAAAAATCATGCCAAACACCTGCGGAATAAGATTTATATGCATCACAACGACAATCACAGCCGCCGCCACATAGATGAGCCCCATAATCGGCACGAGAACACCGGTGACACGGAGGATACGTCTTCCGCCGCCCATGATGCAGTACCCTACAAGCGCGCCGAGAACGGCACCGATAATCCACGGTGTGACAGCCGGATCATACCAGCTGTATGCCGCAAAAGTGGACTGCAGATTATAAGAGGCAAGCATATTGAAGCCGCCGGCATAGGTGATGATGAGGAAGAAAGCGAAAAGTACGCCAAGGGTGCGGTTGTGCATGGCGGATTCGATGTAATAAGCGGGCCCGCCGTAGCTGTCTCCCTTGCTGTCTCTTCTCTTATAGACCTGGGCAAGGGTACTTTCAATAAACGCGGACGCTCCGCCGATGACGGCAATAACCCACATCCAGAAAACGGAACCCGGCCCGCCAAGACAGATTGCCGTGGAAACCCCCAGAATATTTCCTGTACCTACGCGGGATGCCGTGGAAACCATGAGCGCATGAAAGGGAGAAACCGCCCCTTCATTCTGCGGCTTTTCCATTACAAGGCGGATACTTTCCCAAAACATACGGAACTGCACCAAACCCGTCCTGCATGTAAAATACAGCCCTGCCGCCGTTAATACCACAACGAGGATGGGATAATACAGTATCCCGTCCAGATAATCAAGAATTGGCATCATAACCGTTTCCCCCTCTGCGTCCGCGGGTAAATCCCGGGCACTTCATTTCAGTCCCCAAGCCCATGACGACTTCAACATAAAATTCCTGTCCTGATTTGAATCATAACTATAAAAATAGTAATAACTTATATGCCTTTTGTCAACAAATTCCGTAAAAGCGCAAACAGGCTCCCATAGGGTTCAGAAAAAAGCAAAGGCCGTACCGAACTTCCTTTTTATTTGCAAAAACCGGATAAAAAATCCCTGCTGATCCGATTCCCTTACTCCTTCTCCTCTGTTTCCATTCCACATATTCTTCGCCCCGGTCTTCCACCTTTACTTTTCCGCCGGTCATATCCCGGAAATACATTTCATGCCTTGCTTTATTTTCCGGAAGGCAGAGGCATGTGATTTGCACTTCTTCCGCAAAGATTCTGTCCAGTACACGGATATCCGTACCTTTGATGTAGTGTTCAAACGCGCCTGCCGCGGTATAGGGAATCGTAAGTTCCAGGCGGACGTGGGGCATAAAACAAAGAACACCCGCTTCCTCCACGGCTTCCGCCAGAGTACCGCCGTATGCTCTCGCCAGTCCGCCCGTCCCCAGTTTGATGCCGCCGAAGTATCTTGTCACAGCGGATAGAGTATTAGTGAGCGATTTCATCTGCAGGACATGGAGCATGGGATGTCCTGCCGTCCCCTGCGGCTCTCCGCCGTCGCTTGATTTCTCACGGATGCGGACGGTGCCGATGCGCCATGCCCAGCAGTGGTGGGCCGCATCTTTGTGATTTTTCCGCACAGTTTCCAAAATGAACTGCGCTTCCTCTTCTGTTTCTACAGGGAAAAGCTGCGCAATAAATATTGATTTTTATCTCCGTTTCTTTTCGGCAAGGTGTCCGCACCGAGCGGTAAGGAATGAGCATGAATGATCCTCCATGAAATATATTTCTATTGTACCATGAAAAAACACCTTCCCCTGCTTGCAGAGAAGGTGTCTTTATCATTCAAGGTGTAATCGTAATCTTCTTTCAGGATGAGGATGGCGCCTTCATCGCCCTTCATGGCCGCTTTGATAAGCCATTCCATGGCGGATTTTTTATTTTTCCTCACGCCTTCCCCATTGGCAAGGGCGCAGCCGTAATGGGCCATGGCGAAAGCATTTCCTTTTTCCGCCGCTTTTTTATAATATTTCACGGCTTTGGAAATATCCGCTTCTGCACCGAGACCCGACTCATAGCAGAGACCCAGCGCCGCATCGGCTTCGGGCAGTTTGTATTTCGCCGCTTTCTTAAAAGCATCAAAAGCTTTTTTCGCATGATTTTCCACACGGCTTGCGCGATAAGCGTATCCCATGCGGAGATAGACTTCCTTATCTCCCATCGCTTCCGCTTCTTTGGCCATGGCAGCAGCCTTTTTCTCATCCACCACGCCTGCCGCCCCTGTCAGATACTCCGTGCAGGCCACCGCCAGAAATCCGCGGAGCGTTTCATCGGCATCGGGGTCGCCCGCTTCTTTCCCCTTCCGTATCCATCTTTCTGCTTCCACGGTATTTTTGGGCACGGATACTCCCTGCGCGTAAAAAAGACCAGTCATAAGCATGGCTTCCGAATCTCCCCGCTGTGCTGCCAAAAGGTAGTATTTAAAAGCAGTTGCGGGATTAACCTGCCCCATGACACCTTCATCGTATATCCGGGCAAGAAGAACGGTCGCTTCCGTATATCCTGCCTCAGACGCATGCTCCAAAGCGCGTTTGGCTTTCCGCGGATTCGGCTTTCCTCCATTAAGCCCCCGAAGGTACAGCTTCCCCAGGTACAGCCACGCTTCATCATCGCCCATTTCTCCGCACAGGCGGTAGCAGTGGGCCGCTTTTTCCTCATCCTTTTCCAGCCCGTCTCCCTTTTCCAGCCGGCGGCCGATAACGCCGATTTCATGAGCCGCTTCGCCGGCACCTAGGTTGGCCGCTTTACGGAAATAAGTGACCGCTTCGTCGATATCTCCGGCAGCCAGGGTATCCTGCCCCATGGAATAATAGTATTCCATCATTCGATCTGATGCCATGATGCTTATCCTTTCCTCAGGACGCAAAAGCGCCCTTCACACTTCGGGACAGGCCCGCTATTTCAAGTAGTTGCTGCTTAAATCGCAGAATCTGATTTATAAATGTTTTCTTAATTCCGAAAGCGGAAAACCGCCGCCGGAGAACGATTTTACCGAAATTCCATACAGAGATCTTCAAAAAGCGCAGCTGACGGCTTTTCCACGTGATCTGCAAGGCGCACATCCGCCGACGGAACGATTTCACCGAAAGGTACAGCGCCTTCCTCTTCATAAATAACGCCCAGTACGAGGCTGTCGGTGTCGGAAAGCAGATGGAAAGCCGCAGCCTTATCATGAGGATCATAGTTTTCCCGTATATCTGCCAGTTTTTTCAGATGACCATTGTACCATTCCACTGTATTGAACTGGTTGAAAGTGACGCAGGGCGTGAAAATATTGACATAGGAGAACCCTTTATGATCGACCGCTTTGGTAATGACATCCACCATATTCTTCATGTCGATGGCATACGCCTGCGCCACGAAGGTAGCACCCGCGGCAAGAGCCATGGACGGAGCGTCAAGCGGGGTAAGGGGATTGCCGTCAGGCGTCGTCTTGGTCACAAAGCCTTTGGAAGACATGGGGCTTGTCTGCCCTTTTGTCAGGCCGTAAACCTGGTTGTCGAAAACGATATAGGTGATATCCATATTTCTCTTCATCGCATGGAGGGCGTGTCCCAAACCGATGGCGTAAGAGTCGCCGTCACCGGAGCAGACGATCATATGAATATCTTTGTTGGCGCATTTGATGCCCTGGGCAAAAGGAAGCGCGCGTCCGTGGGTCGTGTGGGCGCCGTAGCAGTACTGGTACCCGCCGATGCGGGAAGAACAGCCGATACCGGAAATCAAAACGATATCTTCATTCGGCCAGCCTTTAGCCGCACAGACAGCGGCAATCGCATTTTGGATCCCGAAGTCGCCGCACCGGGACACCAGTTCGGCACGATAGTATTTTATAATCTCTCGGTGAACCCATAATCAGATGACCTCCTTGGATTTATTGATAATAGTCGAAGCCAGGAACGGCGTGCCGTCATACTGCAAAAGAGAAAGAAGTTTATCGTGGCAGTCAAAGCGGATGGCAAACTGCTCGCGGAGCTGCGCCGTCAAATCCTCTTCGACAATGAGAACCTTCTTCGCCCCTTCGATATACGGACGGAGCTCTTCCACAGGGAACGGGGAAATCAGGCGGAGCTGGATGTGATTTACCTTCCTGCCTTCTGCTTCCAGACATTCCCGCGCTTCTTCCAGCGCGCCATTAGTGGAAGTAATGCCTACAAGGAGCAGGTCGCAGTCCGTTTCTTCATGGGCTGCGGTAAACGGCTGAATCGCTTTGGAAACGGTAGCGAACTTTCTGTGGCGCTTTTCCATTTCCATCACACGGTCGCCCTGTCCTTCCGCCGGTTTGCCGAATACATTATGTTCAAGGCCTGTGGAAAGGAACATGCCATTTTTCACGCCGGGAATTGTTCTTGGGGAAATACCGTCTTCCGTGTCAGCAAAACGGTGGAAATAAGATTTCGTTTTCATATCCAGTTCAGAAAGGCCTTCCGTCACTAATTTACCGCGGCGGATGCCGATACGGTCCCTGTCAAAAGCAGGAACAGACTGCTTACACATACCGAACTGCAGATCGGACAGCACGATGACAGGAGTCTGATATTCTTCCGCCAGATTAAACGCTTCCTGGACGATGTAGTAGCAGTCTTCGATAGACGCGGCGGCAAGAACAATCTTTTCCGCATCTCCGTGGCCGGAGCCGACAGCATAGCGGATATCGCTCTGCTCCACCTTTGTCGCCATCCCCGTGGACGGCCCTGCACGCATCACGTCAATAATAACCACCGGGATTTCAGCAACAGCCGCCATGGAAATGGATTCCGCCATGAGAGAAAGCCCGGGGCCGGATGTCGCAGTGAACGCACGGACACCTCCATAGCCCGCCCCCATCGCCATCATAACGGATGACAATTCATCTTCCGTCTGCACGACCGTGCCATGAATCTTATGGGCCACTTTAATCATATATTCCATAATTTCCGATGCCGGAGTAATCGGGTAAGAAGCCATGAAACGGGATCCTGCGGAAATAGCGCCGAGCGCGGCCGCTTCATTCCCAAGCAGGTACAACTGGTCTTTCTTCTCGGGAACGGCCAGTTTCCCCATCTCCACCCCCTGCATGGCAGCGACAGCCGTGTCATAACCTTCCTTGAAAATCTCTTTATTTTTATTGATGACCGCTTCCCCTTTTTTCGCAAAACGTTCCGCAATAAAGCGGTAGAACGGCGTTTCCGGAAACCCGAGCAGTCCTGCGCTCATACCAAGAGCGGCAATATTTTTCATCTGCATGGATCCGTACTTCTTTGCCATTTCCGTAATGGGGAGCGGCAGGAAAATACGTCCCGTATGCGCCTCCCATTTCGGTTTAAAAGCATCGTCGGCAATAATAACACCGCCTTCACAAATTTCCTTTCCGTGAAGATCGATCGTTTCCTGGTCAAGAGCTACAAGACAATCCACATGCTCCCCGATCGTCGCAATTTCCTTGGTCGCGATACGCAGGGCAATCGTCGTATGTCCGCCTTTGATCCGGGAAGCAAACAGGCGCTGGCTGAAAAGAGAATATCCCTCCTGCGCCAGAACACGCCCCAGAATTTCTCCGCAGGATTCAACGCCCTGTCCCTGCTGCCCTCCCATTTTCCAGATAAAATCTTTCTTTTCCACTCCATCTTCCTCCTTGTCGATGTTCAGTGAATCGATCCTATGTGCACGGTAATTGTCCGGTATCGATATTTTTATCATACACATACGATTTCATTATACCATCAAAGTCGTTTTTATAAATGGGATGCCGCCGTTAAAATGCAGAAATTTTCAAGGAAATAAAAACACAGGTACCGGATATTGAATATTGTCGATTGCCGGCCCGAAATTATCGTTTTCCTCCTTATGACACCTTTTCCTTCAATCATCATTCTGAACGGTGTCAAGAATGCCTTGTGGGAAAGACGGGAAACGGAATAGTAACACAAAGCAACAATTCTATTACTCCGGTGACGTTTTACCGTAAGTATCGCTTTTATCGCATGCAAATAGGAAGCCCCGGCATATGAAAAAAGACACCTACATTTGCAAGTGTCTTTTCCTTTATCAGCAGCTTCCTATCCTCCCGGGCCGCTTCCGGCCAAGTACTTTCGGCGTTTGTGAGCTTAACTTCCGTGTTCGGCATGGATACGGGTGATCCTCACAGCTGTCGCCACTGTTTCTCTGAGAGCCTGTTCTCTCAAAACCATATAGAAGAAGTCCTGAAGTTATTCGCTTGTCTCGGTGTTTCTAAGTTAAGACCTCGACCTATTAGTTTTATGTCGCTCCAAGCCTTGCGGCTCTTCCACTCATAACCTATCTACCTCATCGTCTGTAAGGGGTCTTACTCATTGCTGATGAGAAGTCTCATCTTGAGGTTGGCTTCACGCTTAGATGCTTTCAGCGTTTATCCTTCCCGGATGCGGCTTTCCAGCCGTGCCACTGGCGTGACAACTGGGACACCGTTGATCCGTCCACTCCGGTCCTCTCGTACTAGGAGCAGCTCCTCTCAAACTTCTTGCGCCCGCGATGGATATGAACCAAACTGTCTCACGACGTTTTGAACCCAGCTCGCGTACCACTTTAATGGGCGAACAGCCCAACCCTTGGGACCTACTCCAGCCCCAGGATGTGATGAGCCGACATCGAGGTGCCAAACCTCCCCGTCGATATGAACTCTTGGGAGAGATTAGCCTGTTATCCCCAGGGTAGCTTTTATCCGTTGAGCGATGGCCTTTCCACCCAGTACCACCGGATCACTAAGCCCGACTTTCGTCCCTGCTCGACTTGTTGGTCTCGCAGTCAAGCTCCCTTCTGCCTTTGCACTCTTCGGCCGGTTTCTGTCCGGCCTGAGGGAACCTTTGGGCGCCTCCGTTACTCTTTCGGAGGCGACCGCCCCAGTCAAACCGCCTGCCTGAGAGGGTCCGCAGGGTCGTTACTCCTCGCGTTAGAATCTCAGCAACAGAAGGGTGGTATCCCAACATCGGCTCCGCACCGCCCTAGGGCAATGCTTCGGCGCCTCCCACCTATCCTGTGCATCTGTCACCGGGATTCAATCTCAAGCTGCAGTGAAGCTCCATGGGGTCTTTCTGTCCAGTCGCGGGTAACCTGCATCTTCACAGGTATTTCAATTTCACCGGGCCCCTCGTTGAGACAGTGCCCAAATCATTACGCCTTTCATGCGGGTCGGAACTTACCCGACAAGGAATTTCGCTACCTTAGGACCGTTATAGTTACGGCCGCCGTTCACCGGGCTTCAGTTCGATGCTTCGCTTTCGCTAACTTCTCTCCTTAACCTTCCGGCACCGGGCAGGCGTCAGCACCTATACTTCAGCTTTCGCTTTCGCAGGCACCTGTGTTTTTGGTAAACAGTTGCTTGGGCCTCTTTTCTGCCGCCCCTTTTAGCTCTGAGCGTTTCTGCTCTTCACTGACCGGGGGCCATCCTTCTCCCTAGGTTACGGATGCAATTTGCCGAGTTCCTTAACGAGGGTTTTCCCGCGCACCTTAGGATTCTCTCCCCGCCTACCTGTGTCGGTTTACGGTACGGGCGGATCTTGTCTCGCTAGAAGTTTTTCTTGGCAGTGTGGGATCCATGAGTTCGTCAAAGTTTCCTTTAACTCCCCATCATGTCTCTGCTTTTAGCTGCAGGGGTTTTCCTCTGCTGCAACATACGCACTTGGACGCGCTCTTCCAGCCGCGCGATCATGTGCCCTCCTGCGTCGCTCCTTCGCTCGATCGACTTGATCCGGTACAGGAATTTCAACCTGTTGTCCATCGCCTACGCTTCTCGCCTCGGCTTAGGTCCCGACTTACCCTGAGTCGACGATCGTTGCTCAGGAACCCTCGGGCTTTCGGTGGAAAGGATTCTCACCTTTCTGTTTCGATACTCATACCGGCATTCTCACTTCTTATTCGTCCACATGTCCTTCCGGTCATGCTTCTTCCTTATAAGAACGCTCCCCTACCCATGATATTGCTATCATGCCATAGCTTCGGTTCCGTGCTTGAGCCCCGGACATTTTCGGCGCAGCGTCTCTCGACCAGTGAGCTATTACGCACTCTTTAAATGGTGGCTGCTTCTGAGCCAACATCCTGGTTGTTTATGAAATGCCACATCCTTCGCCACTTAGCACGGCATTGGGGACCTTAGCTGATGGTCTGGGCTGTTTCCCTTTTGACTACGGCCCTTATTAGTCGCAGTCTGACTCCCAGGTATGATTGCAGCCATTCGGAGTTTGACTGGGTTTGGTAACCGGGTAGGTCCCTCTCCTGATCAGTGCTCTACCGCCTGCAATCTTTTCCCTGAGGCTAGCCCTAAAGCTATTTCGGGGAGAACCAGCTATCTCCACGTTCGATTGGAATTTCACCCCTACCCACACCTCATCCTAACCCTTTTCAACGGATATAGGTTCGGTCCTCCACACATTTTTACCTGTGTTTCAACCTGGACATGGGTAGATCACTGTGGTTTCGGGTCTACGCTTCCTGACTTGCGCCCTCTTAAGACTCGCTTTCGCTTCGGCTCCGCATTTCCTGCTTAACCTTGCCAGGCTTCGTAACTCGCCGGTTCATTCTTCAATAGGCACGCCGTCGACCTTATTATTAAGCGGTCTCCGACTGCTTGTAAACATACGGTTTCAGGTTCTCTTTCATTCCCCTCCCGGGGTGCTTTTCACCTTTCCCTCATGGTACTATGCGCTATCGGTCGATATCTGTGTTTTGCCTTGGAGGGTGGTCCCCCCTGCTTCCCACGGGATTTCTCGTGTCCCGCGGTACTCGGTGCCATCTCCGCGTTTCTCTTTTTCGCCTACCAGGCTTTCACTGTCTTCGGCACTGTTTCCCAACAGTTTCGGCTAAGGTTCTTCGCGGGTCTGATGGTCCTCAACCCCGGTAAAGTTTCCTTCACCGGTTTGGGCTTCTTCCCTGTTCGCTCGCCGCTACTTGGGGTATCTCGTTTGATTTCTTTTCCTCGGGCTACTTAGATGTTTCAGTTCGCCCGGTTCCCTTCTCATGCTCTTGGGCATGGATGGCTGTGCATCATCACAGCCGGATTTCTCCATTCGGATGTCTGCGGGTCGCCGATTATTTGCATCTCTCCGCAGCTTTTCGCAGCTTGTCACGTCCTTCGTCGGCAGATATCGCCAAGGCATCCACCGTATGCTCTTAGTATCT